>Ga0307479_10003583_pt1 | contig 14154 bp, 12 predicted proteins | sample atmos_gasesECM4C_FD_203743 | JGI IMG/M metagenome (GOLD analysis project Ga0307479, IMG submission 203743) | Hardwood forest soil microbial communities from Morgan-Monroe State Forest, Indiana, United States - atmos_gasesECM4C_515 | ecosystem: Environmental > Terrestrial > Soil > Temperate...
CAGGAGTTGCGACACCTGCCGATGCGCATGCGCAGGCGCGCGGCAGAGCACGGCGCGGCGGCCGGCCCGATGTGCCGGCGCAGCGCGCTCTCCGCCTCGTCCGCGCTGGCGAAGGCGCTGCTGTAGACGTACCCGGTGCCGATGCGGCCGTAGAGCGGGATGCGCCAGACCCAGCCCGCGGGAAGGGCCGTCGCGGTGGTGAAGGGATCGATGCCCGAGGCGGCGATGTCGACCGGCACCTGCATGGCGATCGCGCTGTCGCAGAGCAGCGAGCGCGAGAACGAGATGAATGGCTCGCCGAGCGTCTGATTGATCAGCAGCCCGCGGAAGCCGGTGCAGTCGACGAACAGGTCGCCCGCGAGCGCGCCGTGCTCGCGCGTCATCACCGCGGCGATGTCGCCGTCCTCGCGGCGCGTCACCTCCACCACCTCGTCGAGCACCTGGCGCACGCCGTGGCAGGTGGCGTAGGCCGCGAGGAACTTCGCCAGCAGGCCGGCGTCGAAGTGATAGGCGTAGGGATATTGCACCAGGTGGTCGGCGAGCACGCCCTTGCGTGCGCGATGCTCCGCGCTGAAGCAGCCCTGTACCTCGTCATCGAACACGCGCCCGTCCAGGAAGCGGGGCGAGCGCTGGTGATCGCACAGCGAGGGCACGGTGAAGCAGGCATAGTCGAAGGGCTCGAAACCGCACCTCAGCTTCAGCCACCACTCGCCGAGGTTGACGCCGTCCACGGACTCGTAGCGCTGGAAGGGATGGTAGAAATGGCCCCGGTCCGCCGTCCAGTCGACGAACTTGATCGCCATCTTGTAGGTGGCGTTGCAGGCCGGCATCCACTCGGTCTCGTCGAGGTCGAGCCAGTCGAAGAACAGCTTGATGGTGCTGAAGGTCGCTTCGCCGACGCCGATGGTGCGGATGTCGGGGGACTCGACGAGGGTGATCTCGCTGGCGGGCTCGAGCGCCTTCCTCAAGTACGCCGCGGTCATCCAGCCGGCGGTGCCGCCGCCGACGATGACGATGTGCTTCACCATGACACTTCTGCCTCCAGGACGGCGGGGCCGGCCCGCTCGGCCGGCGGCGCACTGGCCGCCTCGACGGCGTCCCGGCACCTGCCGCCTCCAGCCTCGCTGCTCTCCATCGAGCGCGCTGGGCGGATGGTCGCACATAAATCTGCGCATGTAAATACTTGCGAATAGATGGTAGGGGTATTGCCTCGGCTGGATGGGCGGCCGGCACGCCGGCGCAGCGCGAGGTTGGCCGCAGGCCGTGCGGTATCCTTGCGCGCACCATGAGCGCCAGCGACCTGCTCTACGCCGCGCACGTACCCGGCGGCGAGGGGCCCTTCCCCACCCTCATCCTGATCCATGGCTGGGGCGCCAACGCGCACGACCTCCTGGGCCTGGCGCCGATGGTGCACGAGGGACGCTCTCTGGTGCTCTGCCCGCAGGGGCCGGTGGTGGTGCCGATCGGCGGCGGCGAGAGAGGCTACGGCTGGTTTCCGCTGAACCCCGGCCAGCCGCCTGACCCCGAGGAGTTCCGGCACGGCGCCGAGCTGCTGCGCCGCTTCGTCGAGCAGGCCAGGAGCCGCTATCCGGTCGATCCGCAGGCGGTCGTGGTCGGCGGTTTCAGCCAGGGCGGCACCATGGCCTACGATCTGGCGCTGCGCGATCCCGCGGGCTACTCGGGCCTGGTCGGGCTCTCCACCTGGCTGCCCGCGCCGCTCGTGGACGACCTGCCGCGGTTGCCGGCGCAGGAAGGCATGCCGGTGCTGGTGATGCACGGCACCTCCGACCCGCTGATCGACGTCGAGCGCGCGCGCGAGTCGCGGGAGGCGCTGCGCCGCTTCGGCGTCGCCATCACCTATCGCGAGCTCGACATGGGGCACGAGATCCGTCCCGAGGCGCTGCGCGTGCTGCTGCGCTGGCTCGAGGAGCGAGGCTTCAAACGCCGGGAGACAGGCGCGGGCTGAGCCGCGCCGGCGCCGGCCCGGCGAGCGGCCGGCGACGGGTCGATAGGAGGCCGGCGCCGGCGGTGCGCCTCAGGCGGACGCCGCTGGCAATCGCCGCACCGCCAGCGCCACCATGATGAAGGACCAGCCGCCGAAGATCAGGTCGATGCTGATGAAGGTGCCGATCACCCAGAAGCTCGAGGTGGGCCATTCCGCCGCGATCAGCAACCCGAGCACGAAAGTGACCAGCCCCGCGAGCACCTGCCAGCCCCAGCCGTGGATACGCACCGCCAGCGCGAAGCCGATCCGGAACAGCCCCGAGACCAGGAAGAGCGCCGCCAGCAGCAGGGTCAGCGAGGCGGCGCCGGCGCCGGGGCGCATCAGCAGCAGCACGCCGACCGCCCCCTGCAGGATGCCGATCAGCAGGTGGAGCGAGACGCCCTCCCAGCCCTGGGTGCGGAAGGCCCGCACCAGGTGCAGCACGCCGCTGAGCACCAGCAGCCAGGCGAAGAAGATGACCGAGGCCAGGGTCACGAAACCGACGACGCTCAACCCGATCATGCCCAGCAACAGCTCGACGATGCCCAGGCCCAGCAGCAGCCCCCAGTTGCGGTGCAGCCCGTGCAGGCCGGGAGCGAGATCCCCCAGCGAGGAACGAGGTTCGATGACGGCCATCGTGGCCTCCTTTGCGTGAGAGCGGCAGACGCCCGTGGTGGCGGCGGCGGCCGGCGGCCGCGGCGGGCCGCCGGCGCCGGCACTCCCATCGTTTCACCAAGAGAGCAGTGGCGCAAGCGCGCAATGCCGGAATGCCATCGGAACGGCGATAGAATGCGCACGTGCAGCCGGACTCGCTGGTCGCCGAGGTTTTCGCCGCCTCGCCGGACGTGCGCTACGTGGCCCTCTACCGCGCCAACGCCCTCAGCATGTGGCAGCGGCCCGGGGTGATCGGCGACAGCTCCAACGAGACCGACCGCTACGAGGAGCTCTTCGTCAACCCGGCGCTGCTCAAGCTGACCACCCAGCGGGGCAACCTCGACTGCGGCGGCCTACGCTACCTCCTGGTCCGCTACGGCAACTTCTTCCAGCTCGTCCACCCCATCCCGGATGGCCACGTCTCGGTCTGCATCGGCAACGCCGAGCACGCCGATCCCCTCGCCGTGGTCACCGCCGTCCGCAGCCTCCTGCAGCACAGCAACCTGCTCGACCTCTAGCCGGCCTGTGCTAGCCTTACGCGCGGCCAGCCCCGGCGGGGCGGCGGGCGGCCGCTCCCACCACGTCCCCATCGTCTAGTGGACCAGGACTCCGCCCTTTCAAGGCGGCAACACGGGTTCGAATCCCGTTGGGGATACTCACGCAAAGGTCAGACAAACCTCAAGCTGGGATCGTCTCGGATATAGGCAAGCTGTTGGCCGAGGTAGCGTTGAGACGGCAGACCGTGCCAGAGGCGGACGAGGTGGTAGCTGGGAGAGGTAAGGAGGCACGTCGCATCGACGGCTTCCGTCCAACCTGGGCGGCGAATTTCGGTGATGGTCTCGCGGGATGGTAGCACTCCGAAGTCCCAAGCACCGCACAGGCGGACGATGAAATCCACCCGCTCCGCCAGCGAGTCGATGGTTGCAGGAACAGGCCGGTCCGGGTAGAGAGCGCCGTCAATCCACGAGCGCATCGAAAAACTCATGGGCGAACCAATTGCGGAGGCTTGCGGCAGCAGCTCGCTGTCCTGGCTCGGCGATGGTATCAAGGGGCCGATGCTGGGCGATCCGCGACAGGTGGGTCTCGATCGCCAGCCGGGCGCGGTAAGGATCGAGATCGCTGCCGGCGCATTGCTACCGCTCTCTCCAGAGCCGCCAGCACTCCCTGCTGCTGACCTGCCCTTCTTGACACAGGGCATAGATGTCTCGGAAGTCCCGCGGGGCACCCCGCTCGACGAGCGCCACCATCTTGCTGGCGACCAGGCCTGGCAGGCTGTCGAGGGGTCAGCTCAAGCTGGGGATACTTTGGTCCGACGCCGAGTTGACTCGAGAGATCCGCCCTCTGTATGGTTTTCCATATGAAAACGACGCTGATCATCGACGACCGGGTCATGGTCCGGCTCCGGGAGGAGGCCGCGCGACGCGGCGAGACGATCTCGGCCGTGGTGGAGTCCGCTCTACGGCTCCTTCTCGAACCGAGCTCAGGAGCCACCGGCGAGCTGCCGCCTCTCCCGTCGTTCGATGGCGACGGAGCGATGGTCGACATCGCCGATCGCGATGCCCTGTACGAAGTCATGGAGGAACGTTGACGTTCCTGGTCGACACTAACGTCTTCGTCTATGCAGCGGAGGAGAGCGCCTCCGAACATGCCCGCTGTCGTGAGCTCATCCAGGCCTGGCAGCGGAGGCTGGAGCCCTGGTATACCACCTGACCCATTCTCTATGAGTTCATGCGGATCAGCACCCACGAGCGGGTGTTCCGCAGGCCATGGTCCGTACCTCTGGCATGGAAGTTCATCGAAGCCCTCCTGGCCTCCCCTGGACTACGCCTCTTGATCGAGACGCAGCGGCATCCACAGATCGCCGCTGAGGTCTTTGCGGAGATGCCAGAGCTAGCGGGCAACGTGCTCCATGATGTCCACACGGCGATCCTGATGCGTGATCATGGCGTCCACCGGGTCGTGACCCGGGATGCCGACTTTCACCGCTTCGCGTTCCTCGAAGTGACAGATCCCTTGAAGCTTTGAACGGAGCCCGGCCAGCGTGACGACGCGCCCCCGCACCTCCCGTCACGCTGCTGGCAGCCCACGGTCGGCGACGGCCTCCATGGCCTCCGAGAAGCGGTCGATCTCGTCAAGGGTCGAGTAGAGGCTGGGCGCGACCCGGAGGCCCTTGACCTCGGGGTGTGCGATCGGGGCGACGAGGATGCGGTGGCGGCGCCAGAGATGCGCGGCGAGGGGATGGGGCTCGATGCCTGAGACCTCGACGGTGGCGATGGCACAGGCGCGGCCGGGGGCGAGGCTCGTGCGCAGCCGTATCCGCGGGTGCGCCGCCAGGCGGACCGCCCAGCGGTCGCGCAGATAGCGCAGCCGCGCCGCCTTGCGCTCCGCTCCGATGCCCTCGTGGAACGAGAGCGCGTCGGCGATCCCGAGGTACGGCGCCGCCGGGTGCGTGCCGATCTCTTCGAACTTGCGGATGTCGCCGGCCAGCTCGGCGGGGGCGGCCATCAGGGGCCAGAGCCCGCCGATCTTGTCCCGGCGAACGAACAGCATGCCGGTGCCGTGGGGCGCGAACAGCCACTTATGGAGGCTGGTGGCGTAGTAGTCGCAGCCGAGGTCGGCCAGCGTGAATGGGAAATGCGCGAACCCGTGAGCGCCGTCGACCACCACCGGAATGCCGCGGCGCCGCGCCATCGCGACCACCTCGCGGACCGGCAGGATCTGTCCCGTCAGGTTGATCACGTGGCACATCAGCACCAGCCGCGTCTTCGGCGTCATGTGGCGCTCGAAGAGCTCCACGATCTGGCCGGTGTCCTCGGCCGGCACCGGCAGGGGGAACTGCCGCAGCACGATCCCCTCCCGCCGCTCGCGTTGCTGCCAGGCGGCGATCATCCGCGGATAGTCCTGGCTCGTGGTCAAGACCTCGTCGCCCGGCCGCAGGTCGAATCCGAACTGGCAGATCTCGAGGCCCTCGGAGGCGTTCCGCGTCAGCGCGATCTCCTCCGGGTCGCAGCCAAAGACGCGGGCCAGGCGCTGCCGCACCGGCTCGCGCTGCGGCTCGAGCACCTCCCACATGGTGTAGGCGGGCGCCGTGTTCGAGTAGTCGACGTGCCGCTTCTCCGCCGCCAGGACGACCGCCGGCGAGGGGCTCACGCCGGCGTTGTTGAGGTTGACGATGCTGCGGTCGAGGTTCCAGGCCTGCTGCACCTCGAACCAGAGCGCCTCGTCGGCGGCCGCCTCCTCCGGCGAGCCGGAGTGCGCGGCGGCGGCCGCCAGGGCGCGGCGAGCCCCGCCCGCCAGGAGCGGCGCCAGGGTCACGGCGGCGGTCGCGGGCCCGAGCAGGGCGCCGACCAGCTCGCGACGGTCGAGCACGGCGTGGAGTCTATGACGCCAGGACGGCGGCGGCGGCGCCACGTGCGACCGAGGCACGTCTCGCCGGCATGCGCATGAACGTGCTCTTGCCTCTCACGGGCGGCCAGCCCCGCCCGCCGGGAGCGGCAGCACCAGGGTCACGGCGACGGTCGCGGGCCCGAACACGGCGCCGACCAGCCCGCAACGGTCGAGCACGCCGTAGAGTCTGTGACGCCATGACAGCGCGGCGACCCTGCTCGCAGTCAAGGTCGCTTCTAGGCCTCGTCGATGCGCAGGCGAAGACGGACGAATCCGTGGAGGATTAAGGGGATTCGCGGCCTGGAGCCACCGCCAGCACCGGCCGAGGCAGCCGAGGTGGCCGGGGCGGTGCATGGCGTGGAACGACTTCCGGCTGGATGGCGAGGCGCCCAGGGAAGCCGCGGAGGCAGGGCTTGACTTGCGGCCTCGCGCGCTGTATATTACCCGATGGTTATGCAACTGCACGGTTATGGACACATGACGCCCGACCAGCTCGACGCGACGTTCGCCGCGCTTGCCGATCCCACGCGGCGGGCGATCCTGGCCCGGCTCGCCGCGGGCGAGGCGTCGGTGACGGAGCTGGCCGAGCCGTTCGCGATGACCCAGCCCGCGATCTCCAAGCACCTCAAGGTGCTGGAACGCGCCGGCCTGATCTCACGCAGCCGCGACGCGCAGCGGCGGCCCCGCCGGCTCGAGGCCAGGCCGCTCGCGGAGGCCACCGCATGGCTAGTGGCCTACCGCCGGTTCTGGGAGGGCAGCTTCCGGCGCCTCGACGCCCTGCTCGACGAGCTGAAGGCCATGGAGAGGAAGCAAAAACCTGGACGCGCCAAGCGCTAGAGGAGGTCGCCGATGAACCAAGGCAGAGGACTGACGCTGACGACGCCCACGGAGCGGGAGATCGCGATGACGCGCGTCTTCGACGCTCCTCGCCGCCTGGTCTTCGACGCCATGACCAGGCCCGAGCTGGTCAAGCGCTGGCTGCTCGGGCCCCCCGGCTGGTCGATGCCCGTGTGCGAGATCGACCTGAGAGTGGGCGGGACCTATCGCTACGTCTGGCGCGGCGCTGACGGGACCGAGATGGGGATGCGCGGCGTGTATCGTGAGATCGCGCCGCCGGAACGCCTCGTCGCCACGGAGTCGTTCGACGAGTCGTGGTATCCAGGCAAGGCGCAGGTCACGACCGCGCTGGTCGAGCGGGACGGCAGGACGACCGTCACGATCACGGTGCTCTACGAGTCGCGGGAAGCGCGCGACACCGCCCTCGCGTCCAACATGGAGAAGGGCGTGGCCGCGAGCTACGACAGGCTCGAAGAGATCCTCGCCGCGCCGGTGCCACGGAAACCATGAACCCGGGACGTCATCCAGTCCGCCTTCGTCGAGCTTTCGACGCCAGGCTCGCTGGATCGTCGGACCGTCCCCAGCCCTGAGAGGAGACCTCCATGATCGACAGGCCACAGGTCTTACGCACCGCCGCCCAGCCCACCGCCGTCATCCGGCTCACCATCCCGCGGGAGGAGATCCGGACCGTCATGGGTCCGGGCCACCGCGAGCTGATGGAGGCGGTCGCCGCCCAGGGCATCACCCCCGCGGGGCCATGGTTCTCGCACCATCTGAGGATGGACCCGCAAGTCTTCGACTTCGAGCTCGGCGTGCCGGTCCCGACCCCGATCGCGGCGGCGGGCCGGGTGAAGCCGGCGCAGCTACCCGCCACGATCGTGGCGCGATCGGTGTACCACGGAGGCTACGAGGGCCTCGCCTCCGCCTGGGGCAAGCTCAACGCCTGGATAGCCGCCGAAGGGCACACGCCGGGGCCGGACCTCTGGGAGAGCTACGTCGCGGGCCCCGAGTCGAGCCCCGACCCGGCCGCCTGGCGAACGGAGCTCAACCGGCCGCTTACCAGGACGGCCGCGGCGCCCGCGTGACGCCCGGCGTGTGGCCGGCGCTGGCCCAAGCCCGCGGTGGGTGAGGTCCCAGGGCACCAGCCGCCGCGGCACCGCGGCGGCCCGATTTTACGGGCGCCTGACACCGGCGCTAAGATCCGCTCACGGAGGTGGCCATGGCCGCGATCGACGCGATCCTCGAGGAGCTGAGCCGCGAAGCCGACACCACGCGCCGGGTGATCGAGCGCGTGCCGTCGGACAAGCTTTCCTGGAAGCCGCACCAGAAGTCGAAGACCGCCGGCGAGCTCGCCTGGCACATCGCGACCATCCCCAGGCGCATCGCCACGCTCGCCCAGGGCGACGACGTGGAGGTGACCTCGGTCAAGGCCCCGCAGATGCCGGAGACGACCGCGGGGATCCTCGCGGAGCTCGAGCGCCAGGTGGCCGAGGCCAGGGAGCTGCTGTCGCGGCTCGACGACTCCGCCTTGCAGCGGACCACCACCCTGCGGCGGGGTGACGTCAAGATCTTCTCAGGACCGAAGCTCGCGCTCCTGCGCATCATCATGTTGAACCACGCCTACCATCACCGGGGCCAGCTCTCGGTATACCTCCGCTTGCTGGACGTCCCGGTGCCGCCGATCTACGGCCCGACGGCGGACGAGAGCTAGCCGCGGGCTGGCCGCCACCGCCGGCGGCGGCCCCGGGGGCGCTCCGGCTAGCGAAAGAGGTCGGGGGCGATCGCCAGCTCGTGCAGCTTGCGCTGCAGGCTCTGGCGGTGGAGGCCGAGGCGCTCGGCGACGCGCGACAGGTTGCCGCGGTGCTCGACGAGCGCCGCGGTGAGCATCGCGCGCTCGAAGCGGTCGACGACCCTCGCCTTGGCGGTCTGGAAGTCGTCGCCCGGCTCCCAGCCGACGGCGAGCCCGCCCGCGCTCTCGGCCGCCGCCGCGGCCCCGGCGGCGCCGCGCACGTCCGCCGGCAGGTCGCCGGGCCGGACGATGCCGTCGCGGCAGAACAGGCTGGCGCGCTCGACGGCGTTGGCCAGCTCGCGGACGTTGCCCGGCCAGGCATAGGCGGCGAGGAGCCGCTCCGTCTCGGCGGCGAGGCTCAGTCCCGGCCGGAGGAAGTGGCGGGCGAGCAACAGCAGGTCGCCGCCCCGCTCGCGCAGCGGCGGCAGGCGCAGCTCGACCACCCGCAGGCGGAACAGCAGGTCCTCGCGGAAGGCGCCGGCGGCGGCCGCGGACTTGAGGTCCCGATGGGTGGCCGCCAGCACCCGCACGTCGACCGGCACGGGGCGGCCCCCGCCGAGCGGCTCCACCACCCCCTCCTGCAGCACGCGCAGCAGCTTGGCTTGCGCGGCGAGCGCCATGTCGCCGATCTCGTCCAGGAAGAGGGTGCCGCCGTCGGCCTGCCGGAGCTTCCCCTGGCGGTCGCGGTCGGCGCCGGTGAAGGCGCCGCGCACGTGGCCGAAGAGCTCGCTCTCGGCCAGCGCCTCCGGGATGGCGGCGCAGTTGACCGGCACGAACGGCGCGCCGGCGCGCGGCGAGAGAGCGTGGAGGCGCCTTGCCACCAGCTCCTTGCCGGTGCCGGACTCGCCCAGGATCAGCACGCTGGCCGCCGCCGGCGCGACGCGCTCGATGGCGTCGGCCAGCTCGCGCATGGCGGGCGACTCGCCGAGCAGCAGCCGGTCTCCGGCCAGGCGCCGCACCTCCTCGGCGAGCACCCGGTTCTCGCGCCGCAAGCGGGCGGTCTCGAGCGTCCTCTCGACGACGAAGCGCAGCTCGTCGATCTCGTAGGGCTTCGACAGGTAGTCCGCGGCCCCCGCCTTGACCGCCGCGATCGCGCTGCGCAGCGAGGCGTCGGCGGTCACCACCACCACCGGCGGCGGCGCCGGGAGCGCCACGACGTGGGCGAGCGCCGTCATCCCGTCCATGCCCGGCATCCGCAGGTCGAGCAGCACCAGGTCGATGCCATGACGCGGCCGCGAGAGACACTCGACGCACTCGCCGCCCGCCGCGCACTCGACGAAATCGTAGGCGGCGGCGCCCAGGGCCCGCGCCGCGCTCCGCCGCGCCACCGCCTCGTCGTCGCAGATCAGCAGCCGCGCCTTGCGCCCGGCCGCCGCGCCCTGCTGGTTCGCGGTCATCGCGCCTCCTGTGCCGGCGAGACCCGCCGGGTTATACCCGCACCGTGAAGACGATCCGGCCGGGCTCGTTGCCGACCTCGATCTCGCCCCCGAGATCGCGCACTCGCCGCGCCACCAGGGCGAGACCCAGGCCGGTGCCGCGATCGCTGGCGAAGGGGGAGAAGAGGCGGCTCGCGATCTCCGGCGCGATCGCCGGGCCGCCGTTCTCGGTGGCGAGCTCCACCCGCTCCCCCTGCCGCGCCAGCGACACCCGCACCGTCGACCCGGCGGGAGCGTGCTCGAGCGCGTTGCCGACGAGGTTGAACAGCACCGTCTGCCAGGTGGCGCTGCTCCCGTGCACCCGGCCGACGGGCGCGACGCCGCCGGCGTCGAGCGCGATGCCGCGCCGGCGGGCCTGGTGGTCCATGACGTAGAGGGTGCCCCGCAGCAGCGCCGCGAGATCCGCGCCGTCCCCGTCCGTCTCGGCGGGGCGGGCGAAGCCCAGGATCTGGCGGGCCACGCCGTGCAGGCGATCGATCTGCTCGACGATCATGGCCAGGTCCCGCGCCTGCTCGCCGCCCGGGGCCGCCGCGGCGAGCTCCTCGTGCACCGTCTGGGCGAGCGCCTTCATCGCCGAGAGCGGGTTCTTGAGCTCGTGCGCCAGGGAGGCGGCGACCAGCCCGAGCAGGCTCAGGCGCTCGCGCTCGGCCAGCCGGCGCTCTCCCTCGAGGCGGCTCTCGACCAGCCGCCGCACCTCGAGAGCGGCGGCCAGCTGGGCCAGCGCCAGCCGCACTCCTTCCATCTCGCCTTCCTGGTAGCCGCCGCCGGCCGGGCTGATGGCGAGCACCAGGATGCCGTCCAGCTCCCCCGCCACCCGCAGCGGGAAGGCAGCCTGCAGGTCGGCCTGCCGCAGCACCGCGGCGAGGTCGGCCGAGGGCGCGTCGAGGCGGTTGAAGGCGTGGGTTCCCGCCACGCTGAAGTGGCGCCAGAGGAGGTCCGCTCGCGGCCCGACGCCGGGCGCGGCCGTCACCGCCGGCGCCGGCCCGGCCGGCAGGCGCTCGAGAAAGCGCGCGCGCGTGGCGAGCCAGGGGCCGATGGCGGCGGCGGTGCGCTCGCGCAGCTCTGCTTCCGAGAGCGACAACGACTGGAGGCTCCGCGCGAGCCCCTCGATCTCCTCCGCCGCGATGCCGCGGCCGAGCAGCCGCCGCAGCCAGAGCGAGCGGCTGGCCGCGGCGCGCTCGAGGCGGGGCGCGGCGGCGCCGACCAGGAGAGCGACGAGCAGGCCCCAGGCGACGAAGTGATGGAAGGGGACCGTGCCCGCGACCCCGATCGCCGGCCCCACCAGCATCACCAGCCCCGCCACGGCGAGCAGGCTCAAGAACTGGCGCAGGCTGTGGAAGGAGAGCGACAGGCGCAGCAGGCTGTAGCGCTGGACGAAGTAGAGGAAGGTGATGCCGAGCACGAGGCCCGACGCCTCGGCCGAGAGGCGCCACGCCGTCTCGCCCCATCCCGACGCCGGCAGCGCCAGAGCGCCGCAGGCGAGCAGCGCCAGCACCAGCGCGAGGCCGCCCAACAGCCAGCGCAGGAAGCGGGCGAGGCCGGGATCGCGAACGACCCGCAGCGAGTAGGCGAGCAGCCGGGCGCTCGCCGCCGAGGCGACCGCGGCATGCGCGATCACCAGCGGGTAGACCGCGCGCGCCGTGGCCGCCAGCTCCTCCGAGGCGCTGCTCCAGGCCCGCGCCATCGCCGGCAGGAACAGCAGCAGGGTCAGGTAGCCCGGGATCAACCACCCCCAGCCCGGCCGCTCGGCCCTGGCCTCGGCGTCCTCCCCCAGCTGGCTCCACACCGCATGGGTCAAGAGCGGGAAGCTGAGCAGCCAGGCAAAGCCGCGCAGCAGGTCGAGCGCCGTGTCGAACCGCCCCAGCACGACGCCCGGAGGCACCAGGATGCCGAGCAGCTCGTCGACGAGACAGCCGGCGTACCAGGCGGCGAGGCATACCGCCAGCAGCCGCGTCGGCGCGAGGGAGAGGGCGGCAGGGTGACGGAAGAGCTCGCGGGTGACGAAGCCGTAGAGCAGCGTGCCGCAGAGGAAGATCAGCAGCTGGGCGAAGAGGGCGAGGTCTTGGCTCATCGCGCTTGGCTCGTCAGGGTCGATCCCGCGGCCGCGCCTTCCCCGCGGGCCCACCGCCGTCCACGCGCCGGCTGACGAAGCTCTTGCCGCAGCTTATACCCGCGGATGCAGCGCGGAGGCTGCACCTCTCCCGCGGCGCCGCAGCCAGCCTGCTGCACCTCGGCGGGAAGGCCGTCCGGCCTCTGCTCAGAAACCTTTTGTTTTTCGATGGTTAGCCCATTCCTGCGCGAGTGGCGCGGCGCTTGCGCTGCCAGGGTGCCAACCGAGGAGGCCGACCATGCGCGATCATCCGCTGTCCATCTTCCAAACGATCCCCCCGCCTGGCACCGCGCCCGCGGAGCTCGCGGAGCCCGCACCGCCCGCACCGTCCGCAGCGCCCGCAGCGCCCGCGGCGCCTGCCGCACCAGGTGCCGCCGGCGGCCTCGCGGCTGCCGCCGACCAGGGACTGCGCTCGGTCAGGGGCATCCGCTGGCTGCTGCTCGCCGGCGGGCTGGTCACCGGCGTGTCGGTCTACCGGCTCGTCCAGTCGCAGTGGGCGCTGCTCACGGCGCCGCTGCAGTTTCTGATCCTGACCGCCGGCGCCCTCGCCATCTTCGGCCTCGGCATGGCGGCCCGCCGCCGGCTGGGGCTGCCGTTCGCCGGCGCGGCGCTGCTCGGGCTGTTCGCGGGGCTGATCCCGGTGCTCTCCTGGGGCGCCGCGTACCTCGGGCTGCTCGCGACGCCCGCCGGCTGGATCGCCTGCGGCGCCGGCATGGCCGCGCTGCTGGCCGCCGCCGTGCGCGGGCTGCGCGAGACGCTGGGCTACGGAGGCCGGCTCTACCCTGCCGCCCTGGGCGCGATGATGGCCGCGCCGCCGCTGCTGCCCTGGCTCGCGCAGGCGGCGGCGGCCGGCGGCCGCTCGCGGGACGCGGTCTACATCGCCGCGGGGTTGGCCCTGGGCGCCGTGCTCGCCGCGGCTTGCCGGCACGTCAACCGTTTCTTCTTCCATCGGGATCGCCTGAGCGGCGTCGAGCGCCCCGTCCAGCTGGTGCCCTTCATGGTGCTGGGCGCCCTCTACCTCGGCGCCCTGACCCGGCTGGACCTCCACTCGGCGTTCCTCGGCCTGCCGCTCGCGGTGGTGGGCCTGGTGCTCGCCGGGACCGGCCAGGAGTACTACGACGCCCTCGCCGAGGCCCTCGGCCGCGCGCCGGAGCGGTGGCCCCGCCGGTCGCTGGCGCTGCTCACGCTCGGCTTCGCGACGCTGGCGGCGGCCGTGCCGGTGTCGCTGCTGGACCCGACCCACCGCTGCCTCGCCGCGGTCAGCCTGCTCGCCGCCTGGCGGCTGCTCTCCTGGAGCTGGCGCTACGGCAGCGCCGGCGCCCACCTGGCCGGCCTGGCGGCGGCGCTCTGCGCCTATCGACTGATCCCGGCGCTGCTGCCGCGCCTGACCGCTGCCCTCGAGACCGCTTTCCTGGCGATCAGCGGCCTGCCGGCAGAGAGCCCGGTCCTTTCCGCCTACGGGTTCCTCCCCTTTCTCGCCGGCCTCGCCGCGCTCGCCGCGGCGCTCGACCGCCGCCGGGCGCCCGGGCGGCTGCGCTCGCTCCACGCGACGCTCACCGCGATCGCCATCGCCGCGGTCGCCGCTCTCGCCTTGCTCGATCCGCGGGCGGCCCTGCCGGCGCTCGCCCTGACCCTCGCCGCCGCCGCCGCCGCCCTCGCCGCGGCACGCCGCATCGAGATCGTGCCGGCGCTGTACGGCGCCTTCGCGGCGTGGCTCACCGCCCTGGGCGGACGGCTCTTCGGCCCGGTCGCCGCACCGGCCGGCTGGCTCCTTCCCGGCACCGTCTGCCTGCTCGCCGGCTGCGCCCTGGCGCTCGCCGCCGCCGGCCCCGCCTTCGAGCCCTGGCTGGCGCGCCTCGTCGACGAGGACGCGGCACGGGTGCGGCGGGCCACGTTGCTGCCCGCCGTGATGGTGGCGGCGCTCGCCATCGCCTGCAGCGTGCTGCAAGCGATGCCG
>Ga0307479_10003584_pt1 | contig 14152 bp, 14 predicted proteins | sample atmos_gasesECM4C_FD_203743 | JGI IMG/M metagenome (GOLD analysis project Ga0307479, IMG submission 203743) | Hardwood forest soil microbial communities from Morgan-Monroe State Forest, Indiana, United States - atmos_gasesECM4C_515 | ecosystem: Environmental > Terrestrial > Soil > Temperate...
ACCTTCTGGCTCGGCCTGGGCACCCTGTCGATCGAGCTCGGGCTCGCCGTGGTGGTGACCAGCCTGGCCCGCCGCTGGATCGGGCAGCGCACCTGGCGCGCCGTGCACTGGCTCGCCTACGCGGTGTGGCCGATGGCCGTGATGCACAGCCTCGGCACCGGCACCGACGCGTTCTCGCTGTGGGCGCTCGGCATCACGATCGTGTGCGTCGGCGCCGTGGCTGCGGCGCTGGTGTGGCGCCTCGACTTCGGACGTCGCGATCCGCTGGCGCACGAGAAGCGCGCCGCGGCCCTGGCGGTGACCCGCGAGGTGGCACGATGACGCTCAGTGTGCTCGACGGGCCGGCGCTCGACGCGCCCGAGCTGCACGATGCGCACCTGGCGCGGCTCGGCCGAATGCCGCAGGGTGGCGCGCACATGCTTGCGGTGCTGCATGCATCCGGGCTGCGCGGTCGCGGCGGCGCAGCGTTCCCCGTGGCCGAGAAGTGGCGCGCCGTGCTGCAGCGTTCGCGAGGCGACGCCGTGGTGCTGGCCAACGGCGCCGAGGGGGAGCCGCTCAGCGCCAAGGACCGGCTGCTCATGGAGACGCGGCCCCACCTGGTCCTCGACGGCGCCATGCTGGCGGCGCAGACGGTCGGCGCACGCGAGGTCGTCCTCTACGCCGGTGAAGAGCACCGCCGCGCCCTGGCCGTGATGCGCCACGCGCTCACCGAGCGCAATGACGTCGAGCGCCGCAGCGCCCGAGTTGTGGCCAGTCCTGCCCGATACGTGGCGGGCGAGGAGAGCGCCGCGGTGCACTTCGTCAACGACGGCGTCGCCCTGCCGACGAGCACGCCCCCGCGCCCCTACGAGCGCGGCGTGCAGGGGCGGCCGACGCTGGTGCAGAACGTCGAGACGCTCGCCCACGCTGCGCTGATCGCGCGCGAGGGCGGCTCGCACCGCGACACCACGCTGCTCACCGTGAGCGGTGCGGTGCCGTTGCGTGGCGTGGTCGAGGTGGCGGCCGGGTCGAGCATCGGCGCGGCGCTCGACCGCGCCGGCGGCGCCGGCGGTGGCGCCGCGGTGCTGCTCGGCGGCTACTTCGGCGGCTGGGTCGATCTGGACCAGGCGGTCGGCATGCCCGTCGACGCCTCCTGGCTGCGCGAGCAGGGCATGGCGCTGGGCTGCGGCGTGGTCGCCGTCCTGCCGGAGTCACACTGCGGTGTCGCCGAGACGGCGCGGATCCTGGGCTGGCTGGCCGAGCAGAGCGCGGGCCAGTGCGGGCCCTGCGTCTTCGGATTGCGCGCCATCGCCGAGGCGGTGCAGCGCATCGCCACGGGCACCGGGGAGGACGGCGACCTGGATCGCGTGCAGCGCTGGGGACAGGTGATCGCGGGCCGCGGTGCCTGCAAGCACCCTGACGGCGCCGCCGCGCTGCTGCAGTCGGCGCTGCGCGTCTTCGCCGAGGACTTCGCCATGCACCAGGAGCGCCGCCGCTGCGTCGCTGGTGCGCGGGTGGCGGCGGCCTGATGCCAAGCCGGCTGAGCGTCGACCGGATCGCCTGCGACGGCAGCGGGCTGTGCGCGGAGGTGTTCCCCGAGATGATCCACCTCGACGACTGGGGCTATCCGATCGTCGCCGCCGGAACCGTGCCCGAGCCATACATGCAGCACGCGCGGCGCGCCGTTGCGGCGTGCCCGGTGCTGGCGTTGAAGCTGCGTGCCGTCGCGGAGGCGAGGCGATGAGCCAGCTGCTGCACCGGCACCGCGCCACCGCCACCCGCGACGCCGCGCTGCGGCGACGGCGCCAGGTCGTGCTCGCCAGCACCGTGGGTGGCCTCGCGGCGGTCGGCGCCATCACCGGCGTCATGGCCACCGCCGCGTCGCCGGCGGCGAGCGGCACGGGTGCCACCACTGGAAGCGCCGCGCAGTCGGGCGACTCGCAGTCTTCCGGCTCCCAGCAGGGCTCCTCCCAGGACACGCTGGGCGCGCCCGCGGCGGCCCCGACAGCGGCCAGCAGCGGCAACGGCGGCGGCTCGGTGCAGGCCGTCACCGGCGGCTCGGCCCACCGATGACCACGGCGACGGCCGACGACCGCGCCCTGGGCACCTCGCTGCGCGTCGTGGTCACCGACACAGCCCTGCTCGGCACAGCAACGCATGCCGTCGACAGCGTGGTGCGCGGCATCGACGAGACCTGCAGCCGCTTCCGCGACGACAGCGAGATCACCGCACTGCACCGCAACGCAGGACGCGAGACGCGCGTGTCGCCGATGCTGATGCTCGCGCTTCGGGCAGCGCTGCGCGGCGCCCGGCTCAGCGACGGAGCGGTCGATCCCACTGTGGGCAGGGGGGGGCGCCGCATCGGCTACGCCGCCTAGTTCGCCGCCTACCCCCGCGCCGGCGCGCCGCTGCGCCTCACCGTCACCCCGGTCCCGGGCTGGCGGCGCATCCGGCTCGACGCCACCGCCCAGAGCGCGCTCATCCCCGAGGGCGTCGAGCTCGACCTCGGCTCCACCGCCAAGGCGCTCGCCGCCGACCTCGCCGCCGCAGCAGCGCACACCGCGATGCGGGGTGGCGGAGTTCTGGTCAGCCTTGGCGGAGACATCGCGGTCGCCGGCGAAGCGCCACACACCGGCTGGGTCGTCCAGGCGGCGGACGGCAGCGACGCCGCGGCGAGCGGCGACGGCGAGAGCATCGCCATCCGCGCCGGCGGCGTGGCCACGTCGAGCACGACGGTGCGCGCCTGGAAGCGTGGCGGCGTCGCCGTGCACCACATCGTCGACCCGGCGACGGGGCTGCCCGCCCGTGGCCCGTGGCGCACCGTCAGTGTGGTCGCCGCCGACTGCCTGGACGCCAACATCGCCGCCACCGCCGCCATCGTCCGCGGCGAGGCCGCGCTGCAGTGGCTCGACCGCCTCTGCCTGCCTTCGCGCCTGGTCAGCCACGACGGCGAGGTCGTCCGCACCGGCGGCTGGCCGGCGCCGTCCCACTGACTGCTCGGTCAGTTCGCCGAGGGCGACACCGTGGGCAGCGGCGCCGCCTCTCGCGGACCGGTGAGGCCGCGCGGCCACAGCACCGACATGGCGGCCCCGCCCGCCGCCGACTCGCCGACCTCCCAGCGCCCGCCGGTGGCGCGGACCACCGCGTCGGCGATGGCCAGGCCCAGCCCGGCGCCGCCCGCACCGTCGGTGGCGCGGTGGAAGCGGTCGAAGATGCGGGCGCGCTCCCCGGCGGGGATGCCCGGGCCGGAGTCGTCGACCGACAGCCTGATCCGGCCACCTTCGGCACGAACTGACACGTCGACGCTGCCTTGTTCGGGCGCGTACTTGCAGGCGTTGTCCAGCAGCACGCCGAGGAGCCGGTCGAGCCATTCGGGTGGCGCGTGCACCGCCAGCGGGGTGGCGTCGGTGTGCACGTGGAGGGCGAGGTGGCGGGTCTCGGCGATGCCGGCGAAGCGGTCGGCCGCCTGGGTGGCGAGCACACCGAGGTCGACGTGCTCGGCCTTGGGCTCGGCCTCGGTGGCGTCGAAGCGGGCCAGCCAGAGCAGGTCCTCGACCAGGTGGCGGATGCGCTTGCTCTCGTGGTCGATGCGCTGGAAGGCGCGGTGATTCCAGGTGGCGTCACGCTCCTGAGCCAATGCCAGGGTGGTTTGCGCCTCGATCACCGACAGCGGCGTGCGCAGCTCGTGGGAGGCGTCGGCGGTGAACTCCATCTGGCGCTGCCGCGCCCGCTCGATCGGCGAGGCGACGCGGCGGCCGATGGCCAGCGCGCCGAGGAAGACGGCGAGGAGCAGCACGGGGCCGACGATGAGCTCGGCGCGGAGGACGTTGGAGCGGGCCACCGCGACGCTGTCCAGCGACTGCCCGACGACGAGGTACGCCTGTCCCAGGGCGGTGCCCTCGAGGCGCACGTCGGTGCCGCCGAGGGACATCGTGGTCGGTCCGGCGATGCTGCGCGCCGCGACGGGAAGCGAGACCGTGGTGGTCGCGGGCATGACCGTCTGCCCGTCGGGCAGGCTCAGCCAGCCGAGGATGGGTGCGCCGAAGCGCTGGCCGCCGGGCAGCTCGTTGAACGATCCCACCGCGGGAAAACGGAAGGGGCCACTCTGCTCCCGTGCGACCACGTTGTTCAGCCTCGCGTCGACCTCGCCCGTGGCGTTGCGCTCGACGATGACGAAGACCACCGCCGAGATGGCGACATACATGGCAAGAACGATCGCCGTCGCCAGCAGGGCGACGCGCATCGACTCGCGCCGCACCCGGTGCATGCGCGAGCTCATGCCTCCTCCAGCCGGTAGCCGGCGCCGCGGACGGTGACGATGCGCACGTCGGCGACGGGCAGCTTGGCGCGCAGCCGCGAGAGGTGGACGTCGATGGCGTTGGAGCCGAGCGGCTCGGTCTCGTCGCGCCAGACCTGCTCGGCGATGGCGCCGCGCTCCACCACCGCGGGGGAGCGGCGCATCAGCAGCTCGAGGATGCCGAACTCGGTGGTGGTGAGGGTCAGCGCCCTGCCGTGCGCCGTGATCTCGCGGCGCACCGGGTCGAGCTGCAGCGCGCCGCGGGCGACCACCGGCGCGTCGACGTGGCGGGGACGGCGCTGCAGGGCGCGCACCCGCGCGATCAGCTCGCCGAAGTCGAAGGGCTTGACCAGGTAGTCGTCGGCGCCGGTGTCGAGCCCCTCGATGCGGTCCTGCGGGGTGTCGCGCGCGGTGAGCATGAGCAGCGCCGTGGGACGCTGGTTGCGCCGCGCCCAGCGCACCACCTCGATGCCTGGCGCGCCGGGCATGCGCCAGTCGAGCACCGCCACCTCGTAGGCGTAGTAGCGCAGCCGGTCGATGGCGTCGTCGCCGCGATCCACCGCGTCGACGACGTAGCCGGCCTCCTCCAGGCCCTGCACGAGCACTTCGCGCAGGCCGGGATCGTCCTCGGCGACGAGCAGGCGCATGACAGGCGAAGCCTACCCCCCGCCGCCCGCGTCGCCACTGAAGCCGCCGCCGCCTCCGCCGCCACCTGCACCCGCACCACCACCGCCGCCGCCGCCGCCACCACCGAAGCCGCCGCGGCCGAAGCCGAAGCCACCACCCAGCCCGCCGGTGCCGCAGCCCGAGGGACCGGGCGGGACGACGTTGACCGAGCGCGCCTGCACCGTTCCCGAGGCGTCCTTCTGCCCGGTGGCCACGATGCAGTCACCGACGCCGAGGTCGGTGCTGGTGATGGTCTGCGACACCGCGACCCGCACCGTGGTCGGCACGGTGATGGTCGTCGACGTCCCCTGAGGGCTGAGCAGCGTCACCGAGGTGCCGTTCACGTCGGTCACCTGGCCGCGCGCCATGGCGGGCGGCGTGCCGCTGGGGGTGGGCCGCGGGCTGCGATCGGGGCGCGGCGAGAAGGATGGGCGCGGCCCGTTGCCACCCCCGAAGGGGCCGGCAGCGGTGCACGACCCGTTGACCGCCGGGCTGAGCAGCACGATCGACGCCGTCAGCACGCCGGCGGGGTCCTTGGTCCCGGTGGCGGTGACGCAGGCGCCCTTGGTGATGTCGGCGACGCTGCCGGTGCTGGTCTTGGCCACCGGCGTGTCCGGCGCCAGCGTGACGCTGACGTCGCCGCTCGTGGTGTTGAGCAGCAGCGTCGACCCGGTGATGCGCACCAGCTCACCCGCCGTGCCGCCGCCGCGACGCGCGTTGGCGCTCGGTGAGGGCGAGGACTGCCCGCCCGTGGTCGACGCCGGCGTCGAGCTGCCGCAGGCGGCGAGGGCCAGCGTGGCCAGCGCGCCGGTCGTGGCCAGCACCTTGGTGATCATGGAGGTCCTCCCTCTGCAGAAGCCGGTCACTGCGCGCGCAGCGCCTCGATGGGGGCAAGACGGGCGGCGCGCGCCGCCGGGTAGACGCCGAAGATCAGGCCAACTCCGGCCGCAACCACCACGGCGATGAGCACGGGCGTGGCGGTGATGGTGACCCCGATGGTGGTGAAGTGGGGGATGAGCACGCCGGCGAGCAGTCCCGCGCCGACGCCCAGCAGCCCGCCGACGAACGACAGCGTCGCCGCCTCGACGAGGAACTGGCGGAGCAGGTCGCCGGGCGTCGCGCCCAGCGCCTTGCGCAGGCCGATCTCGTTGGTCCGCTCGGTGACCGACACCAGCATGATGTTCATCACCCCGATGCCGCCGACCAGCAGCGAGATCGCGGCCACGCTGGCCAGCAGGATGGTCAGCGTGGTGGTCACCGACTGCGCGGTGCTGAGGAAGGAGCTCTGCGCCTGGATGGTGAAGTCGGGCGTACCGCTGGTGGCGGCGCCGTGGGTGTTGAGCAGCAGCTGGTCGGCCTCCTGGTAGGCGCTGCCCACGGTGTCGCTGCTGCCCGCGCTGAGCAGGATGCGCTGCACCGAGTTTGGGTCACCACCGACCAGAACGTCGTGGGCCGAGGTGATGGGGACGACGCCGAGGTCGTCGCCGTTCTGGAAGCCCTGGCCGCCCACGGTGTTGAGGATGCCGATCACGGTGAAGGGGATCTTGTTGACGGTGATCGAGTCGCCGACCGCCACGCCCAGGTTGGTGGCGGTGGTGCTGCCCAGGACGATCTTCAGCGCGTGGCTGCTGACGTCCTTGGCGGTGTAGAAGGCGCCCTGGTCGACGCTGCGCGCGTTGGCGGTGAGCCAGCCGGTGGAGCTGCCCTGCACCTGCGCCGTCCAGTTGGAGGCCACGCTGACCATGGGTTCGCTGCGCTGCACGACCGGAGCGACGGCGGCGACGTCGGGCGCGTTGTCGTGGCTGGACAGGCCGTTGGCGTCGTCCATGGTCAGCGTGCTCGCCGTGCCCGCGCCACCGAAGACGCCGCCGGTGCGCGTGCTCCCCGGGGTGATGGTGAGCAGGTTGGTGCCCAGCGAGGCGATGCGCGCGTTGACCGAGTCCGACGACGCGGTGCCGATGCCCACCGTGCAGATCACCGCCGCGACGCCGAACAGGATGCCGAGCGTGGTCAGCACCGAGCGCAGCCGGTGGCCGAGGATGCCGCGCAGGCCCGTCTCCAACGTGCGCAGCCAGCTCATGTCACCAATTCCCCCTCGCGGAGGCGGCCGTCGCTCATCTCCAGGACGCGTCGTGCCACCGCGGCGACGTCGTGCTCGTGGGTGATCATCACGATCGTCCGTCCCGCGGCGTTGATCTCCTTGAGCAGGGCGAGCACGTCGCGCGACGACGCCGAGTCGAGGTTGCCGGTCGGCTCGTCGGCGAGCAGCAGGTCGGGGTTGGTGACCAGTGCCCTGGCCACGGCGACGCGCTGCTGCTGCCCGCCGGACAGCTGGTTGGGATGGTGGTCGACGCGGTTGGACAGCCCCACCTGCTCCAGGGCGCGCATCGCCTGCTCGCGACGGTCGTGGGTGGTGCGGTAGAGCAGGGGCAGCTCCACGTTGCGCCACGCCGTCATCGACTGCAGCAGGTGGAACTGCTGGAAGACGAAGCCGATGCGACGATTGCGCACGTGCGCAAGCTCGCGCTCGCTCATCGTGGACACGTCGTCGCCGCCGAAGTGGTACGTGCCCGAGGTCGGCGTGTCGAGGCAGCCGAGGATGTTCATCAGCGTCGACTTGCCCGAGCCCGACGGACCCATGACGGCGACGAACTCGCCGGGCTGGACGCTGAGCGACACGTCGTCGAGCGCCAGCACCGCGGCGTCGCCGCTGCCGTACACCTTGGACACGGACTGGAGCCGCAGCACCTCGCGGCCGAGCATGGCGTCCACGGCCCGATCAGCCCCCGCCGCCGCGTCCGCCACCGCCGCCACCCGCGCCGCGGACGCCACCACCACCCGCGCCGCCGACCCCGAACAGCCCGCCCGCGCCGGCGCCGGTGGTCGTGGTGGGGATCGTGCTCGACACCGTGGCGATGACCACCTGGTCACCCTCGTTGAGCCCGCTGAGGACCTGGGTGCGCAGCGCGTCGGAGGCGCCCACGGTGACAGCGCGCGTCTCGGGCACGCCGTTGACCAGCACCTGGACCGCCGCACCGCCGCGCACCGCGCTGGTGGGCACGGTGAGCACCTGGACCACCTGGTTGACGATGACGCTGATCGACGCCGACGACCCCGCGTGCAGCGAGGGCTGCGAGCCGTCGATGGTCACCGTCACCGAGAAGCTGGCCACGCCGGAGGTGACCGTCGCCTCCGGCGAGATCGAGGTGACCTTGCCGGTGACCGCCTGCGTCGAGCCCGCGGGGAGCACGCGGGCGCGCTGGCCGACGGCGATCTCACCGACCTGCGCGTCGGCCACGGTGCCGGTCACCGAGAACGATCCCGGCGTCAGCAGCAGGATGTCGTGCCCGCTGTTCGACGAGCTGGACGAGCTGCCCGACGCGCTGGGGGTGCCGCTGGCGCTCATCTGCTGGCCGGCGCTGATGTTGACCTCGCCCGCCACCCCGGCGACCGGGGCCACCAGGGTCGACTGGTCGAGCTGGCGCTGCGCGGTGTCGGCGGCGACCTGGCCGATGCTCACCTGGGCCTGGTCCATCTGGACCTGCTGCGGGGTGACGTTGGAGGACAGGGTGTTGAGCGCAGATTGCGCGTTCTGCAGCTGCACCTTGGCGCCGGCCACCTGGGCCGCGGCCTGGTCGTTGCTCTGCTGCACCTTGGCCTGGGTGGCGGAGAGGGTCGTCTGCGCGGCGGACATCGTGCCGTTGTCCTTGGCCATGGTCTGCTGGTCCCCGGCCACCTTGGAGTTGTCCGAATTCACCGTGGAGTTGTCCTGCTGGCAGGGGCTTCCCGACGGGTTGGCATTGCAGTCCGACTGCTGCTGGCTCTTGTCCGACTGCAGCTTGGAGAGGTCGGCGTTGAGCAGGTTGGTGTCGGCGGTGACGGTGCTCTGCGCCGAGGTCACCGCCGCCGCCGCCTGGGCGACCGACTGGGCGTTGACCAGCTGGGTGTCGGTCAGCGAGGTCTGCGCGTTGGCCAGTGACACCGCCGCCGAGTTGACCGTCGACTGCGCCGAGGCGACCTGCGAGGCGGTGGCGCCCGCCTGGTCCTGGGCCAGCTTGGCCTGCGCCGAGGCCAGCGTCGCCTGCGCCTGCTGCAGGGTCGCCTGGATGGACGAGGTGTCCTGGGTGGCCAGCACCTGGCCCGCGGTCACGTTCTGGCCGGGCTGGACGTTGACCGCGGTCACCTTGCCGGCGCCGCCGAAGTCGAGCGCGGTGGTGTTGGTGGGCGTCAGGTTGCCGGAGAGCGCGATCGTCTGGGTGACCGTGCCCAGCGTCGCCGCGGCGGTGCGGTACTGGGTGGTGCCGGTGTCGCGGCGGGCGTACACGAAGCCGCCGGTGGCGGCCAGGGCGGCGACCAGCGCGGTGGGGATGATGTAGCGGCGGCGGAGCAGTCGAGGCATCTCGGCGCCGCATCGTCTCAGCGCCGTCTTGCGACTGGGTGAAGAGCTAGCGGGCACTCCACAGGTAGACGCCGCCACGCAGCTGCGGCTTCGCGTGCAGCACGCGGGTGAACAGCCGGACCATGTCCGCCTCGTGGGGCATGGGTCCGACCGCCACCGTGGTCACCTTCCAGCGGCGGAGGTCGGCACGGATCTGGCTGTCCAGCTTGGCGGGGGCGACGCCGCGGCCGGCCGCGATGTCGGTCATCACCTTGGCGGTGGTGGTGCGCGGCGGGCCGTCGGTGCGCATCCCGCTCGGGGTGACGCCGACGAAGTAGCCCTCGGGCATGCTGAAGGACATGTCCGCGGCCGCCTGCCAGAGCATCGCCTGGGCGGTCGAGCCGTCGTGCGCGAACGGAGCCACCAGCACGGTGGAGCCCACGGGAACATCGTCCTGGTCGGGCAGCTGCTCGGCGAACAGCGGCGGCACCAGGGTCTGCGCCGCTCCGGCCGCGTGCGGCAGCAGGGTCACGCCCACCGCCGCCACCGCCGCCGCGCCCGCCCAGCGCACCGCCGGACGCGCGGCCGCCGCCAGCACCTCCGCGACGAACACGGCCAGCAGCACCGCCACCGCCAGGTCGACGTAGACGAAGAGGCGGCTGGGCAGCGCGCTGCCGAAGAACGGGATGGCCTGGATCACCCGCCAGGGCAGCGGCAGCCGGGAGACGTGGCCGCCGACGTGGAGCTGGGGACCGAGCGAGAGCAGCGCCAGCACGGCGCCGGACCACGCCGCCACCGCCACCAGCGGCCGTCGCCGCCATCGCCAGGCCACCAGCACGGCGAGCAGCAGCAAGGGCACGCCGAGGTAGGAGGCGTTCTCCACGGTGTTGCCGGAGAGGCGCTGGGTGAGGTCCTGGGCGGCCTGGGGGGAGACCACCTGGGTGGGCGTCGGCACCACGATGTTGGCCACGTCGGTGACGTAGACCGAGCCGCCGGGGACGGTGCCGGGCACCCGGTTGGCGCCGAAGAGCTGGAAGCCGAGCGGCACCGCGGCGAGCACGACGAAGGGCAGCAGCGCCCAGCCGAGGGCGCGGAGCACGCGCGGGACATCCTCGCGCACCCGCCGCCACCCGGCCCGCACCCCGAGGACGCCGAGGACCACGGCGGCGGCGACCAGCCCGAGGACGACGCCCTCCTCGAAGACGAGGACCTGGGTGGCGACAAGCAGGCCGAGCAGCAGCCCCGCTCGCCGTGGGCTGAAGTCGCGGCGGACCAGCAGCCCGTCGATGATCAGCAGGAGCAGCGGCGGGAAGACCGCCCAGGCCACCTTGGCGTGGCTGGGCGCCTGGCTGAGCAGGAAGGGCGAGAACCCGTAGAAGGCGCCGCCCACCACCGCCGCCGGGATGCGGACGTGGCGCCGCAGCAGCAGGAAGGCGCAGAACGCCGAGAGGACGAGGTCGGCGGTGACCAGGACGTCGTAGGAGGCGACCGCGCCCGCCGTGGCGGTGATCGGCCACAGCACCAGCCCGAGCAGCAGGGCCAGCGCGTTCCACATCAGGTTCACGCCCTGAGGGGCGTTGAGATGGGTGGTCAGGAAGGGGTTGACCCCGTGGGAGACCGCCCAGGGCGTCCAGGTGAGGAACCAGACCGACTGCTGGGCGTCACCCCCGCCGCCGGCGAGCCCGGTGGGGGAGGAGAACCAGGCGCGATGCAGGAAGAGGACCGCCAGCGCCGCGTAGAGCAGCAGCGTCGCTGCGGCGACCGTTCGCCGCCTCGGCTCAGCGCGCGGCGACGGTCCTGCGACCACCAGCCGCTCCCACCAGGGCGGCGCTGCCGTTGCTGCTGAGCGCCGACCTGCCGGTGACCGCCACCTGGCGGCGCCGCTGGTGCGCGCCCCGCCAGTCGACGGTCGAGGCGCCGACCAGCTCCGGGCGGATGCGGCGGCGCAGCGTCTCCACGCGGGCGATCACGCCCTCGATCAGGGTCTCCTGCAGGTGGTGGGGACGCAGGCCGAGGTCGAGGAGGTGCTGGTGCTTGGCGTTGTAGTAGTGCTCGTCCTTCTCCACGCGGGGGTTGGGGGCGTGCTCGATGACCGTGGACAGCCCGTGCTCGGCGCGGGCGTGGGCCACCTTCTCGGCGAGCTCCTGGACGCTGAACTGCTCGGTGAACTGGTTGAAGACGCGGAACTCGCCGCGCTCGGCGGGGTTGACCATGGCCAGCTCGATGCAGCGCACCGTGTCGCGGATGTCGAGGAAGCCGCGGGTCTGGCCGCCGCGCCCGTAGACGGTGATGGGGTGGTCGATGGCCGCCTGGACGCAGAAGCGATTCAGCGCCGTGCCCCAGATGTGGTCGTAGTCGAAGCGGGTCTGCAGCTGGGGGTGGAGGTCGGTCTCGGTGGTGCCCATGCCGTACACCACGCCCTGGTTGAGGTCGGTGGCGCGCATGCCCCAGACCCGGCAGCTGAACTCGATGTTGTGCGAGTCGTGGACCTTGGAGAGGTGGTACATGGAGCCGGGCAGCTTGGGGAAGAGGACCCGGTCGCGGCGCCCGTTGTGCTCGACCTCCAGCCAGCCCTCCTCGATGTCGATGTTGGGCGTGCCGTACTCGCCCATGGTGCCGAGCTTGACCAGGTGGCAGTCGGGGGCGAAGTCGCGCAGGGCGAAGAGCAGGTTGAGGTTGCCGGCCACGTTGTTGACCTGGGTCTCGACCGCCCGCTCGGGGCTGATCATCGAGAACGGGGCGCTGCGCTGCTCGGCGAAGTGGACCACGGCGTCGGGCTCGTAGCGCTCGATCAGGTCGCGCACCGCCCGGTTGTCGCAGAGGTCGAGCTTGACCCAGTCGATGCTGCGCCCGCTCTCGGCGTGCCAGCGCTTGACCCGGGCGTCCATGTTGTTCAGGGGAACCAGGTTGGGGGTGCCCAGCTGCCGGTCCCAGCGGCGACGGATGAGGCTGTCCACTGCGACCACGTCGTGCCCGCGGGCCGAGAGGTGCAGGGCCGTGGGCCAGCCGAGGTAACCGTCGGCCCCGAGAACGCAGACAAGCATCGACTCACTCCGTGGCGTGTGGGCTGTGAAGGGGGGTCGCGCTCCCTATGGTGTGGGCAACACCCTTTCACTCTGGTGACGCCCAGAACCTCGTTCATCTTGCCCTAGTCGGCCCGTCCCGTGCTCAGCATTTGTGCCTCCGTGTGGAGAAGCCCACGCACGGCACTGAGCTCGGCGGCGAGGCGCCGGCGGCTCCAGAGGGGCCGCGCGGCCGACGCGTCAGGGGGGTCGACGAGCTCCAGCCAGGAGCGGCAGCCGCCGTACTCGACGCGCTCCTCGACCTCCACGGCCTCGGGCAGGGCGGCCACGTCGAGGACCAGCACCAGCGGCCGGTCCTGCGGGCGCCACCTGTAGCGGAGGGTGAGGTACTTCTCGGTCCAGACGGTGCGTTCGGTGAGGCGGTGCAGGGCGTCCAGGCTCGGCGCCTCGACCACGCCGGCGATCTCCGCCACCGCCCGCAGGGCGACGTGGCCCGGGGTGACGCCGCGTTTGTGTCCCTCGGGCCGCGGCAGCAGCCGGGCGGTCTCCCGCGGCGCCCGGTGCATGCCGGGGACGAGCAGCTCGTGGTGCTCCGGCTTGAGAAAGACGCCGCGGGCGTGGAAGAGCGTGGGGTAGAGCCAGAAGCGCCCCTCGGGCAGGGGGATGCGCTGGTCGGGATCGTCGAGCCCGCCCTTGCGCACCAGCAGCGCCTGGCGGCCCTGCTCGAGTGCGGCGACGACGACGTCCCACTCCTTGAGCGCCGTGGTCACCTGGGCTGCCATCGCGGCTCCGATGATACGGAGCTCGTGCGACCATCCCGGTTCGATGCACACCTCGCCGGAGCTGATCCGGGCGCGGGCGGCGCGGCTGCTCGACGCGTACCTCCGGCCCGCCGTGTACGGTCCCCCGCTGGGGCTCGACGTCACCGCGCTGCACGTTCACGGCGAGCCGATCGGCGTCGCGGAGGCGCAGGCGGGGACGTTCGCCCCCTTCTCGGTCGGCGACCCCTGGGGGGCGATGTGGGACACGACGTGGTTCCGCATGCGCGGAGCGGTGCCGCGCGACTGGGCCGGCGCGGACGTGGCGGCGCGCATCGGCCTCGGCTACGCCGGGCAGACGGGCTTCGGCGCCGAGGCGCTGCTGTGGCGCGACGGCGCTCCGGTGCAGGGCATCTCGCCCGACCACGCGGACGTCGTGATCGCCGACCGCGCGCACGGCGGCGAGGCCGTCGACCTGCTCGTCGAAGCCGCCGCCAACCCCGCCGTCGACCAGTCGGCGGCGACCTGGCCGCTGCTCATGCCCGATCCCGGCGGCGCGCCGCTGATGGTGCTGCGCCGCGCCGAGCTGTGCGTCGTGCATGGCGACGTCGAGGCGTTCTGCCTGGACATGGTGCTGTGCCTGGACCTGGCGCGGCACCTCGAGTCGCACCGCGCGCGCAGTGGCGCGCTGCACGAGGCGCTGCGCCAGGCCTGCATCCTGGTCGATCCCGAGAACCTGCCGGCATCCCTCGTTGCGGCGCACGCGCCACTGCGCGATGTATTGAGCTGCACCGGCGCATCGCGCCGCCACCGCGTCGTCGCCACCGGCCATGCGCACATCGACACCGCCTGGCTGTGGCCGGTGCGCGAGACGCGGCGCAAGTGCGCGCGATCCTTCAGCACCGTGCTGTCGCTGATGGACGAGGACCCCGACTTCCGTTTCGCCGCCTCGCAGATGGTCCACTACGCGTGGATGCGCGACGACCACCCGTCGCTGTTCGCGCGCATCAGGCAGCGCGTCGCCGAGGGACGCTGGGAGGTGGTCGGCGGC
>Ga0307479_10003585_pt1 | contig 14152 bp, 12 predicted proteins | sample atmos_gasesECM4C_FD_203743 | JGI IMG/M metagenome (GOLD analysis project Ga0307479, IMG submission 203743) | Hardwood forest soil microbial communities from Morgan-Monroe State Forest, Indiana, United States - atmos_gasesECM4C_515 | ecosystem: Environmental > Terrestrial > Soil > Temperate...
GATCGCCATGGACTGGCTCGGCGGCAACCGCTCGGTGCTCGTCGACGCCGGCCTGTCCGGCGCCATCGTCGGCCTCACCCTGGCCACCAAGCCGCATGAGATCTACCGCGCACTGCTGGAGTCGACCGCCTTCGGCACCAGGATGATCATTGACACGTTCGCCGCGTCCGGCGTGCCGGTTACCGAGCTGGTCGTGGCTGGCGGCCTGGTCAAGAACGCCCTGCTCATGCAGATTTACGCGGACGTGACTCGCCGCCCGCTGAGCGTGATCACCTCCGCGCAGGCCCCCGCTCTCGGGTCCGCCATCCACGCCGCCGTCGCGGCCGGCGCCTATCCGGACGTCCCCGCCGCGGCGGCCGCCATGGGCCGCTGCCAGCGTGACGCGTACCGCCCCGACCCGGCCCGCGCCGACGTCTACGACGAACTTTACGCCGAGTACGCACGCCTGCACGATTATTTCGGCCGGGGCGCCAACGATGTGATGCATCGTCTTCGCGCCATCCGCGACAAAGCCCTTTTCTCAGAACGGATCTCGGTTCATGACTCAGCACACTGACTCCCTGCGCAAGGAAGTGTGCACATTGCACGCCGAGCTGGTCCGCACCAACCTTGTCGCGTGGACCAGCGGCAATGTCTCGGCGCGCGTCCCCGGGGCGGACCTGATGGTGATCAAGCCGAGCGGGGTTTCCTACGATGACCTGACGCCGGAGTCGATGGTGGTGTGTGACCTGGACGGCAAGCCGGTCGGCGAGGGCTTGTCGCCATCCAGCGACACCGCGACGCATGCCTATATCTACCGGAACATGCCGGACGTCGGCGGTGTCGTGCACACCCATTCGACGTACGCGACCGCGTGGGCGGCGCGCGGCGAGGCCATCCCGTGCGTGATCACCGCGATGGCCGACGAGTTCGGCGGCGAGATCCCGGTCGGCCCGTTCGCGCTGATCGGCGGCGACGAGATCGGCCGCGGCGTGGTGGCCACGCTGACCGGGCACCGCTCCCCCGCGGTGCTGATGAAGAGCCATGGCGTGTTCACCATCGGCGGTACGGCACGCGATGCGGTGAAGGCCGCGGTGATGTGCGAGGACGTCGCGCGTACCGTTCATCTGGCCCGCGCCTTCGGCGACCTGGAATCGTTGCCATCGGACCAAGTGGACGCGCTGCACGCACGCTACAAGAACCATTACGGCCAGAGGGAGACGCAGCGATGAAGCCTCGTATCGGCATTCTCGGGATCATGCAGGACCTGTACGACGAGATGGTCCCGGGCATCGCGCAGCGTCAGGAAGGCTACGCCGCCGAGATCGCCGCGCACTTGTCGGATGTCGCCGAGTTCGTTCCGTCCAAGGCGATCAAGTACCGCGCGGACGCCGAGCACGCGATGCGCGAGTTCGAGAACGCGGATCTGGACGGCGTGCTGGTCGTGATGCTCACCTACGGTCCGGCGATGCGCGTCGCGCGGTTGCTGTCCGAATCCCGGCTGCCGGTCTGCCTGGCCAACATCCAGCCCGAGCCTTCCGTCACGCCCGCCTGGGACATGGCGGACATGACCTATAACCAGGGCGTGCACGGCGCGCAGGACACTGCCAACGCGATGGTCCGGGCTGGCAAGCGGTTCGCTGTGCTGACCGACGACTGGCGGACGCCGTCCTTCCGTGCGGACGTGGGCCGGTGGGCCCGCGCGGCGGCCGCCGCCACCGCATGGAAGAAACTGAAGGTGGCGATCTTCGGCTACGCGATGAACGAGATGGGCGACATCCGTGTCGATGAGTCGGCGCTGGTCAGGACCCTTGGCCCGACGATCATCTCGGTCGCGCAGGGCGACCTGTGGCGTGGCATGCAGTCGGTGACCGAGGCCGAAATATCCGAGATTGTAAATTACGAAAATGGACATTTCGAGATCGATCCGCGGCTTTCTGATGCGGAGCGGAGCGATCACGCCCGGATGCAGGTGGCGATCGAGCAGATCCTGACCGAGCGCGGCTTTGGCGCGTACACCGCTCACTTCGACGCGATCGGCGAGGACGGCCGGTTCTCCCGGCTGCCGCTGGCCGCCGCGTCGTCGCTGATGGCCAAGGGCTTCGGCTACGCCGCCGAAGGTGACGTGCTCACCGCCTGCATGGTGTACGCCGGTCACCAGCTGATCGGCGACGCGCACTTCACCGAGATGTACGCGATGGACTTCCCGTCAGACTCGATCCTGCAAAGCCATATGGGCGAAGGCAACTGGAAGATCGCGCGCACCGACCGCCCGGTGAAGCTGATCAAGCGGCCGCTGGGCATCGGCCGCCTGGCCGACCCGCCCACCTTTCTGTTCCAGTACCAGCCCGGCCCGGCGACGCTCGCCACCTTGGTGTCGCTGGAAGGTGACCGCTTCCGCATGGTCGTCGCCGAAGGCGAGAACCTGGACAGCCAGGAACTCCCCGCGCTGGAGATGCCCTACGGCCAGTTCCGGCCCGCGTCCGGCCTGCGGGCGTGCCTGAACGGCTGGCTGGCCAACGGCGGTCCGCACCACGAGGTCATGAACCTAGGCCACCACGCCGCCGACTGGAAGGCCTTCTGCCACCTCACCGGTATCGAATACGTCCAGGTCTAACCCTCACGCCGGTGCGGCGTCCCTTCCCCAGTGCCATGCAGTGCTTTGCGGCCGAAATGGTTCCACGAAACGGCTCAATCAGGACGCGATAGGAACCATCTCGGCGCCAAAGACAGCCTAGGCATAGAATCGCTAGGTGGTGGGGGTGGAGCCACGGACGTTGTGAGAAAATCTAGACGACCTCAGCCACCGCCTGAGCGAACTGGGCCGCGTAAAGCCGCTGGTAGGCCCCACCCGCGTCGACCAAGGAGTCGTGTGTGCCCTGCTCGACGATGGCGCCGTGCTCCATCACCAAGATGAGGTCGGCGTCGCGGATGGTGGACAGCCGGTGCGCGATGATGAAGCTGGTGCGGCCCTGGCGGAGCTTGCGCATCGCGCGCTGGATGAGCACCTCGGTGCGGGTGTCGACCGAGCTGGTCGCCTCGTCCAGGATCAGAATCGCCGGCTCGGCGAGGAACGCGCGGGCGATCGTGATCAGCTGTTTCTCACCCGCGCTCACGTTGGCACCCTCGTCCTCCAGCACAGTGTCGTAGCCGTCGGGCAAGGTGCGGACAAAGTGGTCGACATGCGTCGCTCTCGCCGCCGCGATGATTCTCTCGTCGGAGGCGCCGAGAGAGCCGTAGGCGATGTTCTCCTTGATCGTGCCGCCGAACAGCCAGGCGTCCTGCAGCACCATGCCGGTTTTCGCGCGCAGGCCCTCGCGGGTCATCTCGCGGATGTCGATCCCGTCGACCGTGATCCGGCCGCCGGTCACCTCGTAGAACCGCATCAGCAAGTTGACCAGCGTGGTCTTGCCGGCGCCGGTCGGGCCGACGATCGCCACGGTCTGACCCGGTTCGACGGCGAGCGACAGGTCGTCGATCAGCGGGACGTCCGGCTTGTACCGGAATGACACGTGCTCGAAGGCGACCCGGCCGTCGATCGCGCTGGGGGTTATCGCGTCCGCGGCATCCGGCTCCTGCTCGGGGGCGTCCAGCAGAGCGAAAACCCGCTCCGCGGACGCGACGCCGGACTGGAGCATGTTCGCCATGCTGGCCACCTGGTTCAGCGGCTGGGAGAACTGCCGAGAATACTGAATGAAGGCCTGCACATCGCCCAGGCTGAGGGCGCCGGACGCGACTCGCAGACCGCCGACGACCGCTACCAGCACATAATTGATGTTGCCGATAAACATCATCGCGGGCTGCATTATCCCGGCGATGAATTGCGCGCGGAAGCTGGCATTGAACAACGTATCGTTGTGCTCGTTGAATGTCTCCGCTGCTTCATGCTGGCGGCCGAACACCTTGACTAGGGTGTGCCCGGTGTACATTTCCTCGATATGGCCGTTGAGCTTGCCGGTGGTGCTCCACTGCTTGACGAATTGCGGCTTTGATTTCTTCGCCACGACGCGAGCTATGGTGATCGACACCGGAACCGTGACCAGCGCGATGAGCGCGAGCAGCCAGGAGATCCACAGCATGAACGCCAGCACGCCGACAATGGTCAGCACGGACAAGACGAGCTGGCTGAGAGTCTGCTGCATATTCTGGGCCAGGTTGTCGATGTCGTTGGTGACCCGGCTGAGGACCTCGCCCCTGGGCAGGCCATCGAAATAGCTGAGCGGGAGGCGGGCCAGCTTCTCCTGGGCTCGCTGCCGGAGGCGGAACATCGCCCGCTGGACAATCCGGGCCGTCATCCGGCCCTGCGCCGCGCCAAGGACAAGCGCGACCAGGTAAATGAGCGCGACAATGCCCAGGGTACGGCCGAGCGCGTTGAAATCGACACCGTGGCCTGGGTTGAGCTGGAGCGAGCCGATCAGGTCGGCTTGAGTGCCCTTGCCGTGCGTGCGCAGGTATTCGACCGTCGCCTGCTTCGAGGTGTTCGCGGGCAGGCTTTTACTGATAAATCCGGAAAAGATGATGTTCGTGGCGCTGCCGAGGATCTTCGGACCCCAGACCGAGGCGGCCACCGACCCAGTGGCGCAGATCGCGCTGATGATCACCAGCGGACGCTCGGGGCGGAGCAGGGACAGGGTACGACGGAGGGATCCCTTGAAGTCCTTGGGTCTCTCCATCGAGGGACCGTTCATCCAGGACGCCGGGCCCGCCGCGCGCTGGGTCGGGGCCGGACCGGCTGCCCTGGTCGCAACGGGCTTTTCGCCGTTCGCGGCCGGCTTTTCGCCGTTCGAGCTGCTCATGCTGTTTCCCCCGGTCACGCCGCCTCCCGCTCGGTGAGCTGCGAGAGGACAATCTCGCGGTAGGTCTCGTTGGTTGCCATCAGTTCCCCGTGTGTTCCTTGCCCCGCGATACAGCCGTTGTCGAGCACGATGATCCGGTCGGCGTTGCGGATCGTGCTGACCCGCTGCGCGACGATGACGACGGTCGCGTCCCGGGTCTGCGACGTGAGGGCGGCGCGCAGTGCCGCGTCGGTCGCGTAGTCGAGCGCCGAGAACGAGTCGTCGAAGAGATAGATGTCAGGTTTGTGCACCAAGGCGCGGGCGATCGCGAGCCGCTGCCGCTGCCCGCCCGACACGTTGGTGCCACCCTGGCTGATCGGGGTGTCTAGATCCTCGACGAAGCTCCGCGCCTGGGCGATGTCGAGCGCCTGCCACAGCTCCTCTTCGGTCGCATCCGGCCGGCCGTACCGCAAATTCGAGGCTATCGTACCAGAAAACAAGTACGGTTTCTGCGGCACGATTGCCACGTTCTTCGCCAGCACATCCGGATCCAGGTTCGCGACGTTCACGCCGCCGACCAGCACTTCCCCGGTGGTCGCGTCGAACAGCCGCGGGATCAGGTTCAGCAGCGTCGTCTTTCCGGCCCCGGTGCTGCCGATGATCGCGGTGACCTCTCCGGGCTTCGCGGTGAAGTCGACGCAGGTCAGTACCGGTTCCTCGGCGCCCGGATACCGGAACTCCACATTCCGCAACTCCAGGTGCCCGCTCTTCCTGATTTCTTTAACAGGAACGAGCGGTGGTACCACGCTCGTGTCAGTGTTGAGGACCTCCTGGATGCGTTCCGCGCACACCTCGGCCCGGGGAATCATCATCAGCATGAAGGTCGACATCATCACGGCCATCAGCACCTGCATCAGGTAGCTGAGGAACGCGGTCAGCGCGCCGACCTGCATGTGCCCGCTGTTGATGAGGTGCCCGCCGAACCAGAGCACCGCGACGCTCGAGAGGTTCACCACCGACATAACGGCCGGGAACATCAGCCCCATCAGCCGGCCCGAGCCGAGGGCCACGTCGTAGACCTCGGAGTTGGCTTGCTGGAACCTGGTCCGCTCCGGTTCGTCGCGGACGAACGCGCGGATCACCCGGATTCCGGTGATCTGTTCGCGTAGCACCCGGTTGATCGAGTCGATGCGCACCTGCATCAGCTTGAACAGCGGGCGCATCCGCCTGACCAGCAGCGTGACGATGACGCCCAGGACCGGGACGATGATCAGCAGGAGGGATGACAGGGTCACGTTCTGGTTGAGCGCCAGGATGACCGCGCCGACGCCCATGATCGGGGCGGACAACATCATCGTCAGCGTCATCACTATCAGCATCTGGACTTGCTGAACGTCGTTCGTCGTCCTGGTGATCAGGGACGGTGTGCCGAACCGGCCGACTTCCCTGGTAGAGAAACTCTGCACCCGGTCAAACAACGCCTTGCGGATGTCGCGGCCGAGAGCCATGGCGGTCTTGGCGCCGAAGTACACGGCTATCGTCGCCGCGGTGATCTGCGCCAGCGAGATGGCGAGCATGACGCCGCCGGTGGTGAAGATGTAGTGGGTGTTGCCCTTGACTACCCCGTTGTCGATGATGTCGGCGTTCAGCCACGGCAGGTACAGCGCCGCCAGGGTCTGCAGGAACTGGGCCACGAAGACGATCGCGAGCCATTTCCGGTAGGGGCGCAGGAAAGTCCGCGCGAGTTTGAGCAGCATAGTCCCCTCGTTTGTTTTATGCCGCGTGGCGGGCGTGGTGGTAGTTCGCGGCCATCGGCGCGATCAGGTCGAGCGCTTGACGGAGCAACACGGTATAGTCGGCCGTCTCGTCGTCCAGCCAGCGGTGCGTGACGACCCGGGTCGCACCGCAGTACGTCGCCGCCAGCAGCCTTGGGAACAGGTCACCAGGCGGGGAGCCTACGCGTTCGGCGATGGCCTCGGCAAGCGAGTTTTCCCGGGCGATGACCGCCTTGAAGAACTCGCCGCGCAGCGCCGGAGTGGTCATGACCAGCCGCACGAAAACCCGGCTCGCTCCCGTCCCCAGATCGGCTTGCTCAAGCATCGCATTGCTGATCGCTTGGGCCAGCGATTCGCTTTGCGGCCGGTTCCTGAGTGCGTCCCCCAGACCCGTGGCCCGGTCCGCGGCCATCGCGCAGATGGCTTCCGGGATGGATGAAAAGTAGTTGTTGTAGGTGCGCGGCGAAACGCCGGCCTCGGCCGCGATGTCTGGTACCCGCACGTTGTCCAGGCCGTGGGTGAGCGCCAGTTGCATCGCGGCCTGGCAGATCGCTTCGCGGGTCGCGACCTTCTTGCGCTCCCGCAGCCCCGGTTCCCCGTCTTGCTGCTGCACGGGTACTACCATAGCGACAAACATGCGTAATACGCAAATTTACGTATCACGCACCGATAGTGCCTGGCGGGCGCGGGACGCCGCCTGCTTGAGGCCCGCGGAGGCTGGGCGACTCTGCGGCCGCCGGCATGCGGGACCGGCTGGTCGGCCTCGCAATCTGAGAACGCCGACACCTAGTGTGCTGAGTTGCTCGGCGTTCTCCTTCCGCAGCCGGGCCAGCTCCGCTCGCTCATCCTCACCCAGCGCCCCATCCGCCTCACCGCGGCGGCGCGATCGGCTTGCCGGTCTCCCGGTCCAGCCGGACCGCGCCCTCCTTGAAGTCCCGATCGAACTTCCGGCGTGTCTCTGCCATCGCCCTGTCCTTCCCTTAAGGCGATGACTCACGACACTAGGTGATTTGTCCCAGCTTGCGGACATTGCCGCTGGGTCTTGGGGGCTGGAACGCCGATGTTACGTTGCGCGTGAGAGCCGGGGGCTGACTTTCGGGTTACCCGGCAGTCACGACGGAAGGGACCCCCCACATGCGCACTCGCCCCCTCTTGACCGGGCTGGCTGCAGCCAGCCTGCTGGCCGCCGGACTCACCGCGGCCTCGCCCGCCTACGCCACCAGCAACACTGCAGGCGTCTCGAGCGGCTCGGCGAACCAGTAGCTCCAGTTCTGCAGCTCGGCCAGCACCTGCAACGAGCAGCAGCAGAACGACCTGTACGTCCAGTTCACCCGCACCGGGTCCACCTCGCGCGCCCTGGACATCTTCTACAAGATCGTCAACGGCACCGCCGTCAACGGAACCGACTTCAACACCCCGGCCACCGGCGAGGTGATCATCCCCGCAGGGCAAACCGTCTACCCCGACTTTGCAATCCCGCTGGTCAATGAGCACCAGTACGGCACCAGCAAGTCCTTCAGCATCGTGATCACCAGCACCACACCGTCGGTCACCCTCTCACCCGGCACTGGGACCGAGACCATCCTGGGCGGCAACGTCCCGCCCGACTGCGCGTTCACCTGGATCAGCGGCACCGCCCAGTCGATGACCTGCACCGCACGGCCCGCATCCCAGGTCTGGCGCATCCAGGGCGAATGCAAGGCCAACATGGGAGGCTTCTTCCTCCCTGAGCCCGGCAGCAACGTCACCGGCGACGGGACCTCATCGGTCAGCGCCCCCTGCACCCTCTTCGCCACCTTCTTCTACCTCGTCACCTCCTGACACCCCGGCCGCACAGCCCCGTTACAACACCCGGTGCAGCGGCCACACGGTGTGGCCGCTGTACGGGGCGACGTTTCATGCCCAGAATTCCACGTCGAGCGCTGGTTCGCCGAGCTCACCCGCCGCAAGCTCCGCAGATCAGCCCACCGCAGCGTCACCGAACTCGAAGCCGGGATCCGCAAATGGATCAGCGAGTGGAACAAGGACCCCAGGCCGTTCATCTGGACCAAGACCGCCGACGAGATCCTCGAAACCCTCGCCGCATACTGCGAACGAATTATTGACTCACGATAGTTTTGATTCCATCCGAGCTAGTGACGAACGCGTTGCGCCATCTTATGCCGCAAGGCCGCATCAGCCGCCGAAAGGCTACGGCTCTGCCTTGGGAGGCGGTCCCCACGGGCAGGCAGCAGGCCTTGACGCTGAAAGCCGCGCGCCTCAGGGTTTGTTGTGGTACTCCTGCGCTATCTCCGCCAATTACGCGTCGTCAGCAACCACTACTAAACGGTGCCCGGACACCAGCGATGCCGCATAATTCTTGGAGCGCCAGGTCAAATGTTCGGTTATAGCTGATTACATCGAGCCCCGCAAGTCGCGCGAACAACGACCTCCCACCGCATAACCCCGGCCAACAGTCCGCCATGACCGGCATGACCCGTCAGCTCGCCCACTGGCCAGCAGCTGCGCCAACCCCACCTAGCAAGCGCGGCTACCGGCCCGCTGCCCTCTCCTCGCCTGGCTGCGCGCCGACCGAGCGATTCAGGAATTCACGAAACGCCGGGATGAGATCCGGGCTGGGCAGGCCCCGCTTGGGCAGGGCAGTCCGGACGGCGCCCCGGTGGTCGATCAGGTGGAACGCGTGCCCCGTCTCGCCAATGCGGTCGATACTGGCCCAGGGGATGAGCATCCGAGTGCCGTCAGGCGCGGTGCAGCTTACGCCGTCCGGACCAACCTCGTCGCGGTGGCGGCCATGGAGCTCGTCCTGGATACGCCAGGCACGCCGGCCGAGACGTTCCGGGCTCAGCCACCAGACGATGCGGGCCCAGTAAGCGACCAGGCCCCACATGACGCCATCGACCACATACATCCAGCCTGGCGCACCAGAGGAATCCTTCACCACCGACGGGAGATCGAGCGCGACGGTGACAGCCGTGAAAACCGCACCGATCAGCGCCCACAGCACCGCAGCGAACATGATGCGGACTCGCCGGCGGCGCCTGTCCGGCCGGGCCGCGTACAGATCTTGAAGGTCTTCAGGCTGCAGTTCGTAGGCAAGGCGAAAGCCCGGCCCAGAGGCTGCACTGGTCATAGCCAAATAGTAGCGGCATCGAGCACGTTCACCAACCCGATCATCAGGTCTGTAGATATCTTCGGGCCGCCGGTGTTGCCGAACTCCTACCAGTTCGTTGGCTCGCCAAGCGGGCTAAAGGGATTCCCGCGCCGCCGATCAAGAATGGTCCCGAATAAGTTATCCAGGACGCGGTGACCTTGTCTGGGAGAATTCCTCAATATCCACTCGCTATTCCGCCGAGGCGCGTTACTTCGGGCTGCGTTGCAAAACATTCCCAGGTCCAGCGGTCAGCCTCTATATGGTCAGAGTTCGATTATCTCGATAATGCTAAATTTGAAGTCGCTACGATTGAATACGAAGTAGAGAGTTTCACCGAAAACCCACCCGGCTGAATCGACTCTGCCGCCCTTCGGAAGGCGCCGACGGGAATTTCAGCTGCAGACCGATCCGCGTATCAACATCATCGAGTATGCGCACCCGGACGGCCTCGCTGGTACCGGATCATCCCTCGATGTATCAGCGCGGTGGCACGGCGGGATGGATGTCGTGAATGCTCGCTGGCCAGATAATCCACATAGAGGCTGCCGCCGGCCACCGCGGCAACCCAGACGAATCCGCCGCGTCCAGCGAGGGCCCCTGGATAGCCGGGGAAGTTCCCGCCGAGGCTGGTCAGCCCGGACCAGGTAGACGATCCCGGCGCTACCTGGTCCGGATTCAGCAGCCTCGGCGGACCTGTCGCCGGCGGCTAACTAGGAGAGCCCCAATACCCGGACGACTTCTGCGCCGCGGCAGGGGGTCGGTGAGGACGCCACCATCCTGAAGTCGACCGATCGGCTTGTGCATCCGGGCGGCGAACACGTCGCCGCCAGGTCGGCTAGTGGACGGCGTGGGCGCGTCAGCTCAGCCCATCGCGACGGCTAGGCCGCCGTTGCCTGGTTGGTGCGTTTGGCGTGGTTCTCGGCGTTGGCGAAGCAGGCCCAGATGGCGTGGTCCAGGTCGAGCTTGTCGCCGTACCAGGCCGGGACGATGGTGCTGAGGGTGATGTCGGCGGCGTGGCAGGCGGCGATCTGCCCGGCCGGGCCGGGCAGGGCGGGGCAGGCGGGGACCGCCGTCCCGTCCGGGGCGTGGAAGGTGAAGGCGCCGCCGGGTCCGGCGGTGATCAGGGAGCCGTTCTTGTGCACGAGCCGGTGGTGTGCCCTGCACAAGCTCACCAGGTTGCCCGGGTTCGTCGGGCCGCCCTTTGACCAGTACTGGACGTGATGCAGGTCGATCCGCCGGGAGTCGCAGCCGGGGAACCGGCACCGGCACTTGTCCCGTTCCCGCGCGGCCCGCCGGATCGCGGCGGTCGGCCGCCTGCTCCGCCTGCCCATGTCCAGGACGGTCCCGTCACGGTCGTGGGTCATCCAGCTCAGCGCCGCCTCGCAGGTCAGCATGTGCATCGTGGTGACGCTGATCGCGGGGCCGTCCTCGACGTGGCACCGCCCCGGCCCCGCGGCCTGCCCCGGCACCCCGCCCGCAGCCGCGGGCGTTCCCGCGGGAACGCCGGCGGCCGTCCGCTCGGTCTGGGGGAGCAGTTCCCCGGACAGCACGGCAGCGGCTTGTGCCTGGCTGGCTACGTCGCGCGCGGCGGGCAGCATATCGGCGCTGGCGTGCACGATGACCTGGTACACCTCCGGGTTCTGCGCCGCCGCGATCTTCCCCGCCAGGAAACACTCCGCGACCGCCACCAGCGCGTCCGCCAGGCTGGCCGTGTCCACCAGGCCCGCTTCGCGCCCAGACGTTCCCGCGGGAACGCCGCCAGCCTTGTCACCGTCCTTGCCGGCGGGCTCGTGGTGCGGGTGCTCCAGGTCCCCGGCCGCGGCGCGCAGCGCCTTGAGCAGCACGGCCCCGTCCAGCGGCGGCAGCCGGAAGGTACCCGTCATCGTGCCGTCCTCCTCGATCCGCCAGGCCAGCCGCCGGAACGCCGTCACCCGGCCTTCCTCAGCGCCGCTGACCTGCCGGTGCGCCCGCGCGAACCGGTCCAGCTGGCTCGCGGTCATCGGCAGCGCCACCTCGGCCAGGCCCGCCTCGGTCTGCGGTTCCGCGATCCGGGTCAGCGCCCGCACCTTGGAATACGACAGCCGCCCCGCCGCGAACTGCGCCGTGATGACCGGCAGCATCCGCAGCGCCCGCGCGACCCGGACATGCTCACGCGCGGTCCCGGACGACATCTGGCATTTCCACGACAGCCACTGCGCGCAGCTGCGCAGCTGCCAGGTCGCCCACCCGCCCCGGGCATCGAAGTCACCCAGCAGCACCAGGAACCGGCACGTCGCCGCCGTCAGGTGCCCGGCCAGCTCGCAGATCTCGCTCTCCAGCCGCTCCAGCGGCACCCGCTCACACGGATCCGGATCCGGATCCGGGTCCGGTGCCGCCCCGGGCGGCCCGGCACTGGTCTCGAGGGTGACCGCGGGCCCGGTCCCGCTGCCCTGGACTGTGTAGTGAGGGCCGTCCCCTGACCGCTGTATATCGAACATGCATTTGACGCTAACATGAGAGTCTGACATTTCCGGGGCAAGAACACGCCGGAAGTCAAAACTACCTTCGACTGGGGGTACACGGCTGGCGAAGGCCGTGTGCTGCTGATGAGCGGCCGTTCCCGACGCTCGTCATCATGGGTCCGCTCGACCCGGACTGCATGGCGCGTCCAGCGCGCGCAGGACATCGATGGCGAATCTTGCGACCATTCGGTCGCAGGGATGTAAGTCGGAGGTAAAGGTACCATATAACTATCGACAATAGTCGACCATAGCCTGTCGGTTACGAGAGGGCGGTTAGCTGTGGCCTTGTTCACGCCCCACGCAGGACATGACGAGATCAGCCGGCGGGGCACCTGACCATGGGCACCGACATGAGCGGCACCTCCCAGCCGGGCGAGGACTACCGGCCGCGAGCAGATGCCCCAGGCGGCCGGCCCGAAGATTGCGGCGATCGCGACCACGATCTCGATGATGCGGCAATCCTGGAGGAACGAAGGCGCGTGCTGGCCGAAGCTGAAACGAGGCTGCGGCATCAGCTCGCTGACCTGGAAACAAGGCGCACCCAGTTTCGCCATCGCATCGCTGAGCTGGAAACTGAGCATGCCGAGTTCGAGAAGGAAATCGCCGAAGTCGAAGCGCAAGCAGAACACATTCAGCGGGACAAGGCAGAACTGGCAGCCGCCAGGCCGGCCGGCTACAACGCAGTGTCAAGGGCAGAGGAGCCAGCGAACCAGGGAACACCACAGCGACACCGGAATGCGCCGTGGACAAAGGTCAGCACAAGCTTCACGATCGCTGTGATGGCGACGACCGCAGGCACAGTTGACGCCGTTGCCGGTTTCATACATTACTGGCCCACGAGACTCGCGGCCTGGATCATGAGCTGTGTCACCCTCGGTGTGGTGACCGTAGCCAAGGTGCGCAGGAGAAACGCGGCACGCCAGACCGCAGATCGATACGGTGGCCGGCGAGCAGGCCGGTAGATTCTGCAGGACGACCACGCCGGACCGGGGGCGGGCGAGTGCGGCCGGCAGCCGGGGTGCTCTGTCCCGACTCCCGGATTTAGGTCCGGGCATGACCAGGTGCCCCGGCGGCCTCTGGAGGCTGCCGGGGCATCGTTGCTTGACCCTGACTAACCCAGGACGGAGATGTCCGCCGCGACGGGGGCGATTCCCGTCGTCCCATGTCTGCGCCGCGTGGACTACGAGGTCGAACAGAACTGGGTCGTATCCGGACAAGAAGACCAGTCCGGCTTCTAGCTGGTGAGAGGTCAGCCCCCCAGCCGCTCGCGAATGACCTGGACCGGGATGCGCGGAGCGCGCTGATCGGTGATGATGTCTCGCAAGGTCGTCCTCCACTGTGTTGGATGGCGTTCCCAGGGTCGCCGGGATGTTCGTGCATCTTGGCGACCCGCTTGTTATACGCGATCATAGCATCGAATGATCCGTAGTCTTTGGTTCAGGTACCCCGGTCCGGTGGGTGGTCCTGCCACCTTGTGGCGCTGCCAGGACGTCGCAACTCAGCTCGGACGTCACTGGCTGGCGGTCGCGGCCAAAGCGGCTGGTTACGCCGGGGTGTGATCTGCGGCCGGCTTTCCCGCGCACCTGGATGCCGGGCGGTGCCTGACGGAGGGATACCTGGATCGGGGCTGAGCGGCGTGGCGGCGACACCAGGCAGGGTGATGATGTCGGGCTGGCATTCGACGGGCTGCAGCGGGTTGCCCGGTTTGCGGGTGATGAGGAGGAGCGCGTTGTCGGGAAGGTTCTGGAGGACGTGGGGTTCCACGGCGTACTCATAGACCCTTTCGGCGGTGCGGGCATCGCTCCAGTTCGTGCCGTCTTCTTCGGACAGCCCGGTTGACCAGCTTGTGTTCGTGGAGTACTCACGGGACCGGGTGTGGCCGACTGATGCCGATCGCGCGCCGAGATGATCCTCTGTCCTTCCCCTCGTACGGGAGATGCCGCGGCTCTGCGCGGTGCCCCGCGATTGCGT
>Ga0307479_10003586_pt1 | contig 14151 bp, 11 predicted proteins | sample atmos_gasesECM4C_FD_203743 | JGI IMG/M metagenome (GOLD analysis project Ga0307479, IMG submission 203743) | Hardwood forest soil microbial communities from Morgan-Monroe State Forest, Indiana, United States - atmos_gasesECM4C_515 | ecosystem: Environmental > Terrestrial > Soil > Temperate...
GTGACGGTCGAGTGCGCCCCGGGAACGCTGAGCCCAGTTGTGCTCGAGACTCTGCTGAAATGTGGCGTGAATCGCGTGAGCCTGGGCGTGCAATCGTTTGTGGACCAGGAAGCAGCCTCGGTGGGGCGGTTGCACAAGCGAGATACGGTGCTCGACGACATGGTGCGACTGCGGCGGGCTGGTATTACAAATATCAATGTTGATCTGATCGCGGGGTTGCCGCACCAGACCATAGAGAGCTGGACTTGTTCGTTGGAGTCGGTGATCGCGCTCGGCGTGCCACACGTCAGCGTTTACATGCTGGAGGTCGATGAAGACTCGCGGCTGGGACGCGAGTTGATCGCGGGAGGGACGAAGTATCACGCGCACTTCGTGCCCGACGAGGGCCTGACGGCCGACCTTTACGAGATGGCGTGCGAGCGCCTGAATGCCGCGGGAAGCCGGCAATACGAGATTTCGAACTTCGCCCGCGAAGGCGTCGAGTCGCGACACAATCTGAAGTACTGGACGCGGCAACCGTACTTGGGCTTCGGGGTGGATGCGCATTCGATGCTGCGGTCTACCGGCGAGACATGCGAGGCGGTGCGGTTCTCGACCTCGGATTCACTCGAGGAGTATGTAGCTGGGGCGGCGATGCGTAGAACGGAAGTGTCGCGGCAGGGCGCGCTGGAAGAGACGTTCTTCCTGGGACTGCGGCTCACGGGGGGTGTGGATCTGGAAAAGGTGCGGGAGACCGTCGGAACGTTCGTCGTGACTGCGCTCGCGCCCGTTCTTGTCGATCTGGCAGGCGTTGGTCTCATCGACTGGGAGGGGGATTCCGTTCGCCTCACGCCTCGCGGACGACTGCTCTCCAATGAGGTTTTCGAACGGTTTCTTAGCGTCCCTTCTCACGCGAGCACGTGAACCGGTGCCCCGCGACATCAGGGAGGTCGCAACGGCGAGAGCGAGACGCTCGCGCGCCCGCCGGCAGGATGCCAGCGCTGGTTTTTTTGGGCGACACTCCGATTTTACTCAACCGTTCGGTCGGTCGGAGAACTCTCCTTGATACGCTTCGGCGCCCCTGTTCATGCGGTCTGGAGCGATTTCGCGAATCCACTCCTGCGGTAACTTTTCCTGCTTCCCGCATCATGCTCTAATCAGAGTTTCTCGCGGCGCAACATCGCAAGTATGGTCCCCCAGGTCAAACGCGAGAGCCGTGTTCCGGGAGGTACTTTGGATTTTCAGCTGAACGAAGAGCAGTCTCACCTGAAGAAGAGCGTGCGCGAGTTTGCGGAGCGCGAGATCCTGCCGAACGTCATGAAATGGGATGAGGCAGGAGAGTTCCCCCTCGGCACCATCAAGGAACTCGGCAAGCTCGGATTGCTGGGCACGATTTTCCCCGCGGAGTACGGGGGGGCGGGGATGGGCTATGTCGAGTATGTCACCGCGATTGAGGAACTGTCGCGCGTCGATGGATCGGTGGGCATCATCGTCGCGGCGCACACTTCGCTCTGCTCGAATCACATTTTTCTGGCGGGGAACGAAGCGCAGAAGAAGAAGTACGTTTCGAGGCTCGCGACCGGGGAATGCATCGGGGCGTGGGGGCTGACGGAGCCGTCTTCCGGGTCCGACGCCGGCAGCGCGCGCATGACTGCGGCGAAAGCAAAAGGCGGGTGGATCCTGAACGGCACCAAGACGTTCTGCACCAACGGCCACTATGCGGACGTGTTGGTTGTGATCGCCGTGACCGACCGCGCCGCGCATACGCACGGCCTGTCGGCATTCGTCGTAGAAAAAGATGCGAAGGGGTTCCGGCCGGGCAAAAAAGAAAACAAACTCGGCCTGCGTGCCAGCGACACGGCCGAACTGATCTTCGAAGACTGCTTCGTTCCCACCGAAAACCTGCTGGGACTCGAAGGCGACGGATTCATCGACGCCATGCGTATTCTCGACGGCGGGCGCATTTCGATCGCGGCACTATCCCTCGGCATGGCGGAGGGCGCGTACGAAGCGGCGCTGAAATATTCGAAGGAGCGCAAACAATTTGGCAAGGCGATCAGCGATTTTCAGGCGATCCAGTGGAAGCTGGCCGACATGGCGACCGAAATCGAAGCCGCGAAACTGCTGACCCTGCGCGCCGCCGCCATGAAAGACGCGGGCATGAAGACGACGCTCGAGTCCTCGATGGCCAAGCTCTACGCCAGCGAAGTCGCTGTGCGTTGCGCCAACGAAGGCGTGCAAATCCACGGCGGGTACGGCTTCATCAAGGATTACCCGGCGGAGAAGTTTTACCGCGATGTGAAGCTGTGCACGATTGGCGAGGGGACCAGCGAGATTCAGCGACTGGTCATTGCGCGGCAATTGCTGAAGGACTAAGCACTCAGGGTCTCAGAGGCGCGCCGCAGCACGTCCTGCACAAATTCCGCCTTCCCGTTCGTATAGCCCTCTCGATCATCGCGGAAGAACTCGGCAAGCGCCTGCTTCAGGCGTTGGTAGTCCTCCGCTGTGCGCGGATTCGCGCGCAAATAGTCTCGAAACCGGATGTGGTTGCGCAGAGGTTCGCTGTCCTGCGCTACTAAATAGAGGTGGTGGTGAAAAATGTCGCGAGGGCTGTGGAAGGCTTCCCTGCCGCGAATCCCAAGATCACCCCGGTGGTTATAGCCGAATTCGCCGAGTCGGACGATCACCTCGCCAACGTCCGGTTCCGAGCGGACTACGATATCAATGTCGAGGATGGGCTTGCTCGCAAGACCGGGAACCGCGGTGCTCCCGACATGTTCGATGGCAACCGCCAAATCGCCGACCGCAGCCGACAAGCAACCGCGCAGGCGTTCGAACATGATTGGCCAATTCGGATCGTAAGGAACAATGAGGACTGCGCCCGGCATCCTGAAAAAGATGATCACGGCATCCATTCGGATGCGTTATCGTGGCGTTATTCATACCTTAGCGCCTCAATTGGATCCAGCCTGGCAGCTTTGATGGCGGGGAGCATTCCGCTGACGATTCCTACGCAACTAAGAATCATCGTGGACACGAGCATGGTGCCGACTTCGATTTTCAGATGAATGTCGCCCTCGCTGGCGTTTTCTTCGAAGGCGCTCCACAGCGTGAGCGATCCGACTCCCCATGAGACCAGGTACGCGAGGGCGACTCCGGCCAGGCCGCCCAGGAAGGTGATCACCAGTGCTTCCGACAAGAACTGGAACAGGATGTGCCACCGGCGGGCGCCGAGGGCCTTTTCCACGCCGATCTCGCGCGTGCGCTGGGTAACGGACACCAGCATGATGTTCATCAGGCCTACGCCGCCGATGCCCAGCGTCAGCAGGCCGATGAAGCCGAGCAGGATCTTGATGCCGGTCGTGATCACGCGCAGGTCGAGCAGGTCGGCGAACACGTCGAAGACGAAGACGGCACGCTTGTCCTTGGGATCGAAGTTGTGGTGAAAGGCCATCGAGTCGCGCAGGGCCTTCACGACCTTTTCGTTGCTGCCCTCGTACTCCATGACGATGGAGTTCAGGTAGTAATTGTTCTTCACGTCGCTGATGCCGCTGAAGGGCACGTACACGTGTTCGTTCAGGTTGTCGTCGCTGTTGTTGATGACGTGCTTCAGGACACCGACTACCTGGTACGAGATGCCGTCCACACGGATGCTCTCGCCGATCGCATTCAGCCCGGAGAAGAGTTTCTGCTTGAGGTCAGCGCCGATGAACGCCACGCGGGTGTGGGTGAAGTCGTCGGCCTCGCTGAACGCGCTACCCTCGGCAAACTCCATGCGGCGCATACGGGAATAGTTGGCGTAGACGCCGCTGACCGCGTAGTTCCCGCTGCGCGTGCCGTAGGCCACAGTGCACTGTTTGAAGACTTCCGGCGACATTCGCTTCAACAGCGGCACTTCCGCCTGAATGTGGTCGACATCGTTCATGGTCAGCCGGATCTCGCTGCCGGCTTTGGTGCCCCCGGCCTGCATCGAGGTTCGACCGGGAAAGACAAACACGAGATTCGTTCCGAATGACCGGAACGCCGACCACAAGCCTCGCTCGAACCCTGATCCGTAGGCCAGCAGCAGGACGACGGTCGCGATGCCCCAGGCCATGCCCAGCATCGTGAGGACGCTCCGCCGCCGGTTGTGACGGAGGGCTTCGTAAGCCTGCCGGAAAAGGTTGGGGATCATGGCTACTCCTGCCGCAACGCCTCCACGGGAGGAAGCAGGGCCGCTTTGCGCGCGGGGTAGAGTCCGGCGCTTACGCCGGCGATGGTCAGCGACGCGATGGCGGCGAGCGCCGAAAGCGGCACGATGCGCGGCGTGTCGAAGCCTTCGGGGGAAGGCAACCTGGCCAGCACCGTGACAAACGCAATCGTGGTCGCGAGCCCGATACCGCCGCTGAATGCCGTCAGGAACGCGCCCTCGACGAAGAACTGGGTCATGATGTTCTGGTGGGTCGCGCCCAACGCCTTGCGCAGCCCGATTTCCTTGGTTCGCTCGGCCACGGATACGAGCATGATGTTGATGATGCCAATCGCGCCCAGGCCCAGAGTTACCAAACCCACCACGCCCAAGAAGTAGTCCATGGCGTTGAATATCTTGTCGACGCGCTGGGAGTTTTCGATCGTGTCCCAGTCCTCGAAAGCATCTTCGAGTTTGGGATTAAAGTTGTGGCGACGGGCGATGATCTCGTGAACCTCGGTTTTCGACGCCAGGTGCTCGGCCTTGTTCAGCGGGCGGTAGTTGATGAACGAGACCGCGTTCTCGACGTTATCGCCCTTTAGCGGAAACAACTCGCGCATGGTCTCGATGGGCACGAAGATGCGGGCGTTGGTGCCGTTGTTACCGTCTTGCCCAACCTTGGCGAGAACGCCGATCACGTCGAAACGCACGCCGTTGAGGAGGATCGTGGCGCCAACGGCGGGGCGTCCGGGGAATACGTTCTTGAGCAACTCCCACCCGACCACAGCGACGCGTCGATGCTCGCCGTTATCCTGATCGTTCAACCAACGGCCGGTGCCAATCGGCACGTTCCGAATCTGGTTGTATTCGGGCGCGATGCCGAAGACCTGGCCGTTGGTCGATCCGTATTCGCTGACGGCACGAATATCCTCGCGATTGATGACGGCGGAAACGGTTTTAAGCGTGCGGGCCTGATTGCGCAACGCGAGGTAGTCACCGTAGGTGAAGTGGTAGGTCAAACCGGACTGCAGATTTCCTTCCACGGCAGGAATGCGGCCGGGGAAGACGAACATGATGTCTTGTCCCAGATTGGCCAGTTGCTTGGTCTGGCCGCTGCGGAAACCTTCGCCCAGGCCGACCAGCAACAAGAGCGACCCGACGCCCCAGGCGATCCCGAACATGGTCAGGAAAGAACGCAGCTTGTGCGCCCACAACGTGGCCATGGACTGCCGGATGATGTCGAGGAGCATTCTCATAGAGGCATGCCCCCCGGCCACCTGGGGGGTGGTCCGGGGGGCTACGGTTCAAGCTTGGGCGGGGGGTCTCATGTCCCGCCCCGGTTGTCTGCTAAAGATACGTTTTGTGGGGCCGCGAAGTTCCCGCGAACGCGCAGCATTGCCCGTTCGTTAGACTGTTGGTTTCGCGAAAGGGTTAGCCGGAGAAGGCTGCGAAATCAGCGGGTTACCGGCGTCCATTTTGGGAATCGCGGTCGCACGCGTCGCTTCGCTTACGTTCTCACACCCTAAGGCGTCTAAGGCCCTTGTATTGGGGTTCCCTGAGGACTGGCCATCGCCCTCACACAACATTCCTTAACACCTTCAGAAGCTCAGAGGAGGATTCCCGTGCCCAGACATCGTCTCCCCGTTGTGTTCGGACTCGTGCTGCTGCTCGCCGGCGCCTGCTTCGCGCAATCGACCCAATTGAATCTGCCGCGCGACAGCCAGCGTGCCTCGGTGACACAGCGGATTGCTATCACCGATATCACCGTCAACTACCATCGCCCGCTGGTCAAAGGACGCACCATTTGGGGCAAGGTCGTCCCCTATGGACAGGTTTGGCGCGCCGGCGCAAATGAAAATACGACGATCACGTTCACCGACCCGGTCAGTGTGGAAGGCCAGTCGCTTGACAAGGGAACGTATGGCCTGCACATGATCCCGAATCAGGATCAGTGGACGGTCATCTTTTCGAAAGTAAACACGGCCTGGGGCAGCTTCACGTATAAGGAGTCCGAAGACGCTCTCCGCATTACCGTCAAACCCGAGGCCACCGAGTTCCGCGAGGCGCTCGCCTACGATATCGACCAGCCTACGGAGAATTCCGCGGTGGTTACCCTACGTTGGGAAAAGGTGGCGGTGCCATTCAAAGTGAGTGTCGACGTGAACAGCATCGTGCAAGACAGCTTGCGCAAACAACTGCGCGGACTTTCGCAATACACCTGGGATGGCTGGGACGATGCTGGGAACTACCTGCTTGCCCACAAGGACCTGGACGAGGCGCTTGAGTACGAGAACCGGTCGATCGGAACCGAGGAACGGTTCGAGAACTACAACACCAAGTCGCAAATCCTGGAGGCCATGGGCAAGAAAAACGAGGCCAAGGCTGCTCACGATAAATCCCTTGCGATTGCGACACCCGTGCAGCTCCACCAGTACGCGTTTCAGCTGAAGGGTGAGAAGAAAGATGATGAGGCCTACGCCGTTTGGCGGAAGAACGCGAAGGATCATCCCGACTTGTGGTTCACGCACTCGGGGCTGGCGCGGGTCTATTCGGCGCAGGGCGATTTTTCGAATGCGGTCAAGGAGATGAAGATCGCCGAGGCGGGCGCTCCTGAGCAGAACAAGGTGTTCATCGAGGCTGCCATCAAACGGCTGGAAGCGAAGGACGATATCAACAAGTAGGCAGACATCGCATTGAAAAAAGGAGCGGCCTTTAAACCAGGAGGCCGCCCTTGCTTAGCGGATCCCGGATGTGGTTATTCGATCGTCACCGAAAAGGGCAAGGGACTGCTTGTGCCCCTGACCGACCGTGAGCACCTTGTTGACAAAGAAGCTCGCGTCCACCACGGCCAGCCGCTCTTCGCCGCCCGGGACCACGACAACATAGGACGTGGGCAGCCCGCACGGGTTGCTCGCGGGATCGATGCAGAAGTTGAACGCGTACGCCCCTGCCGTAGGCGCCGAGAATTTGAACTTCAGGACGCCGCTCGCCTTCGGCTGCTGGTTCGCCTGGATGATTACAAGCCCGGCTTGCCCGGTAGGCACCGTCCCGTTCAGCGTGATGGACGCAAAGGCGTACTGGACGCTGAGTGTGGCTGAGAGAGTACCGCTGCAGTGAGCAAAAAGGCCCGGATTCCGCTTTTCATTTTCGTTCCTCCACGTGACTTGCCGTGAAGATGGCGCACGGATCGGAGGAAACGTTTCAGAGGCCGATGACCCTAGGTTCCGAAGCGCTCGGCAGCGCGCGCTTTCGCTTTCGCTGCCTCTTCTTCGCGGTTCTTCGGGGGCGCCGTGGTTTCAAGCGAATGCAGAAAGCGGCTGGAGACGGCTGCGATTTCCTCGATGGCCGCGTGGAACGCACCTTCGTTGGCCTTCGAGGGCTTGTTGAAACCGCTGATCTTGCGCACGAACTGGAGCGAGGCGGCGCGTATCTCTTCGTCGGTGACCGGGGGATCGAAGTTGAAAAGGATCTTGATGTTCCTGCACATATTGACCTCTGAAGCCAACCGAACTAGTCGGGCACGGTGAAATCGTAGATTCGCCCGGCGGCGGCACCGCCGGAAGAACTGGCGACTGTGCTATTGGACATCATCGCCTGCTGACCGGTGCCCATAAAGAACGCGTACTCTCCTGGCTTGAGATCGGCGCTGAGGGTGACCCGGTAGGTACGCATGGCCACGTGCTCGGACTTGAACTCGACTTCCTTGTCGCGCTTCACGCCCGACTTCCCTGCCGTTACGCCGCCGAAGGAGCCGATCTGGAACTCGCGACGGTTTCCTTTTTTCTCCAGTTTGATCAGGAGGTAATCGGAGGCGCTGGCCCCGTCGGGCACATAGAAATAGAACATCGGGTGTCGGTCTCTGACACGGTTCTTCGACGTCGGATTGTTGATGTAAGCGTCCCAATGCTGGGAGCGGAGTCCGTAGGTGAAGTAACTGCCGGCACGCCCTCCCACTTTTGCCTGACTCAGAATCTCGCCTTCCACGCGAACGAATGTATAGCCATTTTTCCAGTACACACCCACCTCCGGCGGCGGAAGGTTCGGGTCTGCGGGCGCAGGTGTGCTGGTTGCATTCGCCGCAGCGGCCGCGGGCGGTGGCGCCGGAGCGGGGTTGATCATGACCTTGATGACCGCTTCTGAAACGTTCGCCGCCTTCAGGACTTTGAGACCCGCGACGCTGGTGTCGAAGCTGAGATCCTCCGGACGGGCTGCGCTGTGAATCTTGGTAATGATGATGTCGTCGGACAGGCCGAGGCTGGTCATATCGATGATGTCCTGGTTGGTGAGCCGGTGCGACATCTGCTGGCTCCAGGCGGAACAGGCCAGCAAGACGCTCAAGAGCGCGACTCGGGTTTTCATCGGCAGCCTCCAGACTCAATGGCAGGTTGGATGCAAACGACGGTTCATACGCGGGCAAAACTTTGCGCCATTGTAAACAAACCCTGGGCGCAACGGAATGTCGCCTGGCGACGCTCACCACAAGTGGAAGTAGCCGTCGCGGCGCTCGATCTTAACCTCGCTCCCGAACAGCGGCGAGAGGGAGTGGGGTTGGAGCATCGCTTCCTTCGGACCATCCGCTACGATCTGGCCGTTTCTCATCAGCAGGACGCGGGTGATTTCGGGAATGATGTCGGAGAGGTCGTGGGTCACCAGAATGATCCCGATGCCGGAAGCGGCCAGGGAGCGCATCGACTGGCGGAGAGAGGCGTGCGCCGTGAAGTCGAGCGAGTTGCTGGGCTCGTCGAAGAGCAGGGTTTTAGGCGCGTGCACCAGGGCGCGAGCGATCAGGACCCTCTTGGCCTCTCCTGAGGACATTTCGCACACGGAGCGCTCGGCCAGATGCTCGACCTCCAACTGCGCCAGCGCCGCCCTGGCGGAAGATTCCTGGGTTGAGTTGACACGGTGATGCGGCAGAACAGCAGCGCTACTGAAGAACCCGGAGAGCACGACGTCCAGGCCGGTCGCGTCGGTGGTGAGGAACGACATCAGGTCATTCGAGACGATGCCCAGCATATTTCTGAGTTCGAAGACGTTCCAGCGTTCTTCTCCCAGGATGGTCATGCGGGAATTTTCACGGACCACCTGATAGCACTCACGCGTGACGGTCTTCACCAGGGTGGACTTGCCGCACCCGTTGGGGCCGAGGATGGCGACTTTCTCGTCGGCACGAATCTGCAGGGTGAGGTCTTTCAGAACCACATTCGACCCGCGCATGACGCGGACATTCTGGAGATCCAAGAGCGGGGGCTGGGACAAAGGCAATCTCTCTCCCGGTGTCTGCCATCCTGATAACCGGCGGCTGGAACGGCTCGTGCCATAGTAATGATGCCTGGGCAAAAGGAAAAGGCGACAACCGACCGAATCTAAGTGCCAAGGAATGCTTCGCGGAAACTGCGGCCGGACGCCTGCCAAAGTTTGCACGCTTCGAAAAGGATCACGGTCCCATACGTGACTGCCATCCAGACCAGGACCGCTTCGACGGGTAAACCCGACCAGGCGCGAATCGAGATTCCCGTCATTCGCTCCGGCTGGTAGCCCCACCAACCGTAAGCGATCGCCAGGGTCGCTTCCCAGAAAAGGCTCACCAGCAAGATGATGAAGAGCGTCAGGCTGAGGGCGCGCCAGTTGATGTAGGGACGAACGACGGGGAAGAAGCTGGCGGAGGGTACAAGGCCTCCGAGCACCAGAACGGTGAAGTATTCCGGTAGACCCTGGGGAGTGCCGGAGAACAGTTTCTTATACACGACTGCGGCGGCAATCGCGGCCACGCCGAGCACGGCAGACGAAGGGTGGAATTGCAGCAGGCGTCGAATCTGGCGGGCTTCGCCGGGATAGTCGGGAACGTTGTAGGCAGCCAGCCAGAATTCGTCGAGCCAGATATACAAGAGCAGAATCGTGATGAACCCGGTGAAGTAGAAGGCATACTCTTCGATGGGCACGGGGCCGTGCAGCGCCCATGCGCCAATCCCCAAGGTGGCGGCCGGGTTCGGAAAGAAAAAGAACCGGTGAGCGAAGAAGAAGTCGAGCGCAAACCCGGCCGGAACCAGGACGCGAAGCGTCCGCCAGAAGGCGCGTTGCGGGATGTCGAGTCCTTCCGAGGGCAGGAACCACCCGGCGATCACGGCGATCGGAATGATGAACAGAAGCAGGCTCCAGGTGTAACCGTGCGGCGTGGGATCGGGGGGAACGGTGAGGATGGCGGGCGCGCGGACCTGGTGCAGAGTGATAGCGGCAGGGACCGCAACCATGGCAAGCATGGTGAAGACGATCCAGCCAGCCAGGCGCGGAGAAACGGGACGCGTGGGAGAGGAGGACATGGCATGACTCCGGGAAACTCGGCTTGGTCGGACGAGTCGAGTTTGTCACAGAATCGAAGAGAATCTTTGCTTCTCTTAAGGTTTCGGTTGGGGTTGGCGTGCGCCGGGTCTAAAGTTTTGCTCCGTTCCTGCCGATGGCGCGGATACGCCCGAGCGCGGGGAACGCCGCCGGGGCTTGACGTGCCATGCCGAACCCACCAAAGGGCCGCATCGGCGCTGTCCCGGCCTGAGCACAGTCTCCTCGCCTGCGAGGCGCTCAAGTTTTCCGGCGCGCCGCCGATAGGCAAGACGGAGGTTATCAACACCGTGAAGATCTCACGGGTGGAAGACAGCCGCAGACTGCGGCTGGAGAACGAGCGGGCGCTGCGGCGAGTCGGCGATGAAGGCATTTGCGCCGAGGATGGGGCAGAGGCGCTCGAACGGGCGCGCGAAGAGTTTCCAGACGCCATTTCTGCTCGACCTGCTGTTGCCGCGGATCAGCGGGCTCGAAGTGCTGCGCCGCCTGAGGCGCATGGCGGAAACCGCCGACATCCCGGTCGTGGTCGTCAGCGGACTATCAGGAAAGAACCGGGCGCAACTCATCGAGGAAGGCGCCGACGACTACCTGGAGAAAAATCCCATCCTGCCGGACAAGGGAGTGAATGTGCTGCCCAAGGTTCTGGAAGACGTAATGCGCGGGATTGGACGCAAGCACGGCCAAAACGTCAAGCCGACGCCGACTCTGAAGTAGGTAGGGCCAGTCCCAGGCTGCAATCGCAGGTCTTAGGTTGACGAGGTAGCCCGGTCCGCGCTTCGAAACAATGTAGCCGAGAGTGCACCGAATTGCGAAGTGAGCATTCGGCCGCCTCAATTTGGCGCATCCGTGGCCTCTGAGTTTGGGGCTTTTTTCGGTACTTTTCGGTACAATCGCCGGCAATATTCATACACGAAGCAGTCTCACCCTAATTCCACAGAAAGTGAGCGGGAATGAAGATCGGGAAGGCTTGGAGTCATAGCCGGTCTGACCTAACATAGCTGTGGGTCTTACACCCGGCCCTATGGACGAAGAGGTCTGAGGTGCGACTTATTCTATGTTGGGCAGTTGTGGTGTTTGTTTAATCGGCGTTTGATCGGCCCGGAATACTAGAGGACTTATATGCTCCAACCTCCGCTCTCCGCTAGCCACGTACGCCTGGCTCACGCGCGCCCTGGTTGCTTCTTCTTCCGGTTGAAGATGGCAATGCTCCTATTCTGCGTAATCGGAACGCGCATGTTGCACGCGCACACGATTTCCGGCACCGTCGAGGACCCCTCGGGTGCCGTGATTGCCGGGGCGCACATCGAGATCACGGGCGGAGATCTGGCCCAGCCCATCAAGCTCGACTCGGACGGATTGGGCAAGTTTGTGACGCCTGATCTGAAGCCCGGAACTTACTCGGTCCGCGTCACCCGGGATGGATTCGAGCCCCTGACCAGAACGGTGGAACTGAAAGAAGCCGTGCAACTGCAGCTGCAGCTGGCGATTGCCCAGCAGCAGGTGAGCATTTCCGTTCCGGGTAAGAGCCTTGCCTTTGCCAATTCGGACCCCGTCTACCGTCAACTTCGCGGAGTCGGGCTTGGCGCTACATTTCGTCTCGAGAATTTCACGCTGCTTTGGGACGTCGGTACGTTTCAATTTCAGAAGGGGACGCTCACGTTCCTCAACCCGGTCGATGGCGCGGTCACGGGCGCCGTCTTCATTGGAGAAGGTCATTTCAGTCTCAAACCCCTGCTGCCCCTCGATGCCCACGAACTTGAACGGAGGACCGGCGAAGCCGAGGTGAACGAGGACTTCACTGAAGTCGTATTCCGGTTCACCGGACCCGCACGCATGAACTTACTGAAGGGACTCGGGGAGCGTGTGGAGCCTGTTGCCGAAGCCGCCAACGTCTTCAGCCACTGGAAAGAACGAGTACGCCACCGGCGCGAATATGCTCTGGGTTTCACCCAGGGCCTGCTGGAAGGCGAAACCATGGACAACGTGGATGCAGACCTCCTGGCCGCGGCCTACAATCCCTCGCATCCGTACTTCTTTAACGCCTACATTCGTGGCAAGAAGCATAAGGATCTGCGTTTCTTCGTCCGGAGCCGCGTGGGTGCAGTCCCGCAGCTGGATTCTCCCGAGGAAGTTGCGCTTATCCACTGCAATCCCGAAGGGATGGACGACGGCGTCTGGTATCTGGCCCATTTGAAGGCGGAGTATGTGAACCACACCGCCAGTTCCCAGGAAGACCGGCGTCTCTTTGCCACCCGACGCTACAAAATCGAGACCGTCATCGCCAAGAACCAGCACTTGTTTAGCACGGCCACCATCACCTTTGCGCCCCTGCTCGCTGGCGAGCGCGTGCTGAAGTTCGGATTGCTGCCGAATCTGCGGGTCACTCGCGTCACCGACGATCAGGGGCAGGATCTCTATTTCATTCAGGAGAGCCGAAAGGAGGATGGCTCTTTCTACGCCATACTCCCCAAGGCTCCGCCCGCGGGCCAGGATGCGTCGATCAACGTCGAGTACGCCGGCGACAAGGTGCTCGAGGAAGCGGGTGATGGCAGCTTCTATGTAAGCGCCCGCACATCGTGGTATCCGAACCTGAACGGCTTCGGGGAACGCGCTCTCTACGACCTTACGTTCAAGGTACCGCACCGGTACAAGGTTGTAAGTGTGGGCGAATTACAAGGGGAGTCGACCGAGCAGGACTTGGCGCTCACCCACTGGATTACGCCCAGCCCCGTGGCCGTGGCTGGTTTCAACTATGGCGACTATAAGAAGGTCGAATTGCCCGATGAGATCACCGGGTACAAGATTTCCGGATATTACTTGAGCGAGTTACCCGACAATTTGCGGAGGTACAGGGCTCTGCAGTCCATGGCCCCGGGCAGCATGACGAAATATGCGCTGGAGCAGACCCGGGCTCAGATGCAATTGTGCACTTATTACTTCGGCAAGAGCCCATATAGCAACATCTACATCACGGAACAGCCGAACTTCAATTTCGGGCAGTCCTGGCCCAACCTTGTCTACCTCCCGATTTCCGCTTATACGGATTCCACCCAGCGCTGGATGCTCTTCGGGAACATCGACAACAAATTCACCGGGTTCGTGCAGGAGGTCACCCCTCACGAAGTCGCCCACCAGTGGTGGGGGCACGCTGTAGGCTGGGCCTCCTATCACGATCAGTGGCTCTCGGAAGGATTCGCCGAATTTTCCGCCGGGCTGTTTCTCCAGGGGGCCGTTGGCAAAGACTGGCGCAAGGACTACCTCGAATTCTGGGATCGCCTGCGCAAGCGTATCCTGGAGAAGAATGAGTTTGGCGTGTCGCCCAACGACGCAGGCCCACTCTGGATGGGCCTGCGGCTGATTTCACCTCGCACCGAGAGCGCCTACCAGAACGTGACTTATCCCAAGGGCGCCTATGTTCTGCAGATGCTGCGGTCGATCATGCGAAGCAGCGACGAGAAGGAACCGGACAAGGCGTTCATTGACATGATGCACGACTTTGTCGAGAGCCACCGCGAGAACTCAGCTTCCACCGAATCGTTCAAAGCGGTCGCCGAGAAGCACATGAGCAAGTTGATGGACATGGAAGGAAATGGCCGCCTGGACTGGTTCTTCAACGAGTGGGTATACGGGACGCAGGTGCCGCGCTACCACTTCGAATATCAGGTAACCCC
>Ga0307479_10003587_pt1 | contig 14151 bp, 8 predicted proteins | sample atmos_gasesECM4C_FD_203743 | JGI IMG/M metagenome (GOLD analysis project Ga0307479, IMG submission 203743) | Hardwood forest soil microbial communities from Morgan-Monroe State Forest, Indiana, United States - atmos_gasesECM4C_515 | ecosystem: Environmental > Terrestrial > Soil > Temperate...
TTCGGCGACACCGAATACACGCTGAGCCCGTCTTGCCACGAGCAAATCGAGGCCGAAGCCAACTACGGCGCTGGGCGGCTACTATTTTTCCAGGACCAATTCCGCCACTTCATCAGCGCGTCGCCGTCCTGCCCGATCGCAGATACCAAGCGCCGCCTGCAACTAGTCCGACGGTGACAATACCCGCGATTAGGGTGGCCCCGAGTTTGCCCCGTTTGGGGGTCTTCTCAACCGATGCAAGTGCGCCGGTAATCTTGGTGGACTCGGTATCGCGCTTCAGGCGCTGCAAATCGGCGCGAATCTCCGAGGCATGCTGGTATCGCAACTCGCGGTCCTTCTCCAAAGCCTTGTTCATGATCCGCTCCAATTCAGCCGGGAGGTCGGGATTCAGACGGACCGGAGCTACGGGTGATTCATGAAGAATGGACTCGAACAGGTTGGCCGTCGTGTCGCCGCGGAAAGGAAGGACGCCTGTCGCCATCTCGTACAGCACAGCACCGAAGGAAAATAAGTCAGTGCGCGAGTCCAGTTGTCTCCCACGTGCCTGCTCAGGCGACATGTACGCGACAGTTCCTAATGCGCTGCCTGGACTGGTCAAGTGTTCCTCACTAGCCTCGACAGTGGCTTGCGAGGTGACAGGCTCGACTTGTGGCACCCTGGACACCGCTAGTTTTGCCAAACCGAAGTCTAGGATCTTCGCATGGCCGCGTTTGGTGACGAAGATAATCCGCCCGCAATCGGCGGCTACTTCACTGCCAGCACGAGCAGGGTAGCGTCATCCTGAAATTGCGCGCCGCAGAACTCGGTTACCTACGCCAGTAGCTGCTGATTCATCCTCGCGACGGAATTCGCCGCATGTGCTTCTCGAATGCGGCGACTTTTTCCATTCCGAATGCTTCGCGATCCGGCATTCCAACAATCTTTAATATTGTTACGGTCTGGAAATTGGCCAACCCGGCCAACTTTCCACCCCAAAAAATCAGACCGCAAAAACGGCGTAGCTGCTTTAAATAATGAGGACTAAGGTGATTGAGGGCGAGTGGATTTGGACGACCGACCCCCTGGTTCGCTGCCACAAGGTCGTTTAGGCTTTCTGTGCGTTGTAAGTTCCTGGATCTTAATGGGATGGTCGGGGAGAGAGGATTTGAACCTCCGACCCCCTGGTCCCGAACCGTAAGACAAATTCACTAAGTCGTGGCTTTGGCGTCATCTACAAAATTCAGAGCACCGTGGAATTGGCCAACTTGGCCAACCTGCTTGGGACGCTTTTCGGCTCGCTGCAGATTCCCCCGCTCGTCGACCGCAAACCCGCGTCACTGACACAATGCGGGCAGTACTTCGTAGCCGAGTATGTCGTCTTGAAGGGGCTGGCGCCCTGTTGGGTTCGATGAGGCTAAGGAGGGCCGGATTTTGTTCTGGTTGAACGCGCAAGAGGATTTCTGAATCCGTCCACAAACTTCACAGAGAGGAGTGCGATAACCCGCATTACAAGAGGGCCAAATCGAACTGCTTCCGGTAGCCTGCCACGTACCAGCCTGCCGCCGGTTGGACTGCCGAATTGCCACAGCAGGTGTCTTGATAAACGTTAGGCGACTACTCGTTACCTGTCTACTTTAGAACGGCTGTCGACGTTCGCTCGACCGGATCTTGTCGTGCGCGTAAGATCACTTCCGGATGGCCGACGATTCGGAAGCAATGGCTTACATTCGCGTTGGTTCCCGCTCTCCCCCGTCGTGGCTTTTGGCCGAGGAGAGGCGAAGAGCATGCAGGATTGGCAACTTGAGGCTTACCGTTCAAGACCAACGCGGCGAAGCAGGCTGTGAAAGCGCGGGTCGGAATCCAGAGGGATGAATGCCGGACTTACTTTCACGAACGGCAATGCTTCAGAGCGCCGTTGATAAGCCAAGTCCAACCATTTGAAGGCTTGATCTTTGTTTCCCATGCCGGTCTCAACAAGGGCAAAGTCGCACGGCGACACGTAATGCTTGCCGGCGGATTCGCTGAGTTCCGTTAACAAGTTCAGAGCTTCCGTCCGCTTTCCTGCCACCGCATACGCGTGGGCCAGTTTTGCCAGATATCTTGAGCAGCGCCCAGAATACATTACTGCCTTCTTGAAAGCCGCGATGGCTTCCCGCCACATTCCTTTGGCCCCATAAGCGCGGCCGAGATCCTCGTAGGATCGGGCGAATTTTGGGTCCGTCTCAAGAACCTGCAAAGACTCGTCGATGGACTGATCGTACTGCCGCCCATAATAGAGAGCCACTGCAGTATTTGATCCTGTCGGCAGTGCCACTGGGTCTAAAGCATGCGCGCGTCTTGCTTCGACGAGGGCTTCCTGGAATCGCCCCATCGCGATCAAATAGTTCCCAAAATAAAAATGGCCGGTGGCGTAATTCGGGTTCAGACCGAGTCCGCATTTGAATTCCTTTTCAGCCTCAGGCCAGTTGAATTCATGGAAATAAGCGTGCGCCAGTGAAATATGAGGCTCGGCAAGGGTATCGTCGAGGCGAAGCGCTGCACCGGCGGCTCGCTTCGCCTCAGCGGTAGCCTTTAATGTCGGCAGGTGAGCATCGTCCTGGAGCGTCAAATACGAATCAGCGATTCCGGCATAAGCTGCCGCATAGGCCGGATCAATCTGGATTGCCTTCTCAAAGTACTTGATGCTCTTCTGCAAGGCTTCCAGCGTCCTCTGGTTCCATAGGTAGCGACCTTTCAGGTAAGCCTCATAAGCTTCCGGCGAGACGGAGCCCGAATCCGCTAATCTCTCTTGCTCCTGCGGAATGAGCTTAATCTGAACTTGACGCGCTATGGCTTGAGCCACCTCACTCTGTAATCCCAGGATGTCACCGAGATTCCGTTCGTAGCCCTCAGCCCAGACATGGGTCTGGTCGCTGACCTGAATGAGTTGAGCAGCGATGCGAACACGGTCGCTTGCCCGGCGCACACTACCTTCCAATACATAAGCCACGTGCAATTCGCGCCCAATCTGCTGAACGCTCTTGTTCGTGGATTTGTATTGCATGGCCGAGGTGCGGGCGATGACTCCCATCCGCGCCGGGTTCAGCCGACCGAGTTGCGTGATCATCTCCTCGGTCAGGCCGTCGCTGAAATACTCCTGGCTTTTCTGGCTGCTCATGTTCTCGAAGGGGAGCACGGCCAGCATGATTTTTGAAGAAAGCAAGGGCGTGGGGAGTGCCGATGAACCTTCGACCCGCGCGGCGAAGCGATAGCCTCGTTTTGGAATGGTGGCGATGAACTCCTGTCCTTCGATGCTATCGCCCAAGGCTTTCCGCAGCACAGAAATCGTGCGGGTCAGGCTGCCCTCTTCGACGAACGCGTCTTGCCAAACCTGCTTTAGCAGATCTTGCTTGTCGAGCACAGCGCCGGCGTTCTCGACCAACAGCAGGAGGACATCGACGGCTTTGGGCGGAAGATCGACGGCCGCACCCTGCCGAAAGAGCATGCGCCCAGTGGCGTCAAGTCGGAATCGCTCGAATTCATAGAAGCGCCGGCCGGCCATAAGGACCACCCGGTAAGGATTTGGTAAGAAAAATATCAGGTTCCGCCAAGGACTTCCACTAGCAACCGCAGCTATCTTCCCGCCAACAGGATGTGGGTTCGGACCGATCGCTACCGAAATCACCTTGTCCTGAAAGGAGGTTCCCTTATGCTCGCTCATCAAATCCACTGGAATCGGCGGCTAGCGTCCGTCACCTTGGTCGCGGTCGTCGGAGCGTTCACTGTAGTGAGCGCCATTTACTCGGCTGCGGAAGATACGGATAAACCAAAATATCTGTTCATCTGCGCCGGAGACCAGGCGCGCAGGGCTCCCGACTTTCTGGCCGTGGTGAACTTCGATGAAGGTTCGGACGATTACGGGAAGATCATCACCAGTGTGCCCTTTCCTGCTCCAGATTCCACCGGCAATGAACCCCACCACATCGGGCTTTCGCAAGACGGAAAGGTGGTCGGTTGCGGAGGGCTGCTTAGCGTACTAAAGGGGCAGAAGGAGATCTTCTATTTCGACGTTTCCAATCCGCGGTCGCCGAAGCTCCTCTCCGCCGCTGATCCGCCTCTCTCTTCCATTACCGATGAATTCCACGCTCTGCCTGACGGCGGTTTCCTGGTCACAATGATGGGCGGGCCCTCCGGCCACGCTCCGGGAAGAGTAGTAGAGTTCGACAAGAATCTGCGACTGGTAAAGGAATATCCCGAGCAGCCGCCGGCCGACGGCTTTAACCCGCACGGAATTTCGGTCCGTCCGGAGGTCAACCTGATGGTCACGAGCGACTTCGTCTGCCCTTCGACCACTTTAGGTGCAGTACACGGCGGCATTGACTTTCGCGGAAGTGTGCGAGTGTGGGACTACAAGGCCCGTACCATCCTCCGCACGATAGAAACGCCCGGCGCGGGCACCATCGATGTGAAACTGATTCCGCATGATCGCAAGCGGCGTGCCTTCACGGCGGCGATGCTGGACGATCACCTGTACCTGATCGACACAGACGGCGGAAGCGCCAAAGCAGTGTTCGACTTTGCTTCGATTTCAGCCGGCGGTTGGCCGCAGCTAATGCGCATCACCGAAGACGGCACACTCTTGTTCGTTTCCATGAACCAAGCGGGGAAGGTGGCGATGCTGGACATAACCGATCCTGAAACGCCGAAACTGCTCAAGGCCCTAGATCTGGGTTCTGATTCCGGACCTCATTACATTGCGCTGACGAAGGATGAAAAACGGTTGATCATCAGCGACTACTTCTTGAATGAGGATTCCTTTGGAAAAGTGCACGCCGAGGGGGACCACAAGATCCATGTAGCTAAAGTAAGCGACAACGATCTCGTTCTGGATCGGCGCTTTCAGCTCGACTTCAACACTGCCTTTGGCACGGGGCCCGCGCGTCCTCACGGAGTCGCGGTGAAGTAAGTTGGAGATGGAGGAACCGGGGGAAAGAGTCCTCCGCTTGGCAGCCATACGCTCACCGTCGGCTACCGATTTCTCCTGAGGAGCTGGCCTCAGGTAGAAGTGGCCGGCGGCATCGCTGTGCCGCCCCGAGCGGATTACGAGCAATGCGGAAGTTGGAGCGAGGTGGCACCCTCAGTGAGGATTAATCCCGAGTGTTGACCGAATTCGTGGCGGTCCAGCAACTTTTCCCCTAATTCGATTTTGGAGTCTGCCGCCAAATATAAGGATACCTCAGTGTGCAAAGCCAAGTGTCGATCGTATACGCGAAAGGGAGAAGAGCACCTGCTTCCGTGACCGGTAGTATCGCCATCGGCTTGGCTTCAAGCAAATGGACCTAAAACTGGGAAATTGGCCAACTTGGCTAACTTTCCGGCCCAAAAGCTTAGCCCGCGAAGGCGGCCTAGTTGCTTGAAGTAATAAGGCGGCCTAGTTGCTTGAAGTAATTGGGATTAAGTTGGTTGGGCCAAGTGGATTTGAACGACCGACCTTCTGGTTCGCAGCAGGATGTCGTTAGCGTTTCCGCGCGTTGTTAAGTTGCTGGGCCTAAATGAAATGGTCGGGGAGAGAGGATTTGAACCTCCGACCCCCTGGTCCCGAAAAAGGGATTAGGTTGTCGGGCTGAACGTCTTCAATCCCTTACAGTGGTGCCTCGACCCTGTCATTCCTGCTCAATCACCTCATTCCGGGGTGAATGTAAGTCCTCAATGGCAGTCCTAGCCAGGGGCTCATCTCAAGCGTCTTGATTCCCCTGGGGTTCATTGAATGGCAAATTCCGGCCCGGCATTGAAGGGCAGACCCTACTGATTTCAAATCAACAACCACAAACAAATGGTTTCAACGATTGAAACAGTGCTGCCACGGTCGAATGGAGCGGAGTCCAGCCAAAACACGTATGCCTTCCTCGCTTCTTCTGCGTCGTAGCGCCCTTGCACTATAAGCGTCCTCGCCAACATTAGTGCCATTTCAGAATCATCTGTTGGCTGCCCGGCAAGTGTGCCCCACGTTCCGCCATCTGCAAGTTCTCGAACACCACCGGGATACTTTCGTCGAATTTCTTGCCCGGACTGGAATCAAACAAGGCTACCAGCGCAATGCGCCCCCTGTGGCGTAGAGAAAGACACCCACCCACCGGGTCGTATCGCCATCGAGAGTCCATATCCCAATCCGGTCTGTGTACGCTGGCACGTATGCGTTGACTACAACCTATCTCATAAATCGGATTCGGCTACTTCTGGTAAGCGCGCTTACAACCAGCCCCGGTTCTCCCGGTGACGGAAGGCCCAGGCCGCTCGTCCGTCACATCTTGGGTCTGAACTGAATCGCTGTCTCGAGCGCCTTCATGGCATCCGGCGTGACTTTGCCCCCGACGGCGATCAGATTGCGAAGCGTGAGCCCGAAACGTTGCAAAGACTCATCCGACCAGCTTCGCTGCTGAGCTGCTAGGTAGGTGAAGAACTTGATCCAGTTCCACGCCAACTCCGGCACCACACCGGTGAGGTTTTCCCAAAGATGCGCCGGCATGCCCGGCTCCGACAACGGTGCCAGCACCGAAAGCAGATAGGGTCCGTCTTGATGGGCTCGCTGGACTCTGCTCAGCAAGATCTGAGCGGCCGCGTAATCGTAGGCCGCCAACACATTGGCCGCCCACTCGGCGACCGATTTTCCGCGGTTCGGCGTCTCCTTAAGGGGAATGTACGTGACGTTGAGGCTCTTTGGCCGGACGTGGCGGCTCAGGTAATCGTCCACGTCTTGCAGTACGAGCAGACTGCCTTCGATGGTCTTCAGATACCTCGCGGTCTCTTCCGCATCTTTGGGTGGTGCGTTGAAGAGCAGGTAGCTGTACAAGCCGTACCCGGGCGCTTCAGGCTTGGCGGGCAGCAGAAAGTGTCTAGCCGAAAGCAGGCTCTCGCCTCCAGGCGTGCCGCGATCGGGAATCGTCGCTTCCTTCTTCCCGATGAATACCTCCACCATACAACGCACTTCACTCCGGCCCGGCCGAGTGGCCTTCACGGTAGCGATCACTCTGCGGCGCGCGGCCTGCGGCTCGACTCTCACTGTAGAAAGATCCCACCGCGTGGCAGGCGCCTGGGTTTCAATCTGACCCGCGTCCACTTCCCACTCAAAACTGATCGGCGTGCTGATCGGCCGTCCCTCCAGGGTGCTGGCCCACGCCTGCAGCGTGGCGCTCTCACCCTCGACGATGGCAGGCTGTTCAGTTAGGCAGATGAGTTCAACGTCGGAGGCAGTGTCCTTGGCCGGAAGGTCCGCGGCGTTCACCGCGACCGAATGAATAAATAGTGCCGTGAGTGTAACCGCCCCGGCGGTAAACAAAGCCGATTGTTTATTCATGTTTTCCTCCATCTTGCACTACGGCCACGGGCCCACAGCCAACGTACCGCCACCACCAACGCGTAAAACACCACGAACAGGAACAACAGCTCCTGAACGTTCAGCGGTGAGTTCGCGAGATACGCAAACATCCCGGCAACCAGTATCAGGGCGAATGCGATACCTAGTGTTGTCAGGTCGAGCCGTAGCCACCCGATCCGCGCCGGGGCCGTCCTCGACCCTGGCTGGTCTTGGGGAGTGGACTGAGCACGCGGTTGTATACCGCCCACGGACCGAATATCCTCGACCAACACGGCGAGATCAGCCTTACGGCGTGCTTGGGTGTCGCCGATGCTTCGGGTTTGCTGGTCGGGGAGCTTTCGCAAATCCGGTGGGAGTTGTTCTGCGCGCGGCATGGGCGCCTCGTCGACAAGCACCGGAATGAGCGTCACATCAGATCGGTTCAGGACGAAGGCGATCTCTTGATGATGCACGTCATCGGGGAGTTGGATACGCGGGCGGTCCTGCTCATCGGCGATCGTCAACCAGCGCGGTCCGATCACCACCAGCACAACTTTGCACTGCTCCAGTTCGCCCTGAATCTGCTCGCGCCAATTTCCGGCGAGCAGAGCGTCCTTCTTAAGAAAGACGTGATCGTCGCCAAACACTCCCGCAAGATTATCACGCAACGCGATGGTCGAAGCTTCGGCATCGGCCTGCCGGTAACTGATCAAAATACCCGTCATGCCTCCTCCTCGTCCGAGTCGCGGTTGGTGGCCGTCAAACACCTACCGTTCGGTAGTCAGAGGTGTCCAATCGCCAATGGGGATAAAAGCAGCCCAGTAGTACGGGTGCTGGCGCGCCGGGTTCGCCAGCATCGCCTTCTGGGAGGCGCGCAGCGCCCCCGAGCGACCTTCGCCTTTGAGCAGACGCTGGTAATAATCCAGCATCAGCTCCTGAGTGGCCGCATCGGCCACCTTCCACAGCGAGGCCAGTTGCGCTTGCGCCCCGGCCAGCACCAGCGCCCGCCGCAGACCATACACACCCTCGCCCGTTTCCACCGTCCCTATTCCCGTCTCACACGCCGAGAGCACCACGAGCTGGGTGCCGAGCAGGTCCAACTGCGCCGCTTCGGCCGCAGTCAAGATGCCGTCATCGGTTGCCCCCGAGTGACGCGCATTGGCCCCCGCCAGTGCCAGTCCCGAACGCAGCAGCGGATTCTCGCCCAAGGGCAGCGACAATGCTTCGGAACTGAACCCGACAGGTTTGAGGGCAGCCGCCGCCACCTGGTCGTTGAGAAAGAACCCGTGCGTTGCCACATGCAGAATCTGCGGTCCATGCAAGTTCCTCAGATTTGCTTCCGTGGCACGATCCCCAGTGAGCACGTTCTGGGCATCGAGCTGGAGCAGGGATTGCAGTGCCGTGGCTTCGGCGGCGGTGCCCGGCAGCGGTGTGAACACCAGGCCGCTGCCGTCCAGATCACCCGAGCGCGTCGCCTGAAGAGCGGTAGCGACGGGCGCTTGCCCGGCGATTGGACCGTAGTTGGGATCGGCCAGCACCACGGCGCTGCCTCGGGCGGGCGATTCGGCGGCCATGCGCAGCAGATCGCGCCCGCTGGACAGGTAGGTGATCTCGAAATGTTGAGCCAAGTACTCGCCCTGCTCGTCTACCAATGCCGCGAACGGAACTAGGTTTAGCGCCCCATCAGGGGAGACGAACAGCCGTTCGCTATTCGCCAAGTATGGCTGCAGCGGCTTTATCAGCTTGCCGTACAGTTCCTCGGCCACTTCCTTGAAATAAGTCTTCGCCGGGTCGCTCAGCGCGGTACGAAACTCCACGACGAGATCTTCGATGGGCTGCGCCGCACCCAGATCGATCGCAATCGGTTCCCCGCTGTGCTTGAGGACATAGGCCACATATCGGGGGGCACCCCAGCGGGCGCTCCACTTCGCTTTCGGATCAAAGGACAAGTAGCGAAACCATTCCAACAGTACAGCGTCGGCCGGCAGTGTTTGGCGCACACCCTCGAGCGTGATCGTCGTAACTGCCTGACGAAGCGCCGCACTGCGGGTCGACAGCTCTGCTCCCACCTTCTCCTGCTGTTGCGCAAGTTCGTTCAGGCGTTGGCGGTAGGCATCGGAGGAGAGTTTCCCGGGACCACCGAAGGTCAAGCTGGAGAATTCCTGGGCAACAGCGGATAGCTGATCGAAGAGCGCCAGGTCCTGCGGTGCCACGCTCCGCCGCAGGCGGGCGACGCTGTCAGATGTCGCATCGAGCACCCGTCCCTTGTACTGCAGCACGCTGGTTACTCCCAGGACTGTGCTGCTCGCACTCGGATGGGCCAAAGAGAAGGAGACGTTTACCGATACGTTCCACACGCGTTGTTGTACATAGGCCCGCTTGCGCGCCTCTGAGCTAGAGAGCATAAAGCGTGCGGTGTTACTCTCTGCCGTGGCCAGCGCGCGCTGGTAGAGGGGCTCGGCTTTCGCGTACGCGCCGGTGGCCTCGTACAGTGCAGCGAGATTGTTGAGCGAGTTGGCCGTGTCGGGATGGTCTGGGCCAAGCGCGTTCTCGAAGATCGTAATCGCACGCTGCAAGAGCGGCTCGGCTTTCGCGTCCGCGTGGGTGTCCATGTACACAAAGGCGAGATTGTTGAGCGACTGGGCGATCTCGGGATGCTCGGGTCCGAGCGCTTTCTCACGGATAGCGAGCGCACGCTGGTAGAACGGCTCGGCCTTCGCGTACGCCCCGGCGGTCGCGTACAGGCCGCCGAGATTGTTGAGTGACTGGGCGGTGTCGGGATGCTCGGGTCCGAGCGCTTTCTCCCGGATCGCTAGCGCACGCTGGTAGAGCGGCTCGACCTTCGCATACGCGCCCATGACCTGGTACAGCAAGGCGAGATTGTTTAGCGAGGTGGCGGTATCACGATGTTCGGGGCCAAGCGCTTTCTCGTCGATCGCCACCGCACGCTGCAAAAGCGGCTCGGCCTTCCCGTACGCTCCTGTGGCGTAGTACAGTCCGGCGAGATCGTTGAGCGACTCGGCGGTGTCGCGATGCTCGGGTCCGAGCGCTTTCTCCCGGATCGCTAACGCACGCTGGTAGAGCGGCTCGGCCTTCCCGTACACGCCGGTGACGCGGTACAGTTCGGCCAGATTGTTGAGCGAAATAGCGGTGGCCGGATGCTCGGGTCCGAGCACCTTCTCCCGGATCGCCAGCGTGCGCTGGTAGAGCGGCTCTGCCTTCCCGTACGCGCCGCTGTCCCGGTAGACCGTGGCAAGATCGCTGAGCGCCGTGGCGGTGTCGGGATGCTCGGGTCCGAGCGCTTTCTGACGGATCGCTAGCGCGCGCTGCAAGAGCGACTCAGCCTTGGCGTACGCGCCGGTCTCTCGGTACAAGAAGGCGAGATCGTTGAGCGAAATAGCAGTTGTCGGATGCTCGGGTCCGAGCGCCTTCTCACGGATCGCCAGCGCTCGCTGGTAGAGCGGTTCGGCCTTCGCGTACGCGCCTGTGTCCTGGTACAGGCTGGCAAGATTGTTGAGCGTCGTGGCGGTGTCGGGATGCTCGGGGCCAAGCACTTTCTCGCGGATCGCCAGCGCGCGCTGGTAGAGCGGCTCGGCTTTGGCGTACGCGCCGGTGCCCTGGTACAGCATGGCGAGATTGTAGAGCGACTCAGCGGTGTCGGGATGCTCGGGTCCCAGCGCTTTCTCACGGATCGCTAGCGCACGTTGGTGGAGCGGCTCGGCCTTCGCATACGCCCCTATGGCGTCGTACAGTTGGGCGAGATTGTTGAGCGACTCGGCCGTGGCGGGATGCTCGGGTCCGAGCGCCTTTTCACGGATAGCTAGCGTGCGCTGGAAGAGCGGCTCGGCCTTGGAGTACGCGCCGGTGCCCTGGTAGGTCGTGGCGAGATTGTTGAGCGCGGTGGCGGTGTCGGGATGCTCGGGGCCGAGCCCCTTCTCACGGATCGCGAGCACGCGCTGGTAGAACGGCTCAGCCTTCGCATACGCCCCTGTGGTGTAGTACAGTTCGGCGAGATTATTGAGCGCGGTGGCGGTGTCGGGATGCTCGAGTCCGAGCTCTTTCTCAAGGATCCCCAGCGCTTGCTGTGCCAGCGGAATTGCATCCTGGTAGCGCCCTTCTTGGTAAAGCTGTACGACTTGCGCGCTGAGCTGCTCTGCCTCATGGACTGAGCCGTTCTGTGCGTCCGCGCTAAGGGAACCCGCCATTGCAAGCAAGATCCCAACTATCCACATTCGATCCCACGCGCAGTGTTTCATCGGGCCTTTCTCACATCACGCAACTCACTCGATGGTAAGTTCTACCTTGTAGTGAGTGCAATACTTCTCCGTCCGAGAGCCGTTTTAGTAAAACGACTACCGCTCAGTAGTAAAGGTCCCCAATTGCCAATAGGTACAAAGGCAGCCCAATAGTACGGGTGCTGACGCGCTGGGTTCGCGATCATCGCCTGCTGCGCTGACCGCAGCGCTCCCGAACGACCTTCGCCTTTGAGCAGCCGCTGGTAATAATCCAGCATCAGCTCCTGGGTGGCTGCATCGGCGACCTTCCACAGCGAGGCCAGTTGCGCCTGCGCCCCCGCCAGCACCAGCGCCCGCCGCAGACCATAAACGCCTTCGCCGGTTTGCACCGTCCCCACTCCCGTCTCACACGCCGAGAGCACCACCAACTGGGTGCCGAGCAGGTCCAACTGCGCCGCTTCGGCGGCGGTGAGGATACCGTCATCGCTTGTGCCCGAGTGCCGCGCGTTGGCCCCGGCCAGCGCCAGTCCCGAACGCAGCAGCGGATTCTCGCCCAGGGGCAGCGGCAGCGTCTCGCGGCCGAACCCGACGGGTTTGAAGACCAGCGCCACCTCCTGGTCGTTGAGAAAGAACCCGTGCGTGGCCACATGCAGGAGGCGCGGGCCATGCAACTCCCTCAGCCTGGCTTCCGTGGCGCGATCGCCAGTCAGCACGTTCTGGGCATCGAGCTGGAGCAGGGATTGCAGTGCCTTCGCTTCGGCCGCAGTGCCGGGCAGCGGCGTGAACACCAGGCCGCTGCGGTCCAGTTCACCCGAGCGCGTCGGCTGAAGACCGGTATCGACAGGCGTTCCTCCGCTTGCGCTGGAACCGTAGTTGGGATCGGCCAGCACCACGGCACCGCCTCGGGCGGGCGATTCGGCCCCCATGCGCAGCAGATCGCGCCCGCTGGTGAGGTAGGTGATCTCGAAGTGTTGGGCCAGATATTCACCGTGCTCGTCCACCAACGCCGCGAAGGGCAGCAGGTTCAAGGCCCCGTCGGGAGAGAGGAACAGCCGTCCGTTGTGGACCAGGTGCGGGCGCAGCGGCTGGATAAGCTTATCCCAAAGCTCCTCGGCCACGTCCTTGAAGTAGGTGGTCGCCGGATCGCTGAGCGCGGTACGAAACCCCGTGACCAACGCGTCGATGGGCTGCGCCGCGCCCAGATCGAACGCCACTGGTTCCCCAGTGCGCTTGAGCACATAGGCCACATACCGGGGGGCGCCCCAGCGGGCGCCCTCCTTCGCCTTCGGATCAAAGGGCTCGTAGCGAAACAATTCCACCAGCAGCGCATCGGCCGGAAGCGCCTGGCGCACCCCGTCGAGCGTGATCGGCGTGACCGCCTCACGAAGCGTGGCGCTGCGACTAGACAGCTCGGCTTCCAGCTTCTCTTGCTGTTGCGCGAGTTCGTTCAGGCGCAGTCGGTAGGCTTCGGCAGAGAGCTTCCCGGGACCGCCGAAGGTCAGGGTAGAGAATTCCTGGGCGACACTAGAGAGCTGATCGAAGAGCGCCTGGTCCTGCCGCGCCACGCTCCGCCGCAGCCGCGCGACGCTGTCTGACATCGCATCGAGCACCCGCCCCTTGTACTGCAATACGCTGGTCAACCCCAGCGCAGTACTGTCCGCAGTCCGGTGGGCAAGCGAGAAGGAGATATTCGCCGAGACAATTCCCGCGCGCTGCAGTAAATAGGCCCGCTTGCGTGCTTCCGAGCCGGAGACCAGAAAGCGGGCTGTGTTGGCTTCTTCGATGACACGGGACTGCTCCATAAGTGGTTGAACCTTCGCGTTCGCCCCACTGGCCCAGTACAGGTCGGCGAGATTGTCGATCGCGAGACCCGTGTGCGGATGCTCGGGTCCGAGTGCTTTCTCGCGGATCGCGAGCGCGCGCTGAAGGAGCGGCTCGGCCTTCGCGTACCCGCCGGTCGTGTAGTACAGGCCGGCGAGATTGTTGAGCGCGAGGGCGGTATTGGGATGCTCTGGGCCGAGCACTTTCTCGTTGATCGCAAGCGCCCGCTGCAACAGCGGCTCGGCCTTCGCGTACGCCCCAGTGGCCTCGTACAGCTCGGCGAGATTGTTGATCGCGAGACCCGTGTGCGGATGCTCGGGTCCGAGTGCCTTCTCGTCGATCGCGAGGGCACGCTGCAACAGCGGCTCGGCCTTGGCGTACTTGCCGATGGTCTGGTACACCAAGGCGAGATTGTCGAGCGAGCCGGCCGTATCGGGGTGCTGGGGGCCGAGCACTTTCTCGTTGATCGCAAGCGCCCGCTCGTAGAGCGGCTCGGCCTTCGCATACATGCCGGTGTTTTGGTACAAGTCGGCGAGATTGTTGAGCGCGAGGGCGGTATTGGGATGCTCGGGGCCGAGCACTTTCTCGTTGATCGCAAGCGCCCGCTGCAACAGCGGCTCAGCCTTCGCGTATGCGCCGATTTCTTTGTAGAGCTCGGCAAGATTGTTGAGCGAGGTGGCCGTATCGGGGTGTTCGGGGCCAAACACTTTCTCGCGGATCGCGAGCGCGCGCTCGTAGAGCGGCTCGGCCTTCGCATACATGCCGGTGTTCTGGTACAAGTCG
>Ga0307479_10003588_pt1 | contig 14150 bp, 11 predicted proteins | sample atmos_gasesECM4C_FD_203743 | JGI IMG/M metagenome (GOLD analysis project Ga0307479, IMG submission 203743) | Hardwood forest soil microbial communities from Morgan-Monroe State Forest, Indiana, United States - atmos_gasesECM4C_515 | ecosystem: Environmental > Terrestrial > Soil > Temperate...
AGTATTGCACTGCTGCTTGCCGGGCGGCTTGGGACATGGCGGCAAGTGCGGCGGGATCTGTGGCAATGCGTCGGATGCTGGAAGCAAGTTCTTCAGGATTAGAGGGATCCGCGCAGATCGCGAATCCATATTGCGCTCCGAGGGCGGCGACGTCTGTGTCGCGGGCGGCGACGGCGACGATGGGTTTTCCAGCGGCGATAATGCCGAACATTTTACTGGGGACCACGACGCCCTCGAGACCGCGCTTGATGGTGACGATGTGGGCGTCCGGAGCGGCGAGGACGGAGGGAATGTCAGAACTGGGAAAAAATGGCAGGAAGCGGACATTGGTAACGCCAGCTGCCAGAGATTCCAGACGGGAACGCTCGGCCCCGTCACCGACAAAAACAAAACCGACATTTTCGTTTTGGAGTTTGCGCGCAGCCGCGATGATGGTGTCCCACGCGCCATAAAAACCTAAGTTACCGGCGTGGAGAAGGACGAAACGAAAATTTTCACGGATGGCGCGGGTTACTTCGGGATTTACTGGAAGCGCGGGTGACGTGGCGGGAGGGATGTCGATACCGCTGCGCACGATGAAAACTTTGGCGGGATCAATACCTTTGGCGATGATGCGGGTGCGCATGTCGTCGCCTAGCGCGATGATGCGGGTGGCGCGGCGCAAGGCCCAACGATGAAGGCGCTCCCAGAATCGTGTCAGGAGGCCAGGTTGAACAATGGAACCGGCGACAGCCATGTCGGGATACATGTCTTGAATGTCGTAGACCAAAGGCTTGCGTCTTAGAACGGATAGAAATACGCCTGCGATGCCGTTGAAAGGCGGATCGGTCATGACAAAGATTACGTCGCAAGGAATAAAAAACGCGCGCCAAAAGGCGAGCTTGACGTAGGTGAGGTAATTCAGGATTCGGCGGTTCATTTGTATGCGCGGGTAGTCGGTAGAACCTACACGAATGACTGTGAATGCGGCGGGGGCGCCGGTAGTTTCGCCGACTGACTGCAAGGCCTTGGAGCTGAGGCGTTCCGTTTGCCAGAACTTCCAGGGGCGGCGTTCGATCGGATCGTAGGAGGGGCGTCCGCAGAGGACCGTGACTTCATGTGATTGCGCCAGCGCGTGAACCATGGATTCGGCGGATTTGGCGGTAGCGGAGGTATCGGGCGGAAAATACAGATTCAAAAACAAAATGCGCATGGGCAGATTGTACAGGTATAGGGAGAAGTGTCAGTGTGCAGGATTTTGGACGGCTTAAAATCGCCGATCGTTGTGAAATTCGAGTTAGTGAGGACAACCGAGACACAGCCCATTACTGACGGGTGATCAGGAAATCGCCCAGGACCAGGGCGTCCATTTGGGTGCGCAGGAAACAGTCGATGGCTTCTTCAGGACGGCAGACGATGGGCTCGTTGTCGTTGAAGGAGGTGTTGAGCACCACTGGAACGCCGGTGAGATTTTCAAAGGCTTTGATGAGTTGCCAGTAACGCGGATTGGCTTCGCGCGTGACGGTTTGCAGGCGACCGGTACCGTCCACATGAGTGGGCGCGGGAATTTTGTCGCGTTTTTCTGGGCGCACGGAATACGCGAGGGTCATGAACGGAGAGGGGTGAGATTTTTCAAAATAATCGCCGGTGGATTCGGCAAGGATGGAGGGCGCGAAGGGGCGAAAGATTTCGCGATGCTTGATGCGTCGATTCAGAATTTCTTTCATTTCCGTACGACGCGGATCGGCCACGATGCTGCGATTGCCAAGGGCGCGCGGGCCCCATTCGGCACGGTCTTGAAACCAGCCGAGAATTTTTCCATCGGCGATAATTTGCGCGGTATTGCGCATGAGGTCCGGCTCAGCGAGTTCGGCGACGGAATACCCGTTACGCGAAAGGGCGCTGGAATCGATCGAGCTGCGCACCTGGTCGCGCGAATAACCGGGACCCCAGTACGCGTGGCTCATGACGAAGGAACGAGGCTTGCCGAGAATCTGATTCCACACGTAAAACGCCGCGCCCACAGACAGGCCGCCATCACCCGCAGCGGGATGAACGTAAATTTGCTCAAAACCGGTGGAGTCAAAAATTTTCCCGTTGGCGACGCAATTGAAAGCCACGCCACCAGCCAGGCAGACGGACTTCATTTGGGTTGCTTTGGCGAGCTTGCGCAACATTCCGAGATAAACCTCTTCGAGACGGGCCTGGAGAGAGGCAGCAAGATTACGGTGGCGCAACTCAAGCGGCTCAGCAGGGCCGCGGACCGGTCCGAGGTGGCGAGACATTTCGGCCGAGAAGAGTTTGCCGAGAGTGGGAGTTTTGTCGGCTTCGGCCCAGCTCATTTCAGGTCCAGTGCGATGGTGAGTGAAGTAGTCGAGGCCGAGACGGAAACCATTGACACCAGAATTTTCGTCGAAGCGGACGATATCGCGAAAGGCTTCAAGATGTTCGGGCTGGCCATAAGCGCCGAGGCCCATCACTTTGTATTCATCGCCGAATTTCAGGAAGCCGAGATACTGCGTGACGGCGCTATAAAAAAGTCCCAGCGAATGCGGGAACGCGACGGAGCCGTGAATGTTCATGCGGCCGCCGTCACCAACGCCCCACATGGTGCTGGCGAAATCGCCTAGGCCATCGGCGGAGAGTAGGGCGGCGCTCTCGAAAGGAGAAACGAAAAAACTGCTGGCCAAATGGGCTTGGTGATGCTCGATGCGATGAAATTTAGCTTTTATTTTTTGCGGGTCAGCGTCGAAGGCAGCAGCAAGCGCTTCGGGGATGCCCGTAAAGGTAGCGAGAACTTTGGCGCGTTGACGCGCGAAAGAAGGCATGCGCACGGAATAAATTAATTTGGTGAACAGCCGCGCGTAGGGATTACGCGGAATGCCGACGTGATCGATGTCCGCGAGAGTGAGGCCGGCTTCCTTGAGGCAGAAGCGGATGGCTTGCACTGGAAAACCGGCGGCATATTTCACGCGGTTGAAACGCTCTTCTTCCACGGCGGCGATCAATTGACCGTCGCAAACTATCGCGGCGGAAGCGTTGCCGTGGTAAGCATTAATTCCGAGAATGTTCATGGAATGAAGATTAGTTTACCTTAGGCAACGAGCTTATGCAGGAAGGTGGCGGCGGCACCACTCGTTTAAAACGTAGAGCGACCAGGGGCGAGACCAGGAAGTCTTGCCGGCAAGAAAATCGTTCCACACCGCGCGAACCCCGTCGAAATGTAAATGCTGAGCCAGGCTGGGGGATGGCGAAGCGAAACTTGCTTCCAGGCGAGTACGCAACGGACCGCGCAGCCACTCTTCCCAAGGCAACGTGAAGGTGCGCTTGCGCTGCGCGAGAATTTCCGCGGGCAGCAGGTCGCGGAGCGCTTCGACGAGAAGAGCCTTCTGCGCACCTTGGTTGGTGCGTGCAGCGTCCGGCAAAGCGTTCACAAATTCAACTAGCGGAGTATCGAGAAGAGGCACGCGGACTTCCAGTGAGCGCGCCATACTGACGGAGTCGGTGTCGCGTAGCAAAGTGCTGGCCATATAGGTGCGCATTTCGAGCCAAGAAATTGCCGCGATGGGTTCCAATTTGGCGGCTTCATCTGCGATGCGCTGGAACCACGCCAGCCAGGTGGGATCGAGTGTGACGCCATCGGAACCGATGGCGCTGACTCGAAAGCGCGGATCGACAAGGTCGTTCAGGCGGCCACCGGGCGGAAATAAAGCGCGAGCGAAAAAATACAAGTGCGGCAGGACGTTGGGATCGGTCCACGCAGCAGCGGCTTTAGAAGCGGCGTCTGATTTGCCGGCACCGAGAAGGCCGCGCAACATGGGTGCCAACGCACGCCGGAGGGGCGCGGGGAGGAGCTTGGCGGTTTGCGCCAATTTATTCAAACGCGGAACGTTGGAGAAAGTCGAGTAGCCGGCAAAGAGTTCGTCTCCGCCCAATCCTGACAGAGCCACCTTCAATCCGACCTGGCGTGCGGCCCAGGAAACGAAATAGGTGTTGATGCCGTCCATGGTGGGCTGATCGAGGGCCGCGAGGGCTTCATCGATTCGCGACAGAATTGCGGCGCCGTCGAGGGGCACTTCGGTGTGCTGCGAGCCGCAGCGGCCGGCGACAACGCGAGAGAGGGCAGCTTCATCGAACGTTGTTCCTGGAAATGTCAGGGTGAAACTTTGGATGCCGGCTTTGGCACGGCCCGCCAGCATAGCTATCGCGCTGGAGTCGAGACCGCTTGAAAGAAAGAGTCCCACCGGGACGTCGGCGATGAGGTGAGCTTCGACAGCATCCTTCAGAAGCGGGCGCAATTGACTCGCGGCGGCAGAAAATTCCCTGGGCCGTTTGGGATCGCGAGCGGCAGGACTGCGGGTGGCGTCGTACCAGGGGTGCGCGCGAGGAACGCGGCGGCGCTCGGGAATATACATCAACATTTTGTGGCCGGGAGGCAGAGAAAAAACCCCTTCGAGAAGAGTGACTGGCTCAGAAACGCTGCCGAAAAGAAGATAGGCGGTAAGGGCGTCCTGCGAAATTTCTTTAGGACAAAGACCGGAGGCCAGCAAAGCGCGAATTTCCGAAGCGAACGCAAAACCGTCAGAGGTCTGCGTGTAATACAAGGGCTTGATGCCTAGCGGATCGCGGGCCAGAAAAAGAACGGGCACCGTGGCGTGGCGCCTGCGCAAATCGAGCAGAGCGAAGGCAAACATGCCGCGCAGCTCGGGGAGACAATCTTCGCCCCATTCTTCCCAGGCATGCACAAGAATTTCGGTGTCGGACTGCGTGGAGAAGCGGTGACCGCAGAGTTTGAGGGCTTCGCGCAACTTTCGATAGTTATACAGTTCGCCGTTAAAAATTACGGCGACATCGCGAGCTTCGTTCCAGATGGGTTGGTGGCCGCCGGGCAGATCGATGATGGACAAGCGGCGCATGCCCAGAGCGAGACCCGGGACGCGCGGCTCGTCTACGAGGAAGCCCTCGCCATCGGGGCCGCGATGAGACATGGCGGCGGTCATGACGCGCACCCGCGATGGGGTGTCTTGCTCAGGAGCAGTGAAAGCAGCGCCACATATTCCGCACACGCTACTTTTCTATCTCAGGAGGAGAAAAAAAGGTAGCGCCAGCGCGGGACACGTGGCGACGGAAGCGGAAACGGGGCACACGCAAATGATAGTCGGCGTACCAGGCAAGCAGGAAGCGAACAAAAAGTAAAAGCATGAAGCTCAAGGAGGAGAGGAAAAAGAAAAAGAAGGATTCCCGCTCGAGCAGCAGACTCCAATCAAAATCTTCGTCCCATGAGGGATAAATCCTGCGGAGGAAGTAACGCAGGCCGAGACCATCAAGGGGCAGTCGCGCGAGTCGTACATGCGCGAATTTTTGATAATCATAAGCGGGCAGATAGCCGGGGATGCCGCCGGTAGCTTGGGCGAATATGGCGGGATTTTGCAAGTCCTTGCGGGTCAGCGTATGACCTTGCGCATCGCGCAGCATAATCCGATACGTGGGGTCCACGATGATCCAGCGGCCATCCACGAGCACTTCAGCGACGACATGCTTGGTGGTGCGTTCGGGAGTGAGCAGCAGAAGACGGCGAGCGGTGAGGCCGGCGCTGCGGGAGAGATTCAAGAAAGCATTGGTGGCGGTGCCGCAAATGGCGAGGAGTTGGCTGTAATTCAGGGTGGTCTCGGGGTCGCGGATGGAGAGTTCGTCGAGATTAGGAGCGAGGGGACGGGGAGCGCCACTGCGGATCCACGTCAGGATGGCGTCGATTTTTTCTTCGGGCGTGGCGGGGCTAGGAACGATGGCATCCGAGAAGCCCTTGAGGTAGCGGCGCACGGAATATTCCCAAATGGTGGAATAACCGACGAATAACAATGACGCGATGAGCAAAACATTTACTGTTCGCCAGAGAACGCGAAAGATGGCTGCTCGCCTGGGGGACACAGCGGACACTGTCTACTCCATGGACCGGGATAACGCGCCGGAAACTGCCGGTGTCGTCAGCGTTGCATACAAAGATTCCATTTGCACTACAGGTTCTTCCCAGCTGAGGCGTGAGGTGAGCTGGGCGCATCCGGAAACAAATGTTGCATGAAGCTGCGGATCCCGAAGCAAACGCCCTAGCGCGTTTGCAACAGACATTTCGTCGTGCGCGACCACCAAGCCGGCAACATCTTTAAGCAGCGGAGCAATGCCACATTGCTCCGTAACCACCACCGGTGTTGCGGCGGCGACGGCTTCGGCGGCGGTGTTGCCAAAGTTTTCGTTTTGCGAGGGCAACACAAAAATGTCGGCGTCACGGTAAGCGGCCCATTTATCATCACCATAGAGGGGGCCTGAAAATTTTACGCGGGCGGATATGCCGAGCCGGGAGGCGGTAGCGGCGAGATGCTCTTGCATGGAATTTTCACCCGGTCCAACGAATGCCAACATCAAGGTATGTTCCCCAATTCGCTCCGGAAGGTTCCCGAAAGCTCGAAGCAATAATTCCGGACTTTTCTTCGCCGACAGACGGCCCAGAAACAGAATCAGGCTGGCGTCTTCGGGAATGTGGAGAGAGGCGCGGAATTTGCCGCGGGGGGGGAACGCAGCGGGCGACTCGACACCATTGCGGCGAAGCACGATTTTCTGAGGTGCCACGCCGGCGGCAGCCAACTCCCGAACTTCGAGATCTGATGTAGCGATGACAGCGCTGGCCCCAGCAAATAATCGCTGACCAACAAAATAATGATACATCCGTTTCAGCCATACGTTCCGGACAATCGGAACGAACATGCCGATTGGTTCAACAACGTAAGGCACGTGTCGTGCCCGAGCTGCGGCGGCCACGGGTGGGCCCAGAAGATCGTAAATGCCAAAAATGTGGACCAGGTCAAAATTCTGCAAACGGGCGCGGCAATAGCGCTTCACCGCGGGATTCCAGCTCAGTGCGCGGTAACGAAACCAGCTGGGCAGATAAATAGATTGGACGCCGTCGTCGGCATGGCGCCAGCCGAAGGGGGAACGGTCCCAGCCGAGAGGTTGAAGCTCGGTTTCGGAATGGTGGCGTAAGCGCTTTTCAAGACCCCAATCCGCGGTGAGCACGTTTACGGCGTGACCGCGTCGCGCCAAACCGTGCGCCAGAGCGCGCACTTTCACGGGAGGGCCGCCGAATTCCAGAAAAGGAGCGTAGGTTTCGGTGACGTTCAAGATTCGCATTGTTCGCGAAAAATTTTTTTTAGCGCTTTAGCGAAAACGCTGAAGCGGAATTCGTGTTCCACACGCTGGCAGCCGCGCGCGCCCATCTCGCGGGCGAGAGCTGGATCAGAGAGGAGCGTCTCAATCGCGGTGGAAAGCTGCGGTGCGTCGCCATGCTGCACGAGGTATCCGGTGACTCCATCGATGATCACTTCGGGCGCACCACCGTGAGCGCCAGCGATGACCGGTTTGCAGCAGGCCATGGCTTCCAGATAGACGAGGCCGAAACCTTCGGCCTGGCTGGGCAGCGCAAAAATTTCGCAAGCAGAGTAACACGATGCCAGCTGCGAGTAGGAAAGCCCGCTGAGGAAGTGTACATGGGGGCGCACACCATTTTTTTCGGCGAGATTTTCGAGCCAGTCACGATCATCGCCTTCGCCGACCATGGCGAGTTGCAAATCAGGCCAGCGCGGGAGCAAGCGCGGAAGCGTGTTGATGAGCGTGTCCATGCCTTTGTAGCGTTCGGTGGCGAGCCAGCGGCCGACGGTGAGAATTACACGGCCGGTGGGAAAACCGGGGGGGACCGGGGCTCTTGATGCAGCGGGGAGAACAGCTTCAAATTCGGGATCGAGGGCCCAGGGAAGAACGCGTACTCGTTCGGGCTTTACTTTTTGCTGGGTGATAACGTGTTGAGCGGTGCTTTGACTAGGCGCGAGGACCAGGTTTGCGCGTCGCAAGGAACGGCGGCGCACGGGGGACAGCGGCTCCCATACCTCGATGCCGTGAGTGCAGATAATTGTCTTCATGCGCGGCGCGGCCAAGCGCATGGTCTGGGTTACCGGGGCCAAATTTGGATGGCCGGCGACCACCAACTTGGCGTGGCGGCGAGCGGTGCGAAAAGCGGTGGCGGCAAAGCGGCCCTTGGCGCGCTCGCAGCCGGTAAAAACAAATTCACGGCCGCCTACGGACATGCGGTGAAGTTCGGGCGAGTCATTGAGGCTGAAGAGACGGCATTCCATGGAACGGCTGGCGGCAAACTCCGTGAGGACGGCGGCGATGTGGCGGCCGGCGCGTTGCACGCCGCCTGCCGCGTCCAGTTCAGAAAATATGCCGATGAGCACTGGCTGAGTCTGCCAAGCGCGGGGATGGAACGCAAGCGCGAGTCGCCAGAAATCACGAATGTGTCGCGGTGAGGGCCGGGACGATATCGATGAGGCGGTCCAGGTAAAGATCGGCAGGATGAGCAGCTCGATCGTGAATGCCAAAGCCGTAGTTGACGATGGCGGAGAGAACGCCTGCGTTGCGAGCGGTTTGCACGTCAACTTCAGAGTCGCCGATGAGCACGGCTTCCTTGGGTTGGGTGCTAAATTCACGAAGGATGGTGTTTACACCGAGGGGATCCGGTTTTTTGGTGGCAAAACTATTTCCGCCGTAGATGGCGCGAAAATATCTGGAGAGGCCGAGGGCATCCAGAATGCGTATGCTGATGCGCACCGGCTTGTTGGTAAGCACGGCCATGGGCATGGAGGAAAGCTCGCGCAACGCTTCGGGCACGCCGGGATAGGCGCACGTGTTGTCCATTTTGTGTGCTTCGTAATGGGAGAGGAAAAATTTTAGAGCGCGGTCGAGCTCTTCGGGATTCACCTCCTGGCCCAGGGATTTGGCCACCAGCACCGGGGCGCCATTGCCGACGTAACTGGAAATAGTTTCTTCCGGCAATTCAGAGCGATGCAGGTGGCGGAGGGTGGCGTTTACGGAATGAACCAAGTCGAGTTTCGAATCGATGAGTGTGCCATCGAGATCAAGAATCAGAGCGCGAACCGCGGGGAAATTTTGACTGGTCATTGGTATCTAAATATTCTAAAGCATTCAGAAAAAAACAGAAACGCGCGGGAACTCGCTTGGAATTGAAAGTAATTTTTGAAGTGGAAGTAACTTCCCTTCTACAATCATCGCGTGTATTTCGAGCATTCCATCGATCATCATTTGCTGGCCAGCGTGAGCATCGCGGCGACGTGCCTCGACGTGCTGGGCACGCTGTATCTAGCTTACGATCTGCTGGGCGGCGAACACGGGCCGTTGCGACTACTTACTAGAGCGGTGACGTACTCGATTGTATTCGGTATCGGGTATGCAATCGGGCTGGGGTTTTTCTTTGGCGTGGTTTCCGGTGTGGCCACGGGCGTCACGGTGTCGATTGAACTCAACCGCGCGGCCGGGGAACGCCCTCATTACTCGTTACCCTGGGAAGCTTTTTTTAGCGCGGTACGCTCGGCGGGTTTTGCCGCGGGACTTTACCCCATAGTGGGGCTGCGATTCGCGGTGGCTTTCGGCATGCTAATTACTGGCGGGCAGGTCATCGCATATTCGCGGGGCATGCGGCCGGCATTGGATTATGTGGCTGCCCGGCGGCCGCGCCTATCGCGCAGGCAATTTTGGGGGACGGTGATACGAACCCTAGGCTACAGCGCTGCGGCATTGGTGTGCGGAATTTTCGCGCAGCACCTGGAGCACCCCTGGCGGTTTGCAGTGCGCGTCGGAGTGGTGACCGGACTGGTCACGGCGGTGGGAATTATCGTCAATCCTTACATCGAATATTACGCGGACCGGTTGCCTCAGCGGGCGCTTGGAGTGCTGGGAATTGCAATGATACTTTGCGGATTCGCGCTGCAATCCGTTCAATACTGGGTGGCACTGCTGGACGTGCGGGTGGTTTAGCGCTGATCGAATTACGCGTGCGGGCGAGACGACGACTGCGGCAACTTCGCGTAAACTGGACGACTATTAAATTCATAAAAAAAATTTGGAGAATACATGTCTAAAGTCTTTCCGTTTCGCGCGTTCCGCTATAACCCCGCACATGCGCCGTTCGAACAAGTGCTTACGCAGCCGTATGACAAGATTTCGCCCGCGATGCAGGACAAGTATTACGCAGCCAATCCACACAATCTGATTACGGTAGAAAAGGGACGCGTGCATCCCAGCGATGGGCCGGGCAATAACGTGTACACGCGGGCGGCGGCAGCGATACAGGAATGGATCCGCAGCGGCATCGTGGCCCAGGATCCGGCGGCCTCGTTTTATGGCTACACGCAGGAATATACCGTGCCGGGAACGAATGAGCGTCATACGCGGCGCGGATTTATTGGGGCCGGGCAACTGGAGGAATATTCTGCAGGGGTGATCTACCGGCATGAACATACGCTTTCGGGGCCCAAGGCGGACCGCCTGGAATTGTTGCGGCACACGCAGATATCCACCGGGCAATTGTTCCTGATTTATTCGGATGCGCAGAGGCGAGTGGACGAGATATTGAACGAAGCGGAGAAGTCATCGACTCCGGCAACGGAGATGAGGGATGAGTACGGAGTAATTCACCGGTTGTGGGTCATTTCCGATGCGGATCAGGTGCAAGCGATTCAAGAAGCGATGGCGGACCAAAAATTAGTGATCGCGGACGGACATCACCGCTATGAGACGGCGTTGAATTATCGCAACGAGCGCCGCACGCTGACGGGGAAGACGATTCCGGACGCTCCTTATGAGCGGGCTATGATGACGTTTGTTAATACGCAAGGTGCGGGGTTGACGATTCTTCCGACACACCGCGTGGTGGCGAAATTGCGCGAGTTCAATTGGCCCGAATTGCGCAGGCACCTGGAGCCGTGGTTTACGGCGGAAAGCATTGAGATTGGGGATGAGAGCGGAAAGGATAAGGCACGAGAAGAGTTTTTGCAGAAGCTTTCGGCGGTGCGCAGCAAGCGGGCTATTGGCGTGTATCCGGCGGTGGCAGACAGGAGCAAGCGCGCGTTTTATGTGCTGACGCTGCGCGAGGGTGTGGATTTGAGCCGTCTCTTGCATAACGTTTCACCGTTGCAGCGAGAGCTGGACGTGGTGCTGTTGCACGAGGGAATTCTGGAGCCGGGACTAGGGATCACACCCCAATCGGTAAAGGCCGAAGCGAATCTTAGTTACGAGCGGGAAGCTGCGGTGGCGCTCGAGGCGGTGGATAGCGGCGCGGCGCAGATAGCTTTTTTGCTGAACCCCTGCGACGTAGAGGAAGTAGTGAAAATTGCGACGGCTGGAGAAGTGATGCCGCAGAAGTCCACGGATTTTTATCCGAAGCTGATGAGTGGAATCACAATGTATAGCGTGGATCCGGAACGAGCCTGACCCGGCCAGGAATTACGGTGGCGCAGGATGATGCGCAAAGTTTGGCACGCAAGAACGGTGTGCAGTGCTCTGGTTGCGGCAATTAAGAGCCGTTGGAGATTGCTTAAAGTTGTGGGTTAATGATTCAGCTTTTGCTTACTTGAAGCTGGCTACCGCTTCGGCTTCGCTGTTATATACGTCGAAAACCGTCAGCAGCTTGGTGATTTGCAAGACTTCCTGGAATTTGGCACCGAGATTGCACAGTTTAAGAGCGGAGCCTTGTGCCTTGGCACTATGATGCGCGGCGACCAAGGTGCCGAGGCCGGCGCTATCGATGAACGTTATATTGGCCATGTTCAGCACGATTTTCTTTTTGCCTTCGGCCACCAAAGCCTTTACCCGTTCGCGCAGCGCGTTGCTTTCTTCACCGAGCACGATGCGGCCATCCAGGGCTACCACGGTGACGCCGTCTACTTCGCGATTCGTAAATTTCAAGGCCACTTTAGTTTCCTCCTCGTCGAAAAAAGGGCGCCGGACCTAGATGAGCCGGCGCCGCAAAAGCTTATCAATAATAGTCCGCGCAAGACATGTAATAACCGCACACCGTACAAATCAACTTGCAACGGCGGGACTCGAGTCGCTGCGAGCAGACCGGGCAATAGTGCGAAGCATGTTCGTAAGGCGCGGACGCGGAAGTGGAAGCATTCGGAGAGCGCATCGAATGATCCAGCTGGAGAGCGTTGTAGGTCGACACTTGCTTCGTTATGGATTGCACCGTTGGAAGGTTATAGCACATCCCCGGAAAACGGGGAAGCGCGGGAGAGGCGGGAGTGGTTAGTTTGAGTTTTTGGTTTTGCAAGTGGGCTGTTCACCACGCATTGGGTCTAACGATAGCTATAGAAGGATTGGCAACGCCATTCTTTACGGCTATTCCGTACTGTGCGTAGCGCAACTTCCGGTAGCAGACTAACCGCCCGACATCTGAGGAAGCTGCATTTGTCGGACGCTTTCTATCGTGGTGTTGGTGCCGATCAACGTCCAGTGGTATTCAATGCGATCCCTATGCACAAACACCTTGTCCGATCAGCCGCATATCCGGGAACGCGGTCATGAATCACTGCGCCACTTTCGTAATTGCACTCCGCCCCACAGCCGGAACGTCATTGTTGACAGTTAGCGAGCCGCCGCGCGAAAAAAATCCAGCCACCCTGGTGGGAATCTTAGCTACACCAAGCTGCGGTATAACGCGACGCGAAATCGTTGCGGCAGCGCTGAATGCTGAGCGGAACGTATTGACTCTCCTGCGAGCACGGGAATAGGCTGCAAGTGAGCCTGCGAAAGGCTCCTGAAGTTTCGAAGGAGGTTCTTTCCAATGCGTCAATTCTTTATCCTCGCCGCTGGATTCTGGGGGTGTGCGGCAATGACGGTGTACTGCACATCGGTGAGCGCGCAACAGACGGCACACTCCGCCCACGCGGACATCGTCAACGCGGAAGGACAGAAGATCGGCACTGCAACGATCCGTCCGTCCAGTAGCGGAGTTCGCATCAATGTAGAGGTATCTCAACTGCCGCCGGGCGCGCATGGCATTCACATTCATACGGTAGGCAAGTGCGAAGGTCCGGCTTTCACAAGCGCAGGCGCGCACTTCAATCCGACTTCGAAAAAACATGGAAAGGACAATCCCGAAGGACCACACGCCGGCGACTTGTTGAATATCGAAGTGGCGACCGAAGGCACGGGCAAAGCATCTCTTTCAGACCCGAACGTCACTCTTGCTGGCGGGCCAAACTCACTCTTCAATGAAGCTGGTACGGCTTTGGTGATCCACGAGAAAGTCGATGATTACAAGACCGATCCGGCAGGCAACTCTGGCGCACGGATCGCCTGCGGTGTCATTAGAGCCAGCGCGCCGTAAGGATGCCCAGCTCTCAACAATCGCAACTTCCGTGTAGCCGACTCTGCCGCGATCTCGCCGGGGCCTGCGCTGGTGGCAAATTCATTGTGTCCAGCATAGAAGAAGCGTACGATTCACACAGCACAAGTCCAAATCGGAAATTCCTCTTTTTACGCTGTTGCCGACTTGGAAGACCGGAAGCATGATTCCAGGGCGCCGGCCCCTAGAAACCACGACACCAGGAGTCAAACCATGTTGCGCATAAACGACGAAGCTCCCAATTTCACCGCCGAAACTTCGCAGGGGACGATCAACTTCCACGAATGGATCGGCAACGGCTGGGCCATCTTGTTCTCACACCCTAAGGACTTCACTCCCGTGTGCACCACGGAACTGGGTTACATGGCCGGGCTGCAACCGGAATTCGAGAAGCGTGACTGCAAGATCATCGGGCTGAGCGTGGATCCGGTCAGCAGCCACCGCAAGTGGGCTGCGGACATCGAAGAGACGCAGGGCCACAAGGTGAATTACCCGATGATCGGCGATCCGGAGCTCAAGGTGGCCAAGCTGTATGACATGCTGCCGGCGGAAGCAGGCGAAACTTGTGAAGGCCGTACCGCGGTCAATAATGCCACGGTGCGCACGGTATTCGTGGTGGGTCCGGACAAGAAGATCAAACTGATGCTCAGCTATCCCATGAGCACCGGCCGCAACTTCGATGAAGTGCTGCGCGTCGTTGATTCGATGCAACTCACGGCAAAACATAAGGTGGCCACGCCGGTGAATTGGAAACAGGGCGACGATGTGATTATCCTGCCGGCGGTTTCCGACGAAGAGGCCAAACAGATTTTTCCTGGCGGCTGGAAAGCACCCCGGCCTTATCTACGGATCGTTCCCCAGCCGACGCAGGAGTCCGCAAAGAAGGCTAGCGGAACGTGATCTTCAAGCAGTTCTATCTGCC
>Ga0307479_10003589_pt1 | contig 14149 bp, 10 predicted proteins | sample atmos_gasesECM4C_FD_203743 | JGI IMG/M metagenome (GOLD analysis project Ga0307479, IMG submission 203743) | Hardwood forest soil microbial communities from Morgan-Monroe State Forest, Indiana, United States - atmos_gasesECM4C_515 | ecosystem: Environmental > Terrestrial > Soil > Temperate...
CGATTTCATCATGAACGCGCAGCAGGCCAAGGAATACGGAATCATCGACGATATCATCTACAAGACGAAGTAGAGGTATGATCGGCGTTCGCCGGTCGCAGTTCTACTGGAGGTCTCGGCGAGATAATGGCTTGCGTGCCGACCGGGCGAAAGGAGCCTCGGGGCGGCCAATTCCGGGTGATAGAAGGAGTAAAGCCGAGTGAAAAACCGGTCGGGTACAGATGAGATCTTGCGGTGCTCGTTCTGCCACAAATCGCAGGACGCTGTCGCCAAACTGATCTCGTCGCCCAGCGACTACCCAAGGGCCTACATTTGCGACGAGTGCGTGGCGGTCTGTAACTCGATCCTCGAGGATGACCGAACCACGACCCCGGAGGCCTCCACTCCGAACCAGCTTCCCAAGCCCCAAGAAGTGAAGACGTTTCTGGACGAGTACGTGATCGGGCAGGAACAGACCAAGAAGAAGCTGGCGGTCGCGGTCTACAACCACTACAAGCGCATTTTTATGAATCGCCAGAAAAGCGGCGATGGCGTTGAGCTGACCAAATCGAACATCATGCTGATTGGCCCCACGGGCACCGGCAAAACGCTGCTGGCGCAGACGCTGGCACGCATGCTGGACGTTCCGTTCGCCATCGTCGATGCCACAACGCTGACCGAAGCGGGCTATGTCGGCGAGGACGTGGAAAACATCATCCTGAAGCTGCTGCAGGCGGCCGAGGGGGACGTGGGCCGTACCCAGACCGGCATCATCTATATCGATGAGGTCGACAAGATCGGGCGCAAGGATGAAAATCCTTCGATCACCCGCGACGTGTCGGGCGAAGGGGTGCAGCAGGCGCTGCTGAAAATCCTGGAAGGAACGATTGCCAACGTCCCGCCGCAGGGTGGGCGGAAGCATCCGCACCAGGAGTTTACCCCGGTCGACACGACGAATATCCTCTTCATTTGCGGGGGAGCATTTGTCGGGCTGGAGAAAATCATCTCTCGTCGCGTGGGCAAGAAGTCGCTGGGATTCAAGACTGGCGAACAGGTGGAGACTGAAGAGAACGTCAACCCCAGCAAGCGTAACTACCAGTTGCTCAGCGACGTACAGCCGGAAGACTTGATCAAGTTCGGCCTGATCCCGGAGTTCGTGGGCCGGCTGCCGGTGGTGGGAGTGTTGGAGGATCTCGACGAGTTTGCCCTGATCGAGATTCTGACCCGCCCGAAGAACGCTATCATCAAGCAGTACCAGCGGTTGTTCGAGTTCGAGAATGTACGCCTGAAGTTTAGCGAGGAAGCGACCCGGGCGATTGCCCGGCAGGCCATGGCGCGCAAGGTGGGCGCCCGCGGCTTGCGTATGATTCTTGAGGAATTGATGCTCGACCTCATGTACCATCTGCCGAGTCAGAAGAAAGTGAAGGAGTTCGAAGTGACCCGGGAGATGGTGGAGAAGCGCGACGTTTCGATCGCGATGATGGACAAAGCGGGCTAGTAAGACCCGCCGAGGCAGACAAGGCCGAATCCGGGACGCACAGATTTTTGGAGACAGAGTGACCCAGCCTAAGGAAAAATTTGAAACCAAGAAACTCCCGATGATGCCCATTCGGGACGTCGTCATTTTCCCCTACATGATGACCCCATTCGTCGTGGGCCGGGAGTCGAGCGTGCACGCGCTCGAAGAGGCGCTGGCCGCCGACAAGAAGATCTTTCTCGCCACCCAGCACGACGCCTCGATTGACGAGCCCAAGGCGAACGAGATCTACCAGGTCGGCACGGTGGTCAACATCGTGCAGAGCCTGAAGCTGCCTGATGGCAACATCAAGGTGCTGGTCGAGGGCATTGAGCGCGGCAAGATTCTACAGGTGACCGACAGCGACGGCTACATGCAGGCGTCGGTGCGACTGGCGCGCTACGTCACCGAGACCAACCCGCAGATCGAAGCCGGCATGCAGCGGGTAACAGGCCTTTTCGAGCAGTACGTGAAGCTGTGCCAGTCGCTGAACTACGAGACGATGATCGCCGCGGTGCGGATGGAAGATCCCGCCAAGCTGACCGATACCATCGCCGCCAACCTGCAGCTTTCGATCGAGGAAAAGCAGGAGTTGCTCGAAATTTTTGATCCTGCCGAGCGGCTGACGCGTATTGCCGATGTGCTCGACATCGAGATCGAGAAGCTGAATATGGATCGCACCATCCAGTCACGGGTCAAGCGACAGATGGAGCGGGCCCAGAAAGAGTACTACCTCAACGAGAAGATCAAGGCCATCCAGAAAGAACTGGGGCGCGGCGAGAAGAGCGAGTTCGACGAGCTGAAGAAGAAGATTGAAGCGGCAGGGATGCCAAAAGAGGTCAAGGACAAGGCTATCCAGGAACTGAAGAAGCTGGAAGCCATGCCGCCTATGTCGGCCGAATCGACGGTTTCACGGAACTATCTCGACTGGCTGCTGGCAGTACCGTGGAGGAAGCGATCCAAGGAAATTCGCAACATTTCGCGGGCCGAAAAAGTTCTGAACGAAGATCACTACGGGCTGGAAAAGATCAAGGAACGCATTCTCGAGTTCTTGGCCGTGCGCCAGTTGGTGAAGAATCCCAAGGGCTCGATCTTGTGCTTTGTCGGGCCTCCCGGCGTGGGCAAGACTTCGCTGGGCATGTCGATTGCAAAGGCCACGGGCCGCAAGTTCGTCCGGATGTCGTTGGGTGGCGTGCGGGATGAAGCCGAGATCCGCGGCCATCGCCGGACCTACATCGGAGCCCTGCCGGGACAGATTATCCAGATGATGAAGAAAGCGGGGACCAAGAACCCGGTCTTCATGCTGGATGAAGTGGACAAGATGTCGATGGACTTCCGGGGTGACCCGTCGGCGGCGTTGCTGGAAGTGCTGGACCCGGAACAGAATTTCATGTTCGTTGACCACTACCTTGATGTGGAATACGACCTGTCACAGGTATTTTTTGTGGCGACCGCGAACGTGATGCACACGATTCCGCCTGCCCTGCAGGACCGCATGGAAGTGCTGCGGCTGCACGGTTACACCGAGCCGGAAAAAGTCGAGATTGCCAAGCAATTCTTGGTCAAGAAGCAGCTGACCCAGGCCGGGCTGACCGACAAGAACATCAAGTTCAGCGATGACGCCATCACGGGGATCATCCGCTCCTACACCCGGGAAGCGGGCGTGCGCAATCTGGAGCGGGAGATTGGCAATGTGTGCCGCAAAGTGGCGCGCAAAGTCGTAAAGGAAGGGCCGGACTACAAGATTACGATCACGGGAGAGAACGTCGGCGACTTCCTGGGCGTGATCAAGTTCCGTGACACGTTGGCGAACGAAAAGAGCGAAATCGGGCTGGTGACAGGCTTGGCCTGGACAGAAGTGGGCGGCTCGATCCTGAGCACGGAAGTGACCGTGGTTGATGGCAAGGGCAAACTCACGCTCACCGGAAAACTGGGCGACGTCATGCAGGAATCGGCGCAGGCGGCGATGTCCTACGTTCGGTCACGTGCCAGCGGACTGGGCCTGCCCCGCGATTTCTATCGCAATCTGGATATCCACGTGCACGTGCCGGAGGGCGCGATTCCCAAGGATGGGCCATCGGCGGGGATCACGATTGCAACCGCGATCGCGAGTGCCCTGAGCAAGATTCCGGTACGACGCGATATCGCCATGACTGGGGAGATCACCCTGCGCGGGAAGGTGCTCCCAATTGGCGGCCTGAAGGAAAAACTGCTGGCGGCACACCGGGCCGGGCTGTTCGAAGTGCTCCTGCCAAAAGACAATGAGAAAGACCTGGCGGAAGTGCCCGAGAACTTGCGCAACGAGATGAAGATGCACTTCGTCGATACCATGGACCAGGTGCTGAAGATCGCGCTGGAAGGACCGCTTCCAAAGATTTTGGAAGAGACTCCGCAGACCATCACGCCGATCGCCCCGCAGGCCGGGGAGAGTCCGGCGGCCCACCAGTAGGAAGATAGTTCTCAGTACGCAGTTCTCGGTTCTCAGGATCCAGAAGCCCGCTTCGGCGGGCTTTTGCATGCTTGTCACCGGCGACGCCCGTTTTCACCCTCCTCGTTGGCGGTAGAATACTATGGGGGGTGCGTTATGGCATCCGGGAGTCGCTTAGGCGGCCTGTTTCCGGGCAGAACTGGGTTGATTGCGGCGATCTTAGTGGTTGCGGTTCTGCTGATCGGCCTGCCGGCGTACCGTGTCTTCTTTGCGGTCAGCGTGCTGCTGGGACTAGCGATCGCCGGAGCCCTGCATCTCTGGCACAAGTACAAGCCGGTCAAGGAAGCGGAGGTTCAGGACGACAAGCATCCGCTGGGGCTGGACCGGTAGCGCACTTGCAACTTGCCCCGAGAACCCCGAAACTGGTGTGTGCGAGTCCTTTCCCGATTTTTGCTTTCGGTCAGCGACGTGGCCCACTTCCCTGCCCCGAGCTTGCCGGAAATTGCCTTTCTGGGACGATCCAACGTCGGCAAGTCGAGCGTGATCAACTCGCTGGTCGGAAGCAAGATGGCCAAGACGAGCTCCACTCCGGGGCGCACCCGGGCCATTAACTTTTTCGAGTTGCGAATCGCGGGCAGGCCCAAGCCGGAGATGATCTTTACCGATCTGCCGGGTTACGGGTACGCGAAGATCTCGCGGGAAACTTCGGCGCAGTGGCCCAGCTTCATCGATCCGTATTTGAAGACGCGGCCGACTTTGGCGCTGTGCCTGGCGCTGGTCGATGTGAATGTCCCGCCGCAAGAAAGCGACCAGCAGCTGCTCGAGTTCCTAAGCGCCACCGGCCGCCAGGTTGTCATTGTCGCAACCAAGAGTGACCGGCTGTCGGGCAACCAGTTGCGCAACGCGTTGCACGCGCTACAGGAGAGGCACCCCAACGCGCGCATCCTGCCGTTCTCAGCGAAAACCGGCGCCGGGCGTGGGGAATTGTGGAACGAGATCCGGAAGGCGACGGAGGCAGCGACGACCTCCCATTCCTGAACTATTCCCGTAGCAGCACCGCTGCCTCCGCGCAAAATGCAGGATCGACCTTCGTAACGATGCCCTTCGGCTCCCCCTCCCGATAAAACGATACCGGGAAGTCCTGCCGAGGAACCGCGGCATGAGCCGGGAAAGCAGCGGCGCAGATTATCTTCGGCGGCTAAAGCGAGACGAAGCGGGCGGATTGGCAACCTCGGCCGACCCGGGCAACGCATTGCCGGCGGCGTCGCCGGCGGAGCCCGAGCGGCGGCGGAGTCCACGATACAAATGTGAGGGTAGCGCGGAATTCCGCGTAGGGGGCACGAACGTTCGCACCTGGGGGACATTCACCGATTTGAGTCTGAATGGCTGCTATGTGGAGATGACGGCCACGTTTCCGGTCGGGGCAATGGTAGACCTGGGGCTGGAGTTAAACGGATGGCGAGCGGAAGTGCGGGGCGAAGTGCGAGTCTGCTATCCCTTCCTAGGGATTGGCATCGCGTTCCGGGAGGTGTCGGACGAGAATCGCCAGCGCCGGCAAGAAATGGTGCGCTCACTCTTGCCCGCAGCGCGACTTGGAATATCGAGCCCAGTCGCTGTAAGCACGGTCAACCCACCCGGGTCGCCCGTCGTGGTCAACCCGGCAGCGGCATCGCGGGCCGTGGTGGAGTTTTTCGAAGGACGTCAACTGCAGACCAAGACCGAGTTCCTCCAACTGCCGCGCGCGAGCCAGTAGGTCTACGATTCCAGATGTTAACGTGGTACCCTCCGCACGGCCCGGAACTGCACGGTTTTGGTTATGATGAAATGCTATGGCTCTTTATCTGATCACCGGGGTCGCGGGGTTTATCGGGTCCTCGATCGCGCGAGCACTGCTTAATGGGGGCGAGCAGGTGCGCGGCATCGACAACTTCTCCACGGGAAAGCGCGAGAATATCGCGGAGATTCTCCCGCGCATCGACTTTCGCGAAGCGGACTTGCTCGATGCGACCGCCATGAAAGACGCGTGCCGGGGAGTGGAATGCGTGTTCCACCAGGCCGCGATTCCGTCGGTGCCCAAGTCGGTGCTGGACCCGTTGGGCAGCAACCAGGTCAATGTGGACGGTACAGTAAACATTCTGATCGCGGCACGAGATGCCAAGGTGCGGCGAGTGGTGTATGCGGCTTCGTCATCTGCGTACGGCGACACACCGACCTTGCCCAAGCACGAAGAGATGGCGCCCAACCCGATCTCGCCGTATGCGGTAGCTAAGCTGGCCAGCGAATACTACATGACATCGTTTTATCGGTGTTACGGGCTGGAGACGGTCAGCTTGCGCTACTTCAACATTTTTGGTCCGCGGCAGGATCCTGCGTCGCCGTATTCCGGGGTGTTGGCCAAGTTCATTACGCTGATGCTGCGTGGCGAGCAACCGACCATCTTCGGGGATGGCAGCCAGAGTCGCGACTTCACCTACATTGACAACGCGGTCGATGCGAATCTGCTGGCATCCAAAGCGCCCGCGGACAAGGCGGCGGGCCGGGTCTTCAATGTGGCCACGGGAACCCGCGCCGATCTGAACGAAACCTTCGCGCTGCTGAAGAAACTTACGGGATACAGCGGCGGCGTGAAATATGCTCCGGCGCGGGAGGGAGATATTCAGCACTCGCTGGCCGACATCGCCAGGGCGAAAGCACAGCTGGGGTACGCACCCAAGGTGCAGTTCGACGAGGGCTTGCTGCGGACGGTGGAATGGTATCGCGGCCAGAGCAAGGCTGCGGGCGCGCTAAGCTAGTCTCTCGTCGTTCGTCGTCAGTCTTTAGTCGTCGGCTGTCAGTCGTCGGCCGTCAGCAAGATTACCTTTGCACACGCTTGAACAAGCGACCCAGAGCAACAACTGACCGCGAAGGACATGGCCCTTTCTTGCCATTACCTTCGTGATCTAGGGCGCGATTACCGGTGCGACTAGAGTCGAATCATGACACTCTCATCGATGGTGGTTTCCCGCGACTGGCAGGAAGTCAGCGTTCTGGAATGTATTCTCGGCGGTCTGCTCATCAATGTTGATGTTGAATCGCAACCGGAACGGGCACAAGCCAAGTTGGCCACATCGAAAGTGGATGCACTGATCGTAGATTGTGACCTGAGCGGGACGGATCGTTTTCTGCGCCACCTGCAGCGCGACTCGCACTTCCCTTTGAACGTTCCGCTGGTAGTAATGAGCGGGCCGCGCGACCGGCATGCCATCGATGCGACGGGAGCGCTGTTCAGTTTCGAGAAGCCGATTTCGGTGGAGCAAGCCGTGCGTACGCTGTCGGCAGCGCGCAATCTGATTCTGGATGGGCGGCTCCGGTATCACCGCCAGTCAGTCGCTGTCCCGGTAGCGCTGCATTGCAGAAATCGGAAGCGCGTGCAGGCGGAACTGCTGAATCTCAGCCAGGGCGGTATCGGCGTGCATTTGGAACGGGACCTCGATGTTCGGGAGTCGATCCAAGTGTCGTTCAAGCTTCCGGGAACGCGCTATACGGTCAAAGCGCAGGGGGAAATCGCCTGGACCGACAAGCTCGGAAATGCAGGAATTCGTTTTGTCGATGTCCCGGCGCGTCTTCAGAAGGGCTTGCGGCTTTGGCTGGCGCAACAGTATTTCGGACAGTGATGACACATTGGCCGCGGGCTGGATCCACCGCGAAATTGATTTTTCACCGGAACCGGGTTTCTGGCCTAGGCAACGCTGGCTGTTCTTGCTCTCCAATCGCCATTCTGGCGAGGTGGACCCCGGCCGTCCCGCAACCAATCACCCTAAACAGATACCGATAGAGAGCGGCAAAGACGGCGAAGACGCCGACAGCAAGTCCCAGGGTCACCGGCCATGCGGGCAGAGTTTCCGTAATCGCCAGAAACCCAGACAGGAACACGAGGACGGCGGAAAACAGCACTAGCCCGTCGATGAGCCGAGCAAGGGTGCGGGCCGACATTGGTCGAGGCCACCGGTTGAGACTCAGGGGACCCGAGACCGATGCCTCCGCGGCTCGATTGCCTAGCGACGCGGGGGGGAAGTGAATGGCAGGCCGTGCGGAAGCGGACAGGACCAGATCCCGGCCATCCACCGGCCCCGCGATCTCTGGGCAGGCCTGCTCAATCCGGCGGAGCAGGTTGACCAACACCCAATCGTTGAGCAGGCGGCGTCTAGTGTGCGACATGTCCGTAAAGCGCAAGCCGGCCTGTCCGGAAGGGTTGGCCCAGGTGACCAATGCCCTGACTTCGATGCGGATCCTAGGGCTGAGCAGGTCGAAGCGCATGTGGTGGAACTGGTTGGGTTGGAGGGCTGCCACCGCCTGGATGGCAGCGCCATCCTCGCTCAGGTTGCGGATGATACCCCCGTTGCCCTCATCCAGGTTTACGTAGACCAGGGAATGAATGGGGTGGCGATAGCGCACCCGACGCTCTGGCGTCGGAGTTGCCGCAACCGCAGAGGTCGCAGGGCCAGGGGAAGGGTGCATGCAAAAATCTTAGCCTCGGGGATGGTGCAAACCGTAGTAGCAGGGATGGTTCCGGGAGGCGAAATCAGGAGGCGCTGCGGCGTTCGGACGGCGGCTCTTCTGGTTTACGTTTCAATCGCTTAGCACGATCGATGGCGACTAGGCGTTGAAGATCATAACTGTACGGACCGTAGCCTCGAAAGGCATCCTCATCAAACAGGCGTTTGATGCCACAGCCGGTACACACTTGGTAAGCACAGCCTTGCGCACGGACAGGCCAGCTCATTCTCCTGTGCCAACAGCCCCGGAGGACGACAGCCGCCCCTGCGAGTCCGGTCGCCATCAACCCCATGGGCCACAGCCACTTCGACCGCTTGGGTTTCGAGGCGCTCGATGCTTGCTTTGATTCTTCTTCCACAGCCACAGCCCTAGGGTCGCTTGCTACCAATCAGGATATGCCGATTCGGCCGAGCGGGCAATGTGTACTTTTTGGAGGAAGTCCATGGCTGATCCAGGTTGGAGACGGTTCCGAATCGAATCAGGAGTCTCGGGGAAAGGCTTTGAGGCGGAGGTTCCCAGTTTGGACCGGTTTCGATCAACCTAAGACCGGCAGGGTGACTTTCGTGTATTGCGGGACGTTGCAAGGCGGGGCAAAGCCCGGTAACTTACCAGTGACACCCGGTTGTACGCCGGTAAAGCCGAAGTTGGGGAACTCCGGTAATAGGAAGAACGGTCAATTGACAAGGCTTTGCCGTTTGCCGACACTAGGTAATTTCAGGAGGAAACTCCTGAATACGCTGGCCCCTGCATGTCAACCAACCCCTCCAACACGAATGTTGGGCTAACTAAGACGACCCCACCGCAGGATTCCCTCCTTGATGCAAATGGGGTTCTAGCCCGGCCAACGGACCGCCGGGCAGCGCTGCAGGCGCTGCTGGCGTTTTCCACCCTCCACGAGCAGATCCGACGCAAACGAGCCGAAGAGGCACGACGGTATGCTGCGGGATTGGGAGCGGTCGACGATGCCTGGGAGTTCGAGAAGTTCGTGCTTGACGACGTCCTGCAACTCGTGGCGGAGCGGGCGCTAACGATCACCGGCGCGGAGGGGATTGCGATCGCGCTGGCCGAAGGGGATGAGATTATTTGCCGAGCTGCGGCGGGGACGATGGCGCCAGACCCGGGAGTACAGCTCGACGCAAAAGCAGGATTTTCCGGGGCGTGTTTCCGCACGGGAAGAATCGTGCGCTGCGATGACTCGGAGAAAGATCCCCGGGTAAACGTCGCGGCCTGCAGAAGGCTAGGCACGCGGTCGATGGTGGCGGTGCCGCTGCTGGGGCAGTCGAGCGTGGTCGGACTGCTGGAGGCGTTCTCCACGGAACCCTTCGGATTTGACGACGGGGACGTGCGCAGCCTGAACTTGCTCGCCGAACTCATCCTGGCGGCGTTGAAACCTGAGGACGAAGACCGAATCGTCCGGGCGGCCAAGGTGGCAGCCGCGGAGCTGCAGTCGGCGGAGCTGGAGAGCCTGCGGCAGATTCCGATGGGCCCGCCGCCCCTGGCGCAACCTAAAGCTGCCGGACCTGAGCTACGCGAAATCCCGCTGGAGTTTTCCAAGGAAGACATTGCACCCGAACTTCACGGGACGGCAACGGAGCACCTTCGCCCGGCATTACTACTGGTACTGCTGGTTGCGGTGGTGGGAACCCTACTGGTCGGAGGACTATGGTGGCGGGCGCACAATGGTTACCACAGCACTGTGGCAGCTGCGGCGAGAAGTTCGGTGACCGCGACCGCGGGGCAGCCTAGCGCGCTCAGTTCGTCAATATCGCCGGACGCCACGGACGCCTCCGCGACGACGGCACAGATCGGAGCGGTAAGCCCCGCTTCCAGCGGGAAGGCAACCGGCGTTCCTCTCGTCACGGGCATCCGCGTATCGTCGGCAGCGGGAACGACGACGGTTGAGATCGACATGCAGGATAGGGTTCAGCAAGACCCGGTGCAATACGAAAAGCACCGGCTTTCGGACCCGGAGCGGGTTTATTACGACCTGCTCGATACCTCCGTGGCACCGGGGGTGAACGGGAAGGTAATCGACGTACGCGATGGGCTGGTAAGTCGCATACGCGTGGCTCAGCCCGTCGATAACGTGACCCGCGTTGTCCTGGAGACCAGAACGGGATCGAGCTTTTCTGAGAGCCGCGAAGAGAACCCGCGCCGACTGGTGATCGAAGTACGCGGGGTGGAGGATAAGGAACAGCCCAAGCCGAAGATGGACCCGTTTGCCCCGCCGGCTGGCCCCGAAAACAGGACGGAAGCGATTCCTAGCACACCCGCTACGCGAGAAGATCTGCAGCTGCGTGCTCATACCCCGAAACTTCGAATCGTGCTGGATGCGGGGCACGGGGGATGGGACCTGGGAACGATCGGACGCGAAGGCCTGCTCGAAAAGAACCTGGTGCTGGAAGTAGCGCAACGGCTGGGGAATCTGTTGGAGAGCCGGTTGGGGAGCGAGGTTGTTTTCACGCGCAAGGACGACAACTACATCGCCCTGGAACAACGCGCGGAGCTCGCGAACAAAGTGCAGGCTGATTTGTTCGTCTCGGTCCACGCCAATTACAGCAACCTGCTTTCCGCGCGCGGCGTGGAGACCTACTACTCGAGCTTCTTCTCTCCGCCCGAGGCCCGCGACATCGAGTATCGCGAAAACGCCAACGCCGTAGGGGTTACGCACGCGAAACTCACGGGCGTCGAGTTGAAAGATAAAGTCAACGAATCACGAAAACTGGCGGCCAGCGTGCAGCATGCACTCTACGGAGCGCTGGCGTCACAGAATACGGGCATTCGCGACCGGGGAGTGAAGGAAGCGTCGTTTGTAGTATTGACCGGGACGCAAATGCCGTCGATCCTGGCTGAGATTTCCTTCGTCAGCAGCCCTGCCGACGAACAGCGGCTGCAGAGCGCCGAATACCGGCAGCAAATTGCGGAAGCCTTGTACAAAGGCATCGAGCGATTCGCAGCTACATCCCACCGGGTAAAGATTGCGTCGACCTCGGGACGGCCTGCGGGGCCGTGAATTCAGGTCTCGCCTTCCACCTCAGAAGTTATTTCGAACCGAGTTTCTTGATGCCCGTGGGTATGCCGACGGTCGCGTGCGGAAGTGTAAAATGCTCTTCAATCCGCTCAGGTGAAATGTCTGCTATGAGACACGTGGTCCCATTCCTGCTGTTCGTCTCCCTTCTTTCCGGCGGCGCGCAGGCTGCGGTTTGCGAAGGGAAAAATCATCCCGGGATTACCGCCATCTACCTGGTACAGTCCACCAAGGAGAACAGCGCCGCGGAGCAGTGGGTTACGGGCTTTAAAGACCGCATCAAGGAATCCGATCCCTATTGCCTGGTAACCGACAAGGACAAGTCGGTCATGGTGGTCAGCGTGGTGGGCATGGACGCCGACGTCAACAAGGGCAGCACGGCGATCAGTATTGCGATCTACACCGCGAAGGAGAGTTTGTTTTTAGACCACTGGATGTATGTAGCCAGTAATGACAGCCTGCAGAGCTCTTACGAAAAGGCGGTCACGGCGCTCGAAAAGGAGATGCGAGAGCTGAAGAGGCTGCGGCTGATTCGTTGATAACCCCTCCGTTCCTCAAGGTGCGGTTCCGACGCCAGCGTACTTCTGCAGCCAGCGCAACTCCTCCCGGACTTTGATTTTGCCGTGCCAGGGATTCTTCTCGAGTGAGTGGTCTTCTCCTGGGAAAACCAGCAGCGCAGTGGGGATACCGAGCGAGTGTAATGCACGGTCGAGCAGGTAGGCTTCCAGGGGTGCCACGCGCGCGTCGTCGGCGCCCGTGACGATGTGGGTCGGCGTCCGAACCTTGTCCATTTGATAGATGGCGGCTTCGTCGTAGTAGCGTTTGGGGGCCTCCCAGGCGCGGCCGCCAAGGAAGTAAGCGTCGTCGAGGACGGTGTCGTCGTTCCCCCAGTTAGCGACGTGCTCCACGGCACCAGCGCTGGTCACGGCGGCTCTGAAACGCGTGGTCTGGGTAATCAGCCAATTTGTCATATAGCCGCCGTAGCTGTAACCGCCAAGGGTCAGGTGATCGGGGTCCGCAATTCCCTCTTTCACGAGCGCATCCACACCGGCCAGAATGTCTTTGCCCGGACGGGAAACAATCTCGTGAATGATACCCAGGATGAACTTGTCGCCGTAGCCGGTTGAGCCGCGGTAGTTCGGTTCGAAAACCAACCATCCGTTGCTGGCCGCCAGCCGGTCCCATTGATACCAGTCGGCTTCGAAATGGTTTCCGTCCGCGTCGTTGGGACCGCCGTGGATCAAGGTGAGCAGCGGCAGGTTCTTCGCTTCGAACTTGTCGGGCGGATATATGAGTATTCCTTCGATCGTCGTGCCATCTTCCGACTTCCAGCGATAGGTCTTGCCACGCGGGAGGTCGCGCTCTGTAAAGAGCTTGTTGAACGCGGTGATGGGGCGGGCTTGATCGAGCTTGTCGGGCGCATCAGCTAGGTAGACCTCGGTGGGTCGATCGAGGGAGGAATACGCGAACGCCAATCTTTGCGAGGACTTCGCAGCAGACGCCATCTCGTAGGTGCCGGCCCAGCCCGGCTGCTTTGCAAACACTGACTTGGGATTTACTTGCGTGTAAAGCTGAACTTCGGTACCGAGCCGGCCAGTGGCCAGGGCCCGGCCATCGGGGAGTTCAGCGTAGCTGATGACTGCGCCTTCGAACTCGCCTGCCCAACGCAGGACTTCGCCGCTGTCGGCGTCGATCCAGTAGAGGCGCCTTTGATTGTCCTGATAGGGTCCTTCGGCGGAACCGTAGTCCACCAGAAAGTAGATATGCCGGCTGTCTTTGGCCCAGGTCAGATCCTGCTCGAGCGCCTGGTTGTGGGTGAGCCGGCGAGGTTCCGTCGCAGAGGGATGGGTAAGGTCGACGGAGTAGATCTCGAACTCCTCGAGCTTCTCTTCGCGCTGGGAGACCGAGGTCGTGACAAACGCGAGGCGGCCGCCGCCGGGGGATATCTCCAATCTTTGAACGCGCCAGGGGGTGTTCGCAATCACGTGAGCGCCCGGAGTCGTGTTCTCGTCTTTTTCTGCGTCGGGTGTCTGCTTTGTGCCGACAGCGGCGTGACGTTGCAAAGCATCTTTCAGGTCAACACCAAAGATCATGTCGCCACGTTCGGCACCGCGGTATTGGATCGTGTCTTTCCAGAGTTTCTTGTATGCGTCCTTCTGATCTTTGTTCCAAGGAGTGCGGGTGGCGAAATAGATCGTTTTGGAGTCGGAAGACCAGCTGAAGGTGTGCACTTCCTCGTCTCCGGAAGTGATCGGGAAAGCTTCTCCGCCGTTTGGAGAGATGAGATAGATTTGCGCGCCAGCCTTGTCCCCAGCGTCCTTGGCGTCGTCATCTCCGTCGCTGCCCTTATCTCCGGGAAAGCTGCGTTCGGACAAGAAGGCAATCCACCGTCCATCGGGAGACCAGCGCGGGACGGAGTCGTGTCCCGACTGCGTAAGTTGGGTCAAGGAGCCACCGTGGCTGTCGTCTCGATACAGCCATAGGTCGGTCTTGTAGATCTCGCGGTCCCAATCGGCGCGCTCGGTGGCGATGACGGCGGAATCGCCGTCCGGAGAAATCTGGACTGCCGTGAAAGCTACGGAGTTGAAGAACTCGTCGAAGTTGATTTTCGGTTTATCGCTAGCGAAAGCCGAGCAGGTCACGACCAGGAAGAGAACGAGCC
>Ga0307479_10003590_pt1 | contig 14146 bp, 13 predicted proteins | sample atmos_gasesECM4C_FD_203743 | JGI IMG/M metagenome (GOLD analysis project Ga0307479, IMG submission 203743) | Hardwood forest soil microbial communities from Morgan-Monroe State Forest, Indiana, United States - atmos_gasesECM4C_515 | ecosystem: Environmental > Terrestrial > Soil > Temperate...
TGGCTGCCGCGGTCGCGGACATTAACAGGGCGGCTGAAACTCCTTTTCCGGATACGTCGGCAATGACGATCTGAATGGTGTGCGCGTCGATGGGGATGTAGTCGTAATAGTCGCCACCTACACCCTTGGACGGTTGCATCATGCCGGCGAGTTCAAGTCCGGCAATAGCTGGCTTGTCCACCGGAAGAAACATCCGCTGAACCTGTGCGGCGAGCTCCACGTCCTTGAGAAGGTCGTCGCGTTGCTGCTGTATCATCTTGGCAAGCAGCTCCCTCTGCTCTATGTATCGCCGGATGACGTAAACAACGAAGGAGAAGCACAGCAGCGCTAAAAGATTATCGAGGATTCGAATCCGGGGATGGATAATCCGCGGCGACCAATAATCATGGAACAAGATACAAACCGGTATCAGACCGTAGCTGACTTCCTTGCGTAGGAGAATCGCGCCAACGCCAAGGGGAAAGATGTACAGGTACACGAGCGAAATCGAGAGAACAAGGTGGTCTACATAGGCGACCGCGGCAATCGCGGCCAAGACCAACGCGAGCGGGAGCCACGCTGGTCCGATGGAAGCCACATCCTTCCGCAGGGGAGCCAGCAGTGGAACCCTCTCGCGAAGAGCGCTCAACTCGATGGGCATTGAATCTCGATGTCGCTCACTCCGCCTCGTGCCAGGTGGAGTCTGGGTCATAGACGGTCATCGCTGCCGCAATCTTTGTGGTGTCGGGGCCCAGATCCTTCTCGTAAATGGTTCCCGATTCATCAACGATGAAGGTCATGACACCCGACGAGCGGTACTCGGCAGGATAGGCGATGAATGCGAATCCCCCGGTCATCACGCCGTTGACGATATAGTTCTTCGCTCCGCCGATTGCATGATGTCCTTGGCTCGTGAGGATCCGGAAGAAATAACCATTGAACGGGAGTGGATCGCCAACCTGGTTCTTAGAGCCCGTTCCGTAGGCATACGCGATTAGAGCGTTGATCGGACTATCGAACTCGTCGTAGGCGCCGTGCCAATACAGACCATCATGGCGACCTTCCTCGCTGACCAGTTTCTGCGCGAATTGCCTTGAGAAGCCAGCCGGGGCGCGCCTGAAGTATTCCTTTTGTGCTTCGACCAAGTCCCGGCACGCATCCTCGGCGGCGAGTTCATTTCTGCCGATTCGCCGGAATAGGATTTCGTCTTTGCCGGCGTCCGTGTCGAAATACCACTTCCCATGGTTGTTTACCAACGGAATCGGAAGGGGCCAGTTTTCGGCTCCTACAACCAGGGTTACCGCTCCATTCGCCTCGGTGACAAACCGATGCATTGCCTCGTATCTGACCACGAAGCCGACCCGGGCATCCGCGTCTTCCGTTGGATCGCCGGACGAGAGGATTTCCTTTGCGGCTGGTCCCAGTATGCTTAAGGGCGCTTGTTCATCCTGTGACTGCATGGCCACAAAGAGAGCGTGGGCGGCGTCCTGGACCGAGGCAAATGTCTGTTGTCCGGGCTTCTGCGCGAACGTCGGGGCAAACGAGCCTCCGAGTAAAAGAGCCACTACAGCGGCCGTCGCAAATCGGGCAAACCTCTTGCATTCATCTTGGACAATACTTGCAATTCTCTGCAGCATCATTTTCTTCTCCATTTTTGAATTCTTAATAGTTCCATACGCGAATACGCGCGATCACTTAGTGGCGTCCACCGCCATGGGAACCACCATGGAAGCCGCCGCCCCCAAAACTCGACCGCCCGCGAGAGGAAAAGCCTCGGGCCTCTCCGCCGTGATTAAAGCCACCGCCGAACGCGCCGGAGTGCATTCCTGACTGGGTGTGAAAGCCTGAGCCTCCGTGAAATCCCGAACCTCCGTGAAAACCCGAAGACCCGTGGAATCCGCCGCCGTGGTCGAAGCCGCCGTGGCCAAAGCTACCGTGGCCGAAATCGCCGTGATGGAATCCCTCGTGACCGAAGTCTCGGCTGTGCGATACCCATTCGTGATGATCGAAGAATGCTCGTCGGCCATGCCAGTCGTACCCCCAGTGGCCCCAGCCCCAGCCAAATCCTCCAAAGAAGCCGATACCAAATCCGATACCAAAGGAAAGGCCGACGCCGCCCCAAAAAATACCGGGGACCGGATACCAGCCTGGATACGCGATGATAGGCGCACCGTACACCAGCCAGGGATCATAGGCTGGCACATAGACCACCTCGGGGTTGGCCGGTTCGATAACGATCGTGTTGCCTTGCGTCGTTACCTTCTCCTGTTCGTTGGTATTTAGATTTCCAGCATTGCGAGCCTGCTGACGCAAGGTCTGTACCGCGTCCGTTACATCCTGCGGTCGGTTCACATAGGCCTCGCCAAGCGACGACGTCCAGGACAGGTTCTTGTCCATGTTTTCAAGAACTGAGGGGAATTGCGCCATGGCCTTGACGCTCGGATCCCAATCCTGCTTGTCGACTTCTTTGGCCAGTTCCTCACCCTTCAGATTGGAATGCCTTTGCATCCAGCGCTCCGCCTCGACAATCTGCGTTGGATACGTAGAAGCGGCCAGGATCTGTGCAACGAGAGCGTCCGGGTACAAGGCAATCGGCGCCACGAGTTGCTGCAACTCTTGAGGAGACTGTTGCGCAGTTGAAGCTGGCGCCGGTGCGCCGGATTGGCTTAGCGGACCGTAGGGCTCAGCTTGCGCAGTGAATTGCACAAGCATACAGCAGAGCAGTACAGCTAAACCTTGTTTCGACAATTTCATGCTCATGGCAAATTCTCCAGTACTAAATTGAGGCCATCCGTTTTGTGTTTCTGAATCTCATTCGCTGCGGAGCGTTCCTGGCGGGATGTCATTGCGACGGGCCAAGTCCCCCAGTGCGTCCAGCTCCGTTTGTGTTTCCTTCACGCGCTGCTGCAGGATTTCAATACCGGCTTCGGGAGTAATGGCGAAGTCCTCGCCAACTAGATCTACACCGCCGGTTGATTCCCTGAGACTTCGCGCGTCGTCAAGGGCCTGCCGGTATTCGCGAAGCTGCGCTTGCCTATATTCAAGTTCGTCGCGCAGCGTTGCTGCCTGCTCCGCATACCACTCTGGGTCTCGGGTTATCTCATAATCTTTAGGCGCGGATTCCGAGACTGACGGCTCTTCGTCAACTTGACCCACGATGGAAATCAGGCCAACGTCGTGGAGTTTTTCAAGGTCATCGTTAGTCCAAACCTTTATGTTCTGGCTGTCCGTTCCTGCGTGCGGCCTGTTGGCCGCACGCAAAGGAATGGCCGCCGAAACGAACGCCCGACAAAGGCAGACGCAGAGGTGGCGAATCATCGTCGCGCCCTTTACTTCTTCGAAGAGCCCGGAGGGAAGTGCTTGAACATTTTGTCCACGCCCTTATCCAGATTCTTGATGTTCTTGTCGGAGTTGTTGGAGAGCGTGTCGCTCGAGCTGCCTCTCCAGATCAGTTGCTTGGTCTTACCATCAAAGAGATCGACAACCACGGTGCCTACCTTGTACGTATCGGTCGTGGTCGTTGCTTCACCAAAACCTCCGCCACCAAAGCGTCGCCAACCCCAGCCTCCTCCAAACCCGTCATAGAAGGTATTCAAGGTCTGCTGATTCTGGGTTATCTCCACGGCCACGATGGAAACATCGCCGCCGGAGTCCACCTGGGTCCAGCCCTTTGCTGCCAGGGCGGCATTGACCGCAGTCTTGATTCGATCAACGTCTAGGGCATCTTTCGTCTTAACTTGTGCCCACGAGTAGGTCTTGTATTGGCCGAAGTTAGCACTGCGATCGTAGTCGGTCTTCACCTGTTGTGCCGACGCCTTGCCTGCGAACAGAAGCATCAGCCCAATTAAAACAAACACTGTTCTTTGCATTTTCATGATTCCTCCCTTTTCTTTTTTAGATTTCAGTAAAAACCCGCCGCGCACGAATGCGCGGCTTAATTGCACACAGCCGGCCGCACAGTTTCAGTCAGCTGCTAATTCCCTCGTTGCGCTCGACGGTGCGCCGGCACGTGTTCCTGAGCTACCACTGCCTCTTGACTGATCTTCTTTTCGTAGCGGGACTTGAGCACTTCGCTGCCGCTGGGGTTGCTTTCGTCAAACAACTTCGCGAGGAAGTAGCGATCCCCGTACTTGTTAAAGATCAATTCGCTCTTGGCTGGTGCGGAGTTGGCGTCTGTGTTCTGTACTTGGAAGAGAGCCGAAGTGGAGCCATCCGCGCTGCTGATTTCCATGACTGTCAGATCGGAATCGTCCAGCACGTGAATGCGGTACTCGCCCGCTGGAAGTTTGGCGTTCCCCACATGGAACTGGAACGGGATGTTAGCTTCAAGGTCTCCAATGATCTGCGCTTTTGCTTTGCTCGCGTAGATCGTTAGTGCAAGAACCAAGGCGACGAATAACGACAGCAATTGATGTCCTCTTGTCGTCTTATGGCTTGCGTAACCCATGTCCACGTTTTCGATGACCATGCTGATTTTTCTCCTTTTTTCTATCGCCACGAAAAGCTTCGGTGCCTCGGGCGACACAACTGGAAAAGGCAACACGGATGCCAAAGAGTGTTGTCCGTAAGTGACTGAAAACAGAAGGCGCCTACCGCCGATAGAACAACGTGGGATGCCAGCCCGCTAAACACGACGGCGGCATGTCGACAGGCTTCAGCGAGCTTATTCACTTGATTGTGTGTCGAACAGCTCCGGAATCACGCGGCTGGAGATGTGATTCGCGCGTGCTTCTGATGGCAAAGTGCGTGGACAGCGTCAATCGATTGGAGGGCCGGTCACTGGCAAACAGCAGGTCAACTAAGCGGGAAGGAGATCCTTGTTGGCACGTGATATGCCCAGCTTTTGCATGCGGAAATAAAGTGTAGACCTCTTGATCCCCAATCGCGCAGCGGCGCCGTTTGGACCGGCGACAACCCACCGGGTTTGCTCAAGAATCTTGCGTATGTGATTTCGCTCCGCTTCCTCCAGAGTAATTGCCTCCAGGGATTCTGTTGCGGCGGCAGCCTGCAGGCTCGCGAGAGGCGGGCATAGCACATTTCCGGAGCTGAGGATTACGCTTCGCTCGATGAAATTCTGAAGCTCGCGAATGTTCCCCGGCCACTGATACGAGACGAGTGTCGACATCGTTTCAGCAGGAATGTGCTCGATTTGCTTGTCCATCCTGCGCGCATAAGTCTCGACAAAATGTTCGACCAGCGCCGGAATGTCTTCCCGGCGCTCCCGCAACGGTGGCAGTGGGATCGGAAACACATTCAGACGGTAGTAGAGATCGCTGCGAAATTCGCTGCGCTTCACCATTTCAACCAAATTTCGGTTGGTCGCAGCTACCAGGCGAACGTCCACTTGGTGAGTCCGAGTGCTTCCCAAGCGCTCGAATTCCTGTTCCTGAAGGACGCGCAGCAATTTGGGCTGCAAGCCTGGCGGAATGTCTCCTACCTCGTCCAGGAAGAGCGTGCCTTTGTCGGCCAACTCAAAACGACCGACCTTCTGTGCGATAGCGCCAGTAAAAGCGCCCTTTTCATGGCCAAAAAGCTCGCTTTCCAGTAGATCGAACGGAATAGCAGCACAATTTAATTTTATGAATGGGCGTCCGCACCGCGAGCTGAGATTGTGTGTCGCGCGTGCGATCAGCTCCTTGCCGGTACCAGTTTCTCCCTGGATAAGAACGGTGGAATCCGTAGGCGCGACCTGCTCAACTTGTTCGAGCACTGATTCCAAAGCAGGACTGCTGCCTATGATCTGCTCGAATCTGCGCTGAGTACGGTCCCGATCGGCGGACCCGAATGTTGCGACAGCCCCCACGAACAACCTCCCGGCGCTGGCGTGCGCACTTCCTTACCCAGCTCAACTCTGCAGAGCCGCCCGAACACTCTCTAGCAGTGCTTCGTCGTTGAACGGTTTTGCCATAAACTCCACCGCGCCTGCTCGCAACGCCTGCATGCGCATTTTTTCGTCCCCGTGTGCGGTGATAAAGATGGTCGGAATCCTGCAATGCTCAGCGCTCAGCTTCGCCTGTAGTTCGAGACCGGACATTCCCGGCATTCGGATATCCGCGATTAGACATGCGGTTTGGCGCTGTTGGCCAGACTTCAGGAATTCCTCCGCCGACGCGAAAGCCTGCGCCGGCAAGCCAACCGCCTTCAGCAAGCCCTGCAGCGCGCTGCGCATCGAATCATCATCATCCACAATCGCTACGAGTTTATTCTTTGCCTGTATGTCCATAGCAGAAACCTAGCAGCCTCGCCGAAGGGGCGCAATTATACTTTGGTATAGGAGCGCGATATCGCCCTGATAGAGAGGGAGCTACAATCGTTGGAGGCTTGAGAGAGCAGCAGTTACAGTGCCAGGATCTTGTGCGGTAGTGGCGGCATTTTGGTTACTTCGTGCCGGGCGCAATCTCCAGCTTCGCCGCCATTCTTACTAATTCTGCCAGCGATGCAGCCTCCATCTTCCGCATTGCATGGCCGCGATGGATCTTCACGGTGATTTCGCTGGTCCCCAGCTCAAAAGCTATTTGCTTGTTGAGCATTCCCGAAACTACGAGGGCCATAACTTCACGCTCGCGTGCAGTCAGTGTCGCGTAGCGCTTTCGCAATTCGGCGAGCCTAACCCGCTGTTGACGCGTTGCCCGGTCGCGATCCAAAGCCTGGTGAATCGCATCCAGCAAGGCCTGGTCCAGAAAAGGCTTGGTCAGGAACTCCACGGCGCCGGATTTCATGGCCTTCACCGTCATTGGAATATCTCCATGACCAGTGATGAAGATGATCGGGATTTGGAAGCCCGCATCAGCCAACTCGCGCTGAAAGTCCAGACCATTAACTCCTGGCAGGCTCACGTCTAAGACAAGACAACTCGGCCCGTCTGGTCGGTTCCTGCGCAGGAACTCTTCCGCCGACCTGAAGGACTCGCACCGTAAATCGGCCGCCTTCAACAGACCTTGGATGGAAGCACGCACACCGGCATCGTCATCAATGACGAACACCGTGGGAGCGTCCGCCGGCGTCATTCACGCGCCTCGGCCTTGGTGGGTAGACTGAAACAAAAGCTTGCGCCGCGCGGAGAGTTGTCGGCAGCCCACAAGCGGCCGCCATGCGATTCAATGATTGAGCGGCTGATGGACAAACCCATGCCGGTCCCTTGAGACTTCGTCGTAAAGAACGCCTTGAAGATCTGATCCGCCTGTTGCACGGGCAGACCCACGCCGGTATCGCCGACGGACACCAGAATTCGGTCGTTCTCCGCTTTCTGCGACTTGATGGTGAGCTCGCGTGCCCCATCCGCATCCTTCATTGCATCGATGCCGTTCACGATGAGGTTCATCATGACCTGGTCCAATTGAACCCGATCTCCCATGACTTGGGGAAGATCCGCTGCCAGCTCCGTCCGGACGGATATGGAGTATCGCGTTGCCTCGTTGCGCAGGAGGACAAGCATCTCTCGAATGACTTCGTTTATATCGACCAACTCCCGTTCCGCAGTACCCTTCTTGAAGAGCAGGCGGATCCGGCTAATGATTTCCGCCGCGCGCGTTCCGTCTTTGACGATTCTCATGGCCGCCGCGCGCGCCTCTTCGAGATTTGGGGTGTCGGCGGCGAGCCAGCGGACGCAGGTATTGGCGTTGGTGACGGCGGCAGCAATCGGTTGATTCACTTCGTGCGCCAGCGAAGCGGTCAGCTCGCCCATCGTGGTTACCCGGTTCACTCGCGCGAGGTCTGCATGCGCCTGCCGCAATCTCTCCCGCTCTTCCTCCGCTCGCTTGCGTTCGGTGACGTCGATCATGGTACCCACGAATTGCACCACATCGCCGGATGCGTTCAAAACAGGATGGCCGACGGTGTGAGTGTATTTGACAGTGCCGTCCGGAAGAAGAATTCGGAGTTCCACTTCGTAATCCGACTTTTCACCGATTGCTCGATCAATTGTCTCTTGCCACTTGGCTCGATCCTCCGGATGCACGCGCTGCTGCCGTTTTTCCCAAGCCGACAGGCCCTCTTCTGGATCGAAGCCATATATGCGATACCATTCCTCGGAGAGATGCAAGGCGTCTCTTCCCGCTACCCGCCAGGCCCAACTCCCCGTATGCGTGAGCCTCTGCGCTTCCGCCAGATAACTCTCGCTTCGCCGCAACGCTTCTTCCGCCCGCTTGGTCTCCGTCGTATCCATCACCGCTCCAACAAACTCGAGTTCGCCCGACTCATCTCTTTCAGCATGAGCCACAACGTGGACATGTTTGACGGAGCCATCCGGCATCAGCAAGCGATGTTCAAAATCAAAATCCTTCCCATCCTGCGCCGCGCTCTCGATGGTCTGTTGCACGAGGGTTGCGTCTTCCGGATGAACCCGTTGGAGAATAAGTTCCACGGTCGGTTTGGTCGTTCGGTCGTATTGGAAAATTCGAAAGGATTCTTCGGACCACACGATGTCGCCGGTGGAAATCCTCCAGCCAAAACTGCCCGTGTGGCTTAATCGCTGTGCTTCGGATAGATAGGCCTCGCTTTGCTGCAGCTTCTCTTCCTGCCGTTCCAAGGCCTGGGCAGCGAATCGCCTATCAACCCAGGACGTCAGCAGAGCCAGCCCAAGGACGATAAAGGTGGCGGCGGCAATTCCGGCAATGCCAAGCGTGGAGATGCTCACGGCATTAGACAGGTCCGGCGGCATGCCGGAGGGAGTGAAACTGGCGGCGGCCATGCCGGTGTAATGCATGACGGGGATCGCGGCACCCATCACAACGGCTCCGGCTAACTTTTCCCAGCCGATCCCCTTTCTCCCATCTCGGAAGTGAAAAGTAATCCATAGCGCGGCGAGAGAAATCAGGACCGCGAACACGACGGACAGGACGACGAGAAAGGAATTAAACTGGCATATGGCAGGTAAACGCATGGCGGCCATGCCGATGTAATGCATGCTTGCAATACCCGCACCCATCAGGACACTTCCGGCGAGCGCTCGGAACCAACCCATTTTGTGCCGGCTCACCACGCCCAGCGCAACGACCGAGGCGAGAATGGCCGCAAACAGTGACAGCAGAACCGTCGGCCAATGGTAGGCCACGGGGATCGGTAGGATGAACGCCAGCATCCCAATGTAGTGCATGGACCAAATGCCAGTCCCCATCGCACCAGCCCCGCCCAGCAGCCAAACCGCGCGAGTCCAACCGCCCGCGGCCGTTACACGACCCGCGAGATACAAAGCAGCGTACGACGCCAACATGGCGATCAACACCGAAAGCGCCACGAGCGCGTAGTTGTATGAGCCAATCAAGTTCACGGCAGCCATGTGACTCCATCCGGTTGCCACGCGGAACAGTCGCGCCGCGCTTCAATTAACCGTCCGCGTTCATTCCTTTGCCTCGACTTTGGTCGGCAGAGTGAAATAAAGACTTGCGCCTCGTGCAGTGTTGTCGGCAGCCCACAAGCGGCCGCCATGCGATTCAACGATGGAGCGGCTGATGGACAGTCCCATGCCGGTCCCTTCAGGCTTCGTGGTAAAGAACGCCTTGAAGATCTGGTCCGCCTGCTCCGGTGGCAACCCCACGCCGGTATCGCTGACGGACACCAGAACTCGGTCGTCCTCCGCTTTCTGCGACTTGATGGCGAGCTCGCGCGCCCCATCCACGTCCTTCATTGCATCGATCCCGTTCACGATGAGGTTCATCATGACCTGCTGCAATTGCACGCGATCCCCCATGACCCGGGGAAGATTCGCCGCCAACTCCGTTCGGACCAATATGTTGTATCGTGTTGCCTCGTTGCGCAGGAGAACGAGCATCTCTCGAATGCCTTCGTTTACATCAATCAGCTCCCGCTGCGGAGTGCCCTTCTTGAAGAGCAAGCGAATCCGGCTAATGATTTCCGCCGCGCGCGTTCCGTCTTTGACGATTCTCGACGCAGCCTCGCGCGCCTCTTCAACATCGGGGTGATCACGCATGAGCCAGCGTAAGCAAGTATTGGCGTTGGTGACGGCGGCGGCAATCGGTTGATTCACTTCATGCGCCAGTGAGGCCGTCAGCTCCCCCATGGTGGTCACTCGGCTGACCCGCGCGAGATCCGCCTGCGCCTGGCGTAGCGCCTCTTCGGCCTGCTTGCGTTCGGTGATGTCCGTCGAGCTACCCACGAATTGCATCAAATCCCCGGACGGATTGAAAACAGGATGGCCGACGGTGTGGATGTATTTGACCGAGCCGCCTGGAAGAAGGATTCGGAATTCCATTTCGTAATCCGCCTTTTCACGGATTGCTCGATCGATTTCCCCTTGCCACTTGGCTCGATCCTCCGGATGAATGCGCTGCAGCCGTTCTTCCCAAGCAGGAATGCTCTCTTTTGGGTCGAAGCCATATATGCGATACCATTCCTCCGACAGATGCAAGGCGTCTCCTCCCGCCACTTGCCAGGCCCAACTCCCCGTATGTGTGAGCCTTTGGGCTTCCGCCAAATACGTCTCCCGGCGCCGGAGCTCCTGAGTCAGGTGTTGCATTCTGGAAATCAGACGGGTGATGATGGCAGCGGTCGCGAGGAACGTGACCAGGGCTGCAATATCCAGCGGCTTGTCCAACCCTGCGCTCGACGGTGGAGGAGCAAAAAAGTACCGCAGGCACAAAGTAGCCGCAATTGCAATGGCAGCCGACGAGACCAAATCTCCCGTCAGCGAAACAACTGCTACGATCATGAGATAAATGAGCGCAACTGCGCCACGATGAGTTTCAAAAGGCGCACCGACGAGAGTGACCAGTGTCAGCGCCACCCCTCCGAGCAGGACTCCTATGATGGATTGTCCGACTCTGTTGGCTAAGCCGCTCGTTGGCGCAAGTGCCATGGCGGTCATTCTGCCCATCGCTGCTTCCTAAGTCTCTGCATTCGCCTCCGAACCAAGAATCAGAATCAGGAGATGTGGACCCGACGACTTGAACGAATTGAGACGCGATTCTGGTCTCGTGTCAGGACATTTTGCAACATGGTTATTTCTCACCAGGCTCGCTTCCTGGTCAGACGCCCATCCCCATTTGAGTTGTGACCCTTAAGTTTTGTCACAGCCGGTTCTCCAGTTCGTCCTCCCCATCCTGGAGGAATGACAGCAGTTGCCCATCCAGCCCAATAGACGGAATGCCAACGTTCCGACAGTCCTTCGTCACGATTGACTCTGACAAGACGCCACTGAATTGCGTATCCGCCGCTCTATCAGCCACTTCCGAGGCGCTTTCGTCTCGCACAGCCTGGCACAACAATTGCCTCTTCATCTTCCGACTATTGCGTAACTACGTGGCGAGGAGATATAGAATCATGGAAACGTTTCATACAATCGGCATAGGCAAAGACTCCGACGGCGCACTAGTGGCTGCCGCAAAGTGCGGAGATACGCATGCCTTCGAGAAATTGGTTCTTCGTTACAAACGGAGAGTTTTTGCCACAGCGCTGCGGATAACGAATAACCGCGAGGACGCTGAAGATGTTGTGCAGGACAGTTTTCACAAGGTTTTCCTCCATCTCGCCGAGTTTCAAGAAAAGTCGCAGTTTTCCACTTGGCTGACACGGATCACCATGAACGAAGCCTTCATGTTGCTGCGGCGAAGGCGGGGAGTTCTCGAAGTCTTGCCGGAGAACACTGACGATGCACCGGAGTCGGCGGCATTCGTTGACCGGCGTGCAAGCCCCGAAGAGTCCTGCTGGCGGCGTGAGCGTGCGGACCTCCTGACCCAAGCGATCAACCGCCTAGGTCCAAAGTCTCGAAGAGCGATTTTGCTTCGCAACATCGAAGAACGTTCTCTCGAAGAAACGGCTGAAATTCTAGGTACCTCAATCGGTGTCGTCAAATCACGCCTTTTTCAAGGGCGCCGAAGGCTACGTGGAACCCTGAATCCCGGACTCTTCCGCGGAGTCTACGCGGCCGGGCGTGCGGAGGCAGAATGCTGTTGACACATGAATCGAATCATTCGCGAAGCGGTCGCGAAGTTACGGCTTTCCGTATTAGGTTGATGAGGACATATCCATCAACAGTCAGCGTCCCGAGCGTCTACTCCTAACTCATTCGCTTGTGTAGACGCAGAAATTCCCCCCACGCATTCGATGATCGCGTTCACATCCTGTCGATTTGTAGATAAATCCTTTCACCTCGATGCTGCCAGCTCAGGCACCCGAGAAAGCTTTTCGTACTCTTCTTCAACCAAGCGCAAGGACGACGCCGCGACGTTCTGCTCGAGATGTTCGATCGAAGAAGTCCCTGGAATGGGCAGCATAATCGGAGAGCGCCGCAGCAGCCAAGCCAGGGCTACCTGCGTGGGGCTCGCGCGGTGTGCCTGCGCGATTTGGTTCAGCACGTTGCCGGCAACTTTGCCTGCTCCCAGTGGGAACCACGGAATAAAGGCAATTCCGCTTCGCTCACAATAATCCACCACGTAGTCCCATTCGCGGTCCGCAAAGCTATAGCGGTTCTGAACGCTAACGATCGGGACAATTCTGCGCGCTCGCACGATGTGCTCGAGCGTGACGTTGGACAACCCGATCAGGCGAATCTTGCCTTCATTTCGCAATTGAGCCAGAGTTTCCACCGAGGCCTCAAACGAGACGACGGGGTCCGGAATATGCAGTTGATATAAGTCGATGCGGTCTAGGCGCAATCTCTTGAGGCTTCCCTCAACCGCCGTGCGAAGGTGCGAGGGAGTGGCATCGTGGGTCCACTGATTCGGGCCGGGGCGGTTCCAGCCACCCTTGGTGGCGATCACGAGCCCCGCCGGGTAAGGGAACAGTGCCTCGGCAATCAGTTCCTCGCTTACGTGTGGGCCGTACGAATCCGCGGTGTCAATGAAATTGACATCAAGCTCCACGGCCCGGCGAAGAACCGCTAAGGCCCCTTGGCGATCTTTTGGCGGTCCCCAGATGCCTTCGCCGGTTAGGCGCATGGCCCCAAAGCCGAGACGATGCACGGAAATCTCCCCGCCCAGCGAAACATTCCCAGCCGCACTTGCAGAAAGTTCTTTCTTGTTCACGACTTGACCTCCAAAAATTCTTCCTTCGACCTTATCCCATGATGCGTTCTCGGGAAACTCGCCATGAAACAAAGCCCGGCAATACGCTTCAATACCGATCTCCATACCAACGATCCCCTTCCGAATTATTTTTTTGGACGCAGCGAGCGAATGTGCGCCACCAGGGCATGAATCTGATCCTCGCTGAGAGAATTCTTGAAGGAAGGCATTCCGCCCTTGCCGTCCGCAATGACCCGAGTGAGTTCCGCATCGGGCAGTTTCTGCACTACCGGCGATCGAAGGTCCGGAACGTTCATGCTCTTTCCAACCTCAGAGCCGCCTCCGTCTGGACCGTGGCACATCGCGCATTTCGTCCGAAACGTCGCACTGCTGGCCGCGCCGTCTGGACCGGGGTTAGCGCGCACAATCGAGGCCACAAAAAGCGTGAGGCCAAGAAAAAGCACCAGCAGAATCGTAGAGGCAAAAATCACATGGTGTTCAGTCCTGTCTTTTGTCATAAGTCTTCCTTTACTTACAATTTCTTACTGAGAGACCCTTCTCCGCCATCCGGCGCAGAAACCGCTAACTTAAACCGAGCTTTGAGATCGGCAGATCCCTCACTCGCTTGCCGGTGGCAGCGAAAATGGCATTGCAGAACGCCGCTACAAACGGCGGCACCCCTGGCTCGCCGACGCCCGCGGGCGGAGCATCACTCTCGACGATGTATACGTTTGTCTTATTCGGAACCTCGTTGATTCGAGCGACCGGATAATCCTGAAAATTCGATTGGTCGATTGCACCCTTCGTCGCCGTAATCTCGCCGCTTCGCACAATGCTGGTGCCGAACACCGCGGCGCCCTCGAATTGGGCCCGCGTTGCTTCTGGATTTACCACCAACCCCGCATCCAGAACCGTATCCACGCGAGGGATCCGCACCTCACCTTGATCATTCACTTCGACCTCAACGACTGTGGCGACGTACGTCAAGAAACTGCGGTGCGCCGCAATCCCCACGCCACTACCCTTGCCGTGCTTGCGCTTTCCCCACCCGGACTTTTCCGCGACCACCTCCGTAACATGCCGCAGGCGGCCGGTTTCCCATGGATAGGCGTCCATAGAAGCTCCGTAGTTCGGGTATTCGACACCCTTGAAATCGATCGTGCGGGGCTTCCCGATGAGATCGAGCAAGTAATCGAGCGAATCGCGCC
>Ga0307479_10003591_pt1 | contig 14140 bp, 13 predicted proteins | sample atmos_gasesECM4C_FD_203743 | JGI IMG/M metagenome (GOLD analysis project Ga0307479, IMG submission 203743) | Hardwood forest soil microbial communities from Morgan-Monroe State Forest, Indiana, United States - atmos_gasesECM4C_515 | ecosystem: Environmental > Terrestrial > Soil > Temperate...
GATCACTTCTGCAAGAGATTCAGTCAATCCGTTGTATCGCAACTAAGTCATTGAAAAATAATATGTTATTCGGAATGATCAAGCAGTGGGCTCCGCCAACCTTGGCAAGACGACTCCATCAATCCAGTCCTCTCCTTCACCCAGCGGAACATCTCCCTCTCCACCCACTCGCCAAAGGCTCCACTCTTCTTCATGTGTGACCGTCTGACCGGGTGAAAGCTCAATCAGTGGGCCGAGCGTTTCCAGTTCCAGGAAGTCAGGATCAGAATACAGCTCAAAATTGCAGCCGTGGTCTGGATAGCAGGCGCCCGCAAGAATTGAAACCCGCTTCATAAAGAGATGCCCTTCTCGAAGGTAGGCGCCCCATCCGGCAGGATTGAAAATGCCCCCCATCTGTTCCCGGAAAAGGCCACTCGGATGCGCTTCTTGCTTCAACTGAATGTATTTGGTTCCCAGCCGCCAGCGCGGATCGGCAAAATCTGTGTACGACCAGAGCGCAAAAAGACCAACAGGCAGGAGGTGCTGCATGTCCAGCGGAGCCTTCGGCGGAAGGGGAAGAATGGCGCGGCCCCCTGGCGCCATCATGGAAATCGCCCACGGCGCCAGTTGGGTAGCTTGCCGGCCGTGATTGCTGATGCGATGCAACACACGCACGCGCGAGCCGGAGGAATCAAGCCGGACTTCTATCTCTTTTTGCAAATGCGTGCCGGGGAGACGGTCTTCAACAGGTGCGGTAACGCGCACGCCTCCTGAGGTTTCTTGAATGAGGCACGCGACGTTATCTGGATAGTAGGTTCGCTCAACTTCCGGTGAAACCCACAGACGTTGGCCGCCATAGGCGACATATTCTTTGGCGCCTGTCTGGCCTGCGTGCGCGGTAACTTCGTGAAACTGATTTTCTCCGCCAAGAAAACCGTAAAAAATACTTCGCGGGCCAACATCGGTGAGGAGAACGACTTCCACGGTATCGTTACGGATGCGGAGGGAGTTCGGCCAGCCCTTGTAGTTGATTCGTTCGACGCGCAATTCTGCGGCTCCTGCTGACCGTAGGTTATAAATTGTCGAGGAAAAATTGGGTCACGCGTTGCATCAGAACGCGCCGGGCTGGGGGATCGCTTACGCCGTGGCCGCGGCCCGGGAACGCCATCACTTCAGCATACTTTCCGGCCTCGATGAGTTTATCGATCACGGCGAGCGTATTGGCGAAATGCACGTTGTCATCGCCGGTGCCATGGGCGATGAGTAGCTTGCCCTTCAGATGCTCCGCGTTTTTCACCGGCGAAGAGTCCTGATAGCTTTCTTCGCTTTTTTGCGGAAGGCCCAAATAGCGCTCGGTGTAAATCGTGTCGTAGTAATACCAGTCGCTAACGGGGCCTCCGGCAAAACCTACCTTGAAATCTTCGGGATCCTCGAACATGGCGTGCAGGGTCATGTGGCCGCCATAACTCCAGCCCCAGATGCCGATGCGATTGGCGTCAACGTAAGGAAGCGATTTGAGATAGGACGCGCCGTCCCGCTGGTCGGACATTTCTTGTGCGCCCAGGCGAAAGTGGATGGGCTCTTCGAACAGGTGCCCGCGCCCCGCGGATCCCCGGTTATCGAGCGCGAAGATGATGTAGCCCTTCTGGGCAAGCAGTTCATGCCAGAGGAACGTGCTGCCTCCCCAGGCGTTGAGCACCACCTGGGCGCGAGGACCGCCATAGGTATACACGAGTACTGGATATTTTTTGGCCGAATCAAAACCCGCAGGCTTAATCATCATAGCGTTGAGGGTCATGCCGTCGTGCGACTTAACGGTCAGGAATTCGACGGGCGAGAGATGATATTCGGCGAGCTCCGCGACTTTGTTTTCGTTGATGGCGGTAATGCGGGAACCATCGGCCCGCAAGAGATCCTGGCGGGGTGGCGCCATGCTGTTCGAATACGTGTCGACGAAAGCAGCGGCGTTGGGAGCCACATGCACGTGGTGCGTGCCCTCTTCTTTCGTGACGCGCGCAAATCCTGTGCCATCGAGGGCCAGGCGATAGAGTTGGCGTTCGAGCGGCGATTTTTCCGTCGCAGTGAAATAAATGAGCCCCTTGGATTCGTCGACGGCCTCGAGAGCGGAGACTTCCCAGTCGCCTTTCGTGAGTTGCGCGAGTTGTTTTCCGTCCAAGCCGTACAGATACAGATGGCGGTAGCCGGAACGCTCGCTGGACCAGAGAAAGCGCTTTCCGTCCTTGAAAAAGTAAAGATCGTCGCTGACATTAATCCAGTATTGGTCTTTTTCGGTAAGCGCGATGCTGCTCTTGCCGCTGTCGGCGTCGGCAATCAAAAGCTCGAGAACAGTTTGTTGCCGATTGAGCCGTTGAATGGCGAGATGCTTCGAGTCATTGAGCCAGTCAACCCTTGGTATGTATTTCTCGGTTTCGGCGCCGGCATCCATCGCGCGGGGCTCGCCACCCTGCACGGAAGCTACGAGAACGCGAACCACCGGATTGGCGCCCCCGGCCACCGGATATCGCTCCATTTCCGCCTCGCCGTCATACGACGAAAAATTCACCAGCGGATACTGCGAGACTTTGCGCTCGTCCATTTCCAGATAAGCTACCGCGGAAGAATCAGGTGACCACCAATATGCGGTTTTTATGTCGAGCTCTTCCGGATAAACCCAATCGAGCTCGCCCTCGCGAATTTCTTCCGTGCCATTTTGCGTGAGGCGGCGCTGTTTCCCGTCGGAAACACTTACGAGCCACAGATTATGGCCGCGCACAAAACTGACGTAGTGCCCATCCGGAGAAATTTTCGCATCGGCGATGGTCTCCTTCACTGAGACGAGCGTGCGGCTGGTTTCGGTTTTCAGGTCGAGCCATGCGAGCGCGGTCGAACTCTGGAAAAGAATCGCAGAGGCGTCGGGCGCCCACTGGTATTCCGAAGGTGCGCGGCGGCCCAGGCCGGTCGCTTGCGTCGTCTTTTCGGTCTCAGCGGGGAGGATGGTTTCGAGTTTTTCCGCGGACACGAGAAGTTGGCCTTTGCCGGAAGCGGCATCCATAATCCAAAGCTCGCTTTGGGCTTTTTGAACGCGCCCAGGGGGGATATCGCGGAAAAAGCTCAGCTTTTTTCCGTCGGGAGTCCAGGCGATTCCGCGAGTCAAATGGCCGCTCAAGCTGGGCTGTGAATAGATGCGCTCTACGGTCAAGACCCCCCCTGTCGGCGCAGGTGCTTGCGCTTGAGCTTGTTGCGCTGCTGAAAATGGAGGGCGGCCCGCACTGAGTAGCAGAGTCGAGACGAGCACGAAAAAATCGAAAAGGTGTAGCCGGGAACGCATCTGGTCCTCCTGAATTCGAGCGTCATTCTAGCCTGACAGAGTGGATCACGAAAGAGCGTGGAAAATGGTGCCAGAAGGAATCACGTTAGCAGAGCAGCCCGGCTAATTCAGAGTGAAACAGGTGTTTCCAGGGGTCGACCCACATGGGAAGACAAAAGGTAGCGCCAAGGCGGGAGAATGCAAAGAAATTCCATGTGTTGGGATAGGCGTTCCAACGCACTTCTACGCAAATCACGAACCACACTATAAACCATGTGTTGCTCGACGTTTACAAGTCCCCCCGGAATGAACCTGAGAGGCGGGTTTGGATTCACATTTGCGGGGATAACGCTTAGCTAGGGGTTCAGCATGCCAGGCATGGTGTGCCCGTCTGCCGGTACCAGCTGCCTGACGAAATGAGGTTTGCGCGGATTTGAGCGTTGTCAAAAACCATGGAGTGTCAGTGTACTCCCCCCCTCGTTTCCGTCTCATGGTTATTCGTTGAGTAGGTCCTATGCTCGAGCTCGGTCCGGTGTCCTCCCGACCGACGACAAACGGATTGCGGGAACAGTCTTGCGTTCTAAACCGCTCGAGGCAAGATTCAGGCCAGCCTTCACCCAGAGAGGCGCCACCGCTGTGCTCCTTTTGCAATCAGCAAATAATCCGTTACTCCTGAACCAGAAGGACACGGGAAAGAAAAAACCGCGTGTCAACGGCACTTTGCGGATGAGCGCCGTGGTGTGCGCGCTCGTGCTCCTGAGTGCTTTGTGCGCGATGGCGCAAACGAACGTCGTGACGCAGCATTACGACAATGCGCGCACCGGACTCAACGCGAACGAGACGATCCTCACGCCAGCGAATGTCAATATGACCACGAATCCAAACGGCTTCGGGAAATTGTTTTCGTATCCGGTGGATGGCTGGATCTATGCCCAGCCGCTGTACTTACCCGGCTTGACGATGGGCGCGGGAACGCCGCAAGCCGGAACCACGCACAACGTCCTGTTCATCGCGACAGAACATGACAGTGTGTACGCTTTCGACGCCGACAGCAACGCCGGAGCAAACGCAAATCCTCTTTGGCACATCACTCTGCTCGATGTGGCGCACGGCGCACCACCACCACCCTCCAGCGCGACCACCGTTCCGAGTGGCGACGTGAGCACCGGCGACATCGTGCCGGAAATTGGCATCACCGGAACTCCTGTCATCGACCCGGTGACTAACACAATGTATGTGGTCGGTAAAACAACAGAGAGTGGAACGTACGTGCAACGCCTGCACGCGCTAGACATTACCACCGGCGCGGAAAAATTTGGCGGGCCAGTGGTCTTATCGGGATCGGTGCTGGGAAACGGAAGCGGGAGTTCGGGCGGAACTTTGAACTGGGACCCGAAGTGGCAAAACAACCGGCCGGGTTTGTTGCTGTTGAATGGGATTGTCTATCTGGGATTCGGCTCGCACGGTGACAACGGCCCATGGCACGGCTGGATCCTCGCCTACAACGCTTCGAATCTGCAACGAACCGGCGTCTGGTGCGCCTCGCCGAATGGCAGCGCGGATGGCATTTGGATGTCAGGGTCCGGGCTCGCCGCGGATGTGATCGACCCGGTTGGTCATCCCTTCGGCCGGATGTTTACCTCGACGGGAAACGGATCTCATAGCGCCCCCGTGAATACAACGGTGCCACTGATTTACGACAACACCATGAACTATGGCGATTCCATCATCAAGCTGGATCTCGCCAACGGCGTGCCGACAATGAATTCCGGTGGCACGGTGGTGGGCGATGACTTCACTCCGCATGACCAGGCCAGCTTGAACAATGGAGATACGGATCAAGCTTCGGGTGGCGCGCTGCTTCTCCCTGATGCCGTTGGCGGCGGAAAACACCTTCTGGCGCAGTTGGGCAAGACCGGCCGCATCTACATTCTCGATCGGGACAATTTGGGCGGGTACAATCCGAACAACACATCGGACCCGGGAGAAAAAGCCTTCGTCAATGCCTTGTGGGGAATGCCTGCTTACTGGAATGGCAATCTCTACCTCTGGAGCACGAACGACAACCTCAAAGCGTTTTCCATAAGCAATGGAATTCTCTCCTCAACCTTCACTTCCAAGTCCACGGAATCCGCCGGAACCTACTCCCCGACTCCCACGGTCTCCGCCAATGGAACGACCAACGGCATCGTCTGGAGTCTCAAGACCGACAACTATGGTTCGCAGGGCCGCGAGATTCTCTATGCCCACGATGCCACCAACGTTTCGAAACTTCTTTACTCAAGCGAAAGCAATGTCACCCGCGACAACCCCGGAAATTCCGTCAAGTTCATCGTTCCCACGGTCATCAACGCCAAAGTGTACGTGGGCGCGGAATTCCAGGTGAGTGTCTTCGGTCTTCTGAACGGCCAGCAGCCGGCGGCAGCGCCAATGATCACTCCCGGAAGCCAGACATTTAATCCCTCCGTAAGCGTGACAATCACCGATTCGACGCCGGGCGCTCAAATCTTCTACACCGCCGACGGAAGCACGCCCACGACCGCTTCCGCGAAGTACGTTGGCGCGATCAACGTGACAACCACCACGAGGATCAACGCCATCGCGACGGCGACAAACTTCCTGCAGAGCTCGGTGGCTACCGCCACGTATACGCTTGTAACGCAGGCGGCGATGCCCTCGTTCTCTCCCGCACCGGGGCCCTACATGACCGCACAGTCTGTAACCATCACTTCAACTACCGCCAGCTCTCAGATTTACTACACGACCGGGAACGCTGCGCCTATGCCGGGAATGCCAGGCACAAATCTCTACAGCGCTCCAGTACCGATCAGCTCGACGACAACCCTGCAGGCCATCGCCACAGCCCCCAATTTGACCAACAGTCCGGTGGCCATCGGTACCTATACGATCGATATCGGCGGCGTCAACTCCATCAACTTCGGCAGCGGCTTCAGTGCCGGAGGCATCGTGATGAACGGCAGCGCCGAGCTGAATGGCACGCGACTGCGCCTCACGGATGGGGGCGGCGCGGAAGCAGCTAGCGCATGGTACAACGTGCAAGCTAACGTCCAGACGTTCACCACGGACTTCAGCTTCCAGATCACTCCAGGATCGAACCCGACGGCCGACGGTTTCACCTTTGCGATTGAAGGAAACAGCACGTCGGTGCTGGGTCCTTCGGGGGGCGGGCTCGGCTACGGCGCGGACACTCCGACAGGGACGGCGGGAATTGCCAACAGCGTCGCCGTAAAGTTCGACCTCTACAGCAACGCGGGCGAAGGAATCAATTCGACGGGCCTCTATACCAATGGCGCATCGCCAACAACTCCATTCGTAGATCTGACCGGGAGCGGGATCGACCTGCATAGCGGACATGTGTTCAACGTCCACATGGTCTATGACGGCACGAATCTGACCATGACCATCACCGATGCCACAACGAATGCGGCCTTTACGCATGCCTTCCCGATCAATATACCCGCAACCGTCGGAGGGAATTCGGCGTATATGGGCTTTACCGGAAGCACGGGTGGTCTGACGGCAATTCAGGAAATCATTACCTGGACCTACGTTTCGAATAGCGGGACGCAGCCGCCAACGCTGACGTCGATCGCCGTAACACCGGCCAACCAGTCGGCGGCGGCGGGGACAACCTTGCCCTTCCATGCGACGGGAACGTATTCCGATAACACTACGAAGGACATCACCGGGTCAGTAGCCTGGGCTTCGTCAAACACGACGGCGGCGACGATTAGCGCAGCAGGTCTAGCGACAGCCGCAACGGCGGGACAGAGCACCACAATCTCGGCGGCATCCGGAGGTGTTTCGGGCAGCACAACCCTCACGGTCACTGCGGCGGTGCTGACATCCATCACGGTGACACCCGCCAGCACGTCGGTGGCAGTTGGAAACACAGCACCGTACACTGCCACGGGCCACTACTCCGATGGCACGACGCAGAACCTGACCAACACGGCCACGTGGACGTCATCAGATACCACCATTGCCACCATCAGTGCGAGCGGTGTGGCCACGGGTGTGAAGGCCGGTGGACCGGTGACCCTCACGGCGGCGCAGGGAGGGGTGAGCGCGACGGCCTCACTCACGGTCACGGCACTGGGAGTGGTCGCACTAGGCGTGGTACAGGCGCGGCAGAATTTCAATCCGAACAGCGGGGTGACCAGCGTCACCGCCGCCATCACGACCACCGCAGGTAATTTGCTGGTGGCCTTTGTTCGCGAAGGCGCGAACGCAACCGACAACTTCAAGATCACCGACAGTGCCAACCAAACCTGGACACAGGCCGGAGGCTACAACTCTTTCCTCAGCACCAATCGCAGCGGGATGTTCTATATAGCCAATTCGGCAGCGGTCACCAGTGTCACAGCCAACTTCACCACAACCGGCGGTGTTGTCCGCGCCGGAATCGTGGTGTATGAGATTTCCGGTGCTGCGGCTTCCTCGCCACTCGACGCGGGACCGGTAAATACCACCGGTAGTGCCCCGACCAGCATCACCAGCGGTCCGCTGAGTACCACCAGTACCCATGACATTCTGATTTTCGCCGTGGACGTTTCGGCCAACCAATCGGGAACGAACAACAGTTTCGTGCCGGGAACCGGATTCGCCTTCTCGGCTGCTGGCGCGGCCACGAACACCCGCCAAGCGGTTGCGTACAAGATCGTCTCTTCGGCTCAAAGCAGTCTGACGACTTCGATGAGTTGGGGGACATGGGCAACCAGTGATTCGTCTCGGTTCATCGCCTTTAAAGGCCTTTAAAGCCGCGTCCACTACGAGCACGGGCGCAACCCGCCTCAGCGGGCTGCGCTACGTTTTGTTTTCTGCGAGCCGGCGCACAATGTTGCATCCCACGAAATAAGCCAGCGGCTTTTGCTTTTCTGAGTGACCAAGGCTGAGGAATTCGTTCTGCGGATTGGACGCTATCCCGGTGGCCAGCGAAACGACCGCCCGCCGAGTAGATGCAAGTGGAGATGAAACACGGACTGGCCCGCACCGCGGCCACTGTTAATTACCGTGCGGTAGCCATCAAGGAGATTGCGCTCGCGCGCGATTTGCGCCGCCGTGAGTTGCAGCTTTCCGAGCACGCTCTGATGCTCGGTGCTCGCGTCGTTCAGCGAGGCGAAATGTTTCTTTGGGCAGATTAAAAGGTGCGTGGGCGCCTGCGGGCTGATGTCTTCAAAGGCGAAAATCTCGTCGTCTTCGTAAACAATCTTGGCGGGGATCTCTTTGCGTGCGATTTTGCAGAAAAGACAATCGGTGCTCATAGATTGCCTCCTGAAGATGTACCGTCGTCGAGACGTACGACGAACGGCGTGAATCCTTCACGGCTGCGGAGCTGTTCCCCAAATTGGCGCGCTGCATCTTCTCCGGAAACCTTGCCCACGCGTACACGATAGTAGAGGCCGTCAGGCGAATCATATTGCTGGATGAAGATCGGCGAATACGCAGTGTTCAGGCGATCGCGCAATCGCTGGGCATTTGCGGGATCGCGAAAGGCGCCAACCTGCACGGTGAAAAAACCGGAGCCGGCATCCATCACGCTTGAAAGAATTTCCACGCGCACAGGGACAACGCCGGCGCCGACGGAATCGATTTCGCGCGCGGCAGCAAACGAAAGGTCGATGATACGGTTTTCAACGAACGGGCCGCGGTCCGTGATGCGCACGGTTGTGAATTTTCCGTTGTTTAGATTGGTGACGCGGACCAGAGTGTCGAACGGCAAAGTACGGTGCGCGGCGGTGAGCTTGTACATATCGTAGATTTCACCGTTGGAAGCGCGGCGGCCGTGAAACGGCGCGCCGTACCATGAGGCGTTCCCTTCTTCGCTGTAACCTTCGGGAGCAGCGCCAGCGAGCCTGGCGCGCTTTGGAGCTGTCGCAGGAGAAGAAGTGGGAGAAGGTTCGGCTTCACCGGACCGTTTCGTGGAGTCGGCGGTGCCTGAGGTTGTGGTCTCCTGCCGAACCGGCGGTGGCGGGCGACGGCCTGCGACGGGGCGGCGCGAGGCGCAACCGAGAACAGATAGGAGACACAGGCAATTAAACAGATACAGGAAAGTCGTCCAGCGATGCGCAGCCCGACGGAAAATCACAAGTTTGCCCGAGTCATGGCTGGGGATTCGGGGGATTGTGCGAAGAGCGCGCGGCGTAGCGCGATTCGAGCTTGGCGGCAGCCTCGATAAGTTTTTGCGAAACTTCGCGGAGAAATTGCGCGGTGCGCCGCTCGGTTTCCGGAGCAACTTCTTCTTCAACGAAACGCCGAAGGCGCATGAGCTCTTCGTCGAGGCGGCGGCCGATTTCTTCGAATTTGTCCATTTTCCTCCACGCCGGCCCCTCGCCTTGCGAGCGGGAAAAGGATTGGCGCGATTCCGGTATTATAGAAACGCCGTACGCGGCTCGCAAGGAGGAGTCTTGGCGCTTCCCTATCGGTGGCAATGGCGCGTGGAACAGTGGAAGAGCGCAGTGCGCGGATTTTTCGGTATGGGCGGAAACGGCCAGCCACGGCCGAAAATTTGCCCGGCGTGCGGAGCGCTGGTGGGGATCAGCGCGACGCGATGCCACGAGTGCGGCACGAGCCTGCGTTTTTCGCTCGCGGCGTTGAGCAAAGGCCTCTCGGGCTTTTTTGGCGGGCGAGCGCCCGCAACGACAGGGCTGCTGATCGTCAACGTCGTAATGTTTGGTTTGAGCCTCGTCGCTACGATGAATGCGGGTGAAGCGGGCGGCTTGCGCATCCTCTGGGGAATGAATCAAGAGGTGCTATACCGCTTGGGAGATAGCAACCCCTACGGAATTTTCGTTGCGCATCAGTGGTTTCGCGTGGTGACGGCGATGTTCCTGCACGGCGGGTTAATCCACATTGGTTTCAACATGATGGTATTGATGGATGTCGGGCCGGTCGTGGAAGAGGTGTACGGATCGGCGCGCTTCCTCTTCATGTATGTGATCGCGGGCGCCACAGGGTTCTTACTGAGTGCAGTAAGTGGACACAATTCGGTCGGCGCGAGCGGCGCGATCCTGGGAATGATCGGCGTCATGATCGCGATGACCACGAAACGCGGCGGAGCTGCGATGCAGGCGCTGCGGTCACGGCTCATTTCCTGGGTTGTCTCGATCTTTGTGTTTGGATTTCTTCTGCGCGGCGTCGACAACTGGGCGCATTTCGGCGGGCTGGCCGCGGGGTTTGGGCTGGGAAAATTGTTCGCCGACCGCGAGCCGACGAACGCGAGCGAGCGGCAGACGGCCTACGCGCTCGGTTGGCTGGCAGCGATTGTTCTGATGGCGAGTTTTGCGATGATGCTGCTGCATTTTCGTGACGCATTGCCGGGAACATGAAGAGCGATTTCTTCGAGGCAAGGAATAGAGATTGAAAAAGGCCAGCGAGAAGCCGGCTTACTTATTTTAGGGGGGCGGAGTTGCGCTGCTCAGGCGGCTCGCGATGGTGATGGAATAGTGAAAGCCGGAGATCACCGTGAGAGCCGTTACGACGTAGATGAGGAAGCGATTGAGCAATGCAAGGCCAGGGCCCGGATAGGCGGCAGCCAGCACGACCGCAAAGACGAGAATAATTTGAAACGCGGTGGTCAGCTTGCCGAGAAGACTCGGTGGGAAGGGCCGGTATCCCGCGATCAAGATAATGACAGCGGCGACGATCAGTAGGAGAACGTCGCGGCTGAGCACGAGGATGGTCAACCACCAGGCGAGTTTTTGTTTGAACGCAAGGATGAGGAACGAAGAAGAGAGAAGCAGCTTGTCGGCGATGGGATCGAGATAGGCGCCGAGAGAAGAGCGCTGATTCAAGCTGCGCGCGAGCAAGCCGTCAATGCCGTCGGATAGCCCGGCAAGCACCTGTACGAGAAGCGCCCACTTGTACTGTTCGTAAGAAATCAGAATCAGAAAGAACGGCAGAAATCCAAGCCGTAGAAGCGTAATTTGATTGGGTACTGTCCAGATGCGGCCTTTCATTGCATTCGAGGATAGCGCAATCAGGCGAACTCGGCCAAATAGTCGGCCAGGGAGCGGCCCACTTTGCGTGAGAAGAGCTCGGCCATCGAAGGGATGGAGCCGGAAGGCTCGTCCAGCGAGATGCGCTCGACGCGGTTCATGGGGAAAAAAACCGTGGGCAGGCCGATGCGCTCGCCTTCGGGCTCGTTGATCTGGCGGATGAAGTGGTCGAACGAATTCAGATCGACGCCGCGCATCGTTATGCCCGCCGGATGAATGGCCAGCAACTCGCCCCACACTTTTTCTTTTGGAGTGTGCAGGCTGACGATGACGATGGAGTGCGGATCCATGGAATACGCGCTGCCTCTTTTTCCAGCTTACCGCAAGCTGGTATCTCTGCCGCTACTTTGCCACCAGGCAGTTACTTGGCATGGTCGTAGGCCTGGTTGAGCCACCACAACGCGTCGCGCAGGTCGGCTGTGGAATTTAGCTCGAAGATAAACCATTTTGCGCCCGGGACCCTGTTTTCTGTGTCAATGCGGGGTTCTTTCTTGGCGCGCTCCAGAAGGCTGGGCGGCATGGGTTTGATTCGGAAGATAAGCGAATTGGGATTCTTGATCCCGCGCGTTACCGGCAACGCGGCAAAGATTTTTCTGCCGCGATAGAAGCCGCGAAGACCGAACATGGGGCGCGCCGTGACTTGGGGCCACGCGCTCAGCTCATTGCCGAGCATGGCGGACCACTGCTTCATTTCCTCGCTGGTGTGCGGCATTCTCGGGCGCGGGCGTTTTGTCTTCTTGGCTTTCATGTCGGCATGGACTTGGGGCCGTCGGGCGGCAAGAGTAGCTTGGGCTCGGTGAGGGATTGCACGAGATCGAGCGTGGCGTCGGGGGCGAGCTCGCGAAGCAGAAGGCCGCTGGGCGTGACGTCAATGAGCGCGAGCTCGGTGACGATGTGGTCCACCACTTCAACGCCGGTAAGCGGCAGCGTGCACTTTTTCAAGATTTTGGGTTTGTTGTCGCGCGTGGCGTGCTCCATGGCGACAAAGACGCGCTTCGCGCCGGCGACGAGGTCCATCGCGCCGCCCATGCCCTTGAGCATTTTTCCGGGGATGGCCCAATTGGCGAGAGTGCCTTTTTCATCTACCTGGAGCGCGCCGAGAACGGTGAGGTCTACGTGGCCGCCGCGAATCATGGCGAAGGAATCGGCGGAAGAAAAATAGCAGGAGCCGGGAAGCTCGGTGACGGTTTCCTTGCCGGCGTTGATGAGATCAGCGTCGACTTCGTGTTCTGCCGGGTAGGGGCCGACGCCAAGCATGCCGTTTTCGGATTGCAGGATGACATCCATGCCTTTGGGGACGTAGTTGGCGACGAGCGTGGGCATGCCGATGCCGAGATTGACGTAATAGCCGTCGCGGAGTTCCAGGGCGATGCGGCGGGCGATGCGTTCCCGTTTTTGTTCGTCAGTGAGTGGCATCCGAAATTCCTTCGCCAATGCGTTCCCAGACCACTTCCGCCGTTACCTTTGCCCCGCTCCTCTTGGTCGGCGGAGTTCGGAGCGTCAGACGGCCGCTCTGAAGCGCGACGATGGTACGTACCAAGTCGGTGCCAACGAAGTTTTGGATCGAGGCAACTTCGACGTGATGAATTACCGTGTCGCCTTCGCGGGTGTAGCGACCCGCATAGGCAGCAAACGTGGAAAACGCTTCCGCCCGTTCATCGGCAGGAGCCCCAATGAAGTCATTTACCGAAAGCAGTTTGCGGCTTCCATTGGCGATGATGGCCATCATCCTGCCGTCGGCAGTGTACGTCAGAAAACCGGTGGGATTGCGGCCAAACAAGTCCTTCTTTTCGCCGTTACCGGTTGCCTCGGTGGCGGATACTAATTTCCAGGTGCCCACAAGAGTTGTCATCAGGTTATCCTCTGCTGGAAGACCGTACAAACACCGGTCTCAGGACCGGCCATCACGCCTTCCTCACGGTGCGGCGCTCGATGCGCTTCACGTAGCCCTGGCCCTGCAAAATCGCGTCAACGAAAATTCCCGGCGTATGAACCTGATCCGGCGCAAGCTGGCCGAGCTCGACGATCTCTTCCACTTCGGCAATCACGTAATCGGCGGCGGTGGCCATCATGGGATTAAAATTGCGCGACGTCTTGCGATAGATCAGATTGCCCCAGCGGTCGCCCTTCCACGCTTTGATGAACGCGAAATCGCCGCGAATGGCGCGCTCGAGAACGTAGGCGCGGCCGTCAAATTCGCGCGTCTCTTTCCCCTCGGCAATCATCGTGCCGTAGCCCGTAGGCGTATAGAACGCCGGAATGCCTGCGCCGCCCGCGCGAAGACGTTCCGCGAGCGTGCCTTGCGGATTCAATTCCATCTGTATCTCGCCGGCGAGGACGAGCTGCTCGAAGAGTTTGTTCTCCCCCACATAGCTGGAGATCATTTTTTTGACCTGGTGATTCTGGAGGAGAAGGCCGATGCCGAAATCGTCGACGCCCGGGTTGTTGCTGACGATGGTCAGGTTTTTTGTGCCTTTTCTTCGGACGGCAGCGATGAGATTTTCAGGGATGCCGCAGAGGCCGAAGCCGCCCATGAGGATGGTGGCGCCATCGGTGAGCTTTTCGATGGCGGCGTCGGCGGAGGCTATGCGTTTGTCCATACGTGCTCCGAATGGCCCAGGCAGTGTACTGCATCCGGCAGTGGAGCCGGAAGGGAGTGGCGGTTGCTGGCCAATAAGTAGCTATCTGCTATGGCTAATTCATGCTGTGGGCAAAAACAGACGTTTTGGGGCACTTGTCCGGTAACCCGACTAACCAGGAGTTGGGTTAGTGGCCTTGCCTCGACCACAGATATAATCACGCGGGTACAGGAAGTCTGCGCTTGGATGGAATGGAT
>Ga0307479_10003592_pt1 | contig 14137 bp, 10 predicted proteins | sample atmos_gasesECM4C_FD_203743 | JGI IMG/M metagenome (GOLD analysis project Ga0307479, IMG submission 203743) | Hardwood forest soil microbial communities from Morgan-Monroe State Forest, Indiana, United States - atmos_gasesECM4C_515 | ecosystem: Environmental > Terrestrial > Soil > Temperate...
CTGGGAGTGGGCCAGTCGTTCGCGTTTATCGGATTGGTCTCTGCAATCGTTCTGCAAGGGATTTTTTCTGGCGGACTGTCGAAACCGCAGTGGATCATGACGTTTTCGGCGTACTTTCACGTGGTGCGCCTGTTCGGCGGCCAGATTGGCGCCGTGTTCATGGGCCACTTTATTGCACACCAAGAGAAACTGCACTCAAACCTCCTAGGCTTACATGTGCAGGGCGGAAACTGGATTTCCGATGGTCATCTCCATTCGCTCACAGCGGGACTGTTTTCAAAATCGTCCGGAATTGGAGCGGCAACTGGGCGTGCGATCGAATTAACAAGCAGACAGGTGCGATTGCAGGCGTACACGTTAACGTTCATCGATGGATTCCATTTACTCGTTTGGTCGTGCTTCGCGGCGCTGCTGCTAATCGCTTTGCTGCGGGAAGCACCGTTGCGCTATGGCCAGATGAGCACCATTCAGCAAGAGCTCGCGACACCAGAGGCGCGTTCATGAGCGCGCGACGGCAGGGGATATCCATGCGGCAAAGGACCAAGGAGAGGTCATGAGGAACGGAAGGCGAACGCGAACGTTGGCGATAGTAAGCGCCGTGATGGTGTGCACGCTATCGGCGCACGCCGGTGAATCGCGGCGCCTCAGTTTGGCGGAAGCGGTACGAATGGCCCTTGAGCAAAACCGAAACCTTAAGATCGCGCGGCTTAAAGTCCAGGAACACGGATATATAAAGGATGCAGCCCGGTCCTCGTATTTCCCCGCGATCACCAACGATTCCAACGTCCTGCATATAACCGAGCTTCAGACTCTGACGGTTCCGGCGGGCGCGTTCGGCACCGTCTCGGGCGTGCCCGTCCCCGGGCGAAACACGAATGTGACGCAAGGTAAGAATACGTTTTATTCGTCCGGCACCATGATCGCCCAACCGTTGACCCAATTGCTGCGCATTCACGCCGAAAACCGGATGGCGCTCGCGGACATTGCGACTTCCCGCGAAGACCTCAAAAAGGCAGAGAACGAAGTCGCATTCGATGTGCATGCGCTGTACTACGGCATTCTTATCGCACAACTTCAGAAAAAAGCCGCAGACCACGCGACGGCGTCCGCCTCCGAAACGCTGAGAGAAAATGAAAATGACGTACGCGGCGGAAGCGCTTTGCAGGTTGCCGAAGTGCAGAGCCGGGCGGAGCTTCTTCAGTCACAACAGTCGGGTTTAACTGCGGAGCTCCAGATCGAAGACTACACCACGGAACTCAACGACCTCCTCGGTCTTCCGCTAGACACGAAACTCGAGCTCGAAGCCCAGGAAGTGACAAGCCTCCCGGTTTTGAGCAAAGCGGAGTACGTAAACGAGGCATGGGGGGAAAACCCCGAAATCCGCTCCGCGGAGTCTGCGATTGAGAAGGCCCGAGCTGGAGTCGCCGGCGCCAAGACGGCCTACATCCCCGACGTTACCGCCTATGCTCGGCACAGCTATCAGGATGGCGTACCCTTCCTGGTCCAGAACTTCGGAACGTTCGGCATCAATCTCAAATATACCGTGTGGGACTTTGGCAAGCGTCGCGCGGAAGTACGGGAGCGGAGCACGCAGCTTGCAGAAGCCGAGCAGAATCTTGAGCGCTTGAAAGAACAAGTGGCCGTCGCCATTGAGCGCAGCTACAACAAGCTCGAGCGCACGCGAAACATGGTGGACGTTGCCACACAGGTGGCCAAACTCCGCGAAGAGAGCGAGCGTCTTGCCAACAATCAAGCGCAACAGGGCGTGGTTCTGACTTCCAACGTGCGGCAGGCGGATGCCGCCACGTACAAAGCCAAGGCTGATCTGCTGCAAGCGAACCTGGAGTATCTGTTGGCGTGGGCAGAACTCGAGCGGACCGTCGGGCGCACCCCGGGGACAACACAATGAGACTCTGTCTGCACAAACTGACATTCGGCGCCCCGAGCATCGTCACAGGCCCCAGCGGGACAAGAACAGAGCACAGTTTCATTCCGGATGCGGTTGACGATCCGGCACCTGGACACTATTCAAAACGAAGTTCATGGAGACGGCGCTTGAGAATGGGCGAAACAATGCACAAGGCGGATTGGCGAGCGAGAGTGTGGCGCGGCGTCGCCGTTCTCGTTCTTCTCGTGGGTGTTCTTCTCGCTGCAGGGCTGTGCGTCGCGGATACTCCGCATGACAGCCCCGTTTCTGGCGCTGCGAACTCGACTCTATCTGATCAAGCGTTTTGGAGCCGCTTTCAGTTCGGCTTCACGCTTGTTTATCACTACCTCTTCCCGCAGCTCACGATGGGATTGGGCTGGTTCCTCGTGTATTGGAAATGGCGAGCTCTCAAGACAGGTGACGAAAAATATAATCAAGCCGTTCGCTTTTGGGCCAAGATCTTTGGACTTAATTTTGCCGTGGGCGTGGTCACGGGTATCCCCATGGAATTTCAGTTCGGTACGAACTGGGCGGGCTTCTCCCGATACGCCGGAGGGGTAATCGGGCAGACGCTGGCGATGGAAGGGATGTTCGCATTTTTTCTGGAAAGCGCTTTTGTCGGGGCGCTGATCTGGGGCGAAAAGCAGCTCGGTCCGCGATACCACTTTGTGGCCGCTGTCGGGGTTGCCCTAGGGAGCTGGCTTTCCGGCTTCTTCATTCTCGTCACAAACGCTTTTATGCAACATCCCGTGGGTTACCAAGTCGATTCCGACGGCTTGCTCGGTATCGCGAGTCTCCGTGCGTATCTGCTGAATCCGTGGGCATGGGTCCAGTTCGCCCACAATCAAATGGCAGCGCTTGTGACCGGGTCGTTCGTAATTACAGCCGTGGGAGCCTTTTATACCTTGCGACGGCTCCATCCGACACAGGCTCAACTCTACCTGCGCGCGGGAACGCTCGTTGGGTTGATCGCGTCACTTCTTGTTGCCTTTCCGACAGGCGACCAGCAGGCCAAGATGGTCGGCCACCACCAGCCGGTAACACTTGCTGCGATGGAAGGTAAGTTTGTCGGTGGACCCCGCGCAGGCGTCGCGCTCATTGGGCAACCAAATGTGGAGGCCCGCCGGCTCGACAACCCTATCGAAGTTCCTGGGGCGCTCAGTTATCTGGCCTACGGCACTTTTCAAAGTTATGTGCACGGGCTGGAGGAATACCCCGAGAGCGCATGGCCGGACAATATCGAGCTCTTGTACTACTCGTTTCACCTCATGATTACACTGGGCACGATGTTCATCCTTCTTATGGCGTATGCCACGTTCCAGAATTGGCGCGGCCGGCTCGAATCCAGCAGCTGGTTGCTCTGGAAGCTTATGTTGGCCTTTCCCCTTCCATACATTGCCAACACCGTCGGCTGGATGACAGCTGAACTCGGTCGTCAACCGTGGCTGATCTACGGGATTTTTCATACCCGCGACGGCTACAGCAAAGTAGTGACTAGCGGGGACACTATTTTCACGCTAATAGGCTTCGTCGGCCTTTACTTTGTGCTGGGTCTGCTCTTTCTCTATCTGGTTGCTCGTGAGATCGGGCACGGTCCAGAAGAAGAATTGATTCTCAACCCCGGAGCCGACCGCGGAGAAATGGTCGTCAGGCCTACAGAGGAGCATTTCGCATGATTGCGGTGTGGTACGTCATTGTCAGCTTGACGCTGATCATCTATGTGGTCTTGGACGGACGCAACTTCGGCGCTGGGATGCTTCAGTGGCTTGTCGCCAGGACGCCCGAGGAACGACGCCAAGTGGTCGCGGCAATCGGGCCCCTTTGGACGTGGCACGAAGTGTGGCTTCTCGGTTTTGGCGGCACGTTGCTCGCGGTATTTCCCAGGCTCATGGCCTCGGCCTTTGCCGGCTACTACCTGGCGCTCTTTCTGATTTCGTGGGGCTTGATTCTGCGCGGCATCTCCATCGAAGTGGGCGGGAGCATCAATGATCGCCTTTGGCAGGGGTTCTGGGATTTCGTTTTCGCGTTTTCCAATTTTCTCCTTGCAATCCTTTTTGGCGCTGCGGCAGGCAATGTGGCGCGCGGTGTGCCGGTCGATGCCGACGGCAATTTCTCGATGGCATTTTTCACGAATTTCGGTGTGCGCGGCCACGTAGGTTTACTCGACTGGTACACGATATCCATCGCGATCTTTGCCGTTTCAATCCTGGCGGCTCACGGCGCGACCTATCTCACCCTGAAAACGGAAGGTCCGGTACGCTATCGAAGTTGGAAGTGTGCGAAATACCTTTGGGCCGCGATTGTTCCACTCTTCATTGCGGTCTCGGTTGAGTCTTGGATGGTTCGCCCCGACGTGCCGAGACACGCCATTCACAATCCATTTTGCTGGCTGGGATTGCTCATGATCATAGTCGCCAGCTGCACTCTGATTTTGGGCCTTCGGCTTCGCGTGGAAGAGTGGGCTTTTCTGGGATCGAATTTCCTTTTGGTGGGCTTGTTGGCAACTGGTGGCGCCGCTATCTTCCCGGTGATGCTCCATTCGACCCTTGCGCCGGAGAATTCACTGACCGCATACGCCGTCGCTGCGGGGAGGAACTCCCTGCTCCTCGCCTCCATTTGGTGGCCAGTGGGTTTCGCTCTCGCGACAGCCTATTTCGTCTTCATCTCACGACGCTTTGCGGGGAAAGTCAGCGTCGAGCAGGACACCTAAGGTTCCATCGGTGTCCTTTCCCCTTAGCGAAATGGGTCCTATTCGAACTGCGCGCACACTGACCGACATTAATCAGGAAAAGAGATCGACGCGCCAACTATTCGGTGACGTTGACCCCGGCCTAGAAGGTAAGGGTTCTCACGACACAGGAGTATGACCATGAGTACAACAATAGTTTCAGTTTAAGGCGAGTACCAGCACATGGGCGGCTAGCGGCGTTCACCCAAGCAGACGTGCAGAATGGACACCGCCATTTAACCTCCACAAAACGGGGTTAAGACCTAAATCGAATTCGTGGGGTGAGAAAGGGTACCTATTTCTTCGCAGGGCGGATAAGAATACTTTTGCGACCGTGGACGTCACAAACGCCGCGAAGCCGGTCCTGCTCGACCGGAACGCCTTGCCCGAACCTACTGGCGGAAACATCGGTTTGCCTCCATCAGGGTCTGCGTTGGCGATAGCCTTTGTGCCAGACCGCAAATCCGGGCCAACCGCCACGGCGTCCGCGCCTAGTGCCGTTAACCTCCCTACGGAAACCGTTCGTCTGATCGATCTGTCGGACCCGCGGCACCCGAACACTGTTCGAACGTTTGAAGGGGTCACCAGCGTGGCCATAGATGACAGCCGCAAGCTTGTCTTTCTTGCGAACAACGGAGGACTGTGGATCGTCGGCCATCGAGAACTTACGTTGCCAGTGTGCAGCATTCCGGAGCCGGAATTGGATATCTACTGCTGCCAATGATTTCTTTAGAGATCGTACTGCCAATAAGAACAAATGGAACCTTTGGGACTCAATTCAGATAAACGTCGTTGGCTGGCGCTGACAGCCCTGACCGTGATGGTTGGTGTCGCTTCCGGCCTTGGCGGGATGGGGCTCGGCCTATTACTGCGCATCGTGCAGCACGTCGCTTACAGTTACAGCTTGCACAAGATTGTTGGCGGGGAAAGTTTCCTCCAAGGTGTGACCGCTGCTTCTGATTTGCGCCGCTTCGTGGTGCTCTGTGTTTGTGGTGCAGTAGCGGGAGTCGGCTGGTGGCTGCTCTATCGCTTCGGGAAGCCCCTGGTTTCTATTTCGCGCGCGGTTCAGGACAACGGTCTACGCATGCCGTTCATCGCGACTCTGATACACGCTGTGCTTCAGGTTGTGACCGTAGGCCTTGGTTCGCCGCTCGGCCGCGAAGTCGCACCGCGAGAACTCGGCGCGGCTATCGCCACGAAGTTATGTGCCCGTGCAGGCTTAAGCGAGGAATCCAGCCGAATCATGCTTGCATGCGCAGCCGGGGCTGGTTTGGCCGCCGTCTACGATGTCCCTTTTGGGGCGACACTTTTCACGCTGGAAGTGTTGCTGGGCACGTTCCGGTTTTCAGCCTTGCTGCCAGCGCTCGCAACCTCTGCGATTGCAACTGGGGTCGCCTGGCTTGGCCTTGGCAATGGACCTCAATATTTGCTTCCGCCACTTGCCATTTCCCGTGCCCTCGTCCTCTGGTCGATACTCATGGGACCGGTGTTTGGAGTGACAGCGTACTTCTTTGTGCGAGCCACCAGCATCGCCCGCGCGCACGCGCCTAAGGGTTGGCAGCGGCTTGTGTGGTGTGCGGCTGTATTTCCTGCAATCGGTCTGCTCGCGATTCCATTTCCGCAATTGCTCGGGAACGGAAAGGGTTTGGCGCACGCCGGACTTGAGGGCGACTTGAGCGTTGCCTTAGCAGCGGCTCTTTTGTTGCTCCGGCTGATCGTCATAATATGCGCCCTCCGTGCGGGTGCCGCGGGTGGTTTGCTTACTCCGGGTTTCAGCATCGGCGGACTTTTGGGAGTCATTCTCGGCAGCTTTTGGACCCACCAATCGCAGGCGGGATCTCTAGGCGCATTCGCGGTCGTGGGAGGTGCTGCCTTCCTTGCTTCATCCATGAAAATGCCGCTAACCGCGATTGTGCTCACAATCGAGTTCACCGGCATAGCTCACAATTTTTTGGTCCCAATTTCGCTCGCTGTGGTTGGTTCTGTCTGTGTTTCGCATTTGTGTACTCAGCATGCTGTGCGGGCTGAGCAAAAACCTGTGAGTATCAGCGTTGCGGCAGCCAGCCTTGAGCACCAGGATCATGCGTACGATGTCAGAAGTGACTGAACAAACAGCCCCGCGTCCCCGGAAATCTGTTCTGGACATTCTGTTCGGTCCTCCGCTGGCCAATGCTGACGATAGTGAGAAGATCGGACCTGCTGCGGGAATCCCGGTCTTTGGTCTTGACGCATTGAGTTCGGCTGCGTATGGGCCCGAGGCTGCTCTTACCATCCTTCTCGCGCTTGGTTCGGCGGGCATCGCTTACATGATGCCGATCGTGCTCACGATTATCGTTCTCCTCAGCGTTGTTTACTTCTCGTATCGGCAGACCATTGCGGCCTATCCAGGTGGAGGCGGCTCGTACACTGTCGCATCGGAAAATCTGGGCGCCCGGGTGGGTTTGATCGCCGGTGCGGCGCTGCTGGTGGATTACATCCTGAACGTTGCGGTCGGAATTTCTGCAGGAGTTGGCGCGCTAGTTTCTGCCGTCCCAGCGCTGTACCCACATACTTTGGCACTTTGCCTCGTGATCCTTGTGATCCTTACAGGCGTCAATCTCCGGGGCGTTCGCGAATCCGGATTGGCATTCATCGTTCCAACTTGCGTCTTTGTCGTGAGTCTCGGTGCTGTCATCGTCATTGGGCTGATTAAAACGGTGTTGCACGATGGCCACCCGATATCGATCGCAGCGATTCCCAGATGCGGCCCTGCTATGACCACGGTAAGCGTTTGGCTGCTTGTGAAGGCGTTTTCCAGCGGATGTACGGCGATGACCGGGGTGGAAGCCGTAAGCAACGGCGTGCCGCTTTTTCGCGATCCAAAGGTGAAAAACGCGCGGACGACGCTGGCGGTCATTATTGCCATCCTTATTCTGATGCTGGCGGGAATTGCATACCTGTGCCAATCGTATGGCATTGCGGCCACCGTGTCAGACCAGCCTGGTTATGAGAGCGTGTTGTCGCAACTCGCGGCTGCCGTCAGCGGCCGCAACGTCTTCTACTACGTCACGATGGGGGCGGTTCTGGTCGCGCTGGCCCTTTCTGCAAACACGTCATTTGCGGATTTTCCGCGAGTATGCCGAGCGATCGCGGAAAAGGGTTATCTCCCACATTCGTTTACGATTCGCGGAAGACGGTTGGTGTTTTCCATCGGGATTTGTGCCCTTTCATTGCTTGCCGGACTGCTCCTGATCGCCTTCGGAGGCATCACCGACCGACTCATACCTCTCTTCGCCGTCGGCGCTTTTACCGCGTTCACTTTGTCTCAGACAGGCATGGTGATGCATTGGAAGAAGAACGGAGGACCCCGCGCCCGTAGAAGCATTTTGATTAATGGTGCGGGGGCGCTGGCGACCGGTCTGACAACTTGCGTTGTAATCGTGGCGAAGTTCGCCGACGGCGCGTGGATTGCCGTGCTGGCGATACCGGGATTGGTGTTGCTGATGTCAGTGATACGCCATCACTACGAAGGGATTTCGCGGGAGGTCGATGATAGTTCGCCAGCAAAACTGTCCGGAATAGAGCCTCCGATTGTAGTAGTGCCGGTGAAAGGCTGGAGCAAGATCGCCAAGAAAGCCTTGCGGTTTGCTTATACGCTGTCGCAGGACGTATTTGTGGTGCATTTCGAACCTATTCGCCAGGGTGGTACTCAAGCCGGCAGCGAACTGGAGAAAAAATGGGATCAGTACATCGTACATCCAGCAGTGGACGCGGGCTTGCTGCCGCCGCAACTTGTGGTTTTGCAATCTCGGTATCGGTTCGTGACAACGTCAATCGTCAAGTACATCCTCGATCTTGAGCATCACCATCCACACCGGACGATCGCGGTGGTCCTTCCGGAGCTAGTCGAGCGGCATTGGTTTAACTACTTGCTACACGACCAGCGTACCGCGCTACTGAGAGTCATGCTGCTCATAAGGGGTAATGGTCATATTGTCGTGTCCGGTGTGCCCTGGTATCTGCAGAGCTGATACGGATCGCCTGTGAGATGACAACGCGGGACATGATAAACCCTTGAAATTCTGGTTGCTCACAATAGTTGCACAAATTGCTCCCAAACAATGGCTCTTTGCCCGACTATGAAGCAATTCATCTGAACGTAACCTGCTGATTCCGAACAACAGCGTGTGGAATCGGGAGTTTTGCTAAACCGTTGTCTCGATATTAGAAACGGAGCCACTCCTTGCTGAACATTTGCTGAACTTTAGACTGCAAATGAGGGTATTTCGCTGCAACTCCGAAGGTGTTTCTAGCGCTGGCGGCGCCAGAAGAATATCTCACCGCGCTTGGAGTCCCTACGCCTTTGGTGCGGTGAACTCCGATGAGTGTGGGGTGGATTGTGGGTCGAGGCTTGGAGACAACACCCGGTGGCTTACTGAAAAAATATGCTGAGCGGGGTTGGCTTGGACCACCGACCTCGCCCTTTATCAGGGCGAGTTCTACCGGCATTACGCGCATTATTGCCGTGGATGACGCTCCGACTGAGCACGTGATTTTTCCTTCGCGCGCGTACAGCGCTTGCGGATGAGGCCTGCGACCTCATCAGAGATACTGTCGGTGATGTTTATTTTGTCCAGGGCTTCGATCGCAGCTGTTGCCAGCTCGGGAACTCGGCGGCGGACAAGCGGTTTGGCAAGGCCCGCATCCCCTGCAAGTTGCTCGAAATCGTTTGGCGTGACTTTGTCCGAGGAGTATTCACGCCCGATCCGCATAGCCATGTCGGTGTTCAGTTCGGGGTAGTAAATCGTGCTGATCGCATCGTAGAGCGGGGCCAGTCTGATTTCCTTGTCCGGGTATAGGAGTGAAAAATTCTTGCCGTGCGCGTCGTTGTTGCCAATGAGATAGTTGAAAATCGCGGCGTCCAGAAGATTTGCGAGGTCAAAGACCGGTGCGGTCGATACGTTGCGCAGCAGGGTGAAGCATTGCTTGAATGACGGCCCACCTTCCTTCTGGTATTTCAGTTCGGAGACAATGTTCTGCGCCTGGCAGAAATCTTCCTGATGAAGGCGTTCGACGCCGGGCGCGCCGTTAATCGTTACGTGCTTGCGGTCGTAGCGTTCGACCTGTAGATACTCGACATCCTCGACTTTTCTGGTTTCCACCTTCGCTGCGGGAAGATTCATTTGCGCCGCAAGGGTCATGCACAGCGCTTCGTTAAACACTACGCCTGCAAAGCGCTCGACGGCTGGCTTGAGGATGTGCGTGCTGGGCGCGCCGCCCAAGGGCAGTGAAACTTCTTCGCCTTCGAGACGCACGGGGACTTTGTCTTGGGCACCAGCCAGCGAAAGGCGAATGCCTTTCTCACCCGCAAGCAAGGGCCGCTTGGGCAGCTCTCTGAGGATTCCGGCTAGTTCCTTCGCGTCAAGCTTCCGATAGTGGTAGTCGCGCTTGGGCAACTCCTGCCCTGCGGGAAGGAACGTCACCGCTCCCGCACATTCACCGCCGATCTGTTCAAGCATGGCATAGTCGTTGCGCGCGCTGATACCCAGATTGCGGGCGATGATTTCGCGTTTACTCTCTTCCGGCAGAATGCCACCGAAAAATCCCCGGCATTCCTTCGCTGCGAAACGCTCCTGGCGCAGCGGCAGAGATTGCGACAACGCCACCGCTTCCGGTTGTGCAAGCCAACTTTCCAGATACTCAAAGGACATCTGGCCGCCGTCGTCCTGGATCAGATGGCCGAGCAGGCGTTCGTGCAGGTAGACATCGAGCATGCGCGCCATTGCCCTATCCTCGCTTTGTGGCCGCTGGCGGCGGCGTTAGTGTTAGCTGAATGCCGAGAGTCTGGAGGATCGTCAAAACCTTACCGATTTCGGCGGTCTCTTTCCCTCTTTCGACCTCTATGATGAATCGCAGTCCCGTGCCGGAGGTCAGGGCGAGCGCCTTTTGCGTCACGCCGAGGCCCTTCCGCGTGTCGCGGACCAGCCTGCCAATGTCCTGTGGCGTGTATTTCAAGTCCTTGATCCAAGTTACCGTACGGGAATATTATAGCGTTTCTTTGGCCAAAGTCAAGACTATGTTACCGTACGGGAATATCTAATATCATGAGCCTTCGAGAAGGCTAGAATGTTACCGTACGGGAACAAAACATTTTCCTCAACAACAAAGAAGCCTTGAACTGTCCTGTGGCATGACCCGCCTCGACCTGACCCTAAAGACTACCGGCGCGGACAGAAACGAAAACACCGAACACCGTACCGTGGAATCCCGGATCACCCCGACGCCGACGCGTCGCACCGCGTTTTTCACGTCCATCGCGCTTGGCGTCAACTCTCGACCGACTGCAGGTTCTCCGGACACAATCTGCTTGCCTGATTAACGCGCCCTCGGAAGTGAAAGAGTCGGCCTTCCGTACCAGTTCACAGAGAGAGTCAAAATCGATTACTCGGACGGTATGGGGGCTAGAAGCTCCTTATCCTTGCCTCCTCTGTGGCCTCGTTCTCCGGGCGAGTCCGAGAAAAACGTACTGGTACCAAGATTTTTTTCCCTTTTTTCCCTGCTCGATGTTCCTTAAATAAGTAGGGGGCTGCGGTTGGTATTTCCCTCCCAGCCGGAGAACTCTTCGACGGATAAAAATTGTTTCTTACTTTTTCGCGTTTGGATGTTCCTTAAATAAGTAGGGGCCGTGTAAGGCGGTTCTCTTCCGGCCGGGGACTCCTCCGGGGATTAAATTTTTCTCTTACTTTTTCCTGGCTGGAGGTTCCCTAGTAAGTAGAGGGGACTCGGTGAACTTTCTACCATGTAGGTACTCGGTACAGTTTCTAGCGGATCGGAGGGAAACATTTTTATTGAGCTTTTCCATCTTCGGGGCCTCTTACTAGTGTCGGCCTCGAATATTTTCGAGGAACTTCGATCGCTATCTGCAGCGCTGGAAGGTGACGGCCGCATGAAAGACACAGATCACCCTATCCGTCACCTTCGCGTTCACTATGGCGAACGAGCAAATCCCGGAAGGAGAGTAAGTTGCGCGGGACGGAATGGGCAGGATGGACGCGGGATGGCACCGAGTTGGGCTGGAGCGACCCCGCTTTTTCGGCTTTCAGCCGCCCAAAAAGTTCGTGGGGTCGCTCCCGCCCTCACAGGAACTTCGGGGCCGCGTTTTGTGCGCTTGCATACGCAGACCTAAAAATTTGTCAGACAAGAGGTCTGACACTTTGTAAGAAAACGAAAGGACAAGCCCTTTGTCTATATATTGAAGCCACCACCAAAACAGCCCAAAGCAGTCACCATCCAAGCGCGTGTCGAAGAATCGGTAAAGACTCAGCTAGAGCTTTACGCTGAGTTCATCGATGCTTCGCCGTCCTACGTCATCACCGAAGCCCTGAAGCTGCTCTTCCGCAAGGACCACGACTTCAGACGCTGGGCAGACTAAAACACAAACAAACACTACAACGAAAAAGCTAAAGGAGACGTTCTCACAAAGACCGCGTAAGAAATATGAAGTCCCGTCCAACCCAATTCGGTGTGCGCGAGAACGCAGCGTCCTTAAGACGGCACGCCCCGCGCCTTACAGTGGATCCATTGCCATCGACGTCCGAGGTTCTCTCGAAAGATTTGCAACATCGACACGCAACACCAGTCTTTGCATCCCTTCTAACCGATCCGGACAAGTCAATGATTGCCATGCAACTGGAAGTCGCCACAGGAGGAGAACCGGGAGACGGTGCCGGAACTTTTTCCGCTCCCGCAACTGTGGTCACCGCCAAAGAGTCTAGGCAAGTTCTCCTGACACCGGAGCCGTTTGTCTCGGCTGACGATGCGGCGCAGTTTCTCTGTGTCAAACGCCGTTTTCTACTGGAGCTGGCCCGCAGAGGCGCATAGCCGGGGCCTACGCACTTGGCACCGGAACCAAACGCAAAGTCTGGGTGTTCCGACTCTCGGAACTCGCCGCCTCCATCGAGCGGAACGAGACCCAAACACCAAACCTGCCAAAACCGTGTACGATCGGATCTGGCAGTCCCCGCTGAAAAGAGGAGCTATGTCCTATCAGCGAGGATCACTTAAGAAAGTAAAACGCAGGGAAGGAGAAATCTTGGTGCTGCGGTATCGGGTTACGAATTCAGACGGCAGAAGAGTCGAGAACGTCATGCCTATCGGACTTGTCCGGCAATTTCCAAAGGACAAGGACGCATGGCGCGAGGCGGATCGGCTCGGACTCTCCGGCAGAATCAACGACGCCCACGCCCGTGTTTCATTTCACTTCCTGGCGGAGCATTACCTTAAGGCCGATTTCGGCGTGGATGCTGTGCGCCCGAAATCGGTGAATACCACCAGTCACGTCGAGCATGTCGTGCGCGCCTACCTTGTTCCGCGTTTCGGTGACGAAATCGCGGAAGACATCAAGCCGTTCGATATTCAGAAGTGGCTGAAATCCCTCCACGAGAGCAATGGTCTTGCATGGCCGACGATCTCCAAGATGCGGGGCATCATGCGCCGCATTTACAAGATCGGAATCCTGCACGAGCACGTCGCGAAGAATCCCGTACTGCACGTCGAGACGCGCTCGAAGAGCGACTACAAAGCCATCGTCATCACGCCTGCGCAAACGCTTGCGATTCTGAAGGCCCTCCCCTCACCCCTTCACTTCACACTGGTCCTGACCTGTGCCGCTACGGCACTCCGTGCTTCGGAGATTCTGGCGCTGCGATGGTCGGACTTGCTGTGGAATGAGGGAAGAATCCGGATTTCAAAACGCTGGGCAAAAGGCAAGGATGGCGATACGAAGACCGAGGCGTCGGACGGATATGTTCCGCTGCATCCGACCCTGGCCGCTCACCTACGTTCATGGCGGGAACAAAGCCTCTACTCGAAGGATACGGATTTCGTGTTCCCTTCTTTGAGGGCGCGCGGCCGTGGTCCCCTCTCCGCGTCAGTCTTCGTCGCCGATCATCTCCGGCCGGCGGCGAGGAAAGCCGGAGTGCCTATCGAGGACGGTCAGAGGTTCGGACTTCACAACCTTCGCCATTCCCTCAGCAACTGGATGGTGAACAAAGCGAAAGTCGAACCGAAAACTGTTCAGGGAATCTTGCGTCACGCCAAGATTCAGACGACGCTCGATCTGTACACGCAGGAAGACCGCGATGAAACGCTCGCAGCGCAGGGGGAATATCTCACCGCGCTGGGAGTGGCTACGCAGCTGGTGCAGTGAAGTCGGAAAAGTGTGGGTTGAGTGGGTCGAGAGCTTTGAGGCAACACCCGGTAACCTACCGAAAAAGAATGGTGGGCCTGGGTGGACTTGAACCACCGACCTCGCCCTTATCAGGGGCTTTTTTATGGTGCTATATGCATAGTAGCGTGGTGATGATTACGCTGCCAACCTTGATTAATCAGCGTGAGAGCAACACCATGCTCTCGCAACACATCTGCCAGTTTAGGAACCAGCCAGTCCTTATTGCGAATCTCGACGGCAAACTTGTGCTCCTTCGGCAGCTTTTTCAGAGGGT
>Ga0307479_10003593_pt1 | contig 14136 bp, 12 predicted proteins | sample atmos_gasesECM4C_FD_203743 | JGI IMG/M metagenome (GOLD analysis project Ga0307479, IMG submission 203743) | Hardwood forest soil microbial communities from Morgan-Monroe State Forest, Indiana, United States - atmos_gasesECM4C_515 | ecosystem: Environmental > Terrestrial > Soil > Temperate...
ACCCTACCGCACAGAAAAAATCCCTCCATGTGGACGTGAATGAGCAGATCGAGTGTGCGCAGACGCTTGCGTCGCGCTTTTATACCGATCCAGCGATTTTGGAGATTGAGAAGGAGAAGATTTTTCGTCGCACGTGGCAACTGGTGGGAACGCTGCAGCAACCTTGTGGGGAGGTAAACGGCGCAAAACGGACGATTGCCGATACCGAGACCTTTTTTACAGCGGACCTGGCCGGTGAGCCGATCGTGGTGGTGCGCGACAGGGAAGGAACGCTGCGCGCGTTCAGCAACGTGTGCCGTCATCGCGCGGGGCCGATTGCGCAGGGGAGCGGCTGCAAGAATGTCTTGCGCTGCGGGTATCACGGCTGGACGTACGCGCTGGATGGGCGGCTGATCGGCACGCCGGACGTGGAGGGAGTGGAATTTTTCGACCGCAGCACAATGGGCATGGTGCCGCTGCGCTTGGAAACCTGGGAACAGTTTATTTTTGTGAATTTCGACGCGCAGGCGGAGCCGCTTGCCGTGTTCCTGGGAGAGATACCGCAGCAATCTCGGGGATTCCAGTTTGCGGGATTGCAGTTGGCGGAGCGCCGCGACTAAGTCATAGATTGCAACTGGAAGGTGTACGTCGACAACTATTTGGAGGGCTACCACATTCCGATCGCGCATCCCGGCTTGATGCGCGAGATCGACTATGCGCAATACCGTACGGAAACGTTTCGCTACTATTCGCAGCAGTTTGCGCCGATCCGCGCGATGAAGAGCAAAGACTCGGGCGAGCGGTTTTATCCTCCCGGAACAGGGTTGCAAGAGGCGCTTTATTTTTGGGTATTCCCGAATTTGATGGTGAACGTCTATCCCGACAACGTCTCGACCAACTTGATCCTGCCTATTTCGCAGGAAAAGACGCTGACGGTCTTTGAGTGGTTTTTCCACGATGCTGGCTCTGCGAGGATGCGGGAACGCGTGAAAAAAGCGGTGCAGTTCAGCGACGAGGTACAGCAGGAAGATATCGGGCTGTGCGAAAGCGTGCAGCGAGGACTGCGGTCGTCGACGTATGATCGCGGGCGTTATTCGGTACGGCGCGAAAACGGCGTGCACCACTTCCACATGCTGCTGAGTGAATTCCTTGAACGCTGCTGAGGGCACAGAGAGGCAGTGAGAATGCAAGAGCGAAGTTCCCAGCGGCTAGAAAAAATCCGGCCTCGACAAGGTCAGCGGCCGCGCCATCCGGGGCCAGCATTGCTGCGCCCCTACAATGAATTACGCGACAGGTTCCGGCACCGGCTCCATTGATCCTAAGAGGAAAATGTAGCCTGCGATTCCGATGAGCAGGAAAATGCCCGCGGTTGCAAAGGCCCAGAAGAAGGAGTGCGTTGCCTGCACCACGTAACCGGTCACAATCGGAGCTGCTATGCCGGAGACTTGATTGCAGAAATTCAGGATTCCTCCGACGGTGCCGACGCTTTCTTTCGGAGCAATGAGCGACGGAATCGACCATCCTACCGGGGATGCCGCGGACAAGCCTCCCAACGCAACACTGATCCAGAACAGGGCACTCACGGCGCCATTTGCATTTGCCGCGCCCAGAACGCCCAGCCCAAGCGCGGTTCCTCCGATCAGGACGACTTGGCGAACGCGAACCGGATTCCAACCACGCTGAATGAGCGCATCGACGAGCCATCCGCCGATGACCAAATCCATCGCCGTGGCGATGAGCCAAGGGACACTGGTGTAGAGCGCGGAATGAAGCAGATCGACGTGATGAACGGTAGACAGATAGCTGGGCAACCAGGTAAGGAGCAGATAGAAGCTGTAGTTGTAGGACGCAAAGCCGAGAGCAAGTCCCCACACTCGGCGCTGTTGCAGCAAATAGGCGAGGGGCGCGCCCTTGGCGGCGTGCGCGCGATCTTCTGGCTGTGCTCCGCCGTGAGCGATGTACTCGCGCTCAGTGCTGGAGAGGAATTTGTCTTCGCTCGGATTGCGGTAATAAGCGTAGAAAAGCGCGAGAAAGAGAACGCTGATCAGGCCGGTGCCCGCAAAATTCCAGCGCCAGCCGAAGTGTACGAGCACGAGGCCCAACACAGGTATCCCGATGGCCGAGGAGAATTTCGCTGCGGAGTCGAACATCGCCGTTGCCAGGCTGCGTTCGTCCTTCGGAAACCAGTAACCGGTGGCTTTCGCGTAAGCCGGAAACGTTGGGGCTTCGCCGATCCCCAAGAGAAGCCGAGAGGCAAACAATGCGCCTATGCCGCCGGAAATGGCAGCGGCGAACGAGGCTACGCTCCAAATAATCGTGCCGACGATTCCGACGCGCCGGACGCCGAAGCGGTCAAGCAAGAGCCCGGAAGGGAGCTGGAGGACCGCGTAGCTCCAATTGTAGGCGCTCGACAAATAGCCGAACATCACGGCGGAAATTCCGAAGGCGTCCTGCAGGGCATCGCGGGAGACGGAAAGGTTCACGCGGTCGAAATAGTTCACCAGCACGCCGAAGCCGAGGAGCAAGGCAATGCCCCAGCGGCGGCGCGGGATTCTTAGTAGCGGGTTGGCCGGATGTACTTGTGCTGGCGTCATCTTGGAGCTAGGTCAAGCTGCGCGAGTATCCCACAAGGCGGTCGGTGATGTCTCAGCCGGGGGAGATGAAAAGATAACGCTGAGACGCAGAGAAAGCAGAGATACGCAGAAATTGCCGGGCGACTTTGTGTTGGCGTTGTCTTGAGTTCTTGCCCAGGGGAGTTGAATGATTGCCAAGCAGGGGCGGAGCAGCGCTGCGCCCCTACGAGCGCTAGGCCCAGGAATAGCCCTGTTTCGCGAGCGGAAGCGTGCGGATGCGTTTGCCGGTTAGCGTGAAAAGGGCGTTGCACACGGCGGGCAGCACAGGTGGCAATGCCGGCTCGCCCAAACCGGTGGGTGAATTGTCGGTCTTGAGGAAATGGACTTCGATTTCCGGCGGGGCCTGCGTCAAGCGCACCGGCGGATATTCGTTGAAGTTGCTCTGCACGGCGCGGCCGCGGTCGATGGTGATCTCATAGCCCATCAGGTGACTGAGCCCTTCAATCACGCCGCCTTGCACTTCATTCAGTGCGCCGCTGGGATTGATGATCTGGCTGCCGACGTCGCCGGCGACCCACACTTTGTTTACGCGGATTTTATCGCCCGGCGCGAGATGGACTTCGGCGACTTCCGCAAAGTGTCCGCGGTGGCTGAAATGGAAGGCCACGCCCATGGCGGTATCTTTTGGCAGCTTGCGCGAACCCCAGCCGGATTTTTCGGCGACAAGTTCTAGCACGCCGCGCATGCGCTTGGCGTCGAACAAAGGCGGAGGAGGTGCGCCGGCCGGTGCGCCGTCCGGAGGCGTGAAGGCAAGGGGGGCGTTGCTGAGCAGCGCGAGCCGGAATTGCACGGGATCCTTGCCCGCGGCGTGAGCGAGTTCGTCGATGAACGATTGCATCACGAAAGCGATGCCGTTGCTGCCGGGGGCGCGCATCGCGCCGGTCGGCACTCCGGTGGGCATCAGGGAGTTATGCAGCGCGTAGTTGGGAACGAAGCGCCCGGGAAATTCGTCTGGAGAAATGCCGGCGGCGGAGGCGAATTTCTCACCTTCGCCGAAGGAGATGAAGTGATTGCGCCATGCGACCAGTTTGCCCGAGGCATCGATCGCTGCCTTCAGCGAATGATAACCAGCGGGCCGGTAAAAATCGTGGCGCATGTCGTCTTCGCGCGTCCATAAAAGCTTTACGGGCGCGCCGGTGACTTTGGAAATGTAGGCGCCTTCGATCATGTAGTCGTTGGTGAGGCGCCGCCCGAAGCCTCCGCCCATGCGCGTGAGGTGGATGGTGATGTCCTTTTCGCTGATGCCAAGCGTTTTCGCAACTTGTCCGAGGCCGCGCTGCGGCGTTTGGCTAGGCACCCACATTTCGAGCTTGCCGTCCTGATAGTGCGCGGTGCAGTTTTGCGGCTCGAGCGGCGCGTGCGCGATGAATGGATAGGAATAGTACGCCTCGACAACCTTTGGCGCGTTTTGCAGCGCGGCTTCGGCGTCGCCGTCTTTGCGAAGAGAACGCGCGGGCGGTTGCTTAGAGAGTTCCTCGGCGCGGTGGGCGAACCCTTCGCTGCTCTGCTGCGCGGTCTTGCCCTCGTCCCACTTGACTTGCAGTTTCTGCCGAGCAGTGCGCGCTTGCCACCAGCTATCCGCAACGATGGCGACGCCGCAGAGCAAGCCGGTCAAGTCGTTACCACCTTCGACGACGAATGCGTGGCGGACTCCTGGCATCGCCTTGATTTCGTCGACGTTTGCGGTAATGACCCTGCCGGCAAACACCGGGCACTTCTCGAAGACAGCCCACAACATACCGGGAACCGTGAAATCGATGCCAAAGAGCGGCTTGCCGGTCAAAATTGCGGCATTGTCCACCTGCGGGATGGATTTGCCGATGATTTTGTAATCCTTGGGGTCCTTCAGGCGCACGGTCTGTAGATCAGGAGGTGGCAACGTCGCGGCCTTTGCGGCTAGCTCGCCATACCCAAGCGAGCGCTTCGTGGACTCGTGATGGACGCGGCCAGAGGCGGTCGTGCATTCCGACTCCGGCACGCTCCAAATCTGCGCGGCGGCGGTGATCAGCATCTGGCGGCCCGCCGCGCCGATGCGGCGCATCGGCTCCCAATTGTTAGGCGTAGCGGTGCTGCCTCCCGCGACCTGCGATCCGTATTTCGCGTAATCGACGTCGGCCTGTTCCGTACGCACGTCTTTCCAGTCGACATCGAGCTCTTCCGCGATGAGCATTGGCAGCATGGTCTTGATGCCTTGGCCGATTTCTGGATTTTTGGCGGTGATGGTGACAATGCCGTCCGGCGCAATGCGGATGAAAGCGTTCGGCACCAGATTGGCTGGCGGCGGACCCTGGGGCGCTTGCCCGAAAACTTTCGGATCGATGTAAGCAGACAGGAGCAAGCCCCCGCCGGCGATGGCGGTCACCCGAAGAAAGGAGCGGCGCCCGATCGTGCTTGGAATTGTTGCGGTAGCCATAAGCGCCTCCTTAATCCTGACCCGACGCGTTCCCGTTGCTCGGCGAGTGCGCTCCGCGCGTCGGCTGACCCGTTGCCAAAGTAGCGGCCATATGAATTGCCTGACGAATGCGGATGTACGTTCCGCAGCGGCAGATGTTGCCGTTCATCGCCGCATCAATGTCTTGATCCGAGGGCTTGGGAGTTTTAGCGAGCAGCGCAGCAGCGGACATCATCTGTCCAGCCTGGCAGTAACCGCACTGCGGCACGTCGAATTCCGCCCACGCAACCTGCACCGGATGCGAGCCGTCGGTCGAGAGCCCTTCGATGGTCGTAATCTTGGCGTTGTCCGCGGCGGACACCGGCGTCTGGCATGAGCGCACGGCTCGTCCGCCGATGTGCACCGTACAAGCGCCGCAGAAGCCGATTCCGCAGCCGTACTTTGTGCCGCGAAGATTTAGCACATCGCGTATAACCCACAGGAGCGGCATGTCCGCGGGAGCGTCCACCGTGGCGGGCCGTCCGTTTACTGTCAGTTTGTATGGCATGGTCGAATCCTGAAAGCAAAATTCACTGCGTGGTTAGAGCAGGCCAAAACGAAGTCCTCAACAACAAAGAACATAAGAGCGGACAAGTGCTCTTGTCAAACCAAAAAATCTTAACCGCAACCGCAGCAAACCTGAAGTAGGACAAATGCTTGCGGCAACCTCGCCTCTCATGTACGCTCCGAGCTTCGTAAGCGCCGATTTTTTTGCGAGAAACGCGGCCCCCATCGAAATCGCATTGCGACCGGATGGAAGGAGCCATGAAGAATGACGGGAATCGACTGGCTGATACTGGGCTTATATTTCGCGTTCGTCCTGGGCATCGGCGTGGCGCTCAAGGGCTCCATGAAGACCAGCGCGGACTTTTTTCTCGCCGGCCGTGCCATTCCCGCGTGGGTTGCCGGGCTCGCGTTCATGTCCGCGAACCTCGGGGCGCAGGAAGTCATCGGCATGGGCGCTTCCGGAGCGAAGTACGGAATCGCCACCTCGCATTTTTACTGGATCGGCGCGATTCCCGCGATGGTCTTCGTCGGCATCTTCATGATGCCGTTTTACTACGGTTCCCGCGCGCGCTCCGTGCCCGAATACTTGCGTTTGCGCTTCGACGAAAAGACGCGCGGCCTCAACGCCATCTCCTTCGCCATCATGACCATTTTCTCCTCGGGCATCTCGATGTACGCCATCGCCAAGCTGATTCAGACCCTGCATGTGTTTGACGCCGTGTTTCAGCGGCTGGGGCTCAATAGCTCGTGGATTTTCGACTTCGCCATAATAATCTCAGCCATCGTGGTGCTCGTTTATACGTTTCTCGGTGGCTTATCGAGTGCCATTTACAACGAGGTGCTGCAATTTTTTCTCATCGTCGCGGGATTTCTGCCGCTCAGCTACTTGGGACTGAAAAACGTAGGCGGCTGGTCGGGACTGAAGGCTACGCTGGGGCCGAGTTACACCCACTCGTGGGCAGGGCTGAGTCACGCCAACACCAACCGGCTCGGAGTGGAATGGTTCGGTCTGGTGATGGGATTGGGCTTTGTACTCTCCTTCGGCTACTGGTGCACGGATTTTCTCGTCGTACAGCGCGCTATGGCCGCGAAGTCCATGAGCGCGGCGCGGCGGACGCCGCTAATCGGCGCCTTCCCAAAAATGTTGTTTCCCTTTCTGGTCATTCTGCCGGGCCTGATTGCTATTGCGCTGCCCACGCAGCCCCCCGTTCCGTCGCACGCCCGCGTGGTCGTGGGCGCGGAGCCGCCGGGAAAGGGCATCATTCCTCTCAAGCTCGACGCAACCTCCGGCCAGCCCATGCTCGACAAGTACGGCAAGCCGCAGCTCGACTACGATCTCGCGGTGCCCAGCATGCTGCTGCATTATTTTCCGCCGGGCATGCTCGGCCTCGGACTCACCGCGCTGCTCGCCAGCTTCATGTCGGGCATGGCCGGCAACGTGACCGCCTTCAACACTGTCTGGACCTACGACATCTATCAGTCCTACATCCGGCCCGGCGCCACCGACGCGCACTATCTTTGGATGGGCCGCGCGTCCACCGTTTTTGGTATTGCGTTTTCCATCGGCGCGGCGTACATGGCCAATCGCTTCAACAATATTATGGACATGCTCCAGCTCGTCTTCGCATTCGTGAACGCGCCACTGTTTGCCACGTTTCTGCTCGGCATGTTCTGGAAGCGCACAACGGGGCACGGCGCTTTCACCGGCTTGCTTGCCGGAACCGCCGCCGCCGCGATTCATCATGGGTTAACGCTTCCTGCGGGCGCCGTTGTCGGCATCAAGGGGGGCTGGCTGGCGATAACGCACACCTATCCAAGCGAGATGGCGCAGAATTTCTGGACCGCGATTTATGCGTGGAGCACCTGCTTCGTGGTGACCATCGTCGTGAGCCTGCTGACGCGCGCGCCCGAGGAGAGCAAGCTGGTCGGCCTGGTCTATTCGCTCACGCCAAAGCCTGAAGAAGAGCCGCTAGCGTGGTATGCAAGGCCGGCTTCGCTGGCGCTCATGGTACTAGCCGGCACAGTCTTGCTGAATATCATCTTCTGGTAGGAGAGCCGATGGGCATCGACATTCGCTTGCCGCTGGGAATTTTGTTCTTGCTGCTGGGGGCGATTCTGGTCGTTTACGGGGCCGCGAGCGATCCCTCAGTCTACGGGCAATCCCTTGGCATCAACGTGAACCTCTATTGGGGAGTCGTGCTGCTCGCGTTCGGCGCGCTCATGTTTGGGCTCAGCCGGCGCGGCGCGCGCGCGGAGCCCCGAGGTGAAAACATTCCGCAATCTCCGCGTTCCTCTGGTCATTGAGGCCATCCTCAGAATATGAAGCTCATCCGTTATCTCGATCGCTCTGGAAGAATTCAATATGCCGCGGAGCAGCCCGGCGGCGCGCACCTTCGAATGGAAGGCGATCCTTTCGGCAAAAATCGCGTGACCCAGGAATCGGCGAACATCGCAAAGGTCCTAGCGCCCGTGGTCCCTGTCATGATTTGGTGTATCGGGCAGAACTATCGCCGCCACGCGGACGAAGTGGGCATGAGTTCGGGCGACTATCCCGTGGTCTTCGCAAAGGGCGCGAACACGCTGCAAGATCCCGGCGGGCCCATAGCCATTCCCACCCGCGCGGGGACGGCGGAGCTTGACTACGAAGGCGAGCTGGTAGTCATCATTGGAAAGGCTTGCAAAGACGTGAGCCGCGAGCACGCCCTCAAGTACGTCGCAGGTTACGCCTGCGGGAATGATGTGAGCGCCCGCGACTGGCAGTTGAAAAAAGGCGGCAGCCAATGGTGCCGCGGGAAAAGCTTCGACACCTTCGCCCCCATCGGCCCTTGCCTGGTGACCCCGGACTCCATCGCGGACCCCAGCGGGTTGGGCATCCAGACCACGGTGAACGGCCGCGTAATGCAGGATGGCAACACCCGCGATATGGTGCGAGACATTCCCACACTTATCGAATTCTTGAGCCAGAGCACCACGCTGCCGCCGGGCACCGCCATCTTTACCGGAACGCCGCACGGAGTGGGCATGGCGCAGAATCCGCCGCTGTGGCTCAAGGACGGCGACGAAGTTAGCGTCACGATCGAAAAAATCGGAACGCTGACGAATATCGTGCGTCAGCTATAGCGGCTATTCGTGAACTGGCCGAACGCTGAACGAAAAACTCGTGTGGTATAGAATCAGACGTATATGTCAGGAAATGGAGCACAACGCCGCGTCTTGCGGCTCGACCCGAGAGACAACGCTCTCGTAGCTTTGACGGACCTGCGCAAAGGCGAAACCGTGAGTTTTGCAGGCAGCGAGTACGTGCTGCTCTCTGACGTTCCTGCAAAGCATAAGTTTGTCACCGAAGATCTGCCGGCGGGCGGCGAGGTCATAATGTATGGCGTCCTGGTCGGCCGCACCGCGGAGCCGTTGCGGCGCGGCGGGCTTCTTTCGACCCGCAATCTCCGCCATGCATCCGCCGCATTTCACGATCGAGACGCGGCTCCACGCTGGTCGCCGCCCGATGTCTCACGCAGGCGGGAGCAAACATTTCTTGGGTACCAAAGAGCGGATGGACTGGTGGGCACGCGCAATTATTGGATCGTGCTTCCGCTGGTTTTTTGCGAAAACCGGAACCTAGCCGTTTTGAAGCAAGCCCTTGAGGAAGAGCTTGGCTTTGCTGCTCCGCAAATTTATCGCCGCCAGGTTGCGGAGATGGTGCGCCTGTATCGAGAGGGCAAAGGCGAGGACCTTCGCTCAGTTTCGTTCACCGAAAACAAACCCGCGGCGCCTGCAGCAAGAGTTTTCCGCAATGTCGACGGCATAAAATTCCTGACACACGAAGGCGGCTGCGGCGGCACGCGCGAGGACTCCGCAAATTTGTGCGCGCTGCTGGCCGGCTACATTCACCATCCAAACGTTGCCGGCGCCACCGTCCTGAGTCTCGGATGCCAGCACGCGCAAGTAACCATCTTGCAGGACGAAATCAAGCGCCGCGACGCAAACCTCCGCAAGCCGCTCCTTATTTTCGAGCAGCAAAAGAGCGCCTCCGAAGCGGCCATGATTTCGCAGGCGATTCGTGAGACGTTCCTCGGCTTGGTCGAAGCCGACAACGCTCAACGCCGGCCAGCGCCCTTATCGCAGCTTTGCGTTGGGCTGAAATGCGGCGGCTCCGATGGATTTTCCGGAATTTCCGCAAATCCCGCCATCGGACACGTTGCTGACCTTCTGGCGGTGTTAGGCGGGAGGGGAATTCTTTCGGAGTTTCCGGAGCTCTGCGGCGTCGAACAGGAACTCATCAATCGTTGCGTTAGCGCGAGCGTTGCGGAGCGTTTCATGCACTTGATGACAGACTATGCGGCGCGAGCGAAGGCCGTGCGCGCCGGATTCGAGATGAACCCCTCGCCGGGAAACATTCGCGACGGGTTGCTCACGGATGCCATGAAATCGGCGGGTGCGGCAAAGAAGGGCGGCACCTCGCCGGTTACCGGGGTGCTCGACTACCCGGAATATTCCTCGGAGCCGGGATTAAACTTGCAATGTACGCCCGGCAATGACGTCGAGTGCGTAACCGCGCAAGTGGGCGCAGGCGCGAACGTCGTATTGTTCACCACCGGGCTCGGCACACCCACCGGGAATCCCATCGCTCCGGTCATTAAATTATCCACCAACTCAGATTTGGCGCGCCGTATGCCGGACATCATCGATATCGACACCGGCGGCATCATTTCCGGCGAAATTACCATCGAGCAGATGGGCGAAAACATTTTAGAACGCGTCATACAAGTTGCGAGCGGCGAGCTTCATACCAAGGCCGAGCTGCTCGCGCAAAACGACTTCATCCCCTGGAAGCGAGGAGTCTCTCTCTGAGCGGCGCCCCGACACGTCGCGATGCCTTCCGCCTCGACGGCAAAGTAGCCGTGATCACAGGCGCCGGCAGCGGAATCGGCCGCGCCATAGCGCAGCGTTTCGCGCAACAATGCGCAGCGGTCCGCATTCTTGATCTCGACGAAAAAGCGGGCAATGCTGCCGCACAGGAAATTGGGGCATCGGGCGGTGATGCCAGGGCCTTTGCCTGCGACGTCTCCGATCAGTCGAGCGCCAAGGAAGTCTTTAACAAACTAGCGCGGCAACGTCGACTCGATATTCTCGTGAATAATGCGGGCGTATCGCATATTGGCACCGTCGAGACGACGACCGAGGCCGATTTCGATCGACTCTTCCGCATCAACGTAAAAGGCGTCTACAACTGCACGTATGCCGCGATTGGCCACATGAAATCGCAGGGTGGTGGCGTGATTCTGAATATGGCCTCCATCGCAGGCACCGTAGGACTCGCCGATCGCTTCGCGTATTCCATGAGCAAAGGCGCGGTGGTGGCCATGACCTATTCCGTGGCCAAGGATTATCTGGCGCACAAGATCCGCTGCAACTGCATCTCTCCCGCGCGCGTGCACACTCCGTTCGTCGACGGCTACTTGCGAAAGAACTATCCCGGCCGCGAGCACGAAATGTTTCAAAAATTATCGGCGTCGCAGCCTATCGGCCGCATGGGTGAGCCCGAAGAAGTTGCTGCCTTGGCTCTTTTCCTTTGCTCGGATGAAGCGGCGTTCATCACCGGGACGGATTACCCGATCGACGGAGGATTCTTCAATCTCCGTGGATGAGCGAAAGCGCGCGGTTTCCGCGAGCGGAATCTTTAAATGATGATTGATTCGCACCAGCACTTTTGGCGCTATGATGCCGTCCGCGATGCGTGGATCACTGACTCTATGGCCGTGTTGAGGCGCGACTTCCTGCCAGACCATCTCGCCGCGGAACTTACGGCGAACGGTATCGACGCCTCCATCGCGGTGCAAGCCGATCAGTCCGAAAGCGAAACGATGTTTCTGCTGGATCTCGCGGAAAAAAACAAACTGATTGCCGGCGTTGTCGGCTGGGTGGATCTTTCATCGCCTCGCATCGGGGAAAGACTCGAGCATTTCTCGCACTCATCAAAATTGCGCGGCTTCCGCCATATCGCGCAGTCCGAGCCGGACGATCGGTTTCTCGCCCGGGAAAACTTCGTCAAGGGCGTCGCGCAGTTGCGCGCATTCGGTTTCACCTACGACATCCTTATCTATCCCAAACAATTGCCGGCAGCCATTGAACTCGTCGCCCGCCTCCCCGAACAGCGCTTCGTTGTCGATCACCTTGCCAAGCCGGAGATCAAGTCCGGGAAGACTGCGCCCTGGGCGGCACAAATGAAAGAAATAGCACAAAACAAAAATGTGTTCTGCAAGCTTTCCGGCATGGTTACGGAAGCGGACTGGAAGCATTCGAAAGCGGATGATTTCAAGCCTTACCTCAACGTGGTCTTCGGCGCTTTCGGAGCGGAGCGTTTGATGTTCGGCTCCGATTGGCCGGTATGCTTGTTGGCTGCGACGTATCGTCAGGTGAAGCAGCTCATCGAGGAATACGTGAAGGGATTCTCTCAGTCTGACAAGGAAGGGATTTTCGGCGGCAACGCCGCTCGTTTTTACGGATTGAAAACGGCACAACATGGACTTGCAGCTTAAGGGCAAGGTTGTTCTGATTACTGGAGGCGCCAAGGGCATCGGCGCCGCGATCGCGCGCGGTTGCGCGCGCGAAGGCGCAATCCCGGTTCTGGTGGATAAAGACGGTGAAGCGGGAAGGCGGTTGCAAATGGAGCTGCAGAAATCTGGAGCGTCCTGCGGCATGATTGGTTCCGATTTGTTGCCGGCCGCAAATTGTGCGGCTGCAATCGAGGCGACGCTCCGCGATTTCGGACGACTCGACGTGCTGGTAAACAACGCCGGAATTAACGACAACGCCGGTCTCGAGCACGGCAATCCAGAAAAATTCCTGCGTTCGCTGAAGCTCAACCTTCTCCACTACTACAACATGGCCCATTACGCCCTCCCGGCGTTGAAGAAATCCCAGGGCTGTGTCGTTAATATTGCCTCCAAGGTCGCCATCACCGGGCAAGGCGGCACCTCTGGCTACGCCGCAGCAAAGGGCGCGATTCTTGCGCTTACTCGGGAGTGGGCTGCGGAGTTGCTTCCCTTCGGCATTCGCGTCAACGCGCTGCTCCCCGCCGAAGTCATGACCCCGCTCTACAAGCAATGGCTCGGCACGTTTCCGAATCCTGACGAAAAACTCAAGCAAATCACAGCCAAAATTCCGCTGGGCAACCGCATGACCGAGCCTGACGAAATCGCCGCAATGGTGCTGTTTCTCATGTCGGACCAGGCCAGCCACATAACTGGCCAGCACGTGCTGGTGGACGGCGGCTACGTCCATCTCGACCGCGCTCTGACATAAAATGCAACTCTGTAGTGGAACCTGATTCGTGAAGCCACAATGAACAAGCGACACTGCCTCACTCTTGACCTCAAAGATGACCCGGCGTTAATTGCCGAGTATCGCCGCTATCACGAGGAAATCTGGCCGGACATTACCCGTAGCATCAAAGACTCCGGCATCGTCGACATGGAAATTTATTTGCTCGGTACGCGCTTGTTCATGGTCATGGAAGTGGACGCGCGATTTTCTTTCGACGCCAAAGCCAAAGCCGACCGCGCAAATCCCAAAGTTCGCGAATGGGAAGAACTGATGTGGAAATTCCAGAAGCCTCTCCTAGACGCAAAGCCAGGAGAAAAGTGGCTGCTCATGGAACGTATCTTCAAGCTGTAACCGTAGGCTCGTCGAGGATTTGGTCAGCAGAAGTTACAAAGAGGAGGACGCAAGCTCATGCAATCGAATCGCATCCCCCGGCGTGACTGGCTGGTTGGCACCGGAGCATCGCTTGTCACTCTAGCCGCCGCGAAAGGAGGGCAAACGTCCGCGCAGCCGCAAGCGCAAGAAACCTCGGCCGCGGAAGACGCCGACCGCGCTCGCCGTATGCAATGGTGGCACGAAGCGCGCTTCGGCATGTTCATCCATTGGGGTCTGTACAGCGTGCTCGGTCGCCACGAATGGGTGATGGAAAACGAAGGCATTCCCGTAACCGAATACGAGCAGCTCGCCAAACGTTTCCAACCGAAGGTGAATGCCGCGCGCGCCTGGGCCAAGCTCGCCAAGCAAGCCGGTCAAAAATATATGGTCATGACCTCCAAGCATCACGAAGGCTTCTGCAACTTCGACACCAAGCTCACCAACTACTGCGCACCGAAACAAGGCCCTGGCCGGGACCTCGTTCGTGAGTACGTCGAAGCCGCCCGCGCGGAAGGTTTGCGCTTCGGCTTCTACTATTCCTTGATGGATTGGCACCATCCCGACGGCGCGCTCTGCGCCACCAACGAAGACGCCCGCAAGCGCTTCGTCGAATACACGCACGGCTTGATCCGCGAGTTAATGACCAATTACGGAAAAGTAGACGTGCTTTGGTACGACGTGTCCTGGCCGCTCGATGCCCGCGGCTGGGAATCCGAACGCATGAACAAAATGGTCTTCGAGCTGCAGCCCGACATCATCGTGAACAATCGCAACGCCCTCCCCGGCGATTTCTCAACGCCCGAGCAGGAGATCGTCGCCGACAAGCGCGGCCGCGCCTGGGAATCCTGCATGACACTGAATGAAAGTTGGGGATATCACCAGGCGGATGAT
>Ga0307479_10003594_pt1 | contig 14136 bp, 16 predicted proteins | sample atmos_gasesECM4C_FD_203743 | JGI IMG/M metagenome (GOLD analysis project Ga0307479, IMG submission 203743) | Hardwood forest soil microbial communities from Morgan-Monroe State Forest, Indiana, United States - atmos_gasesECM4C_515 | ecosystem: Environmental > Terrestrial > Soil > Temperate...
CACAGTTTCTCGCCCTCGGATAAAAGAATTCATCACAATTGTTCGCAGGGAGGTTTCATGAAAAGGCTACTAGCCAGTTCATGCGTTGTACTCTTAGTCGTCGTCTTGGGCACATTCGCCCACGGACAGAACCCCATTCCGAGTTCTGAAAATGCAAGGCATCAACTCGCGATAGACCTCTTGCGGTCGATAAACACGGCCGAATTGGATTACAAGCTCAGGCACACAGGATATGCGGACTGGAAAACGCTTGTTACGAATGCGTATTTTACAAGCAGCGGAACGAAGTGGGCTCCAAAAGACAGTCCTCTCTCGAAGTTGCAGTTTTCGAAAAGCTCCGAAATCCTGCCCGAATGGAGCCTGCGTCTCAACGTTAGCGCCGATGCCAAAGCCTACGACCTGCTGCTGGAAGACCTAATGGACGATAAATGCGGCTATGCCGCGATAACAGACGACCGCGGCGTAATTCGTCAAGCGAAGTCAATTGATTGCAAGATGTAGGCAAAACTGACAGGCTCGACACAAATCTTGGAGTGGAATAGGAATCTTGGTAGCGCTAACGGGAATCGAACCCGTATTTCGGCCTTGAAAGGGCCGCGTGCTAACCGTTGCACCATAGCGCCACAGGTCGTGCAGTTGGAACCGTTTCTAGAATAAGGAAAATCGCAGTAACTCACAAGCGAATGACCGCGATAAGCGCGAGGGCTCTTATGCACCGAACTGGCGGAGGTGATGGTCGGCGTGGAGATATGCCAGCCGCATCCATTCTCTTTTGGAGAGATGGCCAAAATGGGGATGAGGCTCGCTGCTGAATCGCCCGGGAGATTGCGTGAAGCGTTCGATCAGGTGGCGCAGTTCCTGCATGTCGCGGCTGAATTCCGCCGGTTGCGTGCCGCCGATATTCTGGTCCAGTTCCGGCATGGTCTTAAAGCCGTGCGGCCAGGGGATCGGCGCCCACAGGGCCACCCATTTCAGGAGCAGCCGCGGCGCCGGGACGGGAGCGGGCTTGGCGGGCCGCTCGCCCAGGTAGAGCCGGAAGCCATCGCTCAAGTGGCAAATCATGTTGTGCGCGGACATCGAGCCCCAGCGGCGCTGGCTGGCGGGTTGCATTGCTTCCAGGCGGCGCAGGATTTCTTCTTTGTCCCGGGGATTGCGAAGCGTCTTCATGACTGCGGTTCCCCTGAAGGTCGGGGCAAGAATGTTCAGTCGGTGCTAATTAGCTTTGCCGGTCCTGGAATTCCTCGTTCCAGGCCATTTGGATGGCTTCGAGCTTCGACTCGTTCGATGCGCCGGGATCGCCAGTGAAGCCCGAGAGTTCGATGATCCACTTGTGCATGTCGGTGAAGCGCACGGTCAGCGGATCGGTGTCCGGATGCTTATCCGTCAAGGCGATGGCGATGTCTTCGATGGCGTCCCAATCAAATGTCGGCGGCATGCGTAGCTCCATAAACCCTTGCTTCCCACACGTAATTACATTGCTGAACAACGCGACAAATTGTCATTCCGAGCGCAGCGCGGTTCTTGCGCCCCGGATGATTTTTCGGGGCGAGGAATCTGCTTTTTCCTTTGAAACGCATCCCTTCCTCAGTGGTCGAGTTCCTTGGCGTAATTCTTATTCCACTCGGGAATCTCGACAACGATGTCCGTCGTGCCGTCGGGCACGGTCTGGCAGCCTAGGCGCGACTTCGGCGTGATGCCCGGCGCTTCGTCTAGCTCATCGAGTTCGGCGTCGGTGGCTTCATTGCACGACTCGAGCCCTTGATGAACGATCACGTGGCACGTTGAGCAGGCGCAAACTCCGCCGCAAGCGTGGTCGAGCCCTATCTTGAACCCTTCGGAAATGTCCAAGATGCTTCCCGGCAGGCCGTTGTGGCCGTACGGGACTTTTTCCGGGTCGATTTCAATCGTTTTGCCGCTCGGAAGAAACGTCACTTTATATTTCTTCGTGGCGGGTTTGTATTTCACTTCTTCGATGTATGGATTTGTTCCGCCCATGTAAGCTTCCTTCCCCGGTGTTGCCGTTGCCTACACTTCCGCGACTCTACGCCCTTCGAGCGCCGTTGAAACTGCCGCGCTCATCAGCACTTCCGCCAGATGCTCCGTCGCGCGATTCAATTCATCAATCCGCTTGCGAATCAGCTTGTAATCGTCGCCCGCTACAGATTCTTTCAACGCGGCCACGCTGCCGTCAATGTCTGCGCGCTCCTCGGCGGCCAATTCCGCCGAACGCGGATTCCCAAGCGCCTTAACTGTGGCTGTAAGGATCGCCTCCGCTTCCGTGCGCGCCTCGATCAACTGCCGCTCGGCAAAATCCTGTTCGGCGTACTCGATGGATTCTTCGAGCATGCGCTCGATTTCCGTGTCGCTGATGCCGTAGCTCGGCTGGACCTCAAGCGAGTGCTGCTGGCCGTTGCGAAGGTCTTTCGCGCCCACTTGTAGGATGCCGTTGGCGTCGATCAGGAATTTCACCTCGATGCGCGGCAGCCCCGCAGGGGCTGGCGGGACTTTCAGCGTAAACCGCGCCAGCGACCGGCAATCTTTTGCCAATTCGCGCTCGCCTTGCAGCACGTGGATGTCGATGCCCGTCTGATTATCCACGCCCGTCGTGTACAGTTCCTGCGCGCTCGCGGGAATCGTCGAATTGCGCGGGATGATTTTCGCCACCGCGCCCCCGTAGGTTTCAATCCCCAGCGAAAGCGGCGTGACGTCGAGCAGCAACATGTTTTTCACGCCGTGGTCCAGGATATTGGCTTGCACCGCCGCCCCCAGCGCCACCACTTCATCCGGATTCAGTTCCGTGTGCGGCCTGCGGTCAAAATATTCCTGCACAGTGCGGCGAATCAGCGGCGTGCGCGTCGCGCCTCCAACCAGCACCACTTCGTCCATGTCTCCAGGCTTGAGCTGTGCATCCGCCAGCGCTTGTTTCACCGGCCCCATCGTGCGGTCAACCACGGGACGCATGAGACGCTCCAATTCGGAGCGAGTACGAATGAACGACTGCAACTCGGCGTCGCTGATGCTTAGCCAAGCGAACCGACTACCATCCGGGCGGGTCGCCCGCAGCGTGGCTTCGTTCTTTTCACTCAATTCGTGTTTCAAGGCAATAACAGCCTGGCGCAGCTCCTGTCGATTTTCGGCGGTCAAATCGTAAGCGGGCATGGACTGCGTAATCTTATTTTTCAGGAACTCTTCCAGAAGCAAATTATCTATGTCATCGCCGCCCAGGTGCGTGTCCCCGTTCGTCGAGAGCACTTGATAAATGTCGCCTTCGCTCGTGGAGATGAGCTTCAGCACGGAAATGTCGAACGTGCCGCCGCCAAGGTCGTAAACCGCCACTTTGCCCCGCTGCTTTTCGTGCAAGCCGTACGCCAGCGCTGCGGCTGTCGGCTCGTTCACCAGGCGCAGAACTTCCAGGCCCGCGATCTTGCCCGCGTCTTTGGTGGCCTGGCGCTGCGCATCGTTGAAATATGCGGGCACGGTGATGACCGCGCGATCCACCGCCTCGCCAAAAAACGATTCGGCCCAATTCTTCAATTCGCGCAAAATGAACGCTGAAATCTCCGGCGGCGTGAAGACCTTATCGCCCAGCAGCACGCGAATGACGTTCTTGCTCGCGGGATCGATTCGAAACGGAAACAGCTTCAATTCATCCTGCACGTCCGCGGGTCCGCGACCCATGAGCCGCTTCACGGAATAAATCGTGCGCTCAGGCTGCGTCAGGAGTCTGCGCTTGGCAGGCTCCCCAACAATAACGCTGCCGTCCGCATCGATGCTCACTACCGACGGGCACAAGGTCGATCCGTACGGCCCCGCGATACACTTCGGCGCTCCGTCCGGCTCGGTGTATGCCACCAAGCTGTTCGTCGTTCCAAGATCGATGCCGACGATTCGGCCCATGCCTGTGATCAAACCTCTGCCAATTCTTTGGCGACGTTATTGACCAGATTCCGGATATAGGAGCGGCGGTTCAAAAGCTCATTCATTCGTGCCATCAATTTCTTGCCGGACTCTTCCGCCGCGTTCGCGTCTACTCCTGCATCCCACTCCTTAGCGACTTCCTGCAACTCGCCATCTACCTCGCCGAGCTTTTCCTGGAAATTCTTTTCGGCGCCTTCGAGGCGCGATTTCAACTCCGCCAGCTCCTCCCCGGAAGCTTTGGCCTCGCGCAATTCATCCAGAGATTCGTTTAGTTCGAAAACTTCTTCGAGCAATTCCGGCGGCGCTTGCTGCTTTTTTTCACCTTCCTTGCGCTCGCCTTCGATAGCCAGCAAATACTCGACACGCGCAATCGGGTCGCGCAACGTGCGATACGCGTCATTCAACTCCGAGCTGCGCTTCAAAGAAAGTTCGCGCTCCTCTTCGCTGGCGTTCACAAAATTATCCGGATGCAGCTTCCAGCTCAGTTGCAGGAACTTCTGCTCGAGGGCTTCCGTTTCAATCCACAATTTTCGAGGCAATTCGAAAGTGGCGAAGTAATCCGTCGCTTTGGCCGCGTTTGCCGATGTGACCGGAGTGCTCATGAGAAATTCTATCAAGACTTCAGAAGGCACAAAAAAAGTGGCTGGCGAGTGCGGCTGCCAACCACTTGTCCCACCTCAGCCTGCATAACTCTCTACGCCCGAAATACCGTGAAGCTAAGAGCACAGGCAAGAGTGCCTGTGCTACTTAAGCCGTAAAGGAGCTGCCGCAGCCGCAATTGCGCGCCGCATTGGGATTCTGAAACACGAATCCCTGGCGCATGAGCGTCTCTTCGTACTCCAGCGTCGTGCCATTCAGATACAAGAAACTTTTCGGGTCCACAAAAATGCGCGCTCCAAATTCTTCAAAAATCTTGTCGCGATCGCGTGCTTGCGTGTCCAGGCGCATGGCGTACGACAGACCGGAACAGCCGCCGCCTTGAACGCCCACGCGCAAGCCGCCAACCTCCGGCGACACGCCTTCTTTTTCGAGCAGCTTGCGAATCTGTCTCGCCGCGCGCTCGGTGAGGTGAATGGCAGGGGTGGTTACGACCCCCTCCCCCTCTTTTGTGTAAGTGTTCATTCTAAAGCACTCAAATCACACAGCCTTCCATGCTCGTGCGGGCTGCGTAATCCTGGCAACGGACGGCGGGATAAACCCGCCGCTACGCAGCCAGCGGAGGCGGGTCTTAGTGCGCGGCCTTCTCGGTGGCCGGTACTTCGACGCCGTGCTTCTTCTTCCAGTCACCGATGGCCGCCTTGATGGCGTCTTCGGCGAGCACGGAGCAGTGAATCTTCACCGGTGGGAGCGACAGCTCGCGCACGATATCCGTGTTCTTGATCGCCAGCGCCTCATCGACGGTCTTACCTTTCACCCACTCCGTGGCGAGCGAGGAGCTGGCGATGGCCGACCCGCAGCCGAAGGTCTTGAACTTGGCTTCTTCAATGACCTGCGTCTCCGGATTGATCTTCATCTGCAGCTTCATCACGTCGCCGCACTCCGGCGCGCCCACCAGACCCGTGCCGACATCCGGGTCACTCTTCGGGAGGCTGCCGACGTTGCGGGGATTGTTGTAGTGATCAACCACTTTATCGCTGTAAGCCATTAGCTATTGCTCCTTGCCAGAGTTGCGACACTTACAAAAGCTGCGCTCTTCATGGCCCTTTCCGACAGCGCCACGTTCGGCACGGAAGCCGAACGCCCCGCCGTAAGCTGACGAAGCGCGTCTTTGATAAACTCGGCGCCCAGTCCCAGCATCTTCAGGAAAGCGCTCACCTGCTGGAGCTCGCGGAACGTGCGCTCGCCCCCAGTCTCCTCCTCCACATCATACGGCACAAAACTGACGCGGAAGGCCGCGCCGGTGCCCCCGATCGAACGATGAATGCGAATTGTTCCTTCATTTGCCATGGTCTGTGTATCAATCCTTTGGGCAAGCCATCATGCGGTTTGCCATTTCATTTTTGAGATGTCGATCCCCTCTTTGGCCATTTCGTAGAGCGGCGAAAGCTCGCGCAGCTTGGTGACGACCTGCACCATCTTGTCGATGACGTAGTCGACCTCCTCCTGCGTATTGAAACGGCCCAGGCCGAATCGAATCGAGGTATGGGCGAGGTCTTCGCCCACCCCTAAAGCTTTGAGCACGTAACTGGGCTCGAGGGTTGCCGAGGTGCAGGCGGACCCGCTCGAAACGGCCACGTCATTGATGCCCATGAGCAGCGATTCGCCCTCCACATAGGCGAAGCTTATGTTCAGGTTGTTGGGCAAACGGTGCTCCAACGACCCGTTGACATATATTTCATCCAGCTTGGCTTCCAACCCGGCTTTCAGCTGGTCGCGCAAACCGCGAAGCCTCACGCTCTCTTCCGGCATTTCTTTTTGACAGATTTCACAGGCTTTGCCGAGCCCGACGATCCCAGGGACGTTCAGTGTGCCGGAGCGCATGCCGCGCTCGTGCCCGCCGCCGTCAATGATGGCGGAGAGCTGCACACGAGGATTGCGGCGCCGCACGTAAAGCGCCCCAACGCCCTTGGGCCCATAGATCTTGTGCGCGCTAATGGCCAGCAGGTCGATATTGTCCTTCTGGACGTCGACCGGAATCTTGCCGACTGCTTGCACGCCGTCGACGGCAAAGAAGATGCCGCGTTCCTTGGCAATCTTGCCGATTTCCGCGATGGGGTTGACCACGCCAATTTCGTTATTGGCGTACATGATGCTGATCAGGATCGTAGTGGGCTTAATGGCCGCCTTCAAATCCTCCAGGCTGACGCGGCCGTCGCGCTGCACCGGCAGATAGGTCACCTCAAAGCCGTGTTTCTCCAGGTTTTTGCAGGTGTCGAGCACGGCTTTGTGCTCGATGGCCTGGGTGATGATGTGGTTGCCCTTCTCGCGGAACATTTCCGCGATGCCCTTGATCATCAGGTTGTCGGATTCCGTCGCGCCGCTGGTGAAGATAATTTCTTTGGCGGTGGCGTTAATCAGCGAGGCCACTTGCTGGCGCGCGTTTTCCACGGCTTCTTCCCCAGCCCAGCCGAAGGAGTGGTTGCGGCTAGCGGCGTTGCCGAATTTGTTAGTGAAATACGGCAGCATGGCCTCCAGCACCCGCGGGTCGACGGGCGTGGTGGCGTGATTGTCCATGTAAATCGGCAGTGTGACAGCCATGTTCCTTCTCCTAAGTCGTCCTTACTTGCGGCCGTGGGGCGGCCGGCCGCGCCCCCCGCGAAGGCGCGTGCGGGTCTTCGCTCATCTGCGCAATAGTCACCGAGCCTAACACGTTTAAGATGCTCTCATTCACGCGCCGTAACGGTTCTTTCACCGAGCAGCAGTCCGTGGCGTCACAATTCCCGTGGTTGGTCACGCACGACGTAATCAGCACCGGGCCGTCGATGGCGGAAATCACGTCCAGCGCGCTGATTTGCGACGGTTCTTTCGACAACTGGTAGCCCCCACTGGAACCGTGCTTGGCCGCTACAATCGAATTGTGCGCCAGCTTCTGCAGCACTTTGGCCATCAGCGTCACCGAAATGCCATACTCTTCGGCGATCTCATTGGCGCTGCAAGCCTGCTCGCGGCGTCGCAAGGCCAGATGCTTGACGGCAATCAAACCGTAATCGGCCTTCTTGGAAAGCTTAAACATCGAGCCTTGACTTCTTTGATCCCTCTACTATATGCGACTATTCTAGTCGCACATTGACTATACTCCCTTCTCTGCCCCAATGTCAAAGCATTTTGTTTGCCAGCGTTCTTATCAACCCCTTTGTTTTCAGCGTATTATCCTAGGACTAATAAAGTCCTATATCCACTTGTTTTCATTGAATGGTAGTTCCTCAGCAATGAACTGTGAGATTAGCGGTATGAACGGTGCCTTATAGAAGACTCTAACGCCGCATGATAATCTAGAACCTCCGTGCGGTCATAACACACGAAATGCCAAAGCGCCTGGTTTGGGTTGTTTCAAAAGTTCTCGCCGTCCATAAAATTGCTGCGTTCGTGGTTCTCGCTTTCTGCCTCTCGTCGCCGGTTCACGCGCAATCGGCTTCTGCGGTGCCGCCTGCCCGCGGAAGCAAGGTGCATCCGAAAGGCGGCGACTCGCGCGCTTCAGGCCAGACCTTCATCCTCGTAGGCGCCGGAGATATCGCCAGTTGCAAGGATCTTCGCGGCGCCGAAGCCACCGCCAAGCTGCTCGACCAGATTCCCGGCACGATCTTTGCGGCGGGCGACCTGGCTTACGAAAAAGGAACGGCCGCGGAATTCAAAAATTGCTACGGCTCGACCTGGGGGCGTTTCAAAGACCGCACCCGCCCTGCCCTTGGCAACCACGAATATGCCGACCCTACAGCTTCGGGCTATTTTCAGTATTGGGGCACGCAAGCAGGACCGGTTGGCAAGGGTTATTACAGCTACGACCTGGGCGCTTGGCACATCGTGGTGCTGAACACGAACTGCGACGTCCGAGGGATGGGCGGCTGCGCTAAAGACTCGCCCCAGGAGAGCTGGTTGCGCGCCGACCTCGCCGGACATGCGAACGCTTGCATTCTCGCCTACGGCCACCACGCGCTTTTCAGCAGCGGTCTTTTCAGAAAACACGCCATCCATCCCGAATTGCGGCCGCTATGGGACGACCTGTACGCGGCGCATGCCGACCTGATCTTGGCCGGCCACGAACATTCCTACGAGCGGTTTGCGCCACAGGACCCGGAGGGGCATGCAGATCCGGAGCATGGAATCCGCGAAATCGTCGCGGGCACCGGCGGGAGGAGCCACGATCCGCTGGGCTTCGCGCTTCCCAATAGCGAAGCCCGCGAGTGGATCACCTACGGCGTGCTGAAGCTGACGTTGGCTCCCGGAAAATATGAGTGGGAGTTCATACCCGAGGCGGGAAAGACGTTTCGCGATTCCGGCAGCGGCTCCTGCCACAACGCGCCATCGGTCCCGAAGTAAAGCGCCAGGGGCTGAAGCCCGACTAAAGTAGAGCTGGTTCAGTTGCCCGTGCGCTCGCCGAGCTTCACGGAGATATCCATTTTCTTGCCGCCACGATACACGGTCACATTCACGGTATCGCCCGGACGGTGGTGATTCAGGAGGAGATTGACGTCGAATTGCGTCGCGATTTTCTGGCCATCGACGGCCACAATCACGTCGCCACCGATATAAAAGCGGCGCATGCCCGCCTGCACAATGCGGTCGCCGCCACGAATGCCGGCAGCTGCCGCCGGCCCGTCCTTGGTGGCCACCTCGACCAGCAAGCCTTCCTGCACCGGCAAATCCAAAGCTTCGGCAAGCCCCCCGGCGAGAGCCATGGTTTCAACGCCAAGAAATGCGCGGTGGACGCGGCCTGAAGTAATGAGATCGTTGGCGATGCTTTTTGCCGTGTTGATAGGAATGGCGAAGCCGATGCCGGCCGTCGTGCCGGTGGGAGTATAGATGGCGGAGTTGATGCCAATTACTTCACCGTGAGAATTGATAAGCGGGCCGCCGGAATTGCCACGATTGATGGCCGCATCGGTCTGAATTGCTTCGTCGATGAATGTAGTCTGGCCGGTCTGCACAGTGCGTCCCAGCGCGCTGACCACTCCGGTGGTGAGTGTGGACTGAAAGCCGAAGGGATTGCCGATGGCGAGCACTTTCTGACCCACCTGGATGACGCTGGAGTCGCCGAGCTTCAAGGCGACGAGTTGCTTGCCCTTGGGCTCGATCTTCACCAGTGCGACATCGTTACGCTGGTCCGCGCCGATATACTTCGCCGGGTAGCGCGACTGGTCGCCGAGGACCACTTCGATCGATTGCGCGCCTTCCACGACGTGGTAGTTGGTGAGAATGTAGCCGCGAGGATCAATCACGAAGCCGGAGCCCGCGCCTTCCACCGGGATGGGGTCCATGAAGAAGTCATATTGGGTTGCTTTGGTGAGGATATTGGCCACCGCGGGAGAAACCTGGCGGTAAATGCGCACGTTGATGGATTCATCCTCGGTCAGGGCGGCATCGCGCTGCGCGGCGGTAGGAAAATTGGTGTTGCCGAGCGGCAACGCTTCGACTTTGACGGGCTGGCGCGGGCCGAATCGCGCGCCCGCCCAGAAAGCTCCGAGAACGATGACCAGTGCGACGAGGAAGATGCGCGCCCGGTGGGTAGTGTTGACAGCGGCCATAGAGTCGTCCCTTCTTTGTGCGATGCAATAGTATAGGCAAATTGCGGGGCCCGGTCACCGCGGCGCTTGGTTGACCTGGTGGCGGAGTTTTGCGGCCAGGGCTTCGACTTGGCCGCGTGTTTGTTCGAGAGAGCCTGAACAATCGATTTTTTCGGTGGCCAGGCGCAGTTTTTCTTCAACCGGCATCTGCATAGCAATGCGGCGCCGGGCTTCTTCTTCGCTGAGTCCGCGGGCAGCCAGCCGCTCAAGTTGCTGCTCGGGGCGGCACCAGGCAACTACGAGCCCACCGAGATGTTTGTGGATGCCGGACTCGATGAGGAGCGCCGCTTCGACAAACGCCGCGTCGCGCGTGCCATTGCGTTGCCATTCGTCGAATTGGCGGAACACGGCCTCGGCGACACGCGGGTGCACAATGGCATTCAGGCGATCGAGTTTGGCGCGATCGGCAAAAACCACGGCGCCGAGCCTGGAGCGATCCACACGGCCCTGCCCATCGGTGATGGCCGGGCCGAATTCTCGAAGCACTTCGTCGTAGGCGGGCTGGCCTGGCTCGATCAGCCGGTGCGCCAGGGAGTCGGCGTCGAGAACGGAAAACCCGAGTTCGCGGAGCATAGCGGCGACGGCGCTTTTGCCGCTGGCGATTCCACCGGTCAGACCTAGTCGCAGCATCTTTGGTTCACCGAGCCGTGGCGGTTGTGGGCACGGCGGAGAATTCCGCGGCAGCGCGGCGCAGGCGCGCTGCTTTGATGGTGTTGCTCATCAGCATGGTAATGGTCATGGGGCCGACGCCGCCCGGGACGGGAGTGAGGGCGCCGGCCGTTTGGACAGCATCTGGGTGCACATCGCCGATGAGGGCGGAGCCTTTCGCGCGGAATTTTTCGAGACGCGCTGGAAAATTTCGCAACAAGCTTTCGGCCTCCGCAGGATCCTTGATGGTATTCGTGCCAACGTCGATGACCGTGGCGCCCGGCTTGATCCAATCGGCTCGCACGAATCCCGCTTTGCCCATAGCGGCGACAACGATGTCCGCTCGGCGCACGATTTCCGGAAGGTCGCGCGTTTTGGAATGGCAGATGGTGACGGTGGCGTTGGCGTGCATCAGCAAGAGCGCCATGGGCTTGCCGACGATATCGCTACGGCCAAGAACGACGGCGTTGGCGCCTTCGATGGGGACGTTGCTGCGGCGGAGAATCTCCATGCAGCCCGCCGGAGTGCAAGCGACCAAGCCGGGACGGCCGCTGACCAGGCGGCCAAGACTGACAGGATGGAAGCCGTCGACGTCCTTGGCGGGATCGACCGCTTCGAGGATGCGCTTGGCGTCCACCTGCGGGGGAAGGGGAAGCTGGACGAGGATCCCGTCGACGTTGTCATCCCGGTTCAGCTTATCCACGACGGCGAGGAGCTCTTGCGTGGTAACGGCCGCCAGCGGCGTGAGCAGCCAACTGGCTAGGCCGAGCTGCTCGCAGGCGGCGATTTTGCTTTTGACGTAAATGTGCGAGGCGGGATTTTCGCCAACCAGCACAGCGGCGAGGCCGGGACGGATGCCGGAAGCGATGAGGGCGCGGACTTGTTCCTGCAATTCGGAGAAGATTTGGTCGCGGATTTTCAGCCCGTCGAGGATGCGCGCGGTCATGCAGCAGCTCGCTTTCGTGACGAAGAAAAATCATAGCACACGCAAGGGAAAGGAAAATGCCAGGGCAAGCGAGAGGCCCTTGCGGCAAGTCCAGAAAGTTGAGGAGATCGGACTCTCTAAAGTAAGGCTTGCGGCAGTTACTGACGCCCGGCGCGCCAGCGCTGCCAGAAACTCAGAGCGCTGCTGCCTTGTTTCAGGCCAAGCCGATGACGCAGAGACCGGGTCACATTCAGAAGAGAAAACCAAACTGCATAAAGCGGGCGACGCAGCCAGCGCCTAGGCGCGACGAACCATCGCACAGGATTGCGGCGAAGCTGGCCTGATTCGAGCAGGTAAGAGGCGCTTTCGAGAGTGCGGAATTTGCGGCCGTTTTCGAGGAGGCGGTAATTCTCTTGGGCTTCCTCGCCCTGCCACACGCCCTGCTCCCCTTCCGGATGATTGGAGTAGTCGTGGTTTTGATGTACGGCGCAAACGTCTCGGGAGAGATCGATGACGGGCACGTTTGCGGAGAGGGCAAACCAGATGAGCCAGTTATCCCAGCCGGGGCGGCCGATGACGAACTCTGGAACTTTTTTGTGATAAAGCCCTTTCGAGAAAACGAAGTAGTCGATCCACTGCGCGGGCCGTTGCCGGTTGGTCTGGAGGGCAAGGTAGCGGACCGCGTCTTCCCAACCTTCTCGCTGGAAATCGAGGAGTGCCTGGATATCGACGTCCCAGCGGCGGCCGGCGAGAAGAAAGTTTTTCTGTAGCTTAGTGACGGATTCCACGGCGCGGCGAAAGTCGCTCATCAGGATAATGTCGCAGTTTACGTAGCAGAGTACGTCGTGGGCGGCAATTTCCTGTGCCTGGTCAAAAAAACTTGCCACGTAATTCGTGCCGTGGCTGTTCTTCTTGACTTCGGGAACTTGCCGGATGCCCAGCTCGCGGCACGCTTCCGCAGCCCCCGGATCATCCCCGAAGAGAATCACCTCGACGTCGGGATGAAGGCGTTGCCAACTCTGTAGGGCATTGCGCTGAATGACGGCAATTGGACCGCGAAAGGGCTTGGCCGTGGTTATGATGGTAAGCACTGAATCGAGTTTCGCTTATTGGAAGGCTTTCCGTCCAGAAGAAGACGCTCCTAGGATGCTAACGTAGTAGCCGGAATCTCCTAAGGGTTCCCACCCATCCGGGATCGCGGGGGGCGATGCACTCACGATCGCTTTGACGCCGAGGGCGGCGAGCGTCGACGAAATCTCAGCGCGTTTTTCGGGAGCCGCCCTCCAGTACGACTGCACGTCTTCCAGGGGAACGTCAGCGACAATCCTGAACCCATCCAAATGGGCCCAATAATCTGCCACGGTAGTGTGGCCCAGAACCGCGAAGTGGTCACCAGCCTGGAAATTCCAGCGCCGCAATTGCATCGCGGCGATGTATTGTCTGTGCTGAGGATGACGCACGCATGCTGCCAGATCGGGGACCGACTCACGAAGTAGAGAAACACCCGAAGTGATGACGATTGCCAGCACCACAGTGGACCCCAGGCGTGGCACTGCGCTGATTTTCTGCCACGGCAAGGCCGCAAAGAGCGCAATCCCCACAATGCTCATGGCCACACCAACGTAGCGCGGCTCCACAAGCACCAGGGCATACAGAGCAAGCATCGCTGCGGATGGCAACCACAGAAACCACAACGCCAGCCAGCGCTTCGCATAGACCTTCCAGGCAGCAGCGAAGATTGCCAGCACCAGCCATCCGGCGACCCATTCTTTTTTTACCGACAAAATGTGAAAGTAACCTGCCACCCCGCGCGCGATGGCGCGGAGTTGGTCGCGCAAATTGAAGCGCAGTCTGGCCCCTTTCCATCGAAAGCTTCCGTCGTGCCAGGGGGGGTAAGTGCTGTTAAACCGTGGCGAATATTTGAATACGGATGGATTCTCGAACAGCCGGTTACTCCCATTCGTGCTGCCCGGCGCGTTGCCGGCAACAGGCGCCGTGACTAAGTTGAAGTAGGACACTCGTCCCGTTTCGCCAAAGGTGAGATGTCCTTCCGCGCGAGACAGAGCGATGACAAAAGGAGAGCTGACCAGAAGAAAAGCGGCCAATCCCGCTGCAGCCCGCGGATCCGGCTTCTTCAGGCCGCCACTCGCAAACATGCTCACGGCGAGGTACACAAAGGACATCGGGAACATCACGCTTTTTGTAAGATAGGCGAGAGCAAGCACAACTCCAAGCGCGGCGAACCACAAGGTGTTGCGGGGGCGGAAGGCGATGTCGATTATCAGCCCGGCGGCAAGAAACAGCAGCGCAGCGAGCGCCATATCCGGGGTATCGTTGCTCAAATGGATGAGCCCCAGCGAGGCAATCAGAAAGGCCATGTACCCCAGTGTCCACCACGCCCACCGCGGAAGCCCTCCGTCTCCC
>Ga0307479_10003595_pt1 | contig 14136 bp, 7 predicted proteins | sample atmos_gasesECM4C_FD_203743 | JGI IMG/M metagenome (GOLD analysis project Ga0307479, IMG submission 203743) | Hardwood forest soil microbial communities from Morgan-Monroe State Forest, Indiana, United States - atmos_gasesECM4C_515 | ecosystem: Environmental > Terrestrial > Soil > Temperate...
TGTATTGGCACTCTAGAGAAGCGCCTGGTTTCAGGGTCCCGGGCTGGGCCGAGCCGTTTCACGGCTCGCATGCCATTGCCGGTGACGGTTCATGTCGTTCACCGGGACGTCGCAGACTGGACAGTAGGAAGAGTCCTCTTTCTCGAAGATTATGGTTGAGTAGCTACTGGCTGGCCCAAAGAGATCTCCTAATGCTCCTTCCGACCGTGAGAATTGAGATATGTTCTTGACACTCCAACCGTTCAACGTCCAGCGCTGTAACAGAGCGTGCATGGCCTGTAGTTCTTCGTCGTTGTCGGTTCGGACCGTGACGCTCTGGATCTGTTTCAACCCATTCCCCGATGAGCCAATTTGCTGGAGTTACGGATCTCTTCTCAGATAAGCGCTCTCGTACATTGCCGGTGTTGGTTAGCTCTTTCCCAATCAAACTGAGTGTCATGCAAAGAGGTAGAACTCACCGACCCTAACTACTCGGGCCTCGAAGGTCATCGGCCAGAAACGTCTCCGGATCACTGTACGGATTACACGAAAATGAAACGCTATGAGGACCTCCAACGCTCTTTACCAAATAATCGGCTTCACCATAATCACCTGATCCTATCTCTCCAACGTTCCTGAAGGGCGAGATGTTTGTAGTCGAGTAGCATGGTGGAGCATCATTTACAGCAGTGCTCACGATCACGAAATCTCCAACACCGGGAGCAGGGACTATAGCAACTGCGCTACCGTTCCAGCCAGTCCTTTCTATTGGAAAACTAGACGCCCACGGGTGGTTGGTGTTTGCTCCATGGACGCCGAAGACAACGAATGAGCGGTAGGCGTCAGGAGGGTCAGGATATTGCCAAGTCACGTTTATTTTGTCAGTGTGCAACGGCGAGTTCGCAATAGTGTAATATTCCCAGATTGGGAAGCCACGGTTTGTAGTTGTTCGCAGAGTCCACACATGGCCATCTTCATCGGAAACCGATGTTACGTTATTGCCTCCGCCCTTGCTCTGCGCAATGAGCACTAGCACGTCATTATAGCCAGTCGTCGTTAGTGATGCGTTCGCATTTGACGTAGCACATCGTCCATTAGAACACAGCGACCAGAAGCCATCAAGTGCAATGCTTGGGACAGCGGCATCGGCCTTAGGCACAAAGATCAGTACTGCTGTCAAAGACAGCACAATCAGGGCAACCTCTCCTCGACTACCCAAGTTGGAAAAGCCCAGCTGAAACCGCTATGTTCCTTGAATTAAGCATAGCTGAGAATAAAGACCGTCCAGATGCCAGGCACCGTAACATTGACGCAACGCTACCCAATAAGAGAGCCATTGCCTCACCTCTGACAAGGAAGACAGTAACCGCACCGTAGGACGTCTTCAAGCAAGGGTCCATTTCGAATAGTTTCTCTTGCTCTCTTACGTTTCTACTTCGAAAACCTCCACTTGGGACCATGCAGAGCCTAGACTACCAAATCTTCTGCCAAATCTGCAAAGAACCAACCTATCGAGAGATACGATACCGATCAGACTTCCAGTTCGTAGGCCGATTGTTGATCTGCGAGAACTGTGCCGAGACAATCCTCGAACCAGTCGGAACAGGAACAGCGTGCCAAGACTGTTGACAAGAATTCAAGACATGTGGCTACTAGACCTACGAGAACGTCCTGACGTGGCCCACGAAGAAGAGAAGAGAGACGATCATGTCAAGAGATCGTCTGGGAGATTGACGATAGTGCGTGGACCCCGGACCCGAAGGCTCCGCGTGGAGCGTGGTTGAGTACTCCAAATTGTTAATAATTGCAATCTGGAACAAGACCTAATCCTGAACTCCGGATGCAAAATCAGGCTCTAATCTTCCTAACGCTATCTGCCATCCTAATACTCTCAGCTGCGTCATCGGTCAAAGTCTCAGTGGCTACAAACACTGGTAGTGCGACTAGTGATTGGTCTAGAGTAGTTCTCTCGGCTGGGTCCGCGGTTCCTCCTCCCCGTATCAATCCCGGGATGGTTTTTGATCCAATGGACGGATACATTCTCCTATACGGGGGCTGGAATAACGTGAGCAACTATCTCAGCGACAGCTGGATATTCTCTAACGACTCGTGGACGCAGCTGAATCCTTCCACCAATCCGGGCCCGAGGTCCGATGTTAGCATGGCGTATGATCCGGGAGACGGGTACGTCATCCTCTATGGTGGAGAGAGCAGCACCGGCGAGTTGAACGACTCGTGGAGTTTCCAAGGCGGAGCTTGGACGAGACTATTGACAACGACAACGCCTCCTACACGAGAAGACGCGTCGATGGTCTACGACTCTGCAGATGGTTACATTCTGCTCTTCGGAGGCGCAAACAAGGCTCCGTCCACAAACTTTCACTACTACAATGACACTTGGACCTACACGGCGGGACGGTGGACGACCATGGCGAGTACGCAGGCCCCGACTCCGAGAGGAGCGCAAAGGATGGCTTACGATCCTGCTACCGGCTACACAGTACTGTTTGGCGGTACGACCGACTACTATAGCGTAAATGGGGGACAATCCGACACTTGGAAGTATCAACATGGAGCATGGACTCAGATTTTTCCTTCCGGCAGTCCGGATCACAGAGACAACTTCGGACTAGCTTGGGACCCAGCAATCGCTGGAGCTCTATTCTACGGCGGCTGGGACCCTGCGGGCACTTGTGGTAACGAGCAGAACGACACACGGATCTACAGAGCGGAATCCTGGAGACAGCTGAGACCTCTCAATTCTCCCGGAGAGAGAGCATCCTTCGGAATGGACTACGACCCGACGAGAGGAGCAATGATCCTCTTCGGCGGCCAAGAAAATCTTGGAGCCTCCCCAGAGGCGGGGTGCGGAACGCCAGTTTTCCTGAACGACACCTGGCAGTTCTCGTTAACATCGACTCCGATCAACAATCCTCAGAACAACCCAACTCTTCCAAGCCCGCCATATCTGATGTACGGAATAGTGGGAGCAGTGATTGCTGGCGGAGCTACGGTGGGAACCTATGGTTGGAGGAGCCGTTCAAACGGGAGCAAGAAACCTGTACCCGAAGCAACGAAGGCGGATCTCGTCTGCCAAAAATGCGGAACTATCCTTCCTGAAGGCTCAGCCTTCTGCGGAAAGTGCGGGCAGCAGATAAAACCAGTCTAGACGGATAATCGAGCACCACAGCCGTTGCAGAAGCTGAAACTAGCCAGAACCATCTTCCCACACCGCTCACACTTCACGTTCAGCGAGCTCCCACAACGCTCGCAATAACCAGCCCTCGAGGAGGTTGATTGAAAACCACAGCCTGCACACCACCGCCTTCTCGCAACCTCATTCCTGTTTGGAATTGTTGAAAGGTCCGCGTGGCCGTTCGTGAAAAGCGACAACGACTCTCCATTCGCTATCGAGTCCAAGCGAATCCTCACGCCTTCCAATGCAGAATCACGAATCCTGTAGGCGGAATACTTCCTGCCATTACCCCGAGCCTCCAACATTGACTCTTGTACAAGCCCTAACCGGACCATCAGGCTCAACACTTTGCCTACCCGATCCGTGTAATACCTGGATTTCGAGAAATAGCCTTCAGGGACTTGAAATTTCCTCTCAAGCTCCCTTCCCACCTCCATCCCGTGCAACGAGCGACCGTCTGAATCGTACAGCACCTTGAGAATTGCGAGCGTCGTAACTGGCCGATACCCGAGAGTCATCATTTCTAGAACAGACTTGGTGGCAGGAGTCTCGCCGAATAGACTTGCGAAGACTTTGTCCCCAAGGAGGCTCAGTTGAACATGTCTAGGTGGACCCTCCTCATAGTAGGTGGGCCAGATGAACGGCTTCAACGATCCGAAAAAATCAGGCAAGATGAGAATTCATAAGTTACGAGATGTTGTATGTATTAGAGCTTGTCGATAAACAAAGGATAACGTTAGCAACCGGATATATTCAGAACGACCAAGATAGAGCGCCTCGGTGCAATGCCCTGGGACACCTAGTGGAATCTGAGGGTTCTGAAGACTCAGGATCAAGTGAAATCCCGCCACATCCAAAGTACTTCTCGGCATATGAGGGACTAGCCACAAAGTGAGAAAGCGAGACATCGTCGTCACTTCCGTTATCATTACAGTAATGCTTCTCTCGACACTTGGGAACGCGGGAATCTTCACTGTTCACCAACTGGCTGTTTCCTCGCCCAACCAAGGAGCTAGTTCAACACTCAATCCATCTCAAGTATCGGACTGGAGTCAATTTCAGGGAGGGCCTTTCCACAACGGTTACTCGACCTGGCCAGGCCCAACCACAGACCACCAAGTATGGAACTCTAGTACCGGAAACTCTGAGACTGGGCTACTCATCGCTAATCGCACTCTGATCGCAAGCGTGCCTGATCAAACGAAATGTTGTGTCTACGGTCTTAACGGGACGACGGGTAGCGTCATCTACACAGCATCAGACGCGCACACTCTGGGCGGCGATCTGACCACTATAGCAACGTTTTATCCGGCCACAGGAGGAGGTTTGACGTTTTTCGAGTCATATTGTAATTTCTGTTTCTTCTCCGAAGGTCCTTGGCTAAACGCGGCAAACAGCACAAGTGGAAGTGGGGCTTGGGTCCTTGGTTCCCCCGCGTCTCCCGCTAAAAGTCCAACCTACGGTTGGGGCTTTACAGCATACTACAATCAGTCCGTGTTCTACGTCTTGCACGACACTTCAACACTCTACTCATACGCCTCAAAGAGTGGCACCCTTCAATGGCAACGAACAGGTCTGAGCTACGTCGCAACGATTCCAACGATTGGGGACGGAGTACTGGTCGTCGGCTCGGATCTAAACGACAATCTAACAGCATTATCCCTCGTCACTGGAGCGCTCTCCTGGAGTTTCAAGGCCGACGGAAACATTGTGGGTTCCCCCGCGTATTCCAACGGACTATTCTACTTTGGAACCTCTGTCGGGACAATCTACGCTGTCACGGGTCAAGGAGCACAAGTGTGGAGCAGCCACATAGGCGGGACCGTAACAGCCACCCCAACTGTAACTGCAAACCAACTCTTCATAGGCTCCTCAAACAACTACACTTACGCGCTTAGCACTATCGACGGATCCCAGCTCTGGAAGTCCGCAGCTGATGGACCGATCTTAACATCAGCAGCGGTCTCCTCAAATAATATTGTATACGAGGGCTCGCAGACCTCAACGGTTTACGCGCTAGACTCGTCTACCGGCAATCCGATATGGACGCACCGACTGAGGGGTGCGCCTAGGCCCGGTTTTGCTATTTCCGGAGGTTTCCTATACGCTTCCGATTCTACAGGAGAAATCTATGCGTTTGCAACCCAAGATTTCTCTATGGTTGCAACTGCAAACTCTCTAACCGTCACGACTGGAGGCTCTGAGAATTTGACAATTGCATTGAATAGTATCAGTGGATTTGCTGGCAATGTCTCTCTCGCCGTATGTTGTGAATTTACGACGGGAATTTCTCCTTCAATTGTAAAGCTGAATCCGTTTGGAACAAACAGCACCGTCCTCAAGATGAACGTTAGTCCAACGGCGAGCCCCGGAAATTACTCTCTGACCGTAACTGGAAGCAGTACGGTAGCGGGTTTGAGCATCAGTCATACATTGACCTTAGTCATTACCGTTCCACAAACGGGGGGTGGACTCTACGGTCAATACTGGGGCGGGTCTTTCTATGGAACGCCTCTTTCCGGTTGCACTCTGCATTACACGCCGATTATCCCAATAGCAGGACCAAGCCTGGCGGAGATCGATCCTACCATCAACTTTGCGACAACGGCCTCTTTCAATTGGCATCCGTTCGGTTATGGTGAGTTCAGCGTAAAGTGGACAGGCGAGATCCGAATACCGGTTGGCGGCACATACCAGTTTCAGGTTTCTAGCGATGATGGATCGTGGCTCTTCATAGACTCAGTACTTGCCCTTAATCGCGGAGGAGGGGCAAGTCCGCCTTCAACGGCCACGGTCTCCCTTAGCGCTGGGCTACACGTGATGGAGCTTGACTTCTACGAGACCTGCGCAGGGAGTTCTGGGGTCGACTTTTCATGGCTCCCCCCTGGAGCAACAAGCTTTGCAATAGTACCGGCGGCCGTGCTCGTTCCATCCGCGCCGGTGCCGAACGTGATACTCACTGTCGCTGTCACAAATTCGACGAATGCCCCCATTTCTGGTGCAACTGTTGCCGCAGCCGCAGTCATCGGAGGTGCTGGGAACAGTTCTGTGACAGATTCCGCAGGGCTCGCGCAAATGTTACTGCCAATTGGCTCATACAATGTGACAGCTACAGCCCCGGGCTATCTTTCCGACTCTCAAACTGCAAATCTCATCTCAAACGAGAGCGTCACTCTAACCTTGGCGCGGCCGTTCGTATTCCTTGGACAGATACCATCTTCACATATGACAGTTCTACAAGTCACAGGAGGGTACAACATCTCACTCACGAACATGTTCTCTAGCTCATCGAGCGATGTCTTCTTCGACTGGAAATTCGTTGGGACTCTTTCAACAAATTCCCCCAGCACTTTCTTCTTCGATCATCTGCCCAATCTAGTTGTCGAAGCGGCTTCACGAGGAAGCATAGACTACCCTGACGCGTGGAGCGCACAGCCCCTTCCTGTCGTTCTTCCTCCGACAACTGGTCAAGAAGGAGCACTGATGCCGGAGCTTCTTCCATACGTCGCCTCGAGTATCTTCGTAAATCCTTATCCTCCATCCCTTGGAGGGAACACAACGATCGCAGTAATTCTTCACAACCCCTTCAACCGTACACTCTCTATAAGTCGGATAGAATTCGATGTGGGTGGTCTGAATGTCGCGGGCTTTTTCTCAAGCGTCGGATTCCTGTCGAACGTCACACTTTCGGTCAACGAGACAAGCCCTTTCAGCGTGAATTGGATTGCGACAATTAGTGGTCATCATTGCGTAAGAGTTGTCCTCACATATCCGGCCACTGCTCAGACGACTCAATCGACTCAGGCAACGCAGAGGAACATAGACATTGAGACCGGAATGCTCGCTGGCTCGACGGGTCAGGTCTCCTTCAGCATTGTGAACCCATACCCCACCGGTCAACAGATTACTCTCAAGACTTTGGCCCAGCTCCCCTCTGGATGGTCCAGCACGTTAGATGCTAATGGTCTAGTTTCTAACGGCACCTCGGACATCTCGTTGAATTTAAGCCCAGGAGCCCGAGTCAACGGGTTGCTCACAATAAAATCAAATCCTAACACGGGCGGGACTGCCATTGTCGACATTCAGGGCTACATCAGCGGACATCTTGTAGGCGGCATACGCAAGACGATGACCGCGACCGCAACAAACTTCGTTTCCATTTCCGCCACGTGTGTTAGTGGACTCAGCATTGACATCCAGGGAATCGCAGCACCGATTTCGAAGCTGACAGGCATTGTTTCGAGTTGGGGAGACGGACAAACATCCTCCGGGTCTTTCCCATTCAGCCATACCTTCACCTCATCCGGCACATTTACGGCCACGTTCACTGCCAGCTACAATGACGGCACAACAGCCTCCGCCTCTGACTCTGTAATCGTTGGTCCGAATATCATGTCAGGATGCATCCAAGTCTCAATTGCTTCCGGAATAGGTGGGTCCGTTCAGTTCTCGACGAGTTCAGGAATAGCCAGTGGCAACGTCCATGCCGGTGCGCCAGTCGTCGTAAATGCGGCTCAAGGAGACACAGTCTCTTTAACCGCGAATCCTGCATCCGGATACTCGTTCTCGTCTTGGACCATAACAAGTGGTCTTGCAGGACTAGGCAGGCAACCTCCTAATCCTTCGTTGCAAACCCTGCTGGTATCGGTTTCTACCAGTGGTGGCGTTCTCGCAAACTTCATTCAAACACCTATTCGACAAGTCTTTGCGATCGTCTTCAACGAAACAGGATTGCCCCTGGGAACTCAGTGGAATGTGTTGCTAAATGGTGTCAATGAATCTTCTGTCGGCTCATCAATAACATTCAGTGAAGCAAATGGCACCTACTCCTACGAAATAGGTACTATTCCAGGATTCGTTGCAACGGTGCAAGTAGCTGGAGTCGTGGTAGCGGGGCATGATGTGGAAGTATCTGTGTCGTTTGTGTCTGCCGGATCGTCGAAGGTTCCTTACGTCGACTTCAAGGATAACTTCTTCAGCGATACAAGTCTCGACACGCACAAATGGGCAATCGATTCACCAGTTCTTCAAACCATCGCCAACTATGAGCTCAGCTCAGGGCTTGCAGGCACAAACATTGCGGTTCTTGGGAATACCAATGGTGGATTTCACGACCCCACATTCTCACCCAGTGGCATGGACTGGAGCGCGGAAACGTCTGGTGACATAGAGGGTGTGACAACACAATCACAGTTTACTCCACCGTTCACCCTTCAGGTCGTTGCTACTGCAACTACTTCAAACAACGCAATAGCCGTTTTCTTGTCGAACACTGATGGAACCAAGATATTTGGCATTATTCTAAACAACCAAGTTTGGATTCAGAACCAAGGTCAATTAACAAACTCTGGCGACCCAAGCGTCTTTTCAGAAAGCTCTGAAACTCTCTACCAGATCTTGGTAAACGTCAATCTCACGAAGATTTCCGTCATTGTCACCGGAGGAGGCCAAACGTATCGGTACTCGGGAATTCTCGGTCAGGTATCTAACGAAGGACTCTATGTTTCAATCGGGTCGTCGACGGCTGCGCTAAAGGGTCAGGCAACTCCGACCTGTTGTGCAGCCAGTGCGGTCTTCCGTTCTCTGAACATTACGTCAACCGCTACATGGAGCATATCAGTAGCTATAACTGGCGAACTCCTAGATGCGACAGGACGCCCGACAGGAAACTTCGCGCCAGTGCAAAATGCACCACTGAACTTCACGAACATTGTGACAAGTTCGATAATGCTGGGGCCGTTGTCAAATGACGGGACAGTTGTTCTCAATGGGATTCACACTGGTTCGTATTACGTCGGAGTCGTTGACACACAACCAAAGGACGCGGAGACTTTGACAAACTCTACCCTCCTAGTTGTCGGCGATCCGTCTAATCCAACGCAGACTCAGCTCTCGATTGTGATTCTTCTAAAAATACCAGCACTCCAGCCTCTGGCTGTGACTGTAGATTCTCTGGGAACTACGAGTGGAATGTATCCCTTGAGTGTTGACCTCGTCTCTAACCCTACCGGGTGGGCGGGCAATTATCAAACCCAATGGTTGGTAAACGGGACGGCTCCACCAAAACAGGATGGAGATTCTGTGAATTACTATTGCACTCCGGACGCTCCTGCTGGTGCGACAGCGACATGCGTGTTCAAAGAAGCTGGATCATTTGAGGTAACAGCGAATGTCACTTCAAGTGGCACATGGTTCGGAGTAGCAGAGGCTTCCACCAATACATTTAGCAACTCGACTACAGTGGCCGCCAACAATCACCCGTGGAACGCCACTCTTGACTCACCGAGCGGATGCAATTGCATCAGTGTGACCTACAATGGAGTAGCTCCTAATCATGCGATTCTGACAATTGAGAATGGGCTTGTATACCTTAACACTACAATAGCTGACAACTACAAGACGCCAGTCGATCTCATCCCACCGATTTTGCAAGCGATACTCGGAATCACCGCACCCTATTATGGTCTAATCCTTGCCGATTCAGCAGGCACAGTGAACCCGATAGCGGTCTACCAAAATGGATGGGCGCTAAACAGGAGTTGGGTGATGCCGACCGGGACGCCGACGACTGTACCCCTAGATTCAACATCTTCATGCGGAACGCCAAACGGACTGCATTGCTATTCGTTTGATGTTAGGCTTTCACCCACAAATGTCTGGGCGGCTCTGGGTGACGCTGTCACGGTTCTATTGGACAGCTTAGGCGTGGCCAATGCTGTCAAAGGTCTTCTCGGAGCAAAGATCGTTGCGTTCAAACAGGCGTTGATAGATGCGCTTGTGGAATTTTTCAAGACGACTTTCGTCCAACTTGGGTTCCAGTTTGATGTCAACAAAATACTCCAACAAGATCCAGCGTCCCTCGGTCAATTGCTACTTGGTTTTATGGTCAAACTTGTTTGGGCTCTCATCGCGAGCTTGCCGTACATGTTGACCAAGCTTGCGATTAAGGAAGTGCTGAATCTCCTCGGTCCATCTGCAGCTGGTCTTGCTGTAACCATCGGCACCGCCATTGGAACTGCTGTCGGCACTTTCATCGCGAAGGTCGCTGTCGGGTTTGCTTGGCTCCAATTCGCCATAGACATCGCTTCAATCGTTGGCGCGATCGTGGTTGGTGATGTTGTTCAAACGTTTCGAATCGCGAGTTTGGAACCAATGAAATCCGTGACTGTGAAAAAGGTGAGTCCTTCGCCTTTTGCTGTTTCCTTGGCTTCGATGTCTTCCGTGGCAACGAGTGCGATTCCAAATGTTGAGCTAACCGATGGAACGCAAACCTTCGGATGGCAGGGAGGGTGGGTGAGCATTGGAGGAAGCATGGTCCACTCATACTTTACGCCAAGCTTGTACTCTTTCGCAGTATCGGGGGGGAACCAGACTCTCACGATCGAGACTCCTTCGGGAGTATCAAGCATGAATTATGATGTGACGCTATCGTTTGGCGGAAGTAGCCGCGAACTGACCGGATCAATCACCTCAAGCTCTCCTGCAACGTTCAGCGTTGAGATAGTCAATGGTACGATGAGCGTCACGCCTCTTAGTGCGGTTCCATCGATACGCTCGACGGTCGTCCCCGGTAGTGTTCTGGTCGGCATGTCTGCCAGTGATATTGCATCTGTTAGTGGAATTTCTGGTTTCGCGCCGACGGGTTTCGTGCAATATACGGTATATAGTGACACCGCGTGCACTAGCGCAATTTTCAACGACACTGAGCCGCTGGGCGTCGTGTCGTCAGCCTTCACGCCCTCTGCGGCGGGCAACTATCAATGGGTTGCTAAGTATCTTGGAGATACCAGCTACAACCCTGTAAGCACATTGTGCGGTGCCGAGCCCTTACAGGTGACGGACTTTCGGATCAACCCGTCTGTGGCATCTCTAACAGTCTTGGCAGGACAAACTGGGACTTCCTCAATCATAGTCTCTCCAATTAACGGCTTTACGGGGACGGTAATCCTCAGAGCCAGCCCATCCTCAGGTTTGGTAGCGAACCTAAGTCTGATCAGCATTACCGGTGGTTCAGGAATATCTACACTCTCACTATCGTCACTCACCGCAGGCAACTACACTGTGACTGTCACTGGAACCAGCGGGTTTGACAGCCACACTATGATCATCTTGGTGCAGGTGGTTGACTTCCAGATATTCTCCGGCCTGTCAATAGTCAATACGATTCCGGGTGTGGCTGGAGTATCCAGCATCACCGTCACGGCGGTTAACGGTTTCATCGGCACAGTTAGTCTAACCACCAGCATTTTCCCACTGACCGGACTTGCGTGCGCCGTTAGCCCAACGAGCGTGCCTGGTGGATCAGGAATCAGCACCCTCAGTTGCACCGGTATCGGCGGCACCTACAGCATAATTGTTAGAGGAACGAGTACTGCTCTCGTGCACTCAATAACAGTCACTGTTAACGTTGCCGACTTTACATTTACTGCCGCCCCATCTTCTGTAACGGTACCTCAAGGCCCACCGGGAGGAACCAGCACGATCACAGTTACATCGGTCGGCGGCTTCAGCGGCACAGTCGACCTAACCTCCAATGCTCCTGTCCGTTTCTTCACAACCTTCAGTCCGACATCAGTAATCATGTCAGGGACATCCATGCTCATGATTGATGTCTCTTCACCGACGACACCCGGCAGCTACCTCGTCAATGTCACAGGAACGAGCGGCAATCTCAGTCACACAGTGACCCTACATGTTACAGTAACCTCGGCCATATCTGTCATCCCACCTGTCTTCACTCAGAGCACATGGGAACACAGGTTCTCACTGTCGAAGTACAACAACATCCAGAATTGGAGGTTCGGAGTCCAGAACAACAGCACAAGCACAACGATCTACTTCAGCGTGACTATAACCGGAATTGACCGTAGCGGAACCAACAGCTTTACGCTGACGACACCTGTTTTCAGCGAGGCGCCGCAAAAGAACATGGTGAATCTTTCACTAAGTCGAACGTTCACTAGCTCCCAGATCGGCGACACCTTCAGCTTCGCCATGGTCATCCATTGGGGAACTGAAGCAACAACAGATCCTTCAAAACTAGCCTTCACAAGTACGCTTAGTGAGCAAGGCGCGCTGACAAGGGGATCATTTACAATACTGCAATAGGCACAAAAGGATAGAATCTAGTAATCTATTTCTGAAACGACGAATCGATCAGATCCGATCGGCCTCGTTCCCAATCTTCGGTTTGCCCAAAGTCTGGGTTTCCATGTCCTTGTTGCAGAACGCAGGTTGATCCAAAGACAAGTCTTGTGCCCATGCCAGTAGCAAAGGACCCCGTGATGGAACTTCTCTTTCCACGGAGAAAATAGCATGGATCATGAAGAGTCACACAACCAAATCTGGGGCCCAGCGATCTTAAGGTTCTGTATGCGATTCCTGATCGAACCGTGATTCGGATGCAGCAATCTTTCTGATTGATCTTCTTCGTCTTACTTCTTTCTGGGCAAGGATCGTGATACCAGCTACAAGCGAGCCAATACCTGTCAGGGAGATATACAAGAAATCATCGAAGTTCCGATGATAGTTCTCCCACGCGAGAGAAGTCTGCGCTTGAAGTGGAGCATCAGCTTCTTGTTGAGAAATTATGGTCAACGAGGTGGTTGTTGGAATCTTGATGTCAGTAAGGTTGCCCAAATGAGTCCAGTCGAAGCAACTCCAGCAGGCAGGCAACCAGGAGATTTCCAAGAGTCCTCCTACAAACCCTTCAGAAGTAAAGTTCAGAACGTCACTAGAGGCCCATGCGCTGTAGAGAAATATCGATGGGGTAGCTTCTTCCCAACTAGTGATGAATATTTCAGCTTGCTTGGTTCCATTGATTATGGGCCAACCGTTTTGGACAGCATTATCCAACCTAATGCTGATGAAATCGACATTCCATTCTGCGGCCAGTAGCATAGGAATCTCGACCTTTGCAGCAACTCTCAACGGCACACCGGGAGTGATTGCTGTTGAAACAATAGTGTAAGTTATCTTTCCATATTGGCCTTGAAATTGTCCTCTAACGTCAGGTAGACTGAATGTTGCCGACGCAGACCTCGCCACTGGCACAGATGGACGCAGCGGATTCAAATTCGGGTTATCTCGTTCGGCTGAGCCTAGAAACGGAAGAGAGAAAGCAATCAAGATCAGCCCCATCGCAATCGGGAGAATGCCCAAATAACCGACTTTCATCTAATGATAATTCGCCTTCGGGATTCTTAAGTAGTCTCTTCGAGATTCTTGGTTCTCTCTTCCTCTATTACGAGGATAACACGCATCTAGCCTAAAGCTGGCTGCCCGACATGCCATTGAAACCCATTCTATATCATGGTTCGCTACAGCGCAATGAGGGATAAGGGTCTGATACGACTTGGAACAGATCTTTTTCAGGACCAGAGACGGTTTCCTAAACTATTCTATTCCAAGACCTTTGAGGATTGACTCGTACAGTTGATCTTTTTTAGAGTCCGAATAGCACTCGTAATACAATTCCAGGATTCTATATCCTCTTTTCCGTAGCAGCATCCGTGTTTCCTGGTCCTTTATCATTTGGGCAGTCTTGAGGTGAACCTGGCCGTCAAGTCCCATGGGAAGTGGAAATCGGCCGTGGCCACTGGTAACTGGACTTGTTTCAAATACGAGACCTGGTTGTCTTGTAGTTTGATTGCTAGTTCTTGTCCCATCCGTGAGGGGTTGGCGTGTTGTCGTTCGCGCCGGTCGCTCCGCTGACTCGACATCTGAATGGTTGAGCTATCTGCCGGCTATGGCTCAGACACGAGAACGAAACTGTTATCGTTAGTCGTCAATTGATCATCCCGGTGGCGAGATTCATGGCTTTTAGGCGCTGCGTCGTTTATTAGAGAGAGGGGGATCGTTCATTTTCTATGACGGTTTCAGAGGCCGCCAGCTTGCCGAAATCCCCTTCATTCGGTGACGACCGAGATCACAACAAGACTAGCAAGCTTACTCTGTTCTCG
>Ga0307479_10003596_pt1 | contig 14135 bp, 7 predicted proteins | sample atmos_gasesECM4C_FD_203743 | JGI IMG/M metagenome (GOLD analysis project Ga0307479, IMG submission 203743) | Hardwood forest soil microbial communities from Morgan-Monroe State Forest, Indiana, United States - atmos_gasesECM4C_515 | ecosystem: Environmental > Terrestrial > Soil > Temperate...
GATTCGCAACGAGGCCGGTCCAGCCAGTCTGATGGCTGGCGCCGAGGCCAGCGCCGGTGTCGCCGTGAAAATATTCGTAAAAGAGAAGGTAATCGCGCCAGTGAGGATCTTGCTGGAATTTGGCGGCATCGCCGAAGACGGGGCGGCGTCCGGATGAATCGCGGCCGAAAATGGCGATCATGCGTCGAGCGATTTCCGCAGCCATCGCGCGCGGAGTGATGGGTCTTCCGCCACTTCCCGGCGCCGCCACTTTGAAATCCGGGCCGAATGCCTCGCTGAATTTCACGAGAGATTCAATAATCAAATATGTGGTCGGGAACCAGAGAGGCCCGCGCCAATTGGAATTGCCGCCTTTGATCTTCACGTCGGCTTCGGCGGGCGAGTAGCGCACTTCGCTCTCGCCGAACGCAAAGGGCGAATGCTCGTGGAATTTCGAAAGGCTGCGGATCCCGGTGGGCGAGAGGAACTCGTCTGGATCGAAAAGACGCTCCAGAATTCGCGACAATTGGTGACGGTCCACGATCGAAAGAACGTGGCAGCGCACGCCATCGCGCGTTTCCGAATAGCAGGCGCTACCGACGAGATCCGGGCGGTTTTTGATGAACCAATTGATGCTGCTGGGGAAATAGGAGAGCTGCTTCAGCTCATCTTCGCGGAGGAATTCCACGGCGAACATCGGAATGAGGCCCACGAGCGAACGAACGCGGAACTTGTGGAAGTCGCCATTCGTGTAGCGAAGGACGTCGTAGAAAAATCCTGCATCCTCATCCCATAGTTGATACCCGCGGCCACCCATTCTTTTCATCGCGGCGCCAATACCGATGAAATGCTCGAAGAATTTCGTGGCCAGACCTTCGTAGACGCGGTCTTGCTTAGCCAGCTCGAGAGCGATGCGCATCATGTGCAGGCAAAAGAACCCCATCCAGCCGGTAGCGTCGGATTGCTCGAGGATCGCGCCGTCCGGCAATTTGGTGCTGCGGTCCACTACGGTGATGTTGTCGAGGCCGAGAAAACCTCCCTCGAAAACGTTCAAACCCTGGCTGTCGACTTTGTTGACCCACCAGGCGAAATTGATCAGCAGCTTGTGAAAACACTTCTCGAGAAATTCGCGGTCGCACGACCCCGAGCGTTTTTTCTCTAGCTCATAAATCCGCCAGGCGGCCCACGCTTGCACCGGAGGGTTCAAATCTGAGAATTCCCATTCGTAAGCGGGAATCTGACCGTTGGGGTGCTGGAACTGCTCGAAGAGAAGCACCCAGAGATTCTGTTTCGCGGTGCGCGGGTCGATCAGAGCGAGCGTGACGCAATGAAACGCCAAATCCCACGAAGCGAACCAGGGATACTCCCACTTGTCCGGCATCATAAGGATGCGCATGGAATTCAAATGGCGCCAGTGAGAATTGCGGATGTGCTTGCGGGATTCGGGCGGAGGACAGGTAGGAATATCGCCGTCGAGCCACAAGCCCACGTCGAAAATATAAATTTGCTTGGTCCAGAGCATCCCCGAAAGCGCCTGGCGCTGGATCAAGCGCTCGTCGGCGGTGGCCTTCGGGGGATGGATCGTGGCGTAAAACTCATCGGCTTCTTCCTTGCGCTGGAGGACAACCGCTTCGACATCCGCCAAAGGCGCAACGCCCGCGCGTGGCTTTTCCGGCGTCAGCCGCATGGGAATGACGACTGACTTGCCGGCGGGAATTTGCAGCGTGTAATGGAAACACGCTTTCGTGCCAACGCGTTCGGGGTTCACGGAGTTTTCGCCGTTAATGATATGGCGGTGGAAGGCATCTTTCACGTACGGCTTGCGGCTTACATTGCCGGGGCCAAAGACGCGAGGAGCATTCGTCTCATTGCCGGTAAAGAGCAATTCAGGGCCTGGGGGACCGTAGAGGCGCGTGAGATCGAGGCGATACTCCGATTGCAAATTTCCGAGCGGTTTCGCGCCGCTCGAATCGGCTTCAAGGAATGCCCCTTCGCCACGCATCGACCCGCGGCCAGCGCCGGCACGAATGATCGGCTCGCTACCCGGCGGGTCCGTCCACGCCCATGTGTTGCGGAACCATAAATGCGGCAGGAGGTGCAGGACTGCGTCCTCTGGGCCACGGTTGAAGGCTTCGATGCGGATGCAGATATCCTCGGGAGAAGCTTTCGCGTATTCGACGAAAACATCGAAGTAGCGGTTTTCGTTGAATACTCCCGTATCGAGTAGCTCGAATTCCGCGCCGCCGCCCTCTCGACGACGGTTTTCATCGAGGAGGAGTAAATAGGGATATTCCGCCTGCGGATATTTGTAGAGCATCCGCATATAACTGTGCGTGGGAGTATTGTCGAGATAGAAGTAATACTCCTTTACGTCTTCACCGTGATTCGCTTCCGACCCGTTCAGGCCAAACATCCGCTCCTTGAGAATGGGATCGCGGCCGTTCCATAGCGCTAAAGCGAAGACGAGGAGCTGATAGCGGTCGCAAACTCCTGCTATGCCGTCCTCGCCCCAGCGATATGCCTTGCTGCGCGCCAAATCGTGCGGTAGAAAGTTCCAGGCATCGCCGCCGGCGCTGTAGTCCTCCCGTACCGTGCCCCAGGAACGCTCACTGACGTAGGGACCCCAGCGGCGCCAGGGTGCGACGGCGCCATCGTCGGGAGCGTTCAATCTTTGGTGTTCGGCGGTAAGAGGGTTCTTTGGCTTGGTCATGGTCTCAGAGATGCTAAAGGCCAGCGCTAGTGAATACCATTCAACCGAGTGGTGTCAACGAAATGGGAGTCACGATGTTGTGAACGCGGCATTATGAAATGGGCGCAGGTGTTCTGGACTTGCCCCATTGGATTTGCTATAGGAGTGCTGCACAAGGCCTATTTTGCAAACATTCTTGCCGTCAATTAGAATGGCTTCCGGCTCAGGAGGCAGTTGAGTTGATCGTAGAGGAACTCAAGGCGGTTCAGAAGGAGTTCGGCTATCTGCCGGCGGAGCAGCTTCAGGCTCTGTCGAATAGAATCGAAGTCCCCGTCACGCGCCTGCATCAGGTCGCCAGCTTCTTTCCGCACTTCCGGCTGACGCCTCCGCCAAAGGCCGACGTGCTCGTGTGCCGGGATATGACATGCCATCTCCTCGGCGCAGACCGACTGAAGACCGAACTGGAGCGAGCTTTCCAGGGCGCGCGCGAGCAAGATTTGACAATCCGCGGCGTCTCCTGCCTGGGCCGGTGCGACATGGCGCCGGCCGTTTCGATCAACGAACGCATTTATTGCCCCGTGCAGCTATCCCGGGCGGAAGAGCTGATCCGCGGCGCCATGACCCACGGAGAATTGCCGGAGCCGGTTCAGCGCTCGGAACGCGTGGAGTGCGCTTCCGATCCTTACGCAGGAGCAGCTCATTACGGGGCTGTACGGAGACTTGTGCAATCGCGAGATTTTGATGGCGCGCTCGCTTCGCTGAAGGCGTCCGGGCTGCGAGGGCTGGGAGGCGCAGGATTCCCAACCGAATCGAAATGGCAAATTGTGCGCGCGCAAACCGACCCGGAGAAGTATATCGTCTGCAATGCAGATGAGAGCGAGCCCGGCACGATCAAGGACCGCTTCATCCTCACGCATCTCACACATCTGGTAGTCGAAGGCATGATTCTCGCCGGGCTGATAACCGGCGCGCGCAAGGGAATTCTTTACATTCGCCACGAGTACGGGCATCAGGAAGAGCTAGCCGAAGAGGAAATCCAGCACTGCCAGCGCGAAGGACTGCTAGGTCCCCGAATCCTAGGAAGCAATCTTACCTTCGAATTGGAAGTTTTTGTCAGTCCGGGCGGATATATCTGCGGCGAAGAAAGCGCGTTGCTGGAGGCTATCGAAGGTAAAAGAGCTGAGCCTCGAAACAAGCCACCGTTTCCGGTGCAGCAGGGACTCTGGAACAAGCCGACGGTGATCAACAACGTCGAGACATTCGCGCATGTTCCGCAGATTTTGGTGCGCGGCGTGGACTGGTACAAAGCGCAGGGAGTGAACGGAACAGCGGGATTGAAATTCGTCGGAGTCAGCGGCGACGTAATGCGCCCGGGAATCTATGAAGTGCCAATGGGCACTCCGATGTCCGAACTGATTTTTCAGAAGGCTGGAGGGATTCCCGGAGGCAAGAAACTGAAAGCGTTTGCGCCGTCGGGTCCTTCGGCGGGCTATTTGCCGGCTTCCATGGTGGACGTGCACGTGGATTTCAAATCGCTTGCCGATGTGGGATCCATGATGGGTTCGGGCGCTGTGGTGGTCTGCGCAGAGGACAGGTGCATGTTGGACATGGCGCTGAGCGCGACGCAATTTTTCCGCAATGAGTCCTGCGGGAAATGCGTGCCTTGCCGCGTGGGCTCCCAAAAGATGGTGGACATTCTAACCAACTGGACGCTAGGCCGCCAAAATCTCGGCGACATGGCGCTGGTCGACGAACTTTCCGAGGCGTTGAAGCTGGCATCCATCTGCGGCCTAGGCCAGGTAGTACCGGTGCCGATTGCTTCCGTTTTGAAGTACTTCAAGGAAGAAGTGGAGGCGCACATCACGCGACGCGAGTGCCCTTCCGGAGTCTGTAATCCCCCGGCGACCGCCCATGCGGCTCCTAAGGCGACTGCCGCGCCCGCGAGGCACGCATGAGTCCAGGCGGAGCGGTTGAACTCACAGTCGACGGGAGAAAAGTGACGGTGCCAGCCGGCACGAGTGTTTTCGACGCGGCCCGGATGAACGGGATCGCGATCCCCACGCTGTGCCACCAACAGAATGAAACGCCTGTAGGAGTCTGCCGTGTATGCGTGGTGGACGTGGGCGGGCGCGTTTTGACTGCCTCGTGCGTAAGGCCTGCCGAGAACGGCATGGTAGTGAATACCGCCTCCGACAGAGTGCGGGGGGCGCGGCGAACGCTGGTGGAACTGCTGATGTCCGATCACCCCAGCCCTTGCGCGCGCCAGCAAAACACGGGTGATTGCGAACTCGAGACGCTCGCGAAGCAATTCGGCATCACGCAACCGCGCTTCGTGCACCGCAGCACCGGCCGCGGCAAGGACGACTCTTCCCCAAGCATCGCAGTGGAATTCGACGCCTGCATTCTTTGCGACCGCTGCATCCGCGGATGCAGCGAGATCCGCCACAATTTCGTGCTGGGCCGCATGGGCAAGGGCGCGCAAGCGGGGATTGCGTTCGACAACAATTTGCCCATGGGCAGCTCGTCCTGCGTGTCGTGCGGCGAGTGCATGGTTTCGTGCCCGACTGGCGCGCTGACGAACAAGGGTGTGACCGGAACCGCCCTAAAGAGCGCCACCAATACGCAGCAGGTGACTCCCGAGGAGCTCGAGCAGCTTCCAGTGTTCAAGGGTGTCTCCGGAACATTCCTCAGCTTGAATCGCGGCGCAGTGGTGCGGCGGAATTTCAAGAAAGGCGAAGTGATTTGCCGCGAAGGCGAGTATGGCTCAACCGCGTACTACATTCTGAGCGGCAGAGCGCGCGTGTCTATTTCGAGCCCGATGGCCCACGTAAAGACGCACGGTGGCGCCAAGGGGTTTTTCAGCAAATTGACGAGCGCCCTCGCCATGCGTCGTGAGGACAAGCGCGAAGAGGAAACAGATCAACGGTACATTCATATTGATGCCCCCATCGACCTGAAATATGAAAACCCGGTGGCGGAGCTGGGCGCAGGCGATCTGTTCGGCGAGATGACCTGTATGAGCCTGTATCCGCGGTCCGCGACCGTTCGGGCGGAAACCGATTGCACGATGCTCGAAATGCTGCGGAACGTGCTCGACATCATGCAGCGCAACAAGAATTTCAGGGCCCAGCTCGATAAGTCCTATCGGCAGCGTGCTCTCGACAGTCATCTGCGAGGAGTTCCCGTCTTCGCCTCCCTGACGGACGAGTTCATCAGCAGCCTGCGGGATAGGGTCGAACTGGTGCACTACGCCAAAGGGCAGGTGATTTGCAAACAAGGAGATGTAGCCGACAGCTTCTATCTTGTGCGGATCGGGTTCGTGAAGGTTTCCCAGGCGCACCCCGGAGGCGAACTGGTGGTGGCTTACCTCTCTCGCGGCGATTATTTCGGAGAGATCGGGCTGCTACAAGGCGACGTACGCACGGCCACCTGCACGGCGCTCGACCACGTCGAACTCGTGAGATTCTCCGGCGAAGATTTCAACCGCATGATGGTGCAGTTCCCGGATATACGCAAAAAACTCGAGGCTGTGGAGCATGAGCGGCTCGAAAATAACCGCCAGCGTCTCTCCCTGGTTCAAAGCGTGCCACTCGAGAGTTTCCTTGCGCAAGGATTAATGGAAGCGCAGAGCCTGCTGCTGCTCGATCTGGATCGCTGCACGAGGTGCGACGCGTGCGTGCGAGCGTGCGCGGATGCTCATGACGGCGTCACTCGGCTCATTCGCGAAGGCCTGCGATTCGATCATTTTCTGGTGGCCACGTCATGCCGGCACTGCAGGGATCCGCTTTGCATGGTGGGCTGTCCCGTGGGATCGATACGCCGGCGCAACTCGCTCGAGGTAATCATCGAAGATTGGTGCGTTGGCTGCGGCCTATGCGCGCAGAATTGCCCGTACGGAAACATCAATTTGCATCCGTTTGAAGTGATGGTGGACGACCCGGAACACGCTGGCCGGAAAAAAGCGACCATGAGGCGGAAAGCCACTTCGTGCGATTTGTGCACGGAACATGCCGAGCCGAGTTGCGTGTACGCTTGCCCGCACGATGCAGCGCACCGCGTGGATCCGAGCAAGTATTTCTCCGGGATCTTGGGGATTGCTCCGCCCAAGGCGCCGAAACCGTAGCGAAAGTCATCGAAGAGCGCAGGAATTGAACGCTTAGAGATCCAACGTGCTAATCGACAAAACTCACAAAAAATGGCTGGTCCTGTCGCTCATCATTCTTGCGGGAGCGACCGCCGTCTACGTTCCTTACGCAGCCAAGTGGCCGCACGGCCCCAGTGGTTCCAGCCCGGTTGGATTGGGGTTCGGAATTGCCGGCTTCGCGTTCATGATCTTCGCGGCGTTGCTGGGGGCGCGCAAGAAGGTTCCCGTCTGGCGGCTGGGTCGCGCCCAGTCGTGGATGCGCGGCCACTTATGGCTTGGATTCCTGAGCCTGCCGCTAATTCTATTCCACGGCGGATTCCATTTTGGCGGACCGCTCACAACCACCTTGATGGTTCTGCTGATCCTGGTTGTGGGGAGCGGCGTCTTTGGCGCTGTGTTGCAGAATTACATGCCTAACGTTATCCGCGTGGAAGTTCCGCTGGAAACGGTCTTCGAGCAAATTGACCGTGTTCGCGGCCGACTCCTCGAGGAGGCGGACGAATTTGTCGCATCCGCATCCGTCGCCTCCGGAAGCCCGCTAATCATAACGACCCAGGAGCGCGGAGGGGTGATAGCTGATGAATTGCCGGCTATCTCGGAAGCGGATGTCATGCCGCTGCAGAAATTCTATACCCGCGATATGCGGCCATTTCTCGAACATCCCGGTGCCCGCGGTCACGCCCTTTCAGAGTCGGCCAATGCACGCGCGATGTTTCAAGGTCTCCGCACTCTCTTGCCGCCTGCGCTGCATGAGACCGTCAAGGACCTCGAGGACATTTGTGAGGAGGAGCGCCAGCTGCGGCAGCAAGTGCGTCTCCATCATTGGCTCCACGGCTGGCTGCTATTCCACATCCCTCTGTCGCTTGCGCTACTGCTGCTCGGCGCCGTACACGCTATAGTTGCGCTGCGGTACTGAAGCAAAGCTGCCCGATCGTCTGACCATACGATTCATCCTGATTCATACCGCGAGGCATCGATTCGCTTCAGCTGCGCGAGCTACAATGGCGCCGAAATGTTTCGAGGGTACGAAACAAGGTCCGAGAGAAAATGCTGATCCCGCTGACTGCCGCATTCCTAAGCAGCACAATCGCCAGAGAAATGTTGCGCTGGCTGCGCCACCTGGGTGGTCCTGGATTAATTATTCTCGGACTCCTCGACAGCTCGATCATTCCCATACCTGGCAGTCTCGATGCGCTCACGGTCGTTCTCGCGGCCGCCAAGTTGGAGGTTTGGCCGTATTACGCATTCATGGCGACCACAGGTTCCGTCCTGGGTGCCTACCTTACCTACCGGCTCGCGCGCAACCAAGGCGAGGCAGCTTTGACGAATCGGTTGTCGCGGCGGAATGTGGAAAGGGTCAACAAGTTTTTCGCGAAATGGGGTTTGGGCGCAATTGTAATTCCCGCAATTCTTCCCCCTCCCGCGCCCATGGTTCCGTTCGTTCTGGCTGCCGGTGCGACGAAATATCCGGTCAGGAAGTTCTTGATTGCTTTCACAGTGGGCCGGGGCATCCGCTTTACGTTATTCGCGTATCTGGGAGCCACGTACGGGCGGCATATCCTGAGATGGATATCGAAATATGGAGATTGGATTCTCGCCGTGGTACTCGCGATGACGATTGTAGCGATAGCCATCGGAGTGCTTCGTTGGAGAAAAAACCAAAAGAAGCGAAGCCGAAAGTAGGAGCAGATCGGCGCCTGCGAGGGCGCACGGAAAAGTCTGGATTTCGTTTCTTCCGGCGTTCAGAACATCGAGAACAGGCGTTTGATACCCTCCGCAAATTCTGTTTCCCGCGTGATCAGACTGAGCACCAAGTATCCCTCCGACGCGAAATCATAGAAGTGGCCAGGGTGGACATGAACATCTCTCGTAGTTAGGAGTTCGATTGCAAGGTCTTCATCCGAACGCGTCGTTGGAATGCGAAGAACGGTATTCCAGCCCCCTTCCACTTCGAGCCTGGTGCAATAGGCTTGACTATCCAGTTGACGATCCAACTCGGACAAGTTCCTTCGGACGCGCTTCAGCAATTGCTTCTGAAATTCATGACGCTGTTGTAAGAATTCCGGAATGGCCAATTGTACCGGGGCATTCATGGAAAGATACGCATCGGCGATTACCTCGAGCCGCGCCAGCGCCGGCTGCTTCAACTCCTCAGGGCCTGCCGCGATCAACCAGGCCGCCTTCATTTGCGGAAGTCCAGATATCTTGGAAAGGCCGCTGACCGTAAAGGTCAGCGCATCTGAGTTCGTCGCGAAGCTGACTGGCTTTTCCTCCCCGATGACGAAATCAAGGAACACTTCGTCGGCAATCAAAGCCAGATGACCCGCGGAGCAGATCTCGTTCAGCTTTGACGCATCGCCAGCTTTGCAAAAGTGACCAGTGGGATTATTCGGATGGACCACGACGATTCCGCGCGTGCGCAATGTGATCGTGCGTTCGAGTGCGTGAAAATCAATCTGCCAACCGTGGTCGTAGACGAGAGGGTAGCGCACAAGCCGCACGTCGTGGATATCGCCCAGGAAATCAAACAACGGATAGCCGGGAGCGGGAATCAGCAACTCGTCACCGGGGTTGCAAAGAAGCCGAAAAACAAAGGAATACGCTTCGCTCGTGCTGGTAGTGAGAAACATGTCTTCGATCGGAACCGTGCCGCCTAGCGCGAGGTAGTAGCCGGCCACTGCCCGGCGTGCCGCAATCAAGCCTTTTGGGTCCGGATGATATTCCAGGACGGCTGGATGTGATAGTGCGCGCACAATTGCCGCCTGGTCGTACTCAAAACCGCCTTCGGTTGGATTTGAAGCGGTAAGATCGAGCAACGGCTTGCCACTGGCGCGATGCCGGGCGAGGGCCGTGGTCAGGCGGTTTTCATCGAGATTCCAATTCGTGCGGTCGGCAAACATTGCGACATGGCGCGCCCGGCGGGAATTGACCACCGGACCCATGGCTGAAACAAAACAGTATTACGTTCCCGCCGCTTCTTCCACTGGTAGTTTCCGACTCGCTGCTGCAAGCACCGCCGTCTCCCTATCCTCTAACTACCCAGCGGGCAAAGAAGCGTTCCGTCTCCTCTTCCATTGTCAATCGACACAGCACCGGAGGGCGGCTATTCGCATTATCGTACCAATTAGGTGTTCGGTTTCGCGACGCCGCGTCTCGGAATCGCGCACCGAAGAGACCGGAAGGGAAGAATCGCTGCCGTAAGTTGAAACTCGACACATGAATTGCTCGTATTAGTCTATGGATAGAGACGTGCTGGTTTCACTGGCAGAGAGGGGAAGCTTATGACCACATTCTGGCAGGACGCCCGTTATGGCCTCAGGATGCTCGCAAAGTCGCCAATGCTAACTGTGATTGCAGTCCTTACGCTAGCGCTGGGTATTGGGGCCAACACAGCAATCTTCGGGATCGTAAATGGTCTTCTGCTGCGTCCCTTGCCGGTGAAATCGCCCGAACAAGTTATGGTGCTGGCCGGCCAGGTGCAAGGTGACACTCTCGGAATCTTCACGCTTTCCTATCCCCAGCTCGTTGATTTTCGCAAACAGGCAGATGCGTTTTCCGATGTATTTGCCTCGCAAGTTAATCTCGGCGGGCTCAGCTGCGCAGGCAAAGCAAATCAGTTCGTGTATAGCTATGTGACCGGAAATTATTTCTCGGGCTTGGGCGTGCAGCCGGCGCTGGGGCGCTTGTTCCTTCCAGGGGAGGGGGAAGCAGGAGGCAAGGACCCTTATATTGTGCTGGGTTACGACTTCTGGCAAAGCAAGTTTGGCGGCGATTCCGGCATCGTGGGGAAGCAGGCATTGGTCGATGGACAAGCGGCCACAATTATTGGAGTGACGCCGAAGGGATTTCAAGGCACGAACTTCGCGCTGGATTTCGACGGGTATGTCCCGCTCAACACGATGCGAGCGGAAGATGCGGCTACGTTTTGGGGCGACCGCGCCGCCCGTTCGCTAACCGTGATGGCGAGACTGAAACCTGGCGTGAGCCTGAAGCAAGCACAAAGTTCGATGAAAGTAGTCGCGGAGCGGCTGGCAGAGCAGTATCCCGCGACGGACACGGGAATAACGGTCCGGGTGGTCCCGGAGAGACTGGCGCGGCCACAGCCATTTCCGAACAATATCGTTCCATTCATCGCCGGCATTTTTTTGACGCTGGCTGCGCTGGTCCTGCTGCTGGCCTGCATGAACGTGGCGAATATTCTGCTGGTGCGCGCGACCATGCGCCAACGCGAAATGGCGATTCGCGCGGCTATGGGAGCGAGTCGCAGACGTCTGATCCGCCAAATGCTCACTGAGAGCATCATGCTGGCGCTTCTCGGCGGGGTCGGCGGACTGGCGCTGGGAGTGTGGGCCAGCGGGGCAGTCGCCTCGCTCCTTCCGGCTTCAAGATTTCCCGTCCGGCTGGATTTCGGTTTTGATTGGCGAGTATTTGCGTACGCGATGGCAGCCGCGCTCATCACCGGCGCGATCGTGGGCTTGTGGCCGGCTGTGCGAGCGGGGCGCGCGGATGTGAACAGCGTGCTGCAGAGCGGCGGGAGAAGCGATACCGCAGGAGTGAGCCGCCACCGTCTGCGCAGCTTGTTGGTGGTGGCGCAGGTGGCGGGCTCGCTGGTGCTTTTGATCGTCGCTGGACTATTCGTGCGGAGCCTCCTGCGCGCGCAGCGAGCCTACATGGGCTTCGACGCCGACCACGTGCTGAATCTGACCCTGGACCCGCGAGAAGTGGGATACGACGAGACCCGCACCAAGACGTTCTATCACGACGTCGAAGCCGGGGTCCGCGCCTTGCCCGGAGTGCAATCGGCGAGCCTGGCGTTCAGTGTGCCCATGGGAAACGTGCAAGACGGGACCTCGATTTATATCGAAGGACAACCGCCCATTCCCGGCCAGCCGCCTCCAGTGGTGATTTACAACCATGTGGACGAGCCTTATTTCGATACGATGCGAGTTCCGTTGCTGCGCGGGCGTGTATTCCGGGAAAATGACAATGACAAGGCGCCGCTCGTCGCCATCGTAAATCAGACCATGGCGCAGCAATTCTGGCCCAATCAGGACCCCATCGGGAAGCGCTTCAGTCTGAAGAGCGCCACGGGACCCTTCGTTGAGGTCGTGGGATTGGCGGCGGATGGAAAATTTATATTCATCGGCTGGGACAAGAAACCGTATTTTTTTGTTCCGCTTGCGCAGAATTCCACGTCGTACAGGACCTTGCAGGTTCGGTCGTCGGTGCCTCCGGAGAGTCTGATCGCACAGGTGCAGAATGAAGTCCGGGCACTCGATCCCAACATGCCGGTTTCAGACGTTCAGACGATGAGGCAGTCGCTCTTGGGAGGGAATGGGTTTTTCATCTTCCAGATTGGTGCGATCCTGGCCGCGGCCATGGGGATTCTGGGGTTGACGTTGGCTGTGGTGGGCGTGTATGGAGTGGTTTCGTTCGCTGCGAGCCAGCGCACCCATGAGATCGGAATCCGTATGGCGCTGGGTGCGAACCGGCGGGATATCCTGCGGCTGGTTCTGCGGCAGGGATTGGTGATGGTTCTGGGTGGCGTAATGTCCGGAGTCGTGCTTGCGTGGGCGCTGGCGCGCTCGATGGCTACACTTCTGGTGGGAGTGAGCCCGACCGATGCGCTGACATTTGTTACGGCGACGCTGCTGCTCGCGGGGATTGGGCTTTGGGCCTGCTACGCGCCGGCGCGGCGTGCCATGAATCTGGACCCGATGGTGGCGTTGCGATATGAGTAGTGCGCCGACATCACTTGGGGCAAGCTGATAGCGGGCTGCACTTATTCGGATGGTCAGGCAGGTTGATGTTCCGTTCCGCAATCACCAGGACAGCTGATTTCATCGTATCCGTATTCCACGATATTCCATGATGATTGCGGCACGAACTTATGAACGCCATCAAACGCCCCGGCCCGGGCCGCGATTTCATTGAGGTACAAACAGTCACAACTGTGCAAAATTGAACAGCCACGCATTTTGACCGCTTCTAAAATTCTGCTTTTACACCTGCGAGAAACGACGAATGGGGGGCCATCGCACTCGCAACAAGCAAGAGGAACTGCGGAAAGCAACACAAGACGAGGTGACTGGGATGGCCAACCACAAGGTACACACAAAGCGAGCACCAAGGGAGTTTGAGTTTTGCCGGCAATGTGACGACAACAGACGCAGCCAGTTATCGGGAGAGCGGCACATTCTTGAGCTGATATCCCTCGGCGCGCCGCTCCCGGTGATCTTGAATAAACTATGCACTGCGGTCGATGTTCAGATCGGCGACGTAGTATCGCTCGTCTTGCTGCCGAGCGTGGGAGAAAGCCGCGTTTCTTCAATCGCCCAAAGCGCCACACAATTCGGCCTGAACGTTTTTTCGTCCACAAGTATTCTCTCGCGTGACAAGAACCCGCTGGGAACATTCCACATTTACTGTTGCGACCAACGAAATCCCACTGCGCGTGAATTCCAGCTGATTGAGCGAGTGATCCAGTTGGCAGCAATTGCTCTTCAACGCCACGAAGATGAAGAGAATTTCGAGAGACCTTCCAGACAATCGGGACGCGGGATCGATAACGCAGCCGAGAGGCCGCCATTCATCAATTGATAGTCACCCGGGATCCCGTGGAATAACGGTCGCCAGAGCGCCTAGCTCGCAACGGTTGCGACTGGCGCCTTGACCAGTACCTGTTTGCGCAGAGCTTCCCCGATCTGATTCACCAGCATTTCGCGCGAAAACGGCTTGTTCAGGAATAAAGCTTCTCTTAGGAAATCGCCATCGGTTTCGTCGGGCTCGAGGTATCCAGAGACATACACAACCTTCAATCCAGGCCTAAGGCGCATCAGCCGCCTGGCGAGTTCTGGCCCTCGCATTCGCGGCATCACTATGTCGGTCACCAGGATATCAATTGTGCTGTCTTGTTCAGCAATCTGCAGCGCATGCGCCCCGTCCACGGCCGTCAACACGCGGTAACCTGCCGACGTCAGGAATTCACAAGCCACGGCGCGCACCTCGGCCTCATCCTCCGCCAGCAGAACGGTGTGCGGTGCAGTCTTTTGAGCTGGCGAATTCTGTGGGGCCACATCGGTCTCGAGCTTCTCATTCACGCGTGGCAGGTAAACCTCAAATTTACTCCCGATCCCTATTTCGGTATCGACGCATATGAAGCCACCGGTTTGCTTTACAACGCCATAAACGGTTGCGAGGCCCAGGCCCGTTCCCTTTCCCGGCTCCTTCGTCGTGAAAAACGGCTCGAAGATATGGGCCTTCGTTTCGGCATCCATCCCGGTCCCTGTATCAATCACGGCAAGCTTTACGTAATCTCCCGGT
>Ga0307479_10003597_pt1 | contig 14135 bp, 12 predicted proteins | sample atmos_gasesECM4C_FD_203743 | JGI IMG/M metagenome (GOLD analysis project Ga0307479, IMG submission 203743) | Hardwood forest soil microbial communities from Morgan-Monroe State Forest, Indiana, United States - atmos_gasesECM4C_515 | ecosystem: Environmental > Terrestrial > Soil > Temperate...
CCAGGCGGTCGCGCACCTCGCGCACGATGTCGGTGACGTCCACCGCCACCCAGCGCAGCGCGCCGCGGCCGGCCATGCCCAGCTGCAGCCGCCGCTCGGGCGCCACCGCCATCCCGCCGCCGTCGCCGTCGCTCGGTGCGCCGCGTCGATGCTCGTCGTCGCTGATTGTCATGGCTCTCTCGAACCCGAAGGTCGCCAGGCGCCCCCCGGACCGCTCCGGCCTTCGACCTCTCGGACCTCTACGACCTCTTCGATCTCTACGGGGGCTGCTGCTCGCTAGGACTGCACCGGGACGGGGAGCGCCGCCAGGGCGGCGCGGTAGACCTCGCGCCAGGGCACGCCGGCGGCGAGGGCCAGACGGCGGCAGTCCTCGTACTCGGGCGACGCCGCCAGGGGCCGGCCCGCCAGGCGGCCGCGCTTGATCCGCACCCTGCCGAACGCCGTCTCGACCTCCACCGAGTCGCGCTCCGCCTCGAAGCGCGCTGCCATGTGATAACGGCAGCCGAGCGATCCGGATTCCAGCAGCAGCACGCCGGCCAGCTCCTCGAGCTGCGCGCGCCGGCAGAGCATGCTGACCAGCGTGCCGGGGCGGCCCTTCTTCATCAGCAGCGGGGTGAAGTAGACGTCCAGGGCGCCGGCACCGAGCAGCCGCTCCATCAGGAAGCCGAAGCCCTCGCCGGCCAGGTCGTCGACCTCGCACTCGACCACCGCCACCTCCGGCGCGGCGGCCGCGGCGGTGGCCGTGGCCACGCCGCCCTGGACGGCGCCAGGATGGGCGCCGGGCGCCGCGGCGGCAGCCAGCGGGTGACCGCGCAGCAGGCGCAGCGCGTTGGGTTGCGTCGCCAGGTGGCGGCGGCCGAGCCCGTAGCCGGTCGACTCGAGCACCAGCGGCGGCAGCTCGACGAAGGCGTCGACCAGCTCGGCCAGCAGCACGGCGCCGGTCGGCGTCGTGAGCTCGCCGCCGGGGCCGCCGTAGATGGGGATCCCCTGCAGCAGCTCGGCGGTCGCCGGCGCCGGCACCGGCAGGTCTCCGTGGTCGGTGCGCGCGCGGCCGCTGCCGACGTTGACCGGTCCGCAGGTCAAGCGCTCGGGCGCCAGGTGCTCGACCGCGGCGGCGGCGCCCACCAGGTCGACGATCGAGTCCACCGCGCCGACCTCGTGGAAATGGACCCGGTCGACGGGGATGCCGTGCGCCTTGGCCTCGGCCTCGCCGAGGCGAGAGAACAGGCGCAAGGCGCGGTCGCGCACCGCCGGCGGCAGGGCGCTGGCCGCGAGAAGGCTGCGGATCTGCGCCAGGTCGCGCCGGCCGCGGGGGTCGTGGACGTCTGTCTGGTCACCGGCGCGGCCGTGCGCGGGCTCGTGCTCGTGCCGGTGCTCGTGTTCCTGCCGGTGCTCGTGCTGGTGCTCGTGGGCCCGCTGGCGCTCGTGCTCGTGGTGCTCGTGGTCGCGGTGGCTCCCGTGTTCGTGCTCGTGGTGCTCGTGGTGATGGGCGTCGGGCGGCAGCGGCCGGCCGGGCTCGATATCCTGCGCCCCTGGCCTGCTCAGCTCCTCGGGGTCGGGCCCCTCGAGCGGCCGGCCGTCGAGCAGCACCCGGAAACGGGTGCCCGAGAAGCCGCCGCGCCAGGCCTTGCGGCGCTCGACGCCGACGCCGCGCAGGCCCAGGCAGGCCACGGCCTGTTCCAGCACCTCGAGCGGCATGCCGAGGTCCAAACAGGCGCCCAGGAACATGTCGCCGGCGATGCCGCTGGCGCAGTCGAGGTGGTAGTGGGCCATGGCGCCCCGTAGGCTACCATGCGCCTCTTTCACGCAAGGACACCCAGCGCCCGGTGGCGCCGAGCACCAGGTGGTCCACCAGCTCGACGCCGACGAGCGCCGCCGCGTCGGCCATCCGTCGGGTGAACAGCAGGTCCTCGGCGCTGGGCGTCGGGTCGCCGCTCGGGTGCGTGTGGAAGAGCGCGAAGCCCGCGGCGCCGCGCTGCAAGCACTCCTTGAGGATCTCCCGCGGCTCGACGGCGGCGCGGTGCAGCGTGCCGCGGAAGATCTCGCGGTCGCCCATCAGGCAGTGCCGGACGTCGAGGAACAGCGCCCCCATCACCTCCTGGTCGCGCTGCTGGTATTGCAGCACCAGGTAGCGGGCCACCTCGGCAGGGCGGCCCAGGGGGCGCCGCGCCGGTATCTGCTCGCGCGCCAGGCGCCGGCCGATCTCGACCGCGGCCAGTACGGCCGCCACCTTGGCGTCGCCGAGGCCGGGGCGCCGCAGGACGGCGGCCTTGGCGCCCACCAGGCCCGACAGCCCGCCGTGCTCGCGCAGCAGGGCGCCGGCCATCTTCAGGGCCGACATGCCCTTGCAGCCGCAGCGCAGCAGCACGGCGACCAGCTCGGCGTCCGAGAGGGCGCCGCTGCCCCCTTCCACCAGCCGCTCGCGCGGCCGTTCCTCCTCGGGGATCTCCTTGATCAGCCAGCCGTGCGGCGGCGCCTTGGGGGAGCTCATGGCTCAGCCGGGCGCGCTCCGGCACCTGGCGATCGCCTCGGTCAACGCGGGCAGCGCCTCTCCCGCCGGCGCCGCCAGGCGCAGGTGGACCGAGCGCGTGAACGGCGTCGGCTCGGGATTGACCTCGATGACGCACGCGCCGGCGCGCAGGGCCGTCTCGATCAGTCCGGCGGCGGGATAGACCAGCGCCGAGGTGCCGGCGGCGACCAGCAGATCGCACGCGCCCGCCGCCCGCGCGGCGCGCGCCAGGGCGGCGGCCGGCAGGGCCTCGCCGAACCACACCACCGCCGGGCGGAAGCGGCCGCGGCAGCCGCTCTCGCCACACGCCGGCGGCTCCTCGGGCGACGCGGCCACCGCCTCGCCCATCGGCCGCCGCCGGCCGCAGGCGTCGCACACCGCCTCCATGATCGTGCCGTGCAGGGCCACGGGGTGGCGGCTGCCGGCGCGCTGGTGGAGGTCGTCGACGTTCTGGGTCACCAATAAGAATGACGGGAACAGGTCGTCCCAGCGCGCAAGCGCCTGGTGCGCCGGGTTCGGCGAGGCCGCCGACGCCGCGGCATGGCGCCAGGCATACCATCGCCACACCCTCCCGGGATTCCGGTAGAACGCCTCCGGCGTCGCCAGCTCCTCCGGGCGCTGGTCCTCCCACAACCCGCCGGCGCCGCGGAAGGTGTCGAGCCCGCTCTCGCGCGACACGCCCGCCCCCGTCAGCGCCACCACGCCCGCCGCCTGCCGCAGCCGCGACGCCAGCTCGTCCCCTAGCAATAAGGTCTCCATGGTGTCATCTTAGTCGTCACCGCCCGCCATCGCGCGATGCCCGCTCAGCCCACCAACTTCGGCCTGCTCGAAGGGCCTTACTGCGACTACGAGCGCAGCCGCGCCGTGGTGCTGCCGGTGCCATTCGAGCGCACCACCACCTACGGCAAGGGCACCGCCAACGGGCCGGCGGCGATCATTCGCGCCTCGCAGGCGATGGAGCTGTACGACGAGGAGCTGGAGGCCGAGCCCTACGAGCAGGGCATCGCCACGCTGGCGCCCTTCCTGCCCGCGGCGTTCGATCCGGCCGCGGCGCTGGCGGAGATCGAGGCCGAGGCGCATCGCCACCTGGCGCTCGGCAAGTTCCTGGTGACCCTGGGCGGCGAGCACAGCCTCTCGCTGGCGCCGGCGCGGGCGGCGCGCGCGGTGCACGGCGGCATCGGCATCGTGCAGTTCGACGCTCACGCCGACCTGCGGGAGGAGTACGAGGGCACCCCGTTCAGCCATGCCAGCGTGATGAAGCGCCTGATCGACGACGGCTTCGCCACCCTGGCGGTGGGTCTCCGCTCGCTGTCCGCGCCGGAGGCCGGCCTGATCGGCCGCCGGCAGCTCCCGGTCCTCTGGGGCCACCAGCTCGACCAGTCCCCCGAGGTCTACCCGCAGCTGCTCGAGATGCTGCCGCAGAAGGTCTACCTGACGTTCGACGTCGACTACTTCGACCCGGCCCTGGTGCCGGCCACCGGCACCCCCGAGCCGGGAGGCGGCTTTTGGTACCCCACGCTCGCCCTGCTGCGCGCCCTCTTCCATGCCAAGACGGTGGTCGGCATGGACGTCGTCGAGCTCGCCCCCATCGGCGGCCAGCCGGCGAGCGACTTCCTCGCCGCCAAGCTGATCTACAAGTGCCTGGGCTACCTGCAGGAGTCCGAGTCCAGCCACGTGCTGCATTGAGCCGCCCGCGGGGGACGCTCCCCTCCCGCCCCTGAGGAGAGCAATCGCCTTCTAGCCGGCACTGACCACCGCGGCGGCCGCGGCGGCTCTCGCGCCGACCGCCGCCGTCTGCGCTAGAGTCTCTTCATGCATGCCCGCCCCCAGGGAGCGCGCGCGTGACACGGGAAAGCCGACCGGACGCCGAGCAGGTCTGGCAGCTGATGGGCCGGCTGTTCAAGACCCATCCCTGGCACGGCGTCCCGGTGGGGCCCGAGGCGCCGCGGGTGGTGACGGTCTACGTCGAGATCGTCCCCTCCGATGCCGTCAAGTACGAGGTGGACAAGGTGACCGGGCACCTCAGGGTCGACCGGCCCCAGAAGTACTCCAACGTCTGCCCGAGCCTCTACGGCTTCATCCCCCAGACCTACTCCGGCGAGCGGGTGGCCAAGCTGGCGCGGCGGCGGTCCGGCCGGCGCTCGCTCGCCGGCGACGGCGACCCGCTCGACATCTGCGTCCTCTCCGAGCGGGCCTTCTCCCACGGCGACTTCCTGCTGCAGGCCGAGCCGATCGGTGGGCTGCGCGTGATCGACGACGACGAGGCCGACGACAAGCTCGTGGCGGTGCTGCAGGGCGACCTCACCTTCGGCAAGGTGCAGGACATCGGCGAGCTGCCGCGGCCGGTGGTGGAACGGCTGGAGCACTACTTCCTCACCTACAAGCTGGCGGTGGACACCGCCGGCGGCGGCGCCGGCGCCAAGTCCCTCCCGAGCGCCGGCGGCGAGGTCGAGATCGCCGGCATCTACGGCCGCGACGAAGCGCGCGAGGTGATCGAGCGCGGCATCGCGGACTACCGCGCCGAGTTCCCGGACTGGAAGGAGCAGATCCTCTCCGCCCTGCGCGGCCGGCGGTGAGGCGGCCGGGCCGGGCCACCGGCACGGTTTCGCTCAGGGCCCGGCCTCCTCGAGCAGCCGCCGTTTGAGCTCGATTGCGTCCGTGTTCTCCGGGTCGAGCGCCAGCGCCTTGGCGCAGGACGCCAGGGCGGCGTCGCGCTGGCCGGCCGACGCCAGGCCAAGCGCCAGGTCGCTGTGCATCTCGGAGCTCGCGGGATAGGCCTCGGCGTTGAGGCGAAAGACGGCGACGGCGGCATCGAGCTGCCGGCGCCCCAGCAGCAGCTGCCCCAGGAGCTCGAGCTGCCGGGCGGAGAAATCGTAGTCGCCGGGGTGGTCGCGCTTCAGCTCGCGGTAGCGCGCCACCGCGGCGGGCACCCCCCGATCGGCCAGCGCCGGCAGCAGCGCGGCGGCAAGCGAGCGCCGGTCGAGCGTGAAGTGCTCGATGTTCCAGCGCACGGCCTGGATCAGCAGCCGCACCGTCACCTCGTCGCCGATCGCCCGCTTGCCCATGTCGGCGAAGCGGCCGTAACCGCCGACGCCGTAGTCGCCGCGGTTGATCACGAAGCCGCCCGAGAGAGCGCAACGGGTGTTGCCCCAGGGGTCCTTGCCCGGCTCGGCGACGACGGAGAAGGGGATCGCCACCTGACGAGTCACGCCGTGCAGCGTGAGCTGGCCGGTCGCGGTCAGGCCTCCCGGGCCGCGGTCAATGCGGGTGCTGGTGAAGGTGATCACCGGGTACTTGTCGACCTCGAAGAACGCGTCGCTGCGCAGGTCCTTGTCGCGCAGCTCGACGGCGGTGTCCAGGCTCGCGGCCTTGATGACCACGGAGATGGACGAGCGCGTAACGTCGCCCGGGCTGAACCAGATCGTGCCGCGAAAGTCCTTGAAGCGCCCCTCGACCGAGGTGAGACCGAGGAACTGTACCCCGAAGGCGACCAGGGAATGCGCCGAATCGACCTGCAAGCTGCTCCCGTAGTAGCGATCGTCAGGCGCCGCGCCGGCGTGCGCGGCAGCGGCGTCGGGAGCCCCGGGGGCGGCGGCAAGGGGCGTGTGCGCCGCGGTCCCCGCCGAGGCGAGGCCAGCGGGCGCCGCCAGCGCGCCCACCAGGGCGAGGGCCGGAGCCGTCCGGGAGACGGCCAGCGAGACGAGGTGGACGAGAGGATGGCGCATCGGCACAGGCTCCTTTGGCGGTAGGATGGGTGAGCCCCATCCGACCCCGGGAGCATGGCCGGCCCGCGGCGGCAAGTGATCAAGGTTTCCTGGCCAAGGCTTGAAGCTTGGCTCAGCGTTTCCTCAAGCCGCGCTGCTTCGCCGGGCCGGGCACGGGCGCGACCCCTCCTCGACCGCCACCGCACCTCGGTGCCGGCGGCAAGGGCGGGTCCGGGTCCGGCGAACGGGGCGGCGACGCATCTCGCCATGGCAGAGCCCGAAACCTCCCCGCCATCCGTCCTGCCCCCCATCGCCGCGGCCATCGAGTTCGGCCGCTTCCGCTTCGATCCAGCCGACGGCGTGCTGCGTCGCGACGGCATCGAGGTACCCCTGCCGCCGCGCGCCCTCGCGGTGTTGGCGCTGCTCGTGGCGCACGCCGGCAGGCTGGTGCCGAAGCAGCTCCTCCTGGACACGGTGTGGAGCGACACCTTCGTTTCCGACACCTCGCTCGCCGAGGCGGTGAGCGTCGTCCGGCAGGCGCTCGGCGACGATCCGCAGAGCCCAACCTACATCCAGACCGTCCACCGCCGCGGCTACCGCTTCATCGCCGCCGCCCGCGCGCCGCTCCCCGCGCCCGCGGCGGTGGCGGCGCCGCCGCGGCCGGCCCAGCCGCCGTTGCGGTCGGGGACGGCGGAGCCTCGCACCGCGCGGGTCTCCCCGGTGCGACGCCGCGTGGGCCTGGTACTCGGTGTCGCCGCCGCGGTGCTGGCCGGCGCCGTGGCGGGCCGCTGGGAGCTGGCGCGCCGCGCGGCGGCCCCGGCCCCGGCGGCCGGTGGGCACGCCGTCCGCCGCCTGCTCATCGACCTTCCCGCCGGCGCCGTGCTCGGCGCCGACGGGGCCCCAGCGCTCGCCCTCTCGCCCTCCGGCGAGCAGCTCGTCTTCGTGGCGCGCGAGGCCGGCAGCCAGCGGCTCTACCGGCGTGCGCTGGACCAGTTCGAGGCCAGCCCGATCGCCGGCACGGAAGGGGCAGCGGCGCCCTTCTTCTCCCCCGACGGCCAGTGGGTCGGCTTCTTCGCCCAGGGCAAGCTCGAGAGAGTGGCCCTCGCCGGCGGCGACCCGCTCGTCCTATGCGATTCGCCGTACCCGTATGGAGCTAGCTGGAGCGAGGACGGCTCGATCCTGTTCGCGCCCGACTTCGCCTCGGGCCTGCGCCGGGTGCCGGCGGCAGGCGGCGCCCCCGCCGTGCTCACCACGCCAGACCCTGGCGCCGGAGAAGTCGGGCACCGCTGGCCCGAGGTGCTGCCTGGCGGCAGGGCCGCGCTGCTCACCGTCTGGCGTCGTGGCGGTTGGCAGGACGCCTCGGTCGAGCTGCTCGACCTGCGGAGCGGGCGGCGCACGCGGCTCCTGCGCGGCGGCAGCGACGCCCGCTGGTCGCCGACCGGCCACCTCGTCTTCGCTCGCGGCGGCGGCGGCGCGCTCGACCTCGGCGCGATCCCGTTCGACCTCGGCCGTCTGGCGGTCGTGGGACCGGCGGTGACGGTGGCCAGCGACGTGCGGATCGACCCGGCGCTGGGGGGAGGCCAGTTCGCCCTCGCCCGCGGCGGCGCCGAGATGCCGCTGGTCTACCTTCCCGGCGGCGCACAGGGCAGCGCCAGGGCGGTCTGCCGCGCCGGCCGCGGCGGCGACGTCCGCTGCCTGCCGCTGCCCGCACGGCCGTTCCGCAACCTGGCGCTCTCGCCGGACGGCTCGCGGCTCGCCCTCACCGTCCGCGAGGTCGACCGGTCGGAGGTCTGGGTCTCGGACGTCGCGCGCGGCAACCTCTCGCGCCTGACCTTCGAGGGCGACAACGTCGAGCCGGTGTGGAGCCCGGATGGCCGCTGGATCGCCTTCGCCTCGTCGCGCGCCGGCCGCTACGAGCTCTACCGCGTCCGCGCGGACGGCGGCGGCCCGCCCGAGCGCCTGCTCGGCGGCGGCGGCGGCCGGTTCCCGGACTCGTTCTCGCCTGACGGCGGGCTCCTGGCCTTCACCGAGATCGACCCCGTCTCCGGCGACAGCCTCTGGATGCTGCCGCTACGGGGCGGCGCGCCGCTGCCGTTCCTGCGCAGCGCGTTCGACCAGGAACATGCGCGCTTCTCGCCCGACGGCCGCTGGCTGGCCTACGATTCCAACGAATCGGGCAAGCCCGAGGTCTACCTGCGCGCCTTCCCCGGGCCGGGCGGCAAGTGGCAGCTCTCGACGGACGGCGGCTCGCTGCCGGCCTGGTCGGCCGACGGCAGGCGGATCTTCTATCGCCGCGGCACCGCCCTCATGGAGGTGCGGCTGCGCTTCCCCGCCGCCGGCAGCGTTGCCGCGGAGGCGCCGGCGAGGGTGCTCGAGCAGCCGGAGCTGGACCGCTTCGCCGTGACCCCGGATGGGCTCGCATTCCTGTGGCTGCGACGCGCCTCCGAGGAGCCCGAGCGCCTGCGGGTAGTGCTGGGATTTGGCGGCGAGCTGGTGCGGCTGGCACCGCCCAGCGGCGCCGCCGGCGCGCGGTCGGCGGGCTGAGCCGCCCGAGGTCACACCGGGCCCGAGCGTCGTTGCTACCGTCCAGCAAGGTCTCTGATCATATCGATCAAGGTAAGCTCCGGTGACATCAGCAGGGCTTCGAGCCGGTTGGCGCGTTCCTTGAACCGGGAGCTCTCGATGGCTGCCGCGGCCTGCTCCGGGCGAGCCTCGAGCAGGCGGAACAGAGAGCGGACCGCAATGTCCAGGTAGCCAAGGTAGTGGTTGCCAGCCTCTGGATCTCCCGCGTTGCGCTCGACCAGGGCCAGCGCTTTGCCACAGAGCTCTCCGATCAGGTGGCCGTTTGCCTGGTCCGCCCTGGGCGGCAGAGGCCAAAGGATCTCGCACATCGCTTCGCGCCGATCTAGCAGCCACCTCAGCCCGCTGTTGCCATGCTCGATCTCCGCCGCAAGCGCGCTGGCGACGAATAGACGCGGCCCCTTGAGGGGAGTCTTCTCCAGCCTCACGGCCTCGACGACCGCTGGCCCGACGAGATTGGCCTTGGCCGACTCCGGGAAGAGCGGCCCCACTTGTGCGACCTGACCCTTGGCGATCCCTCCCCGCATCAGCACCGGAGCCGGACCAGCGTGGCTGACGTAGGCCAGGTTGAAGAAGATCTCCGCCGCGGCTGCGACGGCCTCCTCAGGCGCCTCGGACACGAGGAAGAGCGAGTCGCTCAGGCCATAGCGCGCCACCCAGCCTGGCCGGTTGAGGATCTCGCCCAAGACATCCTCCCGCGACAGCAGGTTGGCGATGGCCGCCAGTGAGTCCTGGGCGCTGCCGAGAAGCGTTTCGGAGAGCCGCCCAAAACCCAGGACGTCCGCGAAGAAGACGCACATCTGGGCCACTTGACCACCTTAGACTATCTTGGTTATAATGTCTATCTGGTCGTGTACGCAGTGGCTGCCATGGCCACCGCGCCACCAATGCCCGGGTAGCGCATGCGGAAACCGGCCCGGCATGGAGGTAAGCCCTCATGACTCGAACAGGTAAGACCGCGGTCAGGTCGGTAGCCATTGCGGAAGCCAAGTCGCGGTTCTCCTCTCTGATCGACGAGGTTCGCACCTCTCGCAAACCCATTGAGATCCGCAGGCGTGATCAACCAGCCGCCTATCTCGTCGAGGCCAATACCTTCGAGCGCCTGCAGAGAATCGAGGACAGCGTAAGAGCCGAGCAGCTACGGCGCGCCCTCAAAGGCCCTAAGTATGACCTTAGGGATTTCCTCGCGTCGATCGACCTTGGTCTATAGAGCGCAGCTATCTGACCCTGCGGCCAAGTTCGTGAAGTCTCTCGCCGCCAAGGATGCTGCGCTGGCGAGAGAGCTTGCATTGCTCCTCATCAGTCTCGAGCACGACCCCGAGCCCCCCGGCAGCAGGGAGCTCCTCCCCAGCCTTTCCGCGGTCGTCAAAGGAGAGCGAGTATGGGAACGGCCTCCCTTCGTGATCATCTACGCCGTCAACACCCGTGACCGGCTGGTTGAAATCGGCACCGTGGAGATGTACTGATCGCATGCGTATCTATGCTGAGCCGCAGCCGTGTCCAACCCCGGCTGCCCGTGCCTGAGGGGAGCTCCCGGGAATTGGCATAGACCGGGATTGGTACAGCCCCTCGCCCGCCAGCTGCGGCACCGCGCAGCCCAACGGGTTGGCCACGGTCGGCAGGTGCTCGCTGATGCCTTTCGCCCTCGAACAGATCCGCCAGGCGCTTGCCCGCCACCACCCCCAGCAGCTGGAGCCCTTGCCGCACCAGGCCGAGGCCGCGGTGGCGCTGGTGCTGGCCGGTCATCCCGAGCTGTCGCTATGCGTCATCCGCCGCGCCGAGCACCCTGGCGATCGCTGGTCCGGCCATCTGGCGCTGCCCGGCGGGCGGGCCGACCCCGCCGATCCCCATCCCCGGGCGGTGGCGGAGCGCGAGACGCTGGAGGAAGTCGGCCTCGTCCTCGACCAGCGCCACTGGCTCGGCGACCTCTCGCACGTCCTGGTGCGGGTCGGCGGCGGCGACCGCCGCATGGTCCTCTATCCCTTCGTCTACTACCTCGGAGCGGACCTTCCGGCCTTCACCCCCAGCGACGAGGTGGCGGAGGCGTTCTGGGTGCCCCTGAGTCACCTGTGGGACCCGGCCAACGCCGGCCACGTGGAGTGGGCGCCGACCGCCGGCCCGGGCCCCGGCGCGGCCAACCAGCGCGGCCAGCGCGACCGCCTGGTCTACCCCGCCATCCGCTTTCGCGGCCACGCCATCTGGGGCCTAACCTTCCGCATCCTCACCCTCTTCTCCGACGTCCTCGACGCCCCGCTCCCCCATCTCGAGGAGATCCCCGGCCTCGGAACTTGACGGCAACCACGGGGTCGACGGTTCAACTTCGCCCCTGGGCACCACGCAACATACTGAATAAAAGCCACTTATCTGATAGCATTGGCCAGCTTCGGCTCCGCCCAAATCCTTCGGGGTTCCACCCGGGTTCCAGTTTCTCTTCATCCCAGCGCCGGGCGCCTGGCCGCCGGGCTGTTCGCTCGACCGTGGAATGCCTTGACAGCAAGTTGCCACTTGCGATATTGTGTCTTAACTAGATTTGTTGATAGTTGACGTCCTGTTGTGTGCGTGCTAAGGCCTCGCCGCTGTTCCGATGCCGTCCCGCGGCGTGCCCGACCCGTTGGATGTCGGGCGCTGCGTCCATGCCGTCTTCCAGCCGAGCGCACGCGCGGGATCGTCGATCAACCGCAGACACCAGGAAAGGATGACTCATGTTCACACGCGTTTCGTCGATCGTCGTCTCCATGCTGCTGGCGGCCGCCGCCGTCGGTTCCGCCCAACCGCCGTTCGTCCGTACGGTCATAGTCAACTCCGGTGGCACTCCCACCGCCAATGGCACAGCGCTGCTGAACGCCATCACCAACATTACCACCAATAGCTCTAACAATACCTGGCTGGTCAAGGTCGAGCCGGGCGTCTTCGACCTCGGATCGGGAACCTTGACCATGAAGGACTATGTCGACGTCGAAGGCTCGGGCCGTGACGTCACGTTCATCACCTCCACCCAGCCGTGGAATGGCAGCAGCAATCTCGGTACGATCACGGTGCCCTCTTCCGTGCACGCCGAGCTGCGTGACCTCACGGTCCAGAACACGAATCCCACGACCCAGGCGGTCGGCGTCAATACTGGCAGCAGCAACTTCTCTGCCCGCGCAGTCAACGTCCTGTTCCCGGCCGCAGTCAGCAATTCCTTCGCCTTCTTCATCTTGTCTAGCAGCCCGACACTCACGCAGATCGGCATTCAGATGTCGAGCTGCGGCACTTCCTCGCAGGGAATCTATTCGGCATGGTCCAGCCCGACGATCAAAGACCTGACGATCACGAATCAAAACACCTGTGGCTTGAACGAAGCCACCGGCGTCTTGCTGATCGGGGGCAGCGCCGTCATCGACGGTGTCACGGCCACGGTCAGCGGCGCCCAATCCGACTATGGCATCCGGATCTCCAACGCCGCGACGCCGCTGATCACCAACGCCCGACTGAACGTGACCGGCGTCAGCGCGGCCTGGGGCATCCGCTCGTACACCGGCAACTGCACGTTCGAGAACCTCAAGATCACCGTCTCGGGCGGGGGAAGCAACTATGGGATCGTGTTCGCGGGTGGACCTTCCACCAATAGCTCGGTGGTGCGCCGGGCCGCGATCAGCGTGTCGGGCGCGTTGAGCAACGACGGCGTCTACCTGGTCGACAATGCCAGCGCCACCTTGCGCGACCTCGACGTGCGGATCAGCGGCGCCGCCGGAAGCCAGACGGCGGGTGTGATCGGCGACTATTTCAATGGAGGAACCAGCGGCAATACGGTCTCGATCATCGACTCGACGGTGCAGGCGTCCGGCGGCACCACGAACGTCGGCATCGATGCGACCGGAACGGGCAACACGTTCACCATCGTGAGGACGACGGCAACGGCCAGCACGGGAACCAGCTACGGGTTGGCTGAATCCAACACCGGCAACACCTTCACCCTCGATCACTCGCAGCTGAGCGGTGGCACCGACTCCGTGCATCTCAATTCGACCTTCGGCGCCGGCGCTTCCCAGTTGGCGGGCCCGGTCTTCCCGCTCACCGGGACCTGTGCCGCCTGCTACAACGGCTCCTACAACGCGCTGTCCGCGACCTGCCAGTAGGGGGCGGGAGCGATCATCACCCTGACACCGCGAGTGCGCTGATACCGCTGATACCCTGCGCGCTCGCGGCGCCGGTCGCCTTGACGACAGCACCGTCACCAGTGCCACCTGAACGAGCACAGGTCTTCGGCGGCGGGTTGCACGTGATCGTGCAGCTAACTCGCTGAGCTACCTGGTTCCTCGATCACTCGGCGCTCAGCGCTCGGGCGGGGTCGATCTGGATGGCCGCCAGCGCCGGGAGGAGGTTGGCTGCCAGCGACAGGCAGCCGACCACCACCGCGGTGGTGCAGAGGATCGCCGGATCGGTGGGGGCGACGCCATAGAGCAGGCTGGCGGCGAAGCGGCCGACGGCGAGGGCGGCGGTCAGGCCGATGGCGCCGCCGGTGGCGTATTGGGTCATGCCGTCGCGCAGCACCAAGAGAAGCAGCCGCCGATGGCCGGCGCCCAGGGCGATGCGGATGCCGATCTCGCGGGTCCGCCGCGACAGTGCGTAGGCGGTGGCGCCGTAGAGCCCCACGAGCGCCAGCAGCAGCGCCAGTATGCCCATGCCCGCGAGCAGCCCTTCCGCCAGCCGCTGCGGCAGCAGCTGGAAGTCGAGCTGCCGTGCGATCGGCTTGACGTCGAAGAGCGCCAGCCTGGCGTCGAGGGCCCGGACCTCGCGCCGCAGGGCCGGAATGACGCTCGCCGGATCGCCGGCGAAGCGCAGGTGAATGGCCACGGCAGGCTGGTAGTGCTGGAACAGGGCCTCGAAGAGGTAGGGGCGCTGTGGCGTCGTCAGGTCGAGCTGCTTGCCGTCGCGCGCCACCCCGACGACGACGTGCGGGGTGCCGCCCACGATCAGCCGCTTCCCCAGCACCGCGGAGAGGGGGGCGCCGGGAAAGAAGCGGCGCACCAACGCCTCGTTCACCACCACCACCGGCTGGGTCTCCGGGCGGTCCGCGGCGGTGAGCTCCCGGCCGGCGAGGATGGCCAGCTCGAGGGTCTTGAAGTAGTCGGGGGCCACGAAGTTGACGTCGACCTCCGGCTTGCCCGCGCCGGCGCGCTCCGGCACATAGCCCTCGGGCGCCGCGTCCGTGGTGCCTCGCATCAGGCTCATGGGCAGCCGCGTCGCGAGGCTGACCGACCTCACGCCGGGCAGCCCCGAGAGCCGTGCGAGGAGCCGCTCGAACAAGCGCCGCCCCGTCCGCTCGTCGTAGCCCGCGTAGCCAAGGTTCGTCGAGGCCA
>Ga0307479_10003598_pt1 | contig 14133 bp, 9 predicted proteins | sample atmos_gasesECM4C_FD_203743 | JGI IMG/M metagenome (GOLD analysis project Ga0307479, IMG submission 203743) | Hardwood forest soil microbial communities from Morgan-Monroe State Forest, Indiana, United States - atmos_gasesECM4C_515 | ecosystem: Environmental > Terrestrial > Soil > Temperate...
CCAGGACAAGGAAGGCAACTTCAACCCCGTTTACGTCATGGCCGACTCCGGCGCGCGCGGCTCCAAGCAGCAGATCCGCCAGCTCTCCGGGATGCGCGGCTTGATGGCCAAGCCCTCGGGCGAAGTCATCGAGACGCCTATTACTTCGAATTTCCGCGAAGGCCTCACCGTGCTGGAGTATTTCATCTCCACGCACGGCGCGCGCAAGGGCCTGGCTGACACGGCGCTCAAGACCGCCGATTCCGGCTACCTGACCCGCCGCCTCGTGGACGTCGCCCAGGATGTCATCATCAACGAATACGACTGCGGCACTACCGACGGCATTTACGTCGAGCCCATCATCGAAGCGGGCGTGGAAGTCGAGCCGCTCCGCGACCGCGTGGTGGGCCGCGTTTCCCTCGACAAGATCAAGGATTTCGAGGGCGGCGTCATCGTCGACGTGAATCAGGAAATTAACGAAGAGCTGGCCAACGCCATTCAGGGCGCCGGCATCGACCGCGTCCGCATCCGCTCCGTGCTGACTTGCGAATCGCGCCGCGGTGTTTGCGCTCTGTGCTACGGCCGCAACTTGGCCACCGGCCGCATGGTGGAGCTCGGTGAAGCCGTGGGCGTCATCGCCGCGCAGTCCATCGGCGAGCCCGGCACGCAGCTCACCATGCGCACTTTCCACATCGGCGGAACGGCCACCCGCGTTTCTGAGCGCTCCACGCTCGAAGCGCGCAACAATGGCGTCGTCAAATTCGTGGACCTAAAACACGTCGAGGGCCGCGGTGGAACGCTCATCGCTATGAATCGTGCCGGCCTCATCGCCATTGTCGACGAAAAGAACCGCGAGAAGGAGCGCTACCACGTTGTGTACGGAGCGCGCCTCCGCGTTCAGGACGGCGAGCACGTCACCCACGGGCAGATCCTGGCCGAATGGGATCCCTTCACTTTCTCGATTCTCACGGAGACCGCAGGCTCTGCCAAATTCGACGATCTGCGCCCCGGCTTGACCATCGAAGAGCAGGTGGACGATGTCACCGGCCTCTCGCAGCTGGTGGTCACGCTGCCGCCCGGCGACGAAAAGCATCAGCCGGCCATCCTCATCCGCGACTCTGCCGGCAAGGTCCGCAAAAAGTACCTGATGCCTTCCCGCGCCCACTTGATGGTTCAGGATGGCGACGAAGTGCAAGCCGGCGACGTCCTGGCCAAGATCCCCCGTGAAACCACCAAGACCAAGGACATCACCGGCGGGCTCCCGCGCGTCGTCGAGCTCTTCGAGACTCGTAAACCCAAAGACCCCGCCGTCATCAGCGAAATCGACGGCGCGGTCAAGTACGGCGAAATCGCCAAGGGCATGCGCAAGATTTACGTCGAAAGCGAGGATGGTAAGACGAGCAAGGAGTACTCCATCCCGCGTGGCGTGCATATCAACGTTCAGGAAGGCGACCACGTCAAGGCCGGCGAGGCCCTTATCGACGGTCCGCTCAACCTCCACGACCTGTTGGCCGTCCTTGGCGAAAAGTTCACGCAATCCTATCTTGTGAACGCCATTCAAGAGGTTTACCGCCTCCAGGGCGTGAACATCAACGACAAGCACATTGAGACCATCGCCCGGCAGATGATGCGCTGGGTGAAGGTCGAGGACGTCGGCGACACCAACTTCCTCCTCGAGGAGCAAGTCGACAAGTTCCGCTTCCGCGAGGAAAACGACGAAGCCATCAAGCGCGGTGGCCGTCCCGCTACGGGGCGTCCGCTGTTGCTCGGCATCACCAAGGCCTCGCTCTCGACGGATTCCTTCATCTCCGCCGCGAGCTTCCAGGAGACCACGCGCGTCCTTACCGAGGCCGCCGTTGCCGGCAAGGTCGATTATCTTCGCGGCCTCAAGGAAAACGTCATCATGGGCCGCCTCATTCCGGCGGGCACCGGCCTCGAGCATTACCGCAACATCCAGTTGTTGACGGAAATGCCCGCGCCGGCTCCCGTGGAGGAGATTCCCGAAGCAGCCGAGCTTACCGCCGAAGAGGCGGCTGCCCTTGACTTCCTCCAAAAGGACACGGAAGCTGACGCCGCTACCGAAGGTTAGAATTGCTCATTGCGGACTGGAACCCCTAGGAACTTCAACCGGGACCCCGACATGCACAGTCAGGGTCCCTTTTCTCTTTCGGCACGCGCGTACAGGTGCCTCTCAGGAACTTCCCACCACCCTCACATTGCCGCATGGCGCGGAACGTCCTTAAAATAAATAGTAACTCACGCTCTGGGTCAATTTGTCGAAACTGAGGTTCTGCCGTCACAGGACATGGCTGGCACACACCAAAACGCTCAACGGCCTCGCGATGCCTCCGCCGCCGGTGACAATCGCAGCTCCGCTTTTACCTCGAGTTTCGACCGTTTCGAGAAGCGCCAGAGCGAGCTCTGGCGGCTCACCCTTCTCATTCTTTTCTTTGTGGGAGCCGCTTTGGCCGCGGTTGCCTGGGATTCCATTCGCTCCTTCTGGCACCGCTCCGAAGCATTGGCGCTATCCGCGGGTCTGGTTGTTCTGATCGTTCTTTTCGCTGCCCTTATGTGGAGCAAAACCCGCGAGATTTCTGAGTTGCGCGGGCTGATGCGCGGCCTTGAAGAGCGTGATGCCCAGCCGCCCAGCGAAAAGCAGATGGATCAGCTCTTCGAAATCGTCTCGCGTTCGGCCCAGGGTTACCGCGACCTCATCGACTCCTTCGACGACATCCTGATGGCCATCACCCTGGACGGCAAAATTCGCGCCGTCAACCGCATCTTTTCAGATCTGGTCAGCAAGCCTTTTCACGAGATTATCGGCAGGCCGCTCACCGAATTTGTGGAGGCCGGTACACCGCAGGAAGCGGAACTCCTCAAGCGCACCCTCCCTCGCTTCTTGGAGCGGCGCCACTGGACCGGCGTCGTTCAGGTGCGCTTAAAGGGCCAGCCGGCGCCACTGTACTTTGATTGCGTCGCTCACGCCATGATGCGCGGCGACACCGTTCACGGTATCACCGTGCTGGCCCGCGACATCTCCGCCCTGCGCCACAACGAGAATCGCTTCACCGAGCTTTTCCAAACTCTTCAGGAAGGCATCTACATCACAACTCCGGACGGCCGCATTCTCGACGCCAATCCTGCTTTGGTGCACATGCTTGGCTACGATTCCAAGGAAGAATTGCTGCAAAGGAAGGTTCCGGACATCCTCCTCGATCCCGCCGAGCGAAAAACGCTAATGCAGCTGGCGGAAAGTGAGCCCATGGTTCGAGGCCGCGAGACCACCCTTCTCCGCAAGGACGGCACGTCCATCGTGTGCTTGAACACCGCCGCGGCTGTGCGCAACGCCGATGGCAAGGTCGCGCGCTATCAAGGTGCGGTCATGGACATCACGGAGCGCCGCGAAATTGAGCGCCGCCTGCGCCAGCAACAGGAATTTGCCCGCCGCCTGGTCGACAGCTTCCCTGATCTCATCCTTGTCTTGGACGCTGCTTCTCACTACACCTTTGTCAGCCCCCGCTGCGAGAAAGTGCTTGGCTATACTGTTGAAGAAAGTCAGGACATGGAATTTGGTAACCGTACCCACCCTGAGGACTTGCCGGCCGCCTTGTCGGTTTACAACGACATCCTTGCTGGCAAGCGGACCCTCGCTTCCCTGGAACTCCGTGTCCGCCACAAGAATGGCGATTGGCGCCGTATCCTTTTCAACTTCAGTCCGCTCGCCGACGAAAAGGGGAACATCGAAGGTGTCGTGCTCTCCGGTCGCGACGTCACCGATCTCAAGCGCCTCGAAGAGCAGTTAATCCAGACGGAAAAGCTCGCGGCCATGGGCCAGATGCTCGCGGGCGTGGCTCACGAGCTGAATAATCCCCTGACCGCCGTCCTCGGCGTCACCGAGTTGCTCCGCGAGCGTGCTGGCTCCGACGAATCCTTTAAGCGCCAGGTCGAACTGACACACCGGCAAGCCCGTCGCGCCGCCCGCATCGTCCAGAATCTCCTGGAGTTCTCACGTCCGGCTTCCACGCAAAAGAAGCGGCTGAGTATCAACAATCTCATCGAGCGCACGCTGCAGTTGCACGAGCATTCCTTGCGCCGCAATGGCATTGAAGTGGATTTCGGTCCTCAGCAAGGGCTTCCCGCTGTCATCGGGGACGCCAACCAGCTCATTCAAGTGTTCTTGAACCTGATCACCAATGCCGAACAGGCTATCCGCGAAGTTCGCGACTCTGGCTGTATACAGATTCGCGTTGCCGGCAGCGGCGGCCGCGTAACCGTCACCCTTCAGGACGACGGAGTTGGCATTCAGCCGGAAGCACTTCCGCGCATCTTCGAGCCTTTTTTCACCACCAAGCGCCCAGGCGGAGGTACTGGGCTGGGGCTCAGTATCTGCAGCTCCATCATTCGCGAGCACGGTGGAACTATCGAAGTCGAAGCCCTTCACGGGGGCGGTGCCACTTTCACCATCTCTCTGCCGGCCGCTCCTGCGGAAGAATCGGGGGTTCCGCAACCGCCCACCGATGCGGGAGCCAGCTCCTCGTCACGCCCGAGTCTTGCGCCAGCAGTAGTTGCACCAGAAACCCTCAAAGGACGCGCCGTGCTCGTTCTTGACGACGAGGAGAGTCTGCGCACGCTTTTGAAAGAAGGCCTCTCCGCCCAGTGCTCGCGAGTCGATTGCGCGGCGTCCGAGGAAGAAGCGCTGGCCTGTGTTCGCCGCTCCACCTATGATGTCTTCCTCTGCGATCTGCATCTTTCTATGGGTGGAATCTTTGTGGACGGCCGCGAAGCCGCGACGCGCATCCTGGCCGCCGCTGGCCCGCCGAAGCCAGTGGTGATTTACATGACCGGTGATCTGAGGGAAGCTCAGAAGGGAATGCCGGGACGCGTTGAACCCTTCTTCCTTCAGAAACCCTTTCGCATCTCCGACGTGCTCGCTCTCTTGCCCGAAGTCCTTGCCCCTGCTGCCGCAGAAGTCCAACCCAGTTAGGCACTTTCTAAGCCGAAACCTCTAACCTAACTATTCCGAGCGTAACGCTTCGATTACGTCGACATGCGCAGCGCGTGCCGCTGGCACCATCGACGCCACAATCGCCGCTATTAGCAGCACCACCGCCGACACAACAATGGGCAGTGCGCCTGGCATCTTCACGTCCAGGAAATACCTGCCCGCCAGGCGCGCCAGCACGTATCCAAAAGCCGCGCCCGCCATGAGGCCCGCTCCGGCCATCATCGCGCCCTCAACGACGACACCTTTGAGCAATTCCTGCGGTTGCGAGCCCAGCGCCAGCCGGATGCCGAATTCCCGTGTTCGCGCACTGACCGAAAACGCCAGCACCCCCGCAACGCCCACCACCGCAATTGCCAGCGCCACCGCCGCGAACACCCCGAACACCAGCGTATTCAAGCGGTCCGGCGTGAGCACCTCCGCGCGGATGTCTTCCAGCGTGGCGGCGTGCTCCACGGGCTGATCCACAGACATATTGCGTATGATTTGCGTTGCCGGCGTGACTAACGAATAAGGATTCATGCTCGTGTGGATAAACAACCGGCCCCCAAACAAGGGCCCCGCTCCCATAGCGTCATAGATCGTGAGCGCGGGTTCCGGAACGATGTGTTGGTCGTCAATGTCAGCGGCAATGCCAATAATGCGGCGCGGTGTGGCGGTGATTCCAATGGCAAATTGCAACACGGGATCCGTCCAATAAACATGCCGATCGATAGCGTCCCCATTCGGGAACATACGCTTGGCCAGCGTCTCGCTCACAATGACCACCGGCTCTTTGGTTTGCCCGTCGAGTTCGTTGAAATCACGCCCCGCGAGGATGGGAACGCCTAGCGCGGCAAAGAATCCAGGTGAGATAGTTCGGAAGTGCGCGCGAGGGTCCTCTTCGCCGGCAGGATGAGGAGCATGACCATCGGCGGAGAATTGTAGGCCGAACCCGAAATTTCCATCGCGCCAGGGGGCAACGATGCCGAAGGCTGTCCTGGTCACGCCCGGCAATGCATCAATTTGGCGAATCGCCTCCTTGTAGAAATCCACCACTTGCTGTTGCGTTTTCCCTTGGGTCATCGCGGGGACGTTGATGGCCAGGACGTGCCGCGTGTCCAGACCCGTCCGCGCCGTTTGCAGAGCAATCAGCGTCGTAACCAACATGCTTGCGCCGGCGAGCAGCACAAACGACGCCGCGATTTGCGTCACCGCGAATACCCGCTGGCGCCGACTCGTGCTGCCGGTTATCCGCACGCTGCCGCTTGCCAGGTTCAGTCCATTGGAGGTGTTGCCCGATGGCAGGTGCGGCACAAACGCCAGAATTACCGCTGCCACAATGGCCAGCCCCGCTCCCACCCACAGCATGCTTGAATCCACCGTCAAATCGATCGCCCGCACTGAGAAGCGCGAGGCGTAGCGCGCCAGAACAGCCACCAGCGGCTGAGCGCTCATCACACCTAGGGCGGCCCCAGCCCCGCACACCAATAGGCTCTCGGCCAGCAGCATCCGTCGCAGCGCTCCCGTGCCTGCGCCCAGCGCTGAACGGATCGCCAGCTCCCCTTCGCGCCGAACCGTTCGCGCGAGGATCAGATTCGCAACGTTAGAGCACGCAATGATAAACACAAGCCCGGAAGCTGCAAGAAGCACTAGCAGGATGGTCCGGGCGTCCGCCGTGAGCTGGTCGCGCAGCATTTTAGCCCCGATCTGGAACTGCGCTTGCTTCGCATACGCTTCGGGATGTTCTTTGGTCATCGCGCCATAAGCTGCGCGCAGCTCCGCGCGAGCCTGTTCAAGGGCCACGCCGGGGGCCAGCCGACCAAAAAGTTCAGTCATCCGGTGTATCCGTCCCGTCACCATCGTCGCTGAGAGATGATGGGGGCTGGTCACCACATTCGCGATGATTTCCGTATCCTGAGGATAGGGGACGGATGGTTCAAGGACGCCGATGACCGTGGCAGACCGCTCGCCAAAACTCCCAAGGCGCACAACTTTGCCAAGAACCGAAGGATCCTTCCCGAGAGTGTTCGCCCAGAAACGATACGTCAGCACCGCAACCCCCGCTGCCTTGGGGCCGTCGTCTTGTGGCCCGATGAGACGCCCGAGCACGGGATGCAGCCCCATAACTTCGAAATATGAGCCGTCCACCACCCCGGCTTGCACTTCCCGCGGCTCCCCGAGACCTACCATGGTGAACCCGATTACGGAGAACTCTCCAAACGCGTTCAGCGTTTTAACGCTGGCGCGCAGGTCCTGGATTTCCGGCACGGAAAACGCTGTATCGTCGGTGCCGATGCCAGGCGCACTCTGCCGGATGTAGATCAGCCGGTCCTCGCCACGGTTGACGAGCGGCTTCAGGAGCACTCCTCGTACTAGCGTGAAAATGGCCGCGTTGGCCCCGATGCCCAGCGCCAGCGTCAGGATGACAGCAATAGCCAGCCCTGGAGTGCGCGTGAGCGAGTGGGCGGCAATCTTCAGATCCCGGTAGAAGGACATGTTTTCTCTCTCCCTGTTGTAAGCATGCGAGCACCATGCATGCCAATGCTAATCTAAACATTCTAAACCATTTAGCTCGATATAGGTCTATCCACGCTGCTCGTTTTCATGATGCTCACGTCCGCTTTCGGACATCTCAAGCAGAACCGCCTGCCCTACGGCTCAGCCACGCCTTAAACATAGAGTGCCTTTCGCGTAGTGAGACCCCCTGGGGTCGGCCCCTTGGTCTTTCGCCAGAAGAATGGCTCGCAAGCCCCTACTCGTTGGTCCCCAAGCGCCCGCGCCCCATGCTATAACTATGCAGACTTTGCCTTCCCTAAAGACCATCACCGAGCAGCTTGTCCGCGCCCAAAAGACATTTTTGTCGGTAGCCGAGGAAATCCCCGGGGACCACTGGAAGGCCAGACCCGGCGCCGATCGCTGGTCGGCCAGCGAGCTCGTATGCCACTTGATTATGATCGAGCGAACCATCATCCAGCGCACCGGCCAGCTCATGCAGAAGCCTCCGAAGCCTCGCCCTTTCTTAAAGCGCTTTCATGTTCCTCTGGCGATTGTGGAGGCCCGGTTGATCCGGCGCAAAACTCCCATTCCACTCGACTCCGCCCTTGTAGGCGAGAAAGAGCCGATGCTGGCACAGCTCCGCGACGTCCGGGAGTGCACCTGCGCCTTCATCGAGGAAACCAGCGGAAGAGATTTGAGCAAATACCATATGCCGCATCCTTTCCTGGGCACCATGAATGCCTATGAGTGGTTCCACCTGATTGCCGCGCATCAGTTGCGGCACGCCAAGCAAATGAAGGAAATCGCAACAGCGTTCCCGAAAACTGATGGAGCGAATTACCAAAAACCGTAACAACTTTGCAAAACTAGGACATTCTTTCCCACCGCCGTTGTCTGCGTTCTCCGCGTACCAGCCGGATTAGCGATAAGAAAATGTGGAAAACTGGCCGATTTTCTGTGGTTTAGAGGAAAAGTACTAGGCCGGACGTTTTTGCCCCCGGAACGGAACGACTATTGCTCCGCATTCGTGGAAACAAATACGATGCTAATAGCATCTAACGTAGTGAGCAGTGATTTGGGTTCGTCTCGAGGAGCTGGGCCATGGTAACCGTGAAGTCGAGCCAAAAGATTTTCACCGATTCGGAAGTTTCCAGCCTGACGGGGATTTGTGTCGAGCATGTACACAACTTCGCCAAGAGCCGCCACCTTGGTTTCATCGCCCGCGCTGCGGAAGCCGCGGGTATCAATGCCGACCAGTGGCTGTTTACGCTTTCCGACCTGATGGTTCTGGTGACCCTTTTCCCGAAGTGCACGCACTAAGCCTTCAGCGTTAAACAAGATTTGAGTGGCTCTCCGGATTCGGAGAGCCATTCGTGTTTTCAGGGCTGTTCGGCCAGGTTTGTGGCGGCCCTAGAGCCTGGGGGTACCCTCCAAGTTTCCTACGTTGCGCGTAAGTGACTGCCAGGACGTTGCAAGGTCGAAAACCGGGGGTTATGCTTGGCCCAGAGGCAAACCAGGGCGACCTTCCATGCATCGTACTCTAAAGCGTAGCCCCATGAAGATCCCACGCGTGCTAACCGCGGTGTGTTTCAGCCTGTTTCTAGCCGGAACAGCGGCAACCACCAGCGCCCAGTCTACAGGCTCTGCCCCAATCCCCAACCCGCCGTCAAGCACCCAGGCGCAAGCCGCTGACAGGGGGGCTCAAAAAGACGCTTACGTCCTGCCACGGGGCAAGAAGCTCATTTTGAAGGACGGCACTTTCCAATTGGTACGAAATTACGAGCGCAACGGAGAAAGGGTGCGCTATTTCAGCTCCGAGCGGGGCGACTGGGAAGAGATTCCCGCGGCCATGGTCGATTGGGATGCCACCGCCCGCGCGGAAGCCGCCGAGAAGAGCGATAGGGATGCATTCGCCCAGAAAGTTCACACCCGCGAAGAAGCTCAGCGCATTGACACCATCATGGACGTGGACGCCAGCCTGCAAGTGGCGCCGGGGGTTTTCCTGCCTCCTGGCGAGGGCATGTTCGTGATTGACGGGAAACACGTGACGCAACTCGAACAGGCCGGGTCCGAGGTCAAGACCGACAAAAAGCAGTTGCTAAAGCAAGTGTTTTCACCCATTCCGATCGTTTCAGGCAAGCGCAACGTGGACATCCCCGGCAGTCACGCCACTGTCCGCCTGTCCAACACGCAATTGGAGTTCTACTTGCGCGAAGCGCCTCCCGACCCGGATCACACCACGCCGATTGTGAAAAGCAGCCGGCCCGGAGAGTCGGGGCCGGAAGTGGAGCTGGTGCACGCCACGGTCAAAGGTAACAAGCGGCAGCTGGAGTCCATCCGGAGCCTCTTTGGCGAACAGGTGGAGGAGAAACGCAACACAATTTCCCTCGAACGATGGGAAATAGCGCCGACCGTTTTCCGCTTCACCCTGGGCCAACCGCTCCCTCCGGGCGAATACGCCTTGGCGGAGATTCTCCCGGATGGCATGAACCTGTTTGTGTGGGACTTCGGCGTGGATGCCGCCGTGACCGCGAAGCCTGCTGCGCCCCCGAAAAAATAGCGTCTTCCTGAGGAATGAAGCAGCCCCAAAGCGGGCTTAGTCTCGCAAAATATTCGGATATTGGTCTGGCCCAGGCCTTTGGCTGAGCTTTTCGTCTGCGTTAGACGTCCGCGCCTCCGGCTTGCTCGAAGGCGTGCGCCAATTGTAAGACGCGCGCTTCGCCAAACGGCGGCCCGAAGATTTGCAGCCCGACTGGCAACTTGCCCATCGCCACAGTTTTGCCCATTTCAGCATCCTCACTGTCGATCTTGCCGCATGGCACGGAAATGCCCGGAACGCCCGCAAGCGAGCCGGTAACGGTATAGATGTCCGCAAGATACATTTGCAGGGGGTCGCTGGTGCGTTCGCCCAATCGGAAGGGCGGCACTGGCGAAGTGGGCGTGAGGATGGCGTCCACCTTCGTGAACGCGTCGCGAAAATCTTGTGCGATCAACGCGCGCACTTTCTGTCCCTTCAAGTAGTACGCGTCATAATAGCCCGCCGAAAGCACGTACGTGCCCAGCACGATGCGCCGCTTCACTTCCGGCCCGAACCCGGCGCCGCGCGTCCGGCGGTACATGGCTAACAGGGAATCGTCCTGCACGCGCAAGCCATAGCGTACGCCGTCATAGCGCGCCAGGTTAGAGCTCGCTTCCGCCGTCGCAATGACGTAATACACCGCGATTGCATAATCCGTGTGCGGCATTCTAATTTCCACCAACTCGCAACCCAGCTTCTTGAACACTGCGATGCCCGCTTCTATCTTCTTCCGCACGCTCGCGGCCATGCCTTCGCCAAAATATTCCTCGGGAATACCGAGCCGCGGCCGCTTCAACGGTTTCGCCAGTTCGGCGCAGTAATCGGGCACCGCCGCCGTGGTCGAAGTGGAATCATTCGGATCACGCCCGGCAATGGTTCGCAAGATCGCCGCCACATCTCTAACGTTGTTCCCAAACGGCCCAATGCGGTCCAGCGAAGAAGCAAACGCGATAAGTCCATACCGCGAAACGCGCCCGTAGCTTCCCATCATTGCCGGAATCCCGCAGAAAGACCCCGGCTGCCGGATGGACCCTCCCGTGTCTGTGCCCAGCGCTGCAACGGCCAGCCCCGCAGTCACGGCCGCCGCCGAACCGCCGCTCGACCCGCCCGGCACGCGGTCCGACGCATGGGGATTCTTCACCGGCCCGTACGCGGAATTCTCATTCGAGCTACCCATGGCGAACTCATCGCAATTGGTCTTGCCCAGAATCATCGCGCCCGCAGCTTCCAGCCGCTCCACGGCCGTCGCGTCATACGGAGGGACATAATTTTCCAGAATCTTTGAACCGCAGGTCGTTTTCGTCCCGCGTGTGCTGATCACGTCCTTGACGGCCACCGGCACGCCCGCCAGCGGCGGCAGTGGGCCACCCGCGGCCACCAGCGCGTCGATGCGCTCCGCTTGCCTTCGCGCGCGCTCCGGCGCCAGCGTCAGGAAGGCATTCAGCTCCGGATTCCGTGCTTCAATGCGCTTATAGAAATCCGCCAGCAGCTCCCGCGCAGAGATCTTTTTCGCCGCCAGCGCTTCTCTCACTCCGTCAATGGTCCAATTCGCCGTCATTTTCAGTTTCAGTGTCAGTTCTCGGCCTTTGGTTCTCAGTTCCTAGTGGAAACTGGGAAGCTCCTTCACTTCCCTGCTTCTCTTACTTCATCTCTCAATCACTTTGGGCACGCGAAAATATGGCGGCTCCGGATCCGGTGCATGCCGCAACACATCCTCCGCCACCGCGCACGGAATCACCAAGTCCTCGCGCAGCGTGGCATCCGCGGTCTGGTCCTCGCTCAACACCTGTGCCATGGGTTCGACTCTGGCAGTGTCCAACTCGTTCAGCTTGCCGATATATTCCAGGATTTCATCGATTTGCGCGCGATAGGTCTCGAGCTCCGGCTCCGTCAAGTCCAGATAGGCCAGCTCCGCAACCCGCAGCACATCTTCCCGGCTGATTTTCATTCCTGTCTTCTCCGGTTACATCATAATTCCGGCAGCTGAACCCAAAATTCTAGCACGGGCCCACCCCGGCATGCGGTAACGCGGAGAAGCGGCCCCCACTCCTATCGGAGGTTTCCCGCAGCGACGCTTGGCTCGAATTGCACTTCCGAATGATGCATGCTGGCCATCCGCCAGTGGCCGTCCGTCTTCTTGCACATGGCCATGCCCCGCCCGCGCAGGCGGCCGCTCACGGTATCAATGGTGAACGCATACTCGTACCACACTGCTTCGCCGACGGCGTGGAAGGCGCTTTCGTGAATTACCAGCCGCGCGGGGAAAGACTGATGAAAATAGCGCTCACGGAAATAGCCGGTTACCTTTTCGCGCCCGTAGAACTCTTCCCGGGTGGTGAACAAGACGATCTTGGGGTCCAGACAATCGCTAAATGTTTCTTCGTCTGATTCGTTGAAGGCCCTCGTGCATCGCGCGGTATCGCGCTGCATTTCCGAAACCAACTCCGCCTCATGCACTTCGTCGGCCGTGGTGACATGCAAGAACTGCCGCTTCAAGTCCACGGTCGCACCCATCTTGCGGAGCAGATCGGCGCCCAGGATGCCCTCGATCTTGCGGCCGCAGGCTTTGCCAATGGCCGAGAGGTCGATGGCGGGCAGCGTGAGCTTCACCACCTTGGTGCGACCGACCTCCAGCCCTTCAATGGTGACCTCTTTCGCGCTGGTGGCCAGCGTGCCGGTCCAGGACGTGACGCTGACGTCCTGGGACCGGCCTTCGGCAAAGGATTCGAGGTTGAGCATGGAGGTGGCTGCGGTGTCCACGAGGAACAAGCGCGAGCGGCCAGCGACCTTAACCTCCATCACTGGAAGGGCATCGCAGCGCTCCAAAGGGATTTCCTGGGCGGGTGCAGCGAAAGGAGTGCCCAGCACTGCCAAAAGGACGAAAAGGAAGTGCGGCGACCGGCGATGAGAAGGATGGCCCATGGCCCGGTATCTCTGGCCGAGGAGGATAGCATAAAAACGAACGTTCGTGCTATTTATTTTTGTGTGTTATAGTCTGTCCGTGCTCAAGACCGCTCCCACCGCCTCGTACCGGAAAACGGCCCCGCGCCGCCAGTCCCGTGGCCTGCGTACTCGCGAAGCCATACTTGGCCGTGCCGTGGACATCGCTTCCGTGCAGGGACTTGAAGGGCTCACCGTCGGGTCGCTGGCCGAACAACTGCATATGAGCAAGAGCGGGCTCTTTGCCCACTTCGGCTCGAAGGAAGAGCTTCAGCTGGCGACTGTCGAAAAAGCCCGCCAGATGTTTATCGAGCAGGTGACGCGACCGGCTATCACCGCGCGCAAGGGTATGCCGCGGCTTTGGAAAATCATCGACCTTTGGCTGGCGCTCGTGGAGAGAAGCGTCTTCAAGGGCGGCTGTTTTTTCAGCGCTGCTTCCTTTGAGTTCGACAGCCGGCGCGGCGTGGTGCGCGACCGCATTGCGGCCATCATGCACGAATGGATTGGCGTGATTACGCGCGCGATCTATGAGGCGCAGAAAGCCGGCCACGCGGGTCCCCAGGTGGACCCCACGCGCCTGGCGTTCGAAGTCCACGCCATCGCCATGGGCGCGCACTGGGCCTACCAGTTGCTCGACGACCGTCACGCCTATTCGCGCGCCCGCACCACGCTGCTTGAGAAGCTGCGGAGTGTGGCCACGCCTCAATCGCCGCGCCTACCTTAAGTCCGCTCCGCCAGATAGTCCCGATCTATGCCCACAAAGAGTTGCGTTCCTTGGAAGTCTTCTTAACCGACTCTTCCATATCTTTAGTTTCCAGGAGTGGACGTTAGGAGCTCCAGGTTATAGCCGATTCCTGCTTGCACTGAGCGGATGGAAACCAGCAGAATCGCTGTCACTAATTGACAGCGCAGAGGGATTTGGCTCCCCGGGCTAGATTCGAACTAGCAACCCTTCGGTTAACAGCCGAATGCTCTACCGTTGAGCTACCGGGGAACCGCGCAACATATTTGTTTTTCATTCTAGTACACCCGTCCAAATGATGCCAGTTCAGTCGTTGGTTCCAACTTCGGTCCAACGACGTGATTTGTCGAACTTTCTTGGTGAAATCAAAAAGTCGGATGACTGATTTTCAAAGACTTAGACGGAATGGTTCTG
>Ga0307479_10003599_pt1 | contig 14127 bp, 10 predicted proteins | sample atmos_gasesECM4C_FD_203743 | JGI IMG/M metagenome (GOLD analysis project Ga0307479, IMG submission 203743) | Hardwood forest soil microbial communities from Morgan-Monroe State Forest, Indiana, United States - atmos_gasesECM4C_515 | ecosystem: Environmental > Terrestrial > Soil > Temperate...
GTAGCGATCGAGGCCACCATAGGTTGGATCAGCTCCTTTGAAGCGCAGGCCGGAGCTCGCGGATATTCCTCAGAGTTTCCAAAGACAGCAGTTTGTCGATCAGAGCAGAGCAGGTCGCGGTTCCGAGTACCGGCGCGATGAGATCGCGAGCTTTGTCGACAACCTCATTGCGGGTCATGGGATTTTCCGCAGTGCCACGAACATCACGGACCCATTCGGTGAGTTGCGTTCCGTCGGCAAGGGTCAACTCTACGATGGCCTCGCGTCGGGGGCGGCGAGCGTCGATACGTGGATCGGCGATGACATCTACTTTGGCGCGCTGGTGAAGTACGGCGGGATCTTTCATGCGCGCCTTGTCATGAACAGAACGGAAGGTGACCGTCTTATCGAGGAGCATGATGGCAACCATGTGCTGCATGCAAATGTCTGGCATGTCGCGATTGCTCACGGTATTGGCCTCGTCGCTGGCGATGCGGACGACTAGTTTGCTTACGTCGTCCGCGGAGAACGAGCGCTGGTTGAAGAAACTAGTGAGAGCGTCGAGCGGAGCCTGAATCGGCGAGCCCACTGTCCATTTCTTGATGTTGGTGCGGGTGATCTCATATCGCTCGCCAAGTTTTTCGACCAGTGCCGTGGGATCGGCTTTGATGATCCCATTTTCGCGAGGGGCAAGCGCCTCGAAGAAATTGTCAGGACCGGAAAAAATGTCATCCACGCCGGTCCAGCCTGAATGAATCAAGGTAGCTGCCAGAACTGCGCCAGCCGCAGGTTTACCGGCGAAGAGGAACGCCTTCTCCATGTGTTCGGCATCGCGAGACCACGCCCCTATTCCGGACGTCTGCTGCGCTGTGTAGTCGAGCAATAAGCGCATTTTTTCTGCGCTCAGACCCGCGGCACAACCGGCGGCCGCACCGGCGCCGAAAGATGCAGCGGTGCCATGTGTGCTGCGGTGAGTGGCGGCTTGATAGGCTGGGCCGCCCATGCTCATGGTAATTCGCGTCCCGATGTCATACCCAAGGGTCACTGCGCGGAGGAAGTGGGCCCCGGTGATTGTAAACTGCTCGCCAGCAGCAAAGGCGGCCGGAACAACGGAGACACCCGGATGCGAGCGAGAGGGACCATGCGAGTCGTCGGTTTCGTCGGAATGCGCGAGCACGCCGTTCGTAAAGGCAGCCTCGATGGGGCCGCACACGATGTCGGAGGCTACAACCGTGGCGATCTCCTTTCCTCCATAGGCACGGGCAAACTCGAGGGCCGCGCGACCCGGAGGCAGGCCGGAACCGGAAATCATCGCAGCGAACGTATCCAGGACGTGCTGCTTGGCTTTCTCGATCACATCGTCTGGCAGCGCACGAGTGCTGGCGGCGCCCATATACGTGCTGAGCTGTTGCATGACAGGGCTGACGGCTTGCGGCACCTCGTCGAGGCGAAGAGATGCGGCAGCTTTCGCAAAGCCGGGCGGAAGGGTAGCGAGGAATGTAATCAGGCCACCGAACTTGATCAAGCGGCGGCGAGCCACAATTGCGCGACCGTTTCCTTCGTACAAATGTTCTTCTGCGTGGCTCATTTCCATCCTATATGGCCTCAGTCAATGCTTTCATGACTCGAAACAATTCACTTTTGGCTTCAAAGCCGATTCCTGGAATTTCCGGCAGGCGGACATAACTGTCTTGCACGGGAATGCCGTCCGCGAATCCGCCGAAAGGCTGGAAGATTCCTGGGTAGGATTCGTTGCCTCCGAGTCCTAACCCAGCGGCGATGTTTAGGGACATTTGATGCCCGCCGTGAGGAATGCAACGCGCGGGCGACCAACCGTGTTCTTTCAACATGTCGAGAATACGGAGATATTCGACCAGGCCGTAGCTCAGCGCACAATCGAACTGCAAAACGTCGCGATCCGACCGCAGGCCCGCGTAGCGGATGAGATTGCGTGCGTCTTGCAGGGAGAATAGATTCTCGCCGGTGGCCATGGCGCCGGGGTAGTGAGGCGCCAACTTAGTTTGCAACTCGTAATCCAAAGGATCACCCGCTTCCTCGTACCAGCGAAGTCCGTATGGGGCCAGAGCCTGGGCATAGGCGACAGCGGTGTGTAGATCAAAGCGGCCATTGGCGTCCACGGCAAGTTGATCCGGGGTCTTCAGAATCTTCAGAACAACTTCGATGCGACGCAGGTCATCGGATAATGACGCTCCACCGATTTTCATCTTCACGACGGAATAACCGAGATCAAGGTAGCCGGCCATTTCGTTCTGAAGCGTTGCCAAATCTTTGCCGGGGTAGTAGTAGCCACCGGCGGCGTAGACGAATACCCTCGCCTCGGCCACGCCCACCCTGTAGCGATCGGCGAGAAGCCGGTAAAGTGGAACTCCGGCGATTTTCGCGACGGCGTCCCACACAGCCATATCCAAAACGCCGACCGCAACTGATCGTTCGCCGTGACCTCCTGGTTTCTCATTGCGCATGAGAACGTCCCAAACGCGAGCAGGATCGAGATTGTCGCCAGCATCATTGAGTAGCGCTTGGGGGGCCGCGGCTTGCAGCCGAGGGATAAAGCGATCGCGCAAAAGTCCGCTCGGTGCATAGCGTCCATTCGAATTAAAACCGAAACCGACGACAGGCTTACCGTCACGAATCACATCGGTGACCAACGCGAGGACACTCACAGTCATCTGGCTAAAATCGATAAAGGCGTTACGAATCTGCGATTGGATCGGGACGACCGTCTCGCGAATGTCGACGATCTTCACAGTTTCACCGATTGTTGGTTGAAATGAGTAGTCATGAAACTTGCAGCAGAGGTCGAAGGTCGCGAATGTTTGTCATTCCTTCGAGGTCAAATACTTTGCCGATAAGATTGGTGCACCTCTGCTCGCCGAGGACTGGGGTGATCAAATCGCGGGCCTTGGCAATGATTTCGTCGCGGGTCATGGGATTCTCCGGAGTACCCCGAACGTTGTCGACGCGTGTGTTGAGGTACGTACCGTCCACCAACGCAACCTCCAGCACAGCCACGCGCAAAGGCATGAGGTGCTCAAGTTCTTCGTCGGGCACGAGACTGATCTTGGCGCGTTCACGCAATGTGGCGGAATCTTTGAGCCGCGCGCTGTCGTGCGCTGAGGCGAACGTGACTGTTTTGTTTAACAGCGCAACTGCCAGCATGTGCTGAACGCAGATGTCGGGAATTTCGCGGTTGTTGACGATCGCGGCCTCGTCGGTAGCCAGCCGGACAACGATCTTCTGCACGTCACCGGCATCAAAAGGACGCTGCTTGCGGAGGATTTCCAGCGCGTCGAGAGCAGCCTGAATCGGTGATCCCACGGGCCATTTTTTAATATTGGTGCACGTGACCTCGTAGCGCTCGCCCAATTTATCGATCAGTCCGGAAGGATCAGCGTGCGGATTGTAGGCTTGGAAGAAATTATCTTTTCCCGAGAAGAGATCGTCGACACCGGTCCAACCGGATTGCACGAGAAGTGCGGAGGTGACACCGCTCCGCGCGGTCATGCCGCCAAAATGAAACGCCTTTTGGATATGCTCGGTATCGCGATTCCAAGCACCGAGTCCAGAGGATTGCTGCGCCGTATAGCCGAGCATCCAGCGCATTTGCTGAGCGCTTAGACTGGCCGCGCAACTCGCGGCCGCGGCGGCCCCGAAAAGCGGGGAAATACTATGGGTGCTCCAGTGGCTTGCGGCTTCGAATTGTTGCCCACCGAGAGTCATCGTGACGCGAGGGCCAATGTCATAGCCGAGCGCCACGGCGCGCAAGAAATGCGTTCCGCTGATGCCAAACAGCTGGCCAACGGCCAGAGCGGCAGGAATCACGGCACAACCCGGGTGAGACTGGGAAGGGGAATGGGAATCGTCGGTTTCATCGGCGTGAGCCAGCATGCCATTGGTGAGGGCAGCTTCGATCGGTCCGCACAATATATTTGAGGCGACCACGGTGGAAATCTCCTTACCGCCGTACGCGCGCGCGAATTGAACGGCGCGCTGGCCGGGAAGTAAGTTGGACCCGGAAATCATGGCCGCAAAGGTATCCAGGATGTGGTGCTTCGTTTTTTCGGTGGCTTCATCAGGGAGCGGACGTTTAGCGGCGTCGCTCATGTAAGTGCTGAGCGCGTTCATGACTGAACCGCCGGCTTGCAAAGATTTCGCTTGTTGAGCGGGCGGGGCACTCGCGGCTGACGAAGGAAAAGCCGCAGCTGTGATTGCCAAGCCCGCCAATTCGAGAAGACTGCGGCGGGTTACGTACCGCGGATCCGCGGCAGTAGAGTCCTGGCAGTTGGATTTCATGGAATCTGCGTAGCTTCCATAGTCCCCTTGCTGTCCTACGCGAAAGACGTGCTACGTTCCACTGACCTGATTTGCGATCGCTTCGCCCAGTTCCCGGGTGGCAGCGTTTCCTCCGATATCCGGAGTGCGAACCTTGGCTTCGGCAAGAGTCGCGGTGATAGCGTTTTCGACCGCGTCGGCAGCACCGGGGATTCCGAGATGACGCAGCATCATCGCGCCCGACCAGATCTGCCCGATGGGATTGGCGATGCCTTTTCCCGCGATGTCGGGAGCCGAGCCGTGGACCGGCTCGAACATGGAAGGATATTCCTTTTCGGGATTGAGATTTGCAGAAGGCGCGATGCCGATGGAGCCGACAACGGCAGGACCAAGGTCGGAAAGTATATCTCCGAAGAGATTTGAGCCGACAACGACATCGAACCAATCCGGATGGCGGACGAAGTGAGCGGTAAGAATATCGATGTGATATTGGTCCGTGTGAACGTCCAGATATTCCGCCGCCATAGCACGGAAGCATTCGTCCCAAAAGGGCATGGTATGAATGACGCCGTTTGATTTCGTGGCCGAGGTCAAATGTTTTCCCCGTTTGCGGGCCAATTCGAAAGCGAAGCGCAGCACGCGATTCACGCCGCGACGCGTAAAGACGGTTTGCTGCACGGCCATTTCCTCTACCGTGCCTTCATAGAGGCGTCCGCCAATGTTTGAGTATTCCCCCTCATTATTCTCACGAACGATGGTGAAATCGATTTGACCAGGCTTCCAATTCTTCAACGGAGATTCGATTCCATCGAAAAGGTGTACCGGACGAAGATTGACGTATTGCCGAAAAGCCCGCCGGATGGGGATCAGAAGTCCCCAAAGCGAAACGTGATCAGGCACGCTCGGATGGCCAACTGCGCCCAGGAAAATGGCGTCGAAGGGCCGCAATTGGCGTAGGCCGTCGTCCGGCATCATTTTCCCGGTCTGCACATACGTTTCGCAGCTCCAATCAAACGCGTGCCAATGCAGGCGAAAATCGAACCGCCGGCCAGCCGCCTCGAGCACGCGAATACCTTCCGGAACCACTTCCTTGCCGATGCCGTCTCCGGCGATGATCGCAATGTTGAAGGTCTTCATCGGTTCCTATTCAGCTTGCTTCCGCGGCTAACAGCGGCGACAGTGCGGACATGTCACTAGCAGCCTCCAGCGATTTCGTGAACGCGATTATTTGTTCGGTTTTTGCCTTTGGCCATTCCGCGAATTCGGCGCATCCCCGGAATTTTGTCGCTGCTTCGTCAAAGCTCATGGGATTTGCCGGACTGCCCTTGGCAAACTGGGCGCGACCGGTGATGATCCTGCCGTCCCTGAGGTGAACTTTCAGGATCGACGTCATTTTATCAAAGCCGGCGTTTTCGGCTTCCGGATCAACATAGAAGTTGATTCTGCGGATCATCTCCTGAACGTCGGAGCGCGGAACCACTTTGTCCGAAAATTGGCCTAAACCCGCTTTGCCCTCGAGCAGAAGAATTGCGAGGCAGAACTCCATGCTGAATTTTGCCTCAAGTCCGGTTTTGGGCTGGTGGTGGAGAAGCGTCGTGGTCATGTTGTGATTCGCGCCGATTTCGACCTTTTCCACCTGTGCCGCTTGTAGTTTATGGACCTCAATCAGTCGCGTGAGCTCGGTCATCGCAGGATGAGTGAGAGAGCCGGAGGGATATGGTTTCAGTGAGACACCGGGTGAGGCAAAGGTCCACGGCTTACCAAGCCGATCCATGATCGCAGATGGGTCGTAAGAACCTCCCGACGCGTGGAAAAAGCCCCGATCCGCCTCGAGGATTTGCTCCGCGGCGGTCCAGCCCAGTGCTACGAGTTCGGCAGAAACGAGGCCGCTTTCGGCGGCGTGTCCGGCCTGGAATGGTTTGGTCATGGTGCCGAAGTTTTCGCGCAGGCCTCCAGATTGGCTGGCAGCCAAGCCAAACGTTTTGAGCGTTTTCGAGAGATCGAATTTGAGCAGCTTGGCGCAAGCCGCGGCGGAGCCGAATGGCCCACATGTACCGGTGGTGTGAAAACCATCTTGATAGTGACGCGGTGAAATCGCTTCTGCGATCTTGCATTCCACCTCGACGCCAACTTGATAAGCCAGCATCCATTCTCTGCCGGTCACGGTGCGTTGTTCCGCCAGCGCGAGGATGGCGGGCAGCACCGGAACAGTAGGATGCATGAGCAGACCGTATACCCTGTCTTTCGCCGCAGCGAGCTGGGTATCGTCGAAATCATCGGCGTGAATCGAAATGCCGTTCAGCAGCGCCGCAAAACGCGGGGAAGTCCTTTGCGGCGAACCAATGACGGTGGCTCTCCCATTGCATCCGCCAGCCTGCTCGACATATTTGCGGGAAATCGACCCGCTGTCTGCGCGAGAACCGGCCAAAGCCAACCCCAGGGCATCCAAGATGGACTTCTTGCCAAGCTCGATGACTTCGGCCGGAATTTCTTGATATTTCGTTTGCGTGACGAATGTTCCGACGTAGTTTGTGAGGCCGGGCGTTTTGGGGAGTTCGCCCGGCCGTAACGGCTGCGAAGCATCACCGACATTTCCCAACAGTCTTGCCGCAATCGCGCTGAAAGACGTTTTGCCGAAGTCGCGCCGTCGCATTCTGCACCCTTTGATTAGCGATTTAGCGGATTCTACGGCTGAATTTCATAAGCGCGTACTTCAGCTTCTTTGTTCTCATGGTGGGGGACGGCGAGATAGTAGCGGTTCAGTTCCGGGACCAGGATGCCTGTCTTGGCGCGGAAGCTGCCGGGAATTCTGCCGAGTAAAGCGTAGTGGTCCGCATCCTTTTGGTTGAAGACGTCGACAAATTGGTCTCCCGCAACGTAGATGCGTTTCTGCTTGGCGTCATAGGACATATCGTCGACCATGCCGACGGCCGCAAGACTGGCCACAACCTTTCCCGTGTCTGAATTCAGCACAATCAGTTTGCCTGGATTTCTTGTGACCACGAAGAGGCGATGATTCGCTTCGTCGAGGGCCATTGCAACGTTCACCTTGTCCCCCGGGGGCAAAGGCCAAGTCGCCGTCAGAGCGGACTTGTTGCGATCCAGGACTCCGACGGCGTTTTGACCCGTGATGTTGCAGAACATGCGCGCTCCCGATTTTTCCAGGACAATCGCTTCCACGTGGTTGGAATTAATTTTGATATCGCGCACCTTCTTCGTACTGTTCGTGTCGATTACGCTGATCAGCGAATACGGTGTGTGCGCCTCTCTCCCCCCAGTGACCACATACAGGTAGCTCGTGGCTGGATCAAAAGCGATGGAATCTGCATCGATCGCCACTGGGATCTCGCCAACCTTCTGATAGTTGTCGCTATCGTAGACCTTCACGGCGGACGCGTCTCCGTCCACAATGAAGAGCTTTTTCAAGTCCTTCCGATAAAAAATCGCGTGAGGCGCCTTTAGATCGTCAATGGTGTGGATCAGTTGGTTTGTGCTGGTGTCAAGGACCTCAACTTTTCCATTCTCTTCCGCCGTAAGGAACAAACGGTGCCCTTCCACGTCGGGCGCGAAATGGTCGAAATCACCATCCTTTAGCCCTGGGAGGGCGATGGTGTTCACGAGTTTCAACGGTGCGCCATCTTGAGCCTTGGCGGCGACCCCGAGCAAAAGCAATAGCGCCAAAGTGACCGCTCGTGTTGACTTCATTTTGTGTTCCTCCGGCATGTGAAGGACGATTTTGGCGGCGAAGGTAAGCCGCCGCGTCGATGCTGCTTTGTCAATTTACTTGAATCATAGACTCAAAACGCCTGAACTAAATAGAAATTAATCTTCATTTAAGCTAACAGGGCTTCTGATGAATTATGCTTTGCCGTTGCCAAGTTGCAACTCGGTCCGATCGACATTTAGGGAGAGGAAATGAAGAAACGCGATTCCATGCTGGCGGCTTTTCTCGTTCTATTCGCGATTCCGACGAGGAGCCAGGACGCTCCGCCGCTTAAACTCGCTCAGACTTTAACCCTGCCGTCGGACATCAAAGGGAACTTCGATCACTTCGCGGTCGATCTCAAAGGCAATCGACTGTTCGCCACTCCTGAAGGCTACAAGGCAGTGTTGGTCTTTGAATTGAAAAGTGGGAAACCAGTCCATACCATCACTGGAATCGGGAAACCGCACGCAGTACTGTATCGCGAGGATCTCAATCGGATCTACATCACGGACGGCGATGCCGGCGACTTGAAGATTTTCGATGGCAAGACCTATGCGTTACTCTCCAGTGTGAAACTCCTTGAGGATGCGGACTCCATTGGCTACGACGCGAAGACAAAATATCTCTATATCGATAATGGCGGCGGCGATGTCCACCAGACGTACTCGATGCTGAGCGTCGTGGACACCACGGCGGGAAAGAAACTCACGGACATCAAGATCGACGGAGATACTCTCGAGGCCATGGCTCTGGAGATCTCCACTGCAAGACTATATGTCAACAACAAAGCCAAGAATCAGGTGAACGTCGTCGACCGGGAAAAGCGCGCCATCGTTGCCAGTTGGCCGATAACCAAGTGTAAGACCAACGTGGCTATGGCCTTCGACGAAGCCAACCACCGCTTATTTATCGCGTGCCGCACCGGGAGCATCGTCGTTCTGGACACGCAATCCGGCAAAGAGATCACCGCCCTACCGATCACCAAGGGCGTTGATGATGTTACCTACGATCCTGCCAGCAAGCGCATTTATGCCAGTTGTGACGGCAACGTGGACATTTACGAGCAGTCCGGTCCGGATCAATACAAACTGCTGGCCCAAGTCCCGACCGGAACTTTGGGGAGGACAGCTCTCCTGGTTCCCGAGCTGAAGCGGTATTTCGTGGCCATACCGCAGCATGGAGCAGACCCCGCGAAAATCCTGGCTTTCGACGTCTTGTAAGCGGCGTTTTCAAGGCGAGGCTTTTGCCGCTGAGAGCGGCTCTGCAAGTTTTCAGGCGTCCTGTCAAGGAACGCCCCACCGGGAAGTCACGGTCCAGCTGTGCATCGGAGGTTTACTTGAAAATCTTTTGTTTCAAGTTCGTGGCTTGGGCTCTTGTATGGTTCGCCGTGACGACGGCGCACGCGCAAGCTCCTCAGCTCATCGCGATTCGCGCAGGCCGCTTGTTCGATAGCAAGTCCGGAAAGGTCTCGGAAAATCAAGTCATCCTCGTCGAAGAGGAAAAGATCACGGCGGTTGGGCCTGGCGATCGGGTGCAAATTCCGCCCGGAGCCCAAGTGATTGACCTCAGCAAAGACACCGTGCTGCCCGGACTAATCGACGGACACACCCACGTTTTCGGATATGGACTCGACGACATCAAGCCAGGAGGCCCGCCATTCGCCAGCCTCATCAGCGACACTCGCGAATACCGGACACTTCTCGCCCTGGCAAACGCCCAGAAGGATTTGCGCGCGGGATTCACGACCTTGCGCGATTTGATGAGCCACGGCGGCGGCTATGCTGATGTGGACATCAAGAAAGCCATTAACCGCGGATTTTTCCAGGGACCGCGCATGCAAGTTTCCACGATGGGTTTGGTTGCCACAGGTGAGGGAATTCTTGGCTCACCGGAAGTGAGCCTCCCCAGGAACTATCAAACCGTTGACGGTCCCTGGGCGGCACGCCAAGTCGTCCGCGAACAGATTCACTATGGAGCGGACTGGATCAAGTTCCATGCCACCGCGGACTACGAATTCGAACCCGACGGAGCCTTGTGGAGTGAGCCGACCTTTACCAGAGAGGAGGTCGACGCCATTGTCGACGAAGCTCACCGCCACAAGAAAAAAGTGGCGTGTCATGCGTTCGGTGGTGAAGGCCTGCGCAATTGCGTTAATGCCGGTGTAGATACCGTCGAGCATGCCATCGAGTTGGACGACGGCACCGCCGACCAAATGAAAAAGAAGGGCATCTACCTTGAGCTAACCGCTTATCATTACTCGCTTTCCGACTATGCCGTCCGGGATGCCAAGACGACAGGGGGCAAGTACAGTCTGGCGGCACTGCGGGAGAAGAGCGGGCGATTGGCAATATCTCGGGGAGTCAAAATTTCCTTTGGCAGCGGCGTCGGACCGTTTCTGCACGGCGTGCAGGCGCGAGAATTCGCCTACCTCGTCAAATACGGCTTGACGCCCGCCCAAGCTATTCAGACCGCCACCACCACCGCTGCGGAGATGATGGGATGGCAAGATCGTATCGGCTCGATTGAAATAGGAAAGTTCGCGGACCTCATTGCCGTTGCTGGAGACCCGTTGAGTGACATCACCGAACTCGAGCGCGTAAAATTCGTCATGAAGGGCGGACAGGTCGTTCGCAATGATTTGAAGTAAGATCTCGATGCTCTCTCCGGCGAAGGCTGTCAGATACGCAGCTCGCGCATCGTACGCAATCATGTGAGTATTTGCCATGCGGATCCTCTTGGTCGAAGACGAACGGAAAGTTGCCAGTTTCATCGCACGAGCGCTGCGCGAAAATTCCTACGCTGTTGACGTGGCCGAAACGGGCGAGAAAGCACTCGAGCAAACCACAGACGTCACCTACGACGCTATTCTTCTGGACGTTCGACTGCCCGGCATGAGTGGTCTGGAGGTCTGCCGTGAACTCCGGCAGCAAGGGATTGAAGCCCCAGTCTTGATGCTCACTGCGCGAGGCTTGGTCGAGCAAAGGGTTGCCGGATTGGACGCCGGTGCCGATGACTATCTTGCCAAGCCTTTTGTCTTGGCAGAACTGCTCGCGCGAGTACGCGCCCTCGTCCGCCGCGGCTTTCACAGCGGCAATACTAGGCTGCGCTATGCCGACCTGGCGCTAGATCGTCATCGTCGGCGCGCGACGCGCGGTTCCGAGGTAATCCCCTTAACGGCCAAAGAGTTTGCGTTGCTCGAGCTGTTCTTGCTTCATGCTCCCGAATTGGTCACCCGGAGCGAAATCATTGAGCACGTCTGGGACCGCCGTTTTGATAGTGAGACCAACCTGGTGGAAGTCTATATCAATCGATTGCGTCAGAAGATTGATGAGAACCGCGCCGCGAAGCTTATTCATACTGTCCGCGGCGTGGGTTACCGACTGGGACTGCCGGAATGATGAACGGCCGCTCACTGCGCTTTCGCATGATGGTGCTCTTCTGCACTGTAGTAAGCGTGTTACTGGCGGCTTCCTACTTGGCCTTCTGGGCCCTTTTGGCTCATGAAGTCTCAGCCCAGCTTAACCGTCAACTGCAGGAGACTGCGCGTCCAATTCTCGCCGACCTCATTGCCGAACCCGACTCGCAGGATATAAATCGAATGGATATTGCGGGCCAATTTTTTGAGTTGCTGAATACGTCCGGTCAGGTGCTGCAGCGATCACGAAATCTAGAAGCGCCCATAGACTTGAAGGGAAGTGGCCCTTCCGTCTCGCAGGCAACATTCGGTTTTGCATCATTGAGTACCGGGGAGCCGGTGCGCATCGCGTTGATGCCGCTTCAGCAAGGAGCCAAATCCCTCGTCTTGGTGGTCGCCATTCCCACGTTTGGCACCAATCGCGTCTTCGACAGCTTCGGACGCATCGCTCTGCTCCTTTTTCCGGTCAGCCTCCTGGCCACCGCTCTGATTTCTTCCCTGTATGTGGGCAGAAGCCTCGCGCCCATCACCCAGCTTACGGAGCACGCTGCCCTCATGGCCAATCGCGTAATGAACCGCGAGGGATTCTGGAACCCTCTCCTTGTCTCCTCTCCTCACGACGAGCTGGGCCGCCTAGCCGGAACATTTAATCATCTTCTCCAGAGCGTTGATTCTGCGGTTCGCCAGTTGCGGCAGTTCGTGACCGACGCCTCGCATGAGCTCCGCACTCCAATCGCCGTTCTCCATGGCGAAACAGAATTGATGCTCTCTAAGCCGCGTACGGCCGACGAATATCGCGAAACGCTGTGTGTCTTCGACGACGAATTCAAAAAGCTGACGCGAATCGTCGAAGGTTTGTTCACCCTTTCGATGGCGGATGCCGGACAGCTACACCTTGTGTGTGAGCCTCTGTATATCAATGAAGTGCTGGAGGAGGCTTGCGCGCTGGTGAATTCCCGGGCGCGCGCTAAAAATATCAACATCGTGCGCGAGCTGGACCAAGAGATCCCTTACTTCGGAGACGAAGCCTTTCTGCACCAGTTGTTCTTGATTTTCCTCGACAATGCCATCAAATATTCTCCTAGCGAGACGAGCGTCCGCGTAACTCTAGAGAATCGCCATGGTGAGGTTCGTGCGCGGTTCGCGGATCAAGGCGTGGGAATCTCCAGCGAGCACTTACCCTTCATTTTTGAAAGGTTCTATCGCGCCGCGCCAGTCAGTAGCGGTGAGGCCCAGAGCGGTGGCCTGGGTTTGGCCATCGCGCAAGCGATTGTTCGCGCGCAAGCGGGTTCTATCGAGTGCGAGAGCACCCCAGGTGCCGGCTCCTCATTTACTGTAGTTTTGCCCATGACTCCACCCAACCAAGCTGACACAGAAGCCACACCTAAACGTAAATTAATTTTACGTTAAGGTATCATCCTCGCCGCTGCATTACTCTCCGCCTCAACATGCGGGGGTGATCTCGTGTCCTCTCGAAAATTTGCCACAATGCCTTTGTTTGCTCATCGAGCAGCAATTTTTCTGATAGCAATAATCCTCCTTCCTGCCGCATTGCGCGCCCAGGTCGCCGGAGGAACGCTCTTCGGCACCATCACCGATCCTACCGGCAGGGCGGTCCCTCAGGCACAGATCTTGACTAAGAACGTCGCCACGGGTGTGGAGAGGACAGCCACCACAAACGCCGACGGCTTCTATACCATCGTGAACCTGCTCCCGGGAGACTACCAAGTCACTATAAGCGCTACAGGTTTCAACACGGAAATAAAACCTGGAATCACGATAAATGTGGGCGCTCAGCAAACCTTTGATTTGGCTTTGCACGTGGGAACCGTATCGCACAGGGTCGAGGTAACTACTGAGGCCCCAGCTGTCCAGGTGACTTCTTCAGAAATCAGCGCGACCGTGAACGCGACGACGGTTCGCGAGCTTCCGCTCAACGGCCGCAGTTGGACCGATCTTGCGGCCCTGCAACCCGGCGTCGATACCATCCAGACGCAGCCGAGCTTCGCAACCGGTTCGGATCGCGGCAATCGTGGTTTCGGACAGCAGCTCACTATTTCCGGCGCGCGTCCGCAGCAAAATAACTACCGGCTTGATGGCGTGAGCCTCAACGATTATGCCAATGGCGCTCCGGGCAGCGTCCTGGGAGGAAATCTTGGGGTCGATGCGATTCAAGAGTTTTCTGTTCTAACCAGCAACTATTCTGCGGAGTATGGGAAGACTTCTGGCGGAGTGGTCAATGCCATCACGCGCTCTGGTACAAATGGATTCCACGGAAGCGCGTATGAGTTCCTCAGGAACAGCGCCTTAGACGCCGCAAACTTTTTTGAGAATGCCGGTGGTATCCCGAGAGCCCCTTTCAAGCGAAACCAGTTTGGCGGCGCGGTCGGCGGTCCGATCATCAAGAACCATACATTCTTTTTTGTCGACTACGAAGGTATCCGGCAGGCGAAGGGCATTGCGAATCACAACTTTGTACCTTCACCGGCGGCGCGGGCGGGCCTATTGTGCTCGAATCCCCTTGGTGCGGATCCGAATAATCCATGCACGCCGAATCAACTGACCCCTGGGCCCAATACGGATGCCAATGGAGTGGACCTGCAGGTCGAGAATTACTTCGCCCTTTATCCCTCGCCCAATGGAGGTCTGTTAGGAAATGGAGACACGGGGCTATTTACCTTTTCCGGAAAGCAGATCGTTACTGAGAATTTCGTCACCACCCGCGTCGATCACA
>Ga0307479_10003600_pt1 | contig 14127 bp, 11 predicted proteins | sample atmos_gasesECM4C_FD_203743 | JGI IMG/M metagenome (GOLD analysis project Ga0307479, IMG submission 203743) | Hardwood forest soil microbial communities from Morgan-Monroe State Forest, Indiana, United States - atmos_gasesECM4C_515 | ecosystem: Environmental > Terrestrial > Soil > Temperate...
GTGATCGTAGATCCACCCGGTAAAAACCGTGGCTTCCATCGCCGCACTCCACGGCTGTGGCAGTATTTTCATCCAACGGTCCAGGTCAAAGCGTGTGGCAGGAATCGTACCCTCGGCGTGAATCGCGCCACTGCTATCTTTCACGCAGTAGCTGATCGTCCTCTTGTGAACATCCAGCCCGATGTAATACATAGGTTGCATGGGGGAGCCTCCTTGGTGTCTCTGAATCAGCGTCCGCTGAGTTCAGCTTTTGTACACCAAGCGCTCCTCCTTCGACCTATGCATTCAAACTAATCGTCCACTTGGAATCAATGAATCGCCGATGCCGCAACAGTGAAGTTCTAGGGAAGAACGATCACCTCACCCTTCATGCCTAATTCGTTGTGAAAGGCGCATATGTACGGGTATGTTCCGGGAGTCATGAATGCCACCCGAAACCGGGTTACGCCCACCGGCGGCTGCACCTGCGCTACTGGCGCGGGTGCCTGCGGCGCTCCATTGCGCTCGTGCGCCGCTAGCGCAATGAACCCAGAGTGTATATTGTCAGCGGTTGAGGCTCTGCCGCGCGAATCATGGCGGGATGGCCAACCTGGCATTCGATCCCCAACTCGTCCATGAGGTTCAGAAACCACTGCATTTGGTCCGGTGGCTCCGATGCCCACCAGCACCGGACGCGGCAGCTGAGAATAAAACTCCCGCACTTCGTTGCCTTCATGCATCAAAGTTAGATTCACCATCTCTCCCGTTGTCGTGTCCAGAATCGCCAACGTTTGCTGGCGAGCGTGCAAGTCACATCCGATAATTCGCATTCGGCCTCCTTCGGTCCGAGCGCTGTTAGGGCGAACACCGACAGTCTACTCGGCTCGTCGTGAGGCCGACCTCGTTATTACATCAACCGATAAAGTCAGGTACTGGGATTCAAGTTACCGGCACGACCTAGCTTCAGCCGCACTTCTCAATCTTTGATCGCGCTCTCGCGTACTAGCGGGGAATCGGGTAGCCCCCCTCATTCTTTCTAGATGAAGACCCGAGTTGAGCTTCAGGGTTGCACCAATCCCCGCCGGACTGCATATCGCACCAGACTGGCGGTTTCATGGATGTCCAGTTTCTGCATAAGTCTTGATCGATGTGATTCCGCAGTCTTCGTACTGATCCCCAGTAAACAAGCAACGTCTTTCGTTGATTTCCCTTCCGCGATGAGTTGTAGCACTTGTCGTTCGCGCCCGCTTAGCGGGTCCAACGGTTTCTCCGACCTGGTGCGATAGGCCTCCACCACCGCCTGCGATACGCCCGGACTCAAATAGAATCCCCCTCGCGAGACTTGTTGAATGGCGTGAATTAGGTCGTTCGCCACTTGGCTTTTCAAGACGTATCCACGGACTCCTGCTTGGAGGGCCTCGTGGATGTATTGTTCCTCTTCGTGTTGAGTAAGCAAGATCGTTTTGGTTTTCGGGGAAGAGCGCACTAACTCGCGGGCTGCATCGATTCCGTTTAGTATAGGCATGCTGATATCTATGATTGCGATCTCCGGGCTAAGTGCCTGCACCTGACGGATTACTTCCTGTCCATCCGATGCCTCGGCCAAGACTTGAAATTTCTCTCGTTCCAACAATAATCTCAGACCCTGGCGTACCAGGACATGATCATCCCCGAGCACGATGCGAATTGGCATGACCTTCCTCCAGTGGAAGCTGTATTGAAACTTCCGTTCCTCGTCCGGGGCTGGACTTGCTGCGTAGAGTTCCGCCGATTGCGCTCAGCCGCTCCTTCATGGCTACGAGTCCTAACCCCCTCCTGCCTGATGCCTTTTGGCTATAAAGTAGATCGAAACCGTCACCATCATCCTGCAGCGAACAAAAAAGCGTTTGCCTCGATTGCCATGCGCGGATCCAAACATTCTTGGCATGCTTTGCGGTATTGTTAAGCGCCTCCTGAACGATTCGCTAGAGGGCAGTTTCGATAGTATTCGACAGCCGCCTGGAAACTGTCATCTGAATGTGGATTGGCAGGGAAGCGCGTTTTGAAACTCTCTCGGCTTGAAATCGGATGGGGGGAATCCAACCAAGATCATCCAAGATCGTCGGCCTAAGTTCATGCGAGTACCGCCGAAGTTGTTTTTCCACTTCATTCAACAGCCCGTCGATACATCCAATCCGTTCTTGCTCCGACTTGACCACTTCTCTTGCCAACTCGGCCGGGGCAAGATCCACGGCCACCGTGCCGGGTCCACTGCAGCGAGTAATGTCATCCCAGACCTATCTCAACAATCAGCTAAACCCCTGATACAGGCTTCAGGTAAATCTGACTACAGCGGACCGATCAAGAAATCGAAAGATGTCGTAAGGAATGGTCGCCAATAACTGATTGAAAATAAAGTCTTTAACTTATACTGCGCATTATATACTTGCATTTGCACAGCACAAAGGACTTGTAGTCACACGACATTATATACTTGTATTTACACGGCACGATTGACTTACAGCCATGCAGCGCCATATACTTGTATTTACCCGCCACAATAAACTTGTAATGACACGCAAAGGGAGACTTCATGCCATCGCCAAACGAAAAACTGGCTGAATCTCTCGACGTCCTCGAAACGCTCCAGCAAGGCAACCGGCGGGTGTTCCGCTCCGACGACTTGAGCCGCGTTCACCGTGAGCGCCTGGTAGAGAATGGCTTCCTGCAAGAAGTCATGAAGGGTTGGCTGATCTCTTCAAGACCCGACTCAGAGCCCGGCGAAAGCACGCCGTGGCATGCGTCTTTTTGGGAATTCTGCGCCCGCTACTGCGACGAACGCTTTGGCAAGCAATGGCACCTGTCGCCGGAGCAGTCCCTTTTTTTGCACGGCGAGAGAACGGTGATCCCGGACCAATTGGTTGTGCACAGTCCGAAAGCGACGAATAACGAAATCAACCTTCTGTTCGGCACAACGCTTTACGATCTGAAAGTTGCGGAGATGCCGGCGGCCGCGGCTCTCCTGGTTAGGGACGGATTGCGTCTGTTTTCACCGGCAGCGGCGCTGGTACGCGTGCCGGAATCATTTTTTCTGCAGTATCCCGTCGAGACGCAAGTGGCGATGGCGAGCCTTGCTGACGCCTCGGACGTGCTTCGGTTTCTCCTGAACGGCGGCCATTCCGCGAAAGCCGGTTATCTTGCCAAAGCCTTCCGTCAAACCGGCCGCGCCGACCTGGCGGACGCGATTTTCCGCGCGATGAAGGGCGCCGGATACGATGTGCGAGAGAGCAGTCCATTTGAAGCCAGACATATATTCGCCAGGCTGGGCCGTCCCGCCGCTCCGATTGTGGGTCGCATTGAGATACTTTGGGAATCGATGCGTGGCAAGGTCCTCGCGGCGTTTCCCAAAGCGCCAGGACTTCCGGCAGACATGGATGCATATCTTCACTTCGTTAACGAAATCTATCGGACCGATGCCTACCACTCGTTGTCCATTGAAGGCTACTCCGTCACGCCGGCCCTGGTTGAAAGAGTGCGGCAGGGCGGTTGGGATCCCGAGCATGACGCTGGTGATCGTAGAAATCGCGACGCTCTCGCGGCGCGGGGGTATTGGCAAGCGTTCCAGCTCGTGAGAAAAGAAGTAGAGAAGGTGATCGCAGGTGAGAACGCCACCGCGCTCGTGCGTGCTGTGCACAACGACTGGTATCGCGAATTGTTCCAGCCCTCCGTCACGGCCGGCTTACTCGAAGCAGGATCATTGGCCGGATACAGGAACACACCCGTGTTTCTGCGCGGGTCCCGCTACATTCCACCGAGGTGGGAGGCCGTACGCGACGCCATGCCGGCGTTCTTCGACCTTCTGGAAAAAGAACCCGAGCCTTCAGTGCGGGCGGTGTTGGGACACTGGCTTTTCGGTTATATCCACCCGTACTCAGATGGGAACGGCCGCATGGCGCGCTTTCTGATGAACGTTATGCTGGCTTCGGGCGGTTATCCCTGGACGGTGATTCGCATCCGGGATCGCAAGTCTTATCTGAGTGCCCTGGACCGCGCTAGCATCGAAATGGACATCCATCCGTTTGCAACCTTTATCGTCCACCGCGTGCAATGGCGCCTTGAGCGGCACGACCTGACATTTCCTGACCCCAAAGAGAGTTTTGTTCACGAGCGCGACATTGTCCTTTTCTACGGGCAAGATGGCGAAGCGTGGGTGCGCTGCGTCATCACTACGGAAGCCCTGGACAATCACTTCCATAGAGAAGGCAAGGATAAACTCGAGGTGTTCCGAGCGAACCGCCAGGTCATCGAGGAGGAGGTACGGCGGAAATATATTGCTGGAGACACCGAAGTGGATGGGTCGATTCTCATTCGCTTGGACGATCTACCAGAGCGATTATTAGCGCCTTCGCGCGACGTTCTCAACTCGTAGTACTCAACCGAACACTCCGTTCTTGATGCGTCGGGTATGGTTTACCCCGCTGTGCCCACCCTCTTGGCGTCGCTCCTCGTGAAGGTAGCTTGGGTCGCTCCGGCATTTGCACCGAGTCCGGAGAATCGAGATCTGCGACAACTGCTGTGGCACCGCCATCGGTTGGTGCAGATGCGCACGCGGATCATGAATCAGCTACAGGCTTTAGCGATGAACGAGGGCCGACGCTGGAAATCCAAGCTGTGGAGCGAACCGGGGCGAGTGGAATTGGAGAAGCTCACCTTGGCTCCCTGGACTAGTCGGCGCGGGCAAGAGTTGTTGGTTCTGCTGGACCGGGTGAATCCGATCATCAACGAGTTAACCACAGCCGCGGAGCAGGAAGCCAGAAAACGGCCGGAGGTGCTGCGGCTGATGACGCACCTTGGGGTGGGTCCGCTTACGGCCCTTGCCTACGCGCTGATCATCGGAACCCCGAGCCGGTTTCATCGCGGTAAGCAGATCGCCAACGACGTGGGGACCGTTCCGACTGAGAATTGTTGATTAGAGGAAGGGGCTATTCCCCCAAACGGTACGAGTGCCCCCGCAGCTTAGTACTTGACAATCGGGTTTTTCGGTGTCATATGGCCTACTATAACTTGCTTTCTTGCGCTCTCCTGGCCATTCGAAGCGGCCAAGATTCCCAAGTGACCCGATTCTCAGTGAAGAAGCAAGGGGACAGGATTTGATGAGGGGGTGTCGCGATGTTTGCCAAATTCAACGCAGTTGCAGCCCTTGTTTTATTCTCGTTGCTTGTTTCAGCCCCGGCGAGGGCGCAAGTTGCAGGTGCGACCCTGTCCGGCACGGTGACCGACCCGAACGGCTCGGGCGTCCCGAACGCAACGGTCTCCATAAAAAACACGGCAACGGGAATCGTTCGCGAAGTCACCACGGACGCAGCCGGCTTCTACAGCGCGCCGAACCTCACGCCAGGAGGCTATGACGTCACCATTTCGGCTCCAGGTTTTTCAACGCAAGTGCAGAAGGACATCACCTTGACTGTCGGAGCTCAGCAGGCATTGAACCCTGTGCTCAAGGTGGGCCAGGTCTCTCAACGGATCGAAGTGAGCGGCGTAGCTGCTCAAGTCGAGCTCACCACGTCCGCGGTCAGCTCCGAGATCAATGAAACCACCGTTCGCGAGCTGCCCTTGAATGGACGCGATTGGAGTTCCCTGGCAGTTCTCGAACCCGGAGTCTTAGGAATACGGAGTCAGTTGGGGACAACGGGTACAGTCAACAGGGGCAATCGCGGTTTCGGAAACCAACTGGCGACTGACGGCCACCGGCCCTCGGAAAACACTTACCGGGTCAATGGGATCAACATTAACGACTATTCCAACGGTTCACCCGGCAGCGTGGAAGGCAAACAATTGGGCGTGGACGCGATTCAAGAATTTACCGTGGTGACCACCAACTATTCCGGGGAGTACGGGCGAACTTCCGGGGCGGTCATTAACGCCGTGCTGAAGCAGGGCTCCAACGCTTTCCATGGCGACGCCTACTGGTTTCTCCGTGACGAGGGTCTGGATGCGAAAAACTTTTTCGATACCTCGCCGACCATCGCGCCATTTCATCGCAACCAGTTCGGAGCATCCGGTGGCGGCCCAATTATAAAGAACAAGACTTTCTTTTTCGCCGATTACGAAGGCATCCGCCAGTCCAGAAGCCTCACCGCAAGAAGTACCGTCCCATCAGTGGCTGCGCGTAACGGGACGCTTTGCTCGACGGGAGACGCATCATGCGGCGGTGCCCCGGTCTTGGTCAGCAGCCTCCCGGCCAGCATGAATGATACGCCGGCGAATGGCGGCAATGGCACAAACGCAAACGGCATCGACCTTGTCACCGCGAAATATCTCCCTCTCTGGCCGCTACCAAACCCGGCTTTGGGCACCGATGTGACTGGGAACTTCGGTTTCGTCGTCACCAACCCCTTGCAGGTTTATACCGAGAACTACGTCACGACCAGGGTGGACCACAAAATCTCGGAAAAAGACAGTCTCGACGGCTTCTATTTCTACGACAGGTCTCCGCAAATTACGCCGGACAACTTTCTTTTGGCAACTTCGCAGACCGTTAGCTCCCGGCAGATGGCTGGCTTCGAAGAAACTCACATTTTCAGCACCGCGCTGGTGAATACCTTCCGTGCGGGTTATAACCGTTCCGTTGGTCTAGTCGGCAAACCTGGATCTGCATTGCAGCCGATTGCCGCGGATACGAGTTTGGGCGTGGGCTCGGGGCGAGTTGCGCCGCTCGTCTCGATAGGTGGAGGCATCTCCACGATGGGTGGCGGGCTGAACTCCTTGGCCCAGTATAACCACATCCTCAATTCCTTCCAGTATAATGACGACGCTTTCCTCACCCGTGGACTCCACGCCATCAAATTCGGAGGCTTCGTGGAGCGCTTGCAAGGTCATGAATTTACCATTCAGCGGCCGAACGGAACCTTTAGTTTCAACAATTTGCAGGACTTTCTTACCAACATACCCCACGCCCTCTCCTCCATTGGCAGCACGGCTGTCGGCAAGCCCTACGGAGACCGGATTACTTTCCTGGGCGCCTACGTGCAGGACGATTGGAAATTCCGGCCGAACCTGACGCTGAACCTCGGTGTGCGCTACGAGATGGCCACATTGCCCACCGAAGTTCACGGCACTTTGTCGGTCATCCAAAACGTATTTGGCGGACCTCGCGTTTCGGTCAATCACCCTTGGCAGTCGAATGCCACGCTCAGGAACTTCGCGCCGCGGATCGGTTTCGCCTGGGATCCCTTCCGTGACGGCAAGACTTCCGTCCGCGGCGGCTTCGGAATCTTCGATATCCTGCCCGGTACATGGATCGGCTTTAACCAGGAAACTGGATCCTACCCATACGCCCTGACGCTCAGCTTCCCCGGCACGCCACCGGCATACTCGTTCGCAACTCCTGCAGCCAATGCGATTGGCGCTAACCAAGGCAACCCAACCGCCGCCACCATCGCCAACGCGCAGGGATGGGCTCCCGACCAACACCCCAAGCGCAACTACGCCATGAACTGGAACTTCAACGTGCAGCGCCAGCTCACCTCATCCCTGACTGCTACGGTCGGCTACGTGGGAATGCACACCGTGCATTCGCCTTTTACCACCGATCAAAGCAATTTTGCCCCTCCGATTCCCGGAACAGACTTCTGGCCGGTGACAAAAGGGACAGTGATCGACCCCAACGTCGGCGCTCTCAGGCCCACCTTCTGGATGGTGAGTTCGCGTTACAACGGCTTACAGGCGCAAATTACGAACAGGATGAAGCACGGGTTCCAGGCTTCCGCCAGCTATACCTATGGCAAATGTTACGACGACACCTCGAGCGGTCTCATCGGCGACCCGTTCCAAAACTCGTTCACAACCACGCTCTTCCTCCTGCCGGATAGCAGGCGCGGGCCGTGTGATTTCAACATCACCAACAATTTCGTCGTGAACTTCATCTACAACATCCCCGGCCCGAAGACAGGGTTGATGTCCTACCTCGCGGGCGGGTGGCAGACTGGCGCAATCCTCACAGCCAGTACTGGCATACCGACTACGCCGTTTATCGGGGGAGACCCGCTCGGCCTGATCAACGCGGATGCGGTGGTTTATCCAGACTACATTCGCGGCTGCAATACCGTTAACCCCAATTGGAAGAGCACCATGATCTACATCAACTCGTCCTGCTACACTCCTCCGGTGGCCCCGGCGGCGATCGCTTCGGACCCGACAAAGTGCACTCCCTACACGAATACAACCGTGGCAAATACCTGCGCGCAGCTGTTTGGGAATGCCCTGCGAAATTCAATCGTCGGGCCATCTTCGTTCAACCTCGACTTCTCCGTCTTCAAGAACTTCCCCGTTCACCGGATTTCGGAAAGCTTCAACGTTCAATTCAGGGCGGAATTTTTCAATGTCTTGAATCACCCGAACTTCCTGCTTCCGAACTTCAATGAAGGGAACAATCAGGTCATTGACGGAGGAGCGGTAGCGAGCGCTGGTGGAGCGCCGAGTGGGGCGCTGGTTCCCGCCAGGATCGACAGCACCGGAACCTACGACCCACGCCAGATTCAGTTTGGCTTGAAGGTAATTTTTTAATTCAACGAGCAGACCTGCAACCCAGGCCGGGATGCATTTCGCGAACGGCTTGGGTTGCAAGAATCTTCGTTCCCGTGGTTCGATGACGGGATCAGACGCCCAGGTTACTTGTGAATCTGGCGAGCAAACTGGGAATTGTACAGTTCGCATCGGACTCAAAGATTGCCGCGACGCCACGGGCGCGCACAAGTTGCGACAAGCCCCTTTCGCACCATTCGATGCCACGAAACACAATCTAGGGAGTGCATTAGATGAACTCTTCACGATTCGCACGTCATGCCTTTGGTCTGCCCTTTTTATTGAGCGGGGTCTGCGCCCTAGCGTTATCGCCAGCGGTGGGCTACCACCTGGTGAAGAAAATCCCTTTCGGTGCCGCACCGGGCGGTTCCGAATACTTCGATTACATTAACTTCGATAGTGCTGCGCGACGCGTGTACCTCTCCCACGGCACGGAGTTCCTTGTGGTCGAAGCTGATACGGGCGCGACCGTGGGCACAGTCTCTGGTTTGAAGCGGTGCCACGGAGTTGCATTGGTACCCGAGCTTAACCGCGGGTTCATAAGCGACGGAGGCGCGGGCCAGATCGTCATGATTGATCTGAAAACGCTCAAAACCATCGGCCAGATAAAAGGCGAGGCGGACGCCGATTCTATTACTTATGATCCGGCATCAAAGCGTGTATTTGTCTTCAACGGCTCGCCCAAATCCGCAACTGTGATTGATCCCGAGAAGGGCGCCGTGATCGCGACCTTGCCCCTGGACGGCGCGCCGGAGCAAGCTGTCTCCGATGGCAAAGGCATGGTTTATGACAATCTGACAGACACGAACGAGGTAATCGCGATCGATTCCCGTGATCTCAAGATCAAATCGCGGTGGCCAGTGGCTCCAGCCGGGCGGCCCGTGTCCATGGCTATGGACACAGTGCACCGACGGCTGTTCATTGGGGGACGCAATCCCAAGATGCTCGTGGTCATGGATGCTGACAGTGGAAGAATCATAGGCGAGCCTTTTCCCATCGGCGACCGTGTTGACACAAACGTATACGATCCCGAAACAGGGTTGATCGCCGCTTCGACTCGCGAGGGCACGCTCCACATTATCCACGAAGACTCGCCGGACAAGTACAGCGTCGTCGAGACAGTGAAAACTGAGTTTGGCGCCAAGACCATGGGGCTCGATCCAAATACACATAACCTATACCTCTCCACATCGGATTTCGGTCCGGCACCGGCCCCTACCGCACAACAGCCCAATCCGCAGCCCGTCGCGACCCCGGGAACTTTTCGCCTATTGATTTATGGGCGCTGATGCAGCCGCCAAATTGGGCGGGGACAAGGGCTTCGCGTGGTGTTTTTCATTCGCGGCGTAATCTCCTCAGGAATAAAAACGGAGTGCAGGCCGAAATTGAAAGCGACAGTCTAAGCGCTAAATTGTAATTGCTAACGGAGGCGGTATGATCCGATCGCAACGCCTGTTGAACACAGTCCTCTTGATTCTTGCGGGGTCGGCCGTGCTGTCGGCCCAAGCCCCGCAGGTCGTAGCCGTGCGTGCCGGGCGGATGTTCGACCCCAAGTCCGGCACCAATCTAGCGAATCAAGTGGTGCTCATCAGCGGCGAGCGGATTACGGAAGTAGGCCCGGCGGACAGCGTGAAGATTCCGGCTGGCGCCAAGGTGATCGACCTTAGTCAGTCGACGGTGCTTCCTGGATTGATCGACGGTCACGTGCATCTGACGGACGCGGCTGGAGGGCTGCAACATCAGATGTTGGTAGCGCTGTACAGCGCCACCCAGAGTTTGAAGGCAGGTTTCACCACTCAGGTAGTTATGGGGACGCATGGCGGGGGTTATGCCGACGTGGAGTTGAAAAAGGCCATCGAGAGCGGCCTCGTACAGGGTCCACGCCTGCTCACCGCAGGTCCGGTCCTCGAAATCACGGCCCCCGCAAACGGCCCTTTCCCTTTGGAATTCAAGCCGTTCGAACCTTCGTTGATCGCAAATGGAGTCGAGGGGATGCGCGCAGCGGTCCGCGAACTGGCTCACAACGGTGTCGACCATATCAAGATAACCACAACTGGCCGGTTCTACTTCAAGCTCAACGGGGAAATGGTAAACACGGCGCTCCCCACCCGGGAAGAACTCAAAGCCGCTGTGGATGAGGCCCACAAGCTGGGTCTATGGGTAGCCACACATTCTTACGGAGGTGACGGTCTAAAATGGGCCATCGAAGCGGGGGTCGACAATATTCAGCACGGAGTCGCTGCCGACGATGAGGACTTAAAGACGCTCCTCAAGAAGGACCTGCCGCTGACCCCGACTACTCTGGACATGCGCCAAGACGAACCGGGGGACCTGAAGCGCTTTGCCCCCTACAGCCGTTTTCGCCTGATGGAGCAGACATGGAAGAGAATGCTTGCCGCCGGGATGAGACTCGGTTTTGGAAGCGGCGCCGCCCCGCCCCCGGGAAGGGTGTTTAACTCGGAGTGTAACTGTTCGCATGGCGTACAAGCCGAGATGTTTCCCCTATACGTCAAATGGGGGGCGACTCCTGTGTACACGCTGCGAATGGCAACGACGGTCAATGCCCAGATTATCCACATGCAGGACAGCCTGGGTACCATCGAAAAGGGCAAGTTCGCCGACATCATCGCAGTCTCTGGAGATCCGCTCCAGGACATCACGGAAATGCAACGAGTAAAATTTGTGATGAAGGGCGGCGTGGTTGTGCGAAACGATCTGGCACCAGGTACGATGACGTCCTCGGCGATTGTGACTTCGCAAGAAACAAGAATGATGACAGCGGGTGACAATTGACTGGAAAAAGAGCACTGCAAATGCAGGAGTGCACACTGCATGGTGTCCCTCCTCTCGATCTGGCTGCTTTCCGTGCTAGCATGACGGATTCGGAAATTAAACTGAGCGGAGGAAATGGGGTTGGCTTTAGCCGGTCGCGAGGCTCGGTCTTGATTCCCAGGTAAGAGCACTTTGCCCCCAGAGTTAGGAGTCCTCGTAGACCGCTGTGGCTAAGAGTTGATTCTGTCGAAATCGTCATGATTCATACGGGTCGTCACTTTCTTCAAATCCCTGGTCCCACGAATGTTCCGGATCGAGTTCTGCGGGCCATGGACCGTCCGGTGATCGACCACCGGGGTCCCGAATTCGCGAAATTGAGCGAGGAAGTGCTGGAAGGCACGCGTGCGATCTTCCGATCAAGCGGTCCTGTGATCATCTATCCTTCTTCGGGTACCGGAGCCTGCGAAGCGGCCTTAGTGAACACACTTTCCCCCGGTGACCGGGTGCTGGTCTTCGAGACCGGACACTTTTCGGGCATCTGGCGGCAGGTTGCGGAAAGGGTCGGCTTGAACGTCGAATACGTGCCCGGCAATTGGCGGCGGGGCGCTTCCCCCGCGGACCTGGAGGCCCGGCTGGGTTCGGACCCGCAGCGTAGCTTCAAAGCTGTGATCGTAGTTCACAACGAAACCTCAACGGGCGCAACCAGCCGGATCGCCGAGCTTCGGCACATCATGAATCGCCTCCAGCATCCAGCGTTGCTCATCGTGGACGCCATCTCTTCGCTGGCTTGCATTGACTATCGCCACGACGAATGGGAGGTGGACGTCACCGTCTGCGGTTCGCAGAAGGGTTTGATGGTTCCTCCGGGCCTGGGCTTCAACGCCGTGTCTGAAAAGGCTCTTTCCGCCAACAAAAGCGCCAAATTGCCGAGGTCCTACTGGGACTGGCAGGAAATACTGAAGCCCAATCAGGCGGGCTTTTTCCCCTATACGCCGGCGACCAACCACCTCTACGGTTTGCGGGAAGCCTTACTCATGCTGCAGGAAGAGGGCCTGCCCAACGTTTTCCGCCGGCACGACCGCCACGGGGAGGCCACGCGCGCCGCCGTGCGTGCCTGGGGACTGGCGATTGTTTGCGAAGAGCCTCTGGAGTACTCGAGTTCGATGACCGCGGTCTTCACACCCGAGGGCCACAACGCGGATCGGCTGCGAGAGATCGTCCTGGAGAATTTTGATATGTCGCTGGGAGCCGGGCTTGGCAAACTCGCAGGCAAGGCCTTTCGCATCGGACACCTCGGCAGCTTCAACGACCTCATGCTCGCTGGAACCCTGAGTGGAGTCGAAATGGGTCTCCGGTTCGCGGGCGTGCCACACCGTGATGGTGGTGTCATGGCCGCTCTCGATCACCTCGTCCCGGCTGGTACGAAGTCCGAGTCCGCCCCGGTTGCCAGATGAGCGGTGGACAGTCCGCCAGCGATCCAGCAGGTTCAGGCAAGTCGCGTTGGACGGTGCTGGTCCTTCTATGCTTGATGTACCTCATCACTTATCTGGATCGCGTCAGCCTCTCGAACGCCGCCCCCCTCATCAGCCAGGAGTTCGGATTCAGCCAGGCGACGATGGGTGTCATTTTCAGCGCTTTCATTTGGGCCTACGCACTTTTTCAGGTGCCCGGCGGCTGGTTGGGGGACCGCTTTGGTCCGCGCAAAGTGCTCACGATCATCATGGCCTATCGGACGGTCATCGCGACACTAACCACCAGAGCGATGGGTTTTTCCTTGTTTTGGGCCGTCCGCTTTATGCTGGGCGTGGGTGAAGCGGGCGCGTTTCCTACAGCGACGCGTGCTATGCAGATGTGGTTTCCCCGGCAGGAACGCGGTTTTGTGCAGGGCGTCACCCACGCTGCGAGCCGCTTTGGCGCGGCGATTGGCCCTCCTCTGGCCGTGGCGATGATGATCCACTTCGGTTGGCGGGTCCTATTCTACGTTATCGGTTTCATCAGCCTCGTTTGGTCTCTATTGTTCTGGCTCACATATCGCAATACACCGGAGGAGAATAAACATGTGAGCCGTAGCGAACTCGCTCTGATTCGGGGAGTTGACGAGAACGGCGCGATCAAGCAGGCGAACGTCCAAAAGCGGCCGACGGTGCCTTGGAAAATCCTGCTGAAACACCCCAATATGTGGGCGCTGATGTGCGCGTACTTTACCTACTTGTACTGTCTTTGGATCTTCCTCTCCTGGCTGCCGTCTTATCTGGTATCGTACCGCGGGTTCACGCTGCTGAAGATGGGTTCCTATGCGTCCCTACCACTCGGCGCGGGCATGTTGGGCGATGCCGTCGGCGGTTGGCTGACCGACTTCCTGTTGGTCAAGACAGGGAATATCAGGTTTGCCCGTCGCTCGGTGGCAATTATGGGGATGCTTGGGTGCGGGAGCTTCATTCTGCCTGCTGCTTTCACGACGAACCCCTACACCGCGGTCTACTGCCTGGGGGCCGCGATGTTTTTCCTCGAAACCATCATCGGGCCGTCTTGGGCAGTGCCGATGGACATTGGAGGGGAGTACTCCGGCACGGTATCCGGAATGATGAACATGGGGGGACAGATCGGTGGGGCGCTGTCGCCTACGGTGTTTGGGATCCTGGTGACCCACGGGTCATGGATAGCGCCGTTCGTGGTGGCAGCCTGCCTGCTCTTCATCGGCGCGGGCATCTGGATGTTTTGGATCGATCCAGAAGTATCCGTCATCGACAAAGGGAGGGTGATCGCTGCCTGACCTCAGCGGCAAACTTAACCACGTTTTGCCCTCTTCCGAGC
>Ga0307479_10003601_pt1 | contig 14126 bp, 12 predicted proteins | sample atmos_gasesECM4C_FD_203743 | JGI IMG/M metagenome (GOLD analysis project Ga0307479, IMG submission 203743) | Hardwood forest soil microbial communities from Morgan-Monroe State Forest, Indiana, United States - atmos_gasesECM4C_515 | ecosystem: Environmental > Terrestrial > Soil > Temperate...
CGAATCAAGCATTTCTGGATGAGCGAACCGAAAGGAAGGAACCGCGAGGATACGAATCGGGCTGCCGCCTCTCGATAGCGCTTCATCCCGTTTAACGGATGACAGTGAACAGGCCTTCGACCTGTTCCCCAACCACCGCGGTTTCAGCTACCGCAGCGATTTCGGCGGACGACAAAAGCTTCCTCGGACCTTGCCGGTCGAAAGAAGAGCCCCTTTTGCGCGGGCATCCGAAGCTGCTCGGAATTGCATGCCCGGCTACTCATGGCCTCCGCACCTCTACCAAGAAGAAACAAGTTTAGAGGAAATACATGCCTGGAGTCAACGACTGTTCGATTCAAGCGCGCTAAAGAAATTGCTACAACTCGAGGGGCTTGAGTGGGACGTGCTGTGAGGCAACCAACAGCTCGCCGGTGAAGGCGCACTCGGCGGGGCGGCGTTTCAAGGCTTCTTCGGCGGAGAGGCGCACGAGATCCGGATTGTTATTTTCCTGGGAAACGTGAGCGAGGACGAGATAGCGCGCCAGGGCGTCGAAGCCGTCGGGGTCGCAAAGATATTCGCTCACGGCATGATTCGAAAGATGTCCAGTGCGGCTCAAGACGCGCTGTTTGACAACCCAGGGATACGGGCCGACCTTGAGCATGTCGAGGTCGTGATTCGATTCCAGCACCAGACAATCGGCTCTCCGAAGGTGCACTTTGACGAGTTCAGGCATATAGCCGAGGTCGGTGACGATGGCCATTTTCGCCCCATTCGAACGAAACGTGAATCCGATGGGATCCGCCGCGTCGTGCGGAATGGCGAACGCGTGGACGTCAATGTCGCCAACGGTGAAATGCTGGCCCGCTTGAACGGTTTCGACCCGGCGGAGGCGCTTTCCAAATGTTTCGGGAAGGATGCGCTGCATCGCGTCCAAGGTCGGTTCGGTAACGTAAAGCGGGGCTTTCCACAAGCCGAGCATCTGCGGGAGGCCGTTACAGTGGTCCGTGTGTTCGTGGGTGATGAGGATGCCGTCGACGTGCTCGACGGTTCTTTCGACGGCGGCCAGGCGAGCCAGCGTTTCGCGCTTGCCCAGGCCTGCATCAATGAGGAGTCGCGTCCGCTCGGTTTCCAGCAACGTCATATTGCCAGAACTGCCGGACGCCAGAATGGATACCCGCAAGCCTATCGCTTCCCCCTCAGATGCAGCACGAGATGACATTCTATGCCCATCAAGAATGCCCAACAAGATCAAAATGCGCCGCCATCAAGGGTTAATGGCCGGCGGAGTTGCCCTTTCTCTTTGGGAGGGCGTCCGCGGGGGCGCGCCCTGCAGCCTCCGCAACGGCAACGGTGATATACTCCCGCGGCGAACCATGGAAAAGTACGACCTCATCGTGGTTGGTTCCGGGCCGGGAGGCCAGCGAGCCGCGATCCAAGCGGCGAAATTCGGCAAGCGCGCTGCGCTCATCGAGAAGCTGGAAGTGATCGGCGGAACCGCCATCAACACCGGCACGATTCCGAGCAAAACCATCCGCGAAGCGGTCCTGCATCTTTCCGGCTATCAGTATCAAAGCATCTACGGCGTCAACTATCGCGTGAAAGAACAGATCACCATGGCTGATCTTTCCTTTCGCGCGCTTAACGTCATCAAGACCGAGATTGACGTGATCCGCGCCCAGCTTTCCCGCAACGGCATCGAGGTCGTGACGGGAACTGCCAGCTTTCTCGATCCTCACCACATGCAAGTGACGAGTTCACGCGGACAAACCGAGTTTGAAGCCGACAACGTCGTTATTGCGACGGGCACGAAGCCCGCCGTCTCTCCCCTGGTCCCTTTCAACAACACCACCATCATCAACAGCGATCAAATCCTGAAGATGCCGGTGATTCCCAAAGCCATGATCGTGGTGGGCGGCGGAGTCATCGGCGTCGAGTATGTGTGCATGTTCGCCACGCTGGGCGTGCGCGTGACGCTGATTGAAAAACGTCCGCGCTTGCTGGAATTCGCCGATGCCGAGATGGTCGAGGCGCTTTGTTACCATCTGCGCGACAGGCGCGTCACGCTGCGGCTGAATGAGGAAGTCGAGAGCGTCGAGGAAACACCGGATCACACGGTCGTGGCGAATCTGAAAAGCAAGAAGAAAGTTAGCGGTGATGCGCTGCTCTATGCCGTCGGACGCCAAGGCAACGTGGATGAGCTGAACCTTGCGGCCGGCGGCTTGGAGGCCGATGGTCGCGGACGCATCCCGGTTGATGAAAATTACCAAACCAGGCAACCGCATGTGTATGCCGTGGGAGACGTCATCGGGTTTCCCAGCCTCGGCTCGGTTTCGATGGAACAGGGACGCATCGCCGCCGCCCGGGCGTTTGGCATGCCCACGAATTCCAACCGCGCGAATTATCCCTACGGGATTTACACCATTCCCGAAATCTCCTTTATCGGAAAGACGGAGGAGCAGCTCACCGAGGAAGGAGTCCCGTACGAAGTCGGAATGGCTTTTTTCCGCGAAATTGCCCGGGGCCAGATTCGCGGCGACACCACCGGCCGCCTGAAACTCATTTTCGATCCGTCCACCAAGGAACTGTTGGGCGTGCACATCATCGGTGAAGGAGCCTCGGAGCTGTTGCACATCGGCCAGGCGGTTTTCGCGCTAAAAGGCACGGTGGAATACTTCGTGGATACCGTTTTCAATTATCCGACGTTGGCGGAGTGTTATAAGGCGGCCGCATTCAATGGTCTGAACAAACTGGTCAGGACGTAATCACGTCCGAGCGAGGAGTCGATTGACAGAATCTTCGACTACCTAAGATTGGCAGGAGCACGATGCGCAGGACAGTTGGTGTACTGGTCATGGAACATATCGCCGTTGGCCTCGTGGAGAACCACAAGGTGCACGGCGCGCTCAACGTCTTTCCAGAGAAACTGCAAACGCCCGACCCGCTCCAATCCATGCCCGCGGAGGGCATCGTCGATTGCCTCCGCCAACAGATCGAAAAAGTGGCAGCCGGAGAAAAGATCGAAGCCATTGGCATCGGTTTTCCCGGTATTATTCGCAACGGCGTCGTCGAGGATTCCCCAAATCTGCACCAAGCCAAGGGGTTGGCCATGCAAGCGGCCTTGTCCGCCGCGCTGAGCGGCAAGCTTGCAGGAACTCAAGTTCGCGTTTTTAATGATGCCGACGTCATGGCCGCGGGAATCGCGGCGACACAGGGAAAATTGAACAATCTTATCCGCGTCTGGACCCTTGGAAATGGCGTGGGCTTCGGCCGCTTCCCGTCCAGCGAAGGAATCTGGGAGGGTGGACACTCCGTCGTCACCCTGGACACCAAGGAAATTTTCTGCGGCTGCGGCGGTCGTGGCCATCTGGAAGGAATCCTCGGCCGCCGCTCCATGCGCATGCGTTTCATGGATCTTGAGCCGGATGAAGTCTTTGAAAACGCACGTGCGGGCGACGCACGATGCAAGGACTTTGTGATGTTGTGCCACCGCGCTCTGGCTGCGGCCACTGCCACCAGCATCCACATGGAAGGGCCGGGAACATTTTTCATCACCGGCCCGGACACGAAATTCATCGACATCGGATTGCTGGACAGGCTCTTGCATGAAATGGTCAAGATGAGCCCCCTGCAAGGCAGCCGCTTCGAAGTCGTCCCGACCTCCGACGAAATGGGCATCATCGGCGCCGCCGTCAACGCCGACCGCGCCACGGCGGGCTAGGCTGACGTTAGCAGGCCAGGCGGGACCGGTCGAGGGTGAAGCCGTTTAGGGGGCCGAGGACGGTGACGGCGATTAGGCCGGCCTGGAAATAGCGCTGCGCGAGGGACTGGAGTTCTTCGTGGGTGACCGCTTCGATTCCGGCGAGGATTTCGTCGAGCGAGTAAAAGCGGCCGAAATACAGTTCCTGGCGCGCGAGATTGGACATGCGGGAGCTGGTGGACTCGAGCGAGAGCATCAGCGAGCCTTTGAGGTGATTCTTCGAGCGGCGCAGCTCTTCTTCCGGGACCGGTGATTCCTTCAAAGCGCGAAATTCCTGGATCGTGAGATCGATGACCTGGCCAACCGTCTCCGCGGCGGTGCCGGCGTAAACGGTCATCATTCCCGCGTCGGAGTAAGGCGTAAGCTCGCTGAAGACTGCGTAGGCGAGGCCCTGCTTTTCGCGAATGTTTTGGAAGAGGCGCGAGGACATGCCGCCGCCAAGAAGATTGTTGAGGACAGCAACACCGAAGCGGTCTTCATGGCCCAGGGGAACCGACGGGACGCCGATGCAGAGGTGTACCTGTTCGAGGTCGCGCTTGGCTTCGAGATGGATGGGCGCCTCCGTGTGCGGCGCGCCGTCGCTTCCAGCGGGACCCGTCGGCTTCATGTGTCCGAATTCACGCTGAACCAGTTCCAGCACTTGTTCGTGGGTGACGTTGCCGGCAGCGGTGACTACCAGATGATCCGGCGCAAACCAGTCCCGGAAGCGTGTAAACAGGCAATCGCGATTGAAGGCTTTCACGGTTTCCGGGGTGCCTAGAATCGGCCGGCCCAGCGAATGCTGCGGCCAGAATCCGCGGGTGAAAATCTCGTGAAGAAGATATTCGGGATTATCCAAATCCATTTTTATTTCTTCGAGGACGACCTGGCGCTCTTTCTTCACGTCTTCGGAGTCGAATTTCGGGCGAAGCACTAGGTCAGCGATGACGTCAAAGGCGATGGGCAAGTGCTCGTCCAGAATCTTGGCGTTAAAGCAAATCTGTTCCTTGGAAGTGAAGGCGTCGAGCATGCCGCCGACGGAATCCATCTCGCGGGCGATGGCTTCGGCGGAGCGGCGCTCCGTGCCCTTAAAAACCATGTGTTCCATGAAGTGGGCCAGACCGTTCTCTTCGGGAACTTCGCGGCGCGAGCCGTTGCGGACCCACACGCCGACGGAGACGGAGCGTACGTGGGGCATGGTCTCGGTGATGACCACGAGGCCGTTGGGCAAAACGTGCTTCTGAATGTCGCGCGTTTCCGTGGCCATATAGAGATTGTGACACAGGCGGGGCAGAAAGGAGAAACGGAAGCAATCGAATCGCTAAATTCAATCTTTGCAACAATATGCAAAAAGAAGAAGGCCCTGAGGCTGGCACTACAAGAGTTTTTCGGCGGGGTTCAGCTTGCCGTATTCGCTGGTGTAGTGGAGGGGGACATCGCCGTAGGTGCCTTTCTCGCGAAGGTAGACCTCGCAAGTGTCGAAGGGCCTAGAGTAAACGTGGATGCTGACGGCACGCTGGCCGAATTCGTCGAGATTCAGAACCTGATGGACGGGCTCGAGGGGGTTGACGTAGGCGGGATGGGCAGCGTCCATTTCATAGATGTCGGTTGGAATAATGCGGCAGGTGCCGCGCGCGGCGTCGCGATCGTCAACGCGGAAATTCTGGACCTTCAGCCGGCCGATGGGCGCGGACATCCAGCAATTCTGACCGCGATGGTTGTGAATGCGGCTGGCCTGGCCGATTTCCCAGCAAATGGTCATGCACTCGAAGACTTCGTTCTTGAAGATGAGATTGCGCGTGTAGTTGCCCTTCGAAAAATAGCAGTATTTGTCGAGCGTTTCCGGGCGGACGGAATGGCGGATGATGTAGTCCTGGACGTTTTCGAGGCCGAAATCGCGCCCGGGGATAGCGGCGAGACCTTTGACCCAATCGGTGATGGTGAGTTGTTCGGTTGCGACAGGTTGTGCCATCAGGCGCCTCCGATTCGTGTGCGACTGCAAGACGTTCAAGTTCAAGTGCGACCGCAAAGCGGTCAAGTTATACCGCGACCGCAAAGCGGTCGACCGGGCAATCCGTGTGGAAGCGGGGATTCCCAATGAATTATAGCGCCATTTGCGGCGCAGGTGCAGCGGAGACGCTGAGTGCCGCGTGTTAAGATGAGAACGAAGGAATTTTGTGTGTTGCTGCCGACGCTGCCATCATGACGGAACTCCTGGGCAAATCGAAAGAAGAACTACGCGCATTCTGCGCGGCGCTTGGAGAGCCCGCGTTCCGCGGGGGGCAGATCTATCACGCGCTGTATGCCGAGCGGAAGTTTGATTTCGCTAGGATCAGCAATCTGCCGGCGGCGCTGCGGGAGCAGCTGTCGAAGGAGGCGCGCATTACCTTGCCGGAGGTGAAGCAAAGATTTGCTTCCGCCGATGCCTCGGTGCGGTATTTGTTCGGACTTCCGCAAGGCGAAGATAGGGAAACCTCCAGACCAGCTTCCGTAGAGGCGGTTTTCATGCCGAGCGAGGGGCGGCAGACGATCTGCATTTCCACGCAGGCGGGCTGCGCGGTTGATTGCCATTTCTGCCTAACAGCGCAGCTCGGGCTGATTCGCAACCTCACCGCAGGAGAGATCGTGGCGCAAGTTTTGCTCCCCCTCGAAGGGCACAAGGCGCAGCTCGCACCGCAAACAAACATTGTGTTGATGGGCCAGGGCGAACCGCTGCTGAATTTCGAGCCCGTGATGGCGGCGGTGCGCATCATGCTCGATCCGGAAGGGCTAGGAATCTCGCCGAAGCACGTGACGCTTTCGACGAGCGGGATCGTGCCGGGAATCGAGCGGCTGGCACAGGAGAAGGTGCGGCCGAAGCTGGCGATTTCGTTGAATGCGTCGAATGACGAGCAGCGCGATGCGCTGATGCCGATCAACAAGAAGTATCCGCTGCCCGCGCTGATCAATGCCTGCAAGGAATATCCGCTGCGGACCTGGGAGCACCTGACGTTTGAATACGTAATGCTGGGCGGAATAAATGATGCGGGAGAAGATGCGCGGCGCGTGGTACGTTTGCTGTCGCCGCTCAAAAGCGTAAAAGTGAACTTGATCCCCTGGAATCCGGGAGAACTTCCCTATCGCGAATCATCACCCGAACGGATTGAAGAGTTCCGGCGGATACTGGTGGAGCGGGGCGTGCCGGCGTTTGTGCGCTACTCACGCGGGCGGGACGTGATGGCCGCCTGTGGCCAGTTGGCGCTGCTGCAGATCGACGGTGCTCCTTTGTCCGTTGCCAGTCCGTAGTAGAGAGTACGAAGGCCTAGTTAACCATAACAGCCCCACCCCCCTGCTTTTTTTGTAAGTGTTGATTCTAAAGAGAGATAAAGTCGTTTGTTTTGATACACTTTTGCAAGTGTTGATTCTAAAGGGAGTTAGAGGCGCGTTTTTGAGACATTTTTGTAAGTGTTGATTTTAAATGACTTAGGCCGAAATCCGTGTTTGAGTGCACTCGCCGCGCAGAAGACGCGCCGCGGGGTTGAAGTGTGCGCTCCAGGACTTAAAGGGCCGCAGCCACTAACTTCTAGATTGCAGAATTGGTGGGGATGGAAGCCGTAAGAAAAGCGGCGGCAAGCCGCCGCACTCCCAAAAAATGCGCACTCTTACCTGTTGAGTATCGTAGCAAGGGAACTAAGGGCAGTCAAGAGGATTTTGCCCGAGTATCAGAGCTCCATAAAATGTCACCTTTTTAGCTCGATAGACTCGATAGAATTGTCCGCTCGTTGGGGCTGGAACTATCTGGCACTAGGGGCGCTGGAACGGAGCCGCTAAGGTTGCGAACGGATGCCGATGACAGACATTAAGCGACCGCCCCGGGCGGCTTCCTTGCGGTAGCTGAAGAGGAGGTCGGGGCGGCAGGCGGTACAGAGATCGCTGACGAAGATATTTGCGGCGCGGAGGCCGGCGCCGAGAAGCTGGGCGCGATTGGCTTTTTTCAAATCGAGCAGGACGTTTTTGGGCGGGGGCTGATGGCCTGGGGGCATCCTGTTGAGCCACTGGATGGAATTGGGCTCGTCGCCGGTGCGGAATTCGTCGAACCAATCGGGGGCTTCGGCGAATTGCGAAAGGAATTGGGTGGCGACTTCGGTGCCGACTTCGTAGCAGCAGCCGCCTATGGACGGGCCGATGGCGGCGAGGAGGTCGGCAGGCTTGGTGCCAAATTGCATGTGCATCCTGCCGATGGCTTTGACGACGATGCGCTGGAGGGTGCCGCGCCAGCCGGCGTGAACCGCGGCGACGGCGCGCTTTTTCGGGTCGACGAGGAGAATCGGGACGCAGTCGGCGGTTTGTACACCAAGGAGGAGGCCGGGGCGGTTGGTGGTTGAAGCGTCGCCTTGGCAAGGTTCGGCGGGTGTGGCGTCGAAAAGGTGGATGACGTCTGAATGGATTTGCTTCAGAGAGACGAGTTTTAGATCTGCAGCGCCGAGGGCGGACTGGAAGCGGCGGCGGTTTTCGAGGACGTTTTCCTTGCCATCCCACTCTGTAAACCCCAGATTAAGAACCTTTTCGCCGTCCGTGGGGCTCGCGCCGCCTACGCGGGTGCTGAAGCCGTGGATGAGCCAAGGGAGTCTTGCGAGCGCGGGCACCTGCAGGATTCGAATGCCGCGGACGTTGCGCTCGGTCCAGTTCGAGTCGGGTCGGGTGGAAGAGACAGACGGGAGTGTCTGTCCTACCGAGGGGCGCTGGCGGACGCTGCGCTTTGCCGGCCGTGTTTTCGTGGTGGTCACAATCTTACAAGTATAATCCTAAGCGGAAGGCGCGTATTCAAGGTGCGCGGGATACAAGATCAGTGGCGGATGAATTTTGGTTCGGCGCGGTCGGAAAAGCGGCAGCAATCTGCCGCACTCCAAGTGGAGGCGGACATTGATAATCGGGATGGGGGTGGACATTGCGGAAGTGGAGCGCATCCAACGAGCGATTGAGCGGTATGGCGAAGTGTTTCTGAGACGGATTTATACCCCGAAAGAACGGGAATACTGCGAGCAGTTTAAGAATAAGTATGAACGGTATGCGGGGCGGTTTGCGGCAAAAGAAGCGGCAATGAAGGCGCTGGGAACGGGCTGGCGGCGCGGGGTGAGATGGGTGGATTTGGAAGTGGTGCGGGAGACGAGTGGGCGGCCGACGCTGGAGCTTGGGGGTGAAGCGGGGAAAATAGCGAAGCAGCTTGGCGTGAAAAATATCGCGCTGAGCATCACCCACACGGCGACTCAGGCGCTGGCGCAGGTAATTTTTGAGGGATGAGGAACTTAACGCAGAGACGCAGAGGACGCAGAGCAGGAAAGAAAAAGTTCACCCATCAGAGCATTTTCGGCTTCACCTGAAATCAACACATCAAACCATCTGTTGGCGGGAAGACTCCCATTCACGCGTACTTTCAGATAATTGCTGGAGAGGGCGGGGGTGGTGTCCTTCTGCGATTGTTGGTCAGGGTGTCCATGGCGGAGGGTCAGGACGCGGAGGGTGCGGCCGATTTGGGATTGGCGGAAGGTGGCGGATTTTTTTTCGCTGAGGGCGCGGAGTTCGCGGGCGCGGCGCTTGATGGCGGCGCCGGGGACTTCGTTCGAGAGGGCGGCGGCTTTGGTGCCGGGGCGTTTCGAAAAGGAGAAAACGTGGAGATAGGTGAAGGGGAGGCGCTGGATGAAGGCGAGAGTGGCGGCGTGGTCTTCGCCGGTTTCGCCGGGGAAGCCGGTGATAACGTCGGCGCCGATGGCGGCGTGCGGGAGGCGCTCATGGATGAGTTCGACGCGGCGGGCGTAATGCTCGGCGCGATACCAGCGGTGCATGGCGGCGAGGATACGGTCGGAGGCGGACTGCAAGGGCATGTGGAAATGCTGGGTGACACGGTCGGTGGAGGCGAAGAGATCGACTAGGTCCTGGGTGACGTCGAGGGGTTCGATGGAGCTGATGCGGAGACGCTCGACGGCAGTTTCGTCGAGGATGCGGCGGAGGAGGTCTTCGAATTCGACGCGGGGGGAGAGATCGCGGCCGTAGGTGCCGAGGTTGATGCCGCTGAGAACAATTTCGCGGTATCCCGTTTTGGCGAGGTGCTGTATTTCGCGGACTACTGCGTCCGGTGGCAGACTTCGGCTTTTGCCGCGGACGAAGGGGATCACGCAGTAGGAGCAGCGGGAGTCGCAGCCGTCCTGGATCTTGAGCGTGGGGCGGGTATGATTCCCTTCCCCGCCGAGGACGGGAGCGGAGAGAAATTCGGTGCGGTCGAAGATGTTGCCGGTGAGGATTTTGCCGAGATGGGGCGCAGCATGCTGCGCCCCTACAAAGGAATGGAACGGGGCCGTCGAGTCAGAATGCAAGGCAGAGGCGGGGAAAAAGCCGTTGGCAGATTCGGCGGGGGCGGAGGGCGAGAGCGAATCGACGAGCTGAGGGATGTGAGGCTTGTGGGAATTGCCAACGACCCAGGAGACGCCAGGGAGCGCGGCCAGTTCTTCGGGAGCGCGCTGAGCGTAACAGCCAGTGACGATTACACGGACGGCGGGGTTGGCGGCGTGAAACTTTCGAATGGCGTCGCGGGCCTGGGCGTCGGCGGAGGCGGTCACGGTGCAGGTGTTGACGACGATGATGTCAGCGACGGCAGGCGTGGGGGCGGAGGTGCAGCCACGATCGAGCAATTGGCGCTCAAGGGCGGCGCCGTCGGCTTGGGTGGCGCGGCAACCGAATTGTTCAATGAAAAAAGTAGGCATATAGAGCTGCCGCATTAAATCGAAAAACATTTTACACAGAGTTCGCGGAGCGCACAGAGAGCACAGAGAAGAAAAGACTGCATGCTGTACTTCGCGCGAACCCATGAAACGACGGAACGTGCTGCGTCTTTACTATGATAGCGGGATTGAAGGCATGCGAAAAGATGGATCGTTGCCAAGGCCAAAAATCGGGGCGGGACTTGCCTTTACTCACGGGAGGCTGCGCCGCTACAATCTTTCGACACTCATGGCCCATAAACGACAGAATCCCTCCGCGCTGCGCGACCCGAAGATCTCGATTGTTATTCCGGTGTACAACGAGAAATCGACGATTGATGAGATCCTGCGGCGGGTGCTGGACACCGAGGTGCGCAAGGAAGTGATCATCATCGATGATTGCTCGACTGACGGAACGCGCCAGATTCTGGAAAACATGGCGGCGCGGCAGGCGAATGGCGAAGCATTGGCTCCCGCCCAGGATGGCGGCGACCCGGTGGAGTTGCGAGATCTGAAATTTTTCTTCCAGGCACCGAACCAGGGCAAAGGAGCGGCTTTGCGGCGCGGATTTGCGCAAGCAACCGGAGACGTCGTGCTGGTGCAGGACGCGGACCTGGAATACGATCCGCGCGATTACGGGGTATTGCTGGAGCCGATTATCGAGGGCCGTGCGGACGTGGTGTATGGGTCGAGGTTCCTGGGCGGTCCGCAGCGCGTACATTACTTCTGGCACTATGTTGCGAACCGGATGCTGACGCTGCTCTCGGATATCTTTACGAACCTGAAGCTGACGGACATGGAGACGTGTTACAAGGTGTTCCGGAGAGAAGTGCTGGCGGGGGTGCAGGTCAAGTCAAACCGGTTTGGGTTCGAACCGGAGATTACGGCGAAGATCGCCAAGCACAAGTGGCGCATCTACGAAGTGCCAATTACCTATGCGGGGCGAACGTACGAAGAAGGCAAGAAAATTACCTGGAAGGACGGCATCCAGGCGTTGTGGTGCATCGTGCGGTATACCTTGAGCGATTAAGCCGAAGCCGTTGAGTCATCCGCGTATCCGCGCGGGTATCTTTGTTTCCACTTCCAAGCAGAACCGATGATTTCTTCGAGCGAAGAATGGGAGGCTTCCCAACCGAGGGCGCGTTTGAGTTTTTCCTTGCTGGCGACCAGAACCGCGGGATCACCGGGACGGCGCGGACCCAGTTTGCGGGGGATCTTGCGGCCGGTGACGCGCTCGGCGACAGCGATGACTTCGAGGATGGAGAAGCCGCGGCTGTTGCCGACGTTGAAGGCTTCGCCGGAAACGCGGTCAATCTCCTCGAGGGCGCGGACGTGGGAATCGGCGATATCGAGCACGTGGATGTAATCGCGGACGCAGGTTCCGTCCGGAGTAGGGTAATCCGTACCGAAGACGTCGACGTGGGGCAGCCTACCGCCGGCGGCATCTAGAACCCGAGGAATGAGATGGGTTTCCACGCGATGATGCTCGCCGAGTTCGCTGGAGGCTCCAGCAGCGTTGAAATAGCGGAGGGTCGCGTATTTGAGTCCGGTGTAGACCTTGTAATCGGCGAGAATCTGTTCGAACACGAGCTTGGATTTTCCGTAAGGATTGATGGGCGCTTTGCGATGGTCTTCAGGGATGGGAACAATTTCGGGTTCGCCATAGGTGGCGGCGGTGGAAGAAAAGATGAATTTTTTTACGCCGTGGCGGGTGACGGCATCGAGCAGGTTGACGCCGCAGGCCACGTTCGTGGCGTAGAAAATACTGGGCTCGCTAACGGATTTGGCGACCAGGGCCTCAGCGGCGAAGTGCATCACGGCGTCGATTTTGTGCCGAGAGAAAACAGCTTCAAGCTGAGGGCGGTTGGCAAGATCCACCTGGCAAAAGATGGCTCCCGGCGGAACGGCGGCACGATGGCCCTCGAGCAAGCTATCCAGCGCAATGACGGACATGCCGCGCGAAACCAAAACCTCCGAGCAGATACTGCCGATGTAGCCCGCCGCCCCGGTAACGAGAATATTCACCTGTAAGATCTCCTTCAAGTTGAGAAAAAAACCAAAATACGTATGCTCCATGTTACCTGAACGAGCGGCAGGGGCGGCGGAAAAGCAAAGCAGGCCCGAAAATAACGAGAAAGATCAAACCTGCGATAAGCGGCGCTGAAAGGTGAGAAGAATGAGGTCGGCCCGGCGGCGCACGCCGAACTTGCTGAGCAGGTTCGAAACGTGAAACTTGACAGTGCGTTCCGCAATGTTGAGCTTGCTGGCAATCTCTTTGTTCGATAGATTTTCGAGCAGCGAATCGAGAACTTCCTGCTCGCGGCGGCTCAGATTGGTGACGGAATCGGTCTTCAGACGGCGTCCCTGGCCGGTGAGGATGGAATCAACGAATCCGGAGAGAAGCTGCCGCGGAACCCAGAAACCTCCGCTGGCAACGAGCGGGAGAGCACGGATTAATTGTTCGCGGGCTTCGACGTAGGTGAGAAGACCCTTCACCCCAAGACGCAATAGCGAAAAACTGTTGGCATCATTGTGCTGCTCGCCGACGACGATGAGGCGGGACTCCGGGTAGCGCTCGAGAAGATTGGCTAGTAGCGCGCCGGTGGCGGGCTTTGCGGCATGCGCGTCAATCACGTAAACCTGGGCGCGAGGCGGGTCAAGAGCGCGCAGGTCAGGCGCAAGGGTAGATTCCAGTTGCTTGACGATAACCCTGAATTGGGACTTGGCTAAAATGCGTTCGAACTCGCTCAACACCAAGGGGTGCGGCGAGAGGATGCAAACCGTCAGTTTCGAGGAGCTACGTTTCGTAGTCACTGTTCGACAGGTTATTGAAAACTGGCCAAAGGGGCAAGTCCCTTTGGCGCCTGTGTTCACGAATTGCTACTGACACCTACGAAGCACGGCCCGGGATAATTCCTGCAATAGATACCGACGATGCACTTAGCTGCGTGGCTATGCTTCGGGAAATAGTGATGTGGCGCTCGGTGTACTCAGCGTAGCGTCAGGCAGGGGACACCAAGAGCCGTGGTCTATCCTGGGTGCCACTGGAACGAGAATTGGGCGTTCAGGGCGCTAGAATCGCCGTTCGCGCTAAAAAAGCGCCCGTTCAATGCGTGGAGGTAGGTATCCACCGGGAAACCTGGGTAAAATAGAGGCTTCGGGAAACGCTGGATTTCTTTGGTATTGCACCATTTTGTCCGGCGAGACGGCAAGGAGCAGGACTTTCCAACGGATGCGTAACCTCAACCAATCGGCCAGAGCTTTGCGGGAGTTGCTGACGCAGCGGATCCTCGTGCTTGACGGGGCGATGGGGACGATGCTGCAACAACGGAACCTGCATGCGGCGGATTTTGGCGGAGCGGCGCTCGAAGGCTGCAATGAAAACCTGGTTCGAACGCGCCCGGATGTCGTTCTGGACATTCACCGGGAATATTTTGAAGCGGGGTCGGACATCGTCGAAACGAACAGCTTCGGCGGGGCGCCGATTGTGCTGGCGGAGTATGGGCTGGCTGGAGACGCGCACTTCCTGAACAAGCGGGCGGCGGAGCTGGCGCGGCAAGCGGCGGATGAATTCAGCACGCCTGGGAAGCCGCGTTTCGTGGCCGGATCGATGGGGCCAACGACGAAGGCGATTACGGTAACAGGCGGCGTGACGTTCGACGGACTGCGCGAAACTT
>Ga0307479_10003602_pt1 | contig 14125 bp, 10 predicted proteins | sample atmos_gasesECM4C_FD_203743 | JGI IMG/M metagenome (GOLD analysis project Ga0307479, IMG submission 203743) | Hardwood forest soil microbial communities from Morgan-Monroe State Forest, Indiana, United States - atmos_gasesECM4C_515 | ecosystem: Environmental > Terrestrial > Soil > Temperate...
GTATCGCTCGAGTCGACGAGTTTGCGGAAACGTTCGAGAAAAAGTATGACACCGTCGTTGGCGAGCGGGGCGTGAAGCTTTCCGGCGGCCAGAAGCAGCGGGTCTCAATTGCCCGCGCCATTCTTGCCGATCCACGGATTCTCATCCTCGACGAAGCTACTTCGAGCCTTGATTCGGAATCGGAAGCACTTATACAAGAGGGACTGCGCTATCTGATGCGCGGCCGCACGACGTTCGTCATCGCCCATCGCCTGTCCACCATCCGGCGCGCGGATCAGATCCTCGTCATCGAGGCCGGCCGCATCATCGAACGCGGGACGCACGAATCCTTGTACGCCTTGGGTGGCCGCTACTACGACCTCTACACCAAGCAGCTCGGCATCGAGACAAATCTCTTTCTCGCTCCCGGCGAAGGCGATGTATTGACGGAAGAACCCGCGACCGCGCAAGGCGAAGCATCCCCCGACAATCAGGGAGACGGCGGTCTTTCGAGTGCCATCCGCCTGATTCGCAGTCAGGACCGCTAGATTTTCGCGGTCGAAGCCAGGCGTCGCCAGGGTCTTTGCCCCCCCGGGTTTTACTACCCTATGGACGTCCCATGACATGCAAGTGAGCGTATAGCGAGCCGGCCCACATGATGTAGGCCCCTGTCGCCTTATGCGTGGTCGGCAGTCCGGTGGGTTTTCGGATCAAAGGGCCACATGATCATCCAATGTTGTCCGATCTTGATCCCTTGCGTGGGAGCAGTCGTATACCGAAAACTGGTCTTCAATAGTCCCGAACGGAAGAGGCACCGAACGTAGGAAGATTGGGCACGTTCCAGCCTCCTCCGAGCGCTTTGATGAGGAGCACACTCGCGTCCAACCGCCGCCGCAAGATGTCAATAGCGTTTCGCTCGTTGGCGAGCTCGATCGTCTGCGCGGTGATGACCTGGAGATACGTGTCGACCCCGCCCTTATAACGATTCGTAAAAAGTTGAAGCGATTCCTGCGATGACGCGACCGCCAGCTGTTGCTGTTGCGTTTCGTTCTCGAGAATGCGCAAGGCAGCGACATTGTCTTCGACTTCCTGGAACGCCGTCAGTGAGGTCTGACGATAGGTTGCGACTGCGGCATCGTAGTTCGCGCGCGCCGATTCGGAAGTGGCGCGACGGCGCCCAGCATCGAACAGGGTCTGGGCAAGGGCTGGACCGACGGCCCAGAAGCCGCTTGGCCAGCCGAACCAGTTTGAACCCTGCGAGCCGGCGAATCCTGCGGTTCCACCGAGGGTCACGGTGGGAAAATACGCCGCGCGAGCGATGCCGATCTGCTGGTTCGCCTCCGCCACTCTGCGTTCCGCGGCGGCTATGTCCGGGCGCCGCTGCAATAGTTCCGAAGGGAGTCCGACCGGCGTGCTGGGAGGTTGATTGTTGAGCGGTGCCGCGGCGAGGCTGAATTCCGCGGGCGGCTCTCCGATTAGAATTGCAATCGCGTGTTCGAATTGCGCTCGTTGCACGGTGACATCGGTGTCTTGCACGCGGGTGGTGTCCAACTGGGTTTGCGCTTGCGCAACGTCGGCCTTCGGGGCCACGCCTCCTTTGAAGCGATTGAGCGTGAGCTGCAGGTTGTCGGTATAGGCTTTTACTGTATCGTCGAGAAGCTGCTTCTGAGCGTCGGCGCTGCGCAATTCGAAATAGTCCAAGGCGAGTTCCGCTTCGAGGCTGAGCTTTGCGGTTTCGTAGTCAGCAGCGGTCGCTTGCGCTTCTTCCCGCGCCGCAGCGACGCTACGCCGTACGCGGCCCCAAAGGTCCAGCTCATAGGAAAGATCAAAGGGCAACACGAAATCGCCCTTGGTGGACTGTTGGATCTTTGACGGAAAGTTCGGCGAAAAGTCTGAACTCTTGACATAGCTCGCGCTCGGAGCAGTGGAGACGGTCGGAAACTGCGAAGCCCGATTGAAGCGAATCGCTGCTCGAGCTTCGCGGAAGCGCGCTTCCGCAACCTTCAGGTTCTGGTTGGAACCGGCGATCTGCTCACCATGACCTGGCGTTGTTTGCCCCCGTACAAGAAAGGAACCACGGCCCCAGGTACCGTCACCAGTTGGGGCCTTAGGAAATTCTGTCCGAGGTCGTTCAACTGCTGCTCCGAGAGTCCGTTTCCGGAAATGCCCAGCTGCAGAATAGGCACGCTCGAAGCGCTATGGTTGATAATCAACGGAGGCAGGGTTCCAGGCGGCAGGAACGGCAGAATGGTTTGTGAACCAGCTGTCACCTGGGCATTCGCTGTATCCAGACTCGCGCCGGGTTGCAGGTAAATCCTGACAATGGCTTGGCCGTTTACCGTGGTTGATTCGATGTGCTCAATGTTGTCGACGACGGTGGTCAGCACTCGTTCATACGTGCTTGTGAGCCGGCCTTCCAATTCCTCCGGGTTCATACCGGTGTACTGCCACGCAACCGCGATCACCGGGATATCGATGTTCGGGAAAATATCGGTCGGCGTGCGCAAGATCATGATCGGGCTCAGGACCAAAATCAGTACGGCCAGGACGATGAAGGTATACGGCCGGTCCAGAGCGATCCGAACAATCCACATAACGAGAACTCCATACGCTCGCGAACCCATCTCGCGAGGTACAAGTATCAGATGAGACCGGACGGTCCCTTGTTACATCAAAATTGCATGTTATGCGACCTGGCGGTCGCTTATTGGATCAAAGCAACCAGGTGCTCCCTTCGTTCCCCCGCTTTAACGACACGCGTTGCAAGCTGCGATCTGATCTTGCGGGACATTTCTCTTGTTACCGATCGTTCAAGAAAGGTACCGGCGCCCTGCAGCGCCGAGAAGGTCGTTTTGAGTTGGCGCACTCCGACACGATTTTTCTCGATGAAATCGGCGAGCTTCCCCATGAAACGCAGAATCGCATTGCTGCGTGTGCTTCAGGAGCGCAAATTTAAACGAGTGGGGGGTACCCGCTTTGGTTGGCCATACGCAAGTTCGCGCGGCGAAAATAGAGGGCGATCGTCTTCACCTGAGCACCATCTCGCCCATCATCTCTTCCGCCAGCGCACAGGTGATTGCAAAGCTGGTCTGGGAACGCGCTGCTCGCCCAAGTTAAAGAAAGGTGAAGGGTCCGCGTCCGAACGTTGATGGTCTAGTGGCCACGAGGTCGTGGACGTCCGAGTCTTCTCTTGGGCACCATGCTTCGCCAAAGTTTCAGGGCTTGCCGATACGTCTAAAGTTAACGCGTGCGCAGTGTTTCCGGCTCTTGACTCTGGATCTTGTCCTCTTGAAGCTCTGCGGGCCCAGGTTTCTGATCACGGTATTCAAAAAGCGGCTTTCTGGTGCTCTTCCTCCGTTCAGGGGGGAATGACTTCTTGCTGTGTAAATCCATAAGAGTAACTGGATACCTATGGGTAATACAAAACTGATCGTAAACAATCACAAATGCCGGAATCTTTTTCCTGAGCGGCCAATCATCAGGGATGGGGTTCATTCCGGCCCACAGCAAGAAACCCACGAGTGTTTCTCCACAGGAACGCATGCGCGTCACATCCGCGTAGTGATTGATCACCAGACTCCGATGGAATTTGTATAAAGTTTCGCCCGGGAAACAATATTCACCATGAGGGTCCCCTGTCTCATTTGGATCTTCAAGCAATGAAATGCTAGGATCGCTCCATGGAAGCTCCAGATCAAACCTAGAGATCGCGAACGCGGGGAGATCGATAGTGATGGACATGTAGGCTGAATATCCCGTTCCTCCGGATTTCAAACTGAAGGCGGAACTCTCAAGTTCACCGCCGATCTGACTTATTAGCAGACCGGATTCTCCATCATCGACGTCAATTTCGAGTGGAATGCCGACAGCGTGCAATCGACGCGCTATATCAACCCTCCTTTGGTCCTTCCGACGTTTCATGGTAACCTCCTCCGCTCGGTGAACACGTCCTCGATGAAACCGTTGGGAACAAGCCCGTTGGAATCCTCGCGAAAATTCGTCGAAATCTGATTTCTCGTACATAACATACACAACGTACATGATACGAAATAATTTGAGTGCGCTCGGGGCCTTTATGCTCGTCCCGCGTCTCCGAAATTACAAAATTCGCACCGCTTCACGCCGTCCTGCACGGAAGGCACATCGCAATCCCGCGCGAGCTCGTGGATGCGGCGAGATACCGCGGGCGTCAAGATCAGTTTGACTCCCCGGCCGTCACGCGGTTCCGTCGCAAGATTTAGTTGCCGAAGTATTTCTCCAACTCGCCTAGCTTCCAGCTCCTGCTTGTCGTCACGGTATGCCAAGATCACTGACGCCGCTTCTGCAATTTGGCCAACATACGGGGAGCGTACTTTGCCTTCATGTACCAATCCGAGAAGTGCCTCTATTAAAACAATATTAACCTCAACCCATCTCTCCGAACGAATCTGCGCGTCCCTTGCCTTGAGAAGGTTGATCACCTCCTGCTGGAGGTCTGCATCATCAGGGGTGCAGGCGCCTAAGCTGCGCGCAATTTCTCGTATCGGCGATGTCAACTCGGGTGCACCGAATCTGGAATTAAGGACTTTCTGATAGTTCGTGAGGCGATAGGAAAGCAGCTTAGCCTGAAAATCTCTGGAAATTCTTAGTTGTGCAGAATCGTGGAGGATCGGCAGCTTTCGGCTGGCTTGAATCACCGAAATCTCGATGCCGGGAAATGTATTTGGTTTGCAACCTCCGGGTTGTTCGGAATACGTAGCAATTGCACAGTGGAGGTCAAGCAAACGCCCACCTCGTGCAATGTATTCGTTTTTGGTTTCGGAGAGCATCTAGCAATTGCCGCAAGGAAGTGTTTAATTTCTCTTGGCGGATCAGTAGCGTTAATCCCCACTCCATGGGAAGAGAACGCAAACCGCCAACCGTTACTCTGTAAGCATCAGAGGATGCCTGCACAGAGAGTGCAGTAGCTTAAAGAATTGGATACCTCCCAATGTTTCGGGTCCGAATATAGAGAGCCGGGGGGCGGTTTGCGTGCCAAGAAGCCAACTAGCGAGTGCGAACCGAGCTGCCCCTGCGGCTGCGTGTTCGGGAAAACCCGAATACTCTGTTAGGGCCCTCGACATGTCTGTGAGCAATTGTCTCGCAGATTTGTACGAGGCGCATTTTGTGGGGAGCGTCAACTCGCGTAAAACGGTTGAATGGATGGCCGCCGCCTCATAAGTTCGGCCATCATGAAGAATTCGTCGGCTGATGGTTGATGTCTCACCATCCCAGAACAATAGTTTTGAACCTTCGACACCTGAGTCTTCTCGAACGGGCTCGATCATCGTGCCGTCGTCGAAAATTTCTCCGGCCGTCGAGATCAGTTTTGCCGTCGGATTGGAACTTTTCGTATGGCGCATTGGCCAGCATTCCTTTCTCACGATCGCTTTTCCCTGTGAAAGTTCAGCGTCTGATTGCTACCACCATCGAACAGCCAAAAAAAAGACGCCGCGAAACAACAGCGACGCAGCGTCCTGATCCATCAACAACGTTCTGAATGTCGTGGGTCCGCGGGCAATCACGGCCCCGTGCTGTTTTTATAAATCTTTTGTACGGGATTGTCAAACCTGTAGGAGCAAGGAAGAACCTAGAAGTAAGTAGCAGGGCGAAAACGCAAGTCTACAAGCTTTTCGGTACGGCCTGGCGACGGAGTTGGCGGAGAGCGAACCTATCACCGTTTTGCAGGCCCAGATGCGGCATGCAGATGTGAGAACGACGCTTAAAGTCTACGCACACGTCATCCCCCAGTCGCAGCGTGAGTCGGGCGCATTGCCAACCGTTCAATTGGAACAAAACTCGCGAATGGAACACGCGCAATCGCTTAACATGTTGATATGAAAGAAGTTTGGTAGAGGCTGTGGGGATCGAAACGACAAGCACTTAAATAAGGCTCGTGCCCTCAACGCGTTGCAGCCACCTATCCCAGCCAACCGGAACAAACGGAACAAAATGACTAACCTCTTGGTCCCGAAGATTGTTCGCACGGCGGGTTTTTCAGCGCGCGTTCGATCGCGCAGTTCGGTCGCTCTCGCGGACCTGGAGTCGCAAAAGCCATAACGGTCCTGAACGTTATCGGGGATGCGGATACGCGTAACGCAGGCTGGGCGGCAAACGACCTGAGTGCAATCGAGTGTTGTACTCGAGCTCGTAGCCGAGATGATCGGTGTCGGTTGGATAGGCAGGACGCCCCTCGTAAGGATAGGGAAGCAGAGTGTGATAGGGAAGGGGCTCTACCGTGAACGCATGCGCCGCGTAAAAATCCAAGTCCTTCTCGAATCCGTCAGCGAAAAAGAAATAATCCCTCACCCAGCCGCTTGATAGTCGCGGCAACCGTCGCGGATCGAATTCGAGACGGACTCCCTCACCCGATCCAAATACGGCAAACCGATCGTCCGACGCCCGCAGCAACTCAAGTACGTCGCCGTAGCGGGTGTAGCTTCCGGCAGCTCGGGCGTAAGGACCTGTCTTGCTCCGGCTTGCGTAGGAATACGAAGTATCACTCGGCGGACTGCCGCGGACCTCGCGTGGATACCCCAGAAAATCAAGTGTCGCGCCAGAGAGAGGCACTTCGCTCACATGATAGTCCGGGGAATCGGGTGTCGTGTCGATGCGAATTCGATCCCAATAGATCTTAAGATTCGTCACGATTCGGATCCGCAGCATCCCAGGGTGCAACTTTCCCGTCAGGTCTGCCACCATAGTTCTTTCGAGTCCCGCGGGGAAGCCCATGTCGTCCACCACGCGCACCCAATGCCCTTGCGCGTCGAGCGCCTCGACGTATGGCGCAATCACTTTGATCCCGGCCTGATCGGCCGCATACATTGACGTAGCCATGAAGTAATCCGTGTAACCGTCCATTAGCAGTCGGAGCGGGCGCCGGGCGTCCCACTCGCCGAGATCCAGCTCCAGCCAGTGGAGCTTCGCGAAGCCGGCAAACGATAAGGCATCGAAGCCGGTCACGTACTTACGGTCGCGCTTCTCGATCAGAGGCAAGACGTCGTTTCCCTTGTCGTCCCACGCGCCCACCGGCGGATGAGAATCGCGGCTCGCAATTACGCGAAACTCCGGAAACGGCGGCGCGCTGACAAATCGCTCGTTGGGATACACATCGATCGCTGCTGGATGATCCACCGCCAGCAGGCGTACCTGATCCAGATACACGGTTTCTTCCATCGGCTCCATGAACCGAAAGCTGAGCATCCCGCGGCGCGGCCGAACACTTCGTCCCGAAACCTTAATGTACTCGGTGGGGTCGGGTATGTCGCGCTCGCCAGGCGCTACCCAGTGCCCCACGACGCCTGCACCGATCATGTCGGCAATAAATTCGTATTCGCGGCCATTCCAAGCAAATAGCACCGGACAGGAACTGCCCCTCCTGTCAAGTTCATCGATCTTCTGCGTCCGCCTTGCGGCAAGCTTGATTTCGTCTTGCGGCACTCCGGTGGGCCAGAGCAGGCGTACAACGTCAGCTTCGCGCTCAGTGCCGAGACCCGCTAGGATCGGCGCGGCATTCTGGCCCAGGTAGCCAGACGCGCCTTGCACCTCCCACTTTTGATACAGCAGCCCCGCGTATAGCTCCACTTTTGTGCCGATTGCACTCTTATTGTCGGCGAGCGCTTTCAATTCGATCCGTAGCCAATTGCGCCTATTTCCACCCTCATTGCGGATTAGAAGTGGAGGTCCCCCAAGCTGGGTAACAACCAGATCCGCATCGCCATCGCCTTTGATGTCAGCCACGGAAATGGCCCGCGGCTGCTTTAACTTCACTGCATCGAGACGCACGTCCTTCGTTACATCCGCCCAACCAGCTGACCCGAGGTTACGCAGCAGCCGAAGCTCCCCTCCGTCACTGGTTTCACCCGCTGCAACAAGATCGAGCCATCCATCATTGTCATAGTCGAGAGCGGCGAGTCCCCAGCCTCTTTGCCAACCGAGATCCGGCAGCGCAACGCGCTCCAACCGCTTCCCTTCCACGTTGCGCCAGAGGCTGATGCCCGGTGCACCTGCGTGTGTAAAGGCGAGATCCATCCAGCCGTCCTTATTAAAGTCGAAGGCGACCACACCTACTGCCGGAGGCAAATTTTCTTTGCTGAAATCGAGACCCGCGAGTGGTTTGAACTCCCCCTCGCGGGGGTTGAGGTAGATCGAAGCTCCCTGCCTGCCTCCGGCAATGATGAAGTCTATGGCGCGATCATTATTGAAATCCGTGGTAACGACGCCAGCGCCTGTGGCCGCAAAATCTAGCGCAGTTTCCTTGGAAACATCAGTGAACGTGCTGTTCCCGTTGTTTCGCCAAAGCACATTGCGCGGTGACACATCTGGCTTAGCAGCCTCGGGCGCCATCGTGATGTAGAGGTCGAGGTCGCCGTCATGATCGTAGTCGACGAAAGTGACGCCCACGCAGCCTTTTTCGGGGCGAATTCCCACCGCTTGCGTCACGTCTTCGAACTTGCCGTTGCCCTTGTTGCGAAGGAGCCGCACACCATCACTCAAACAAACCGCAAGATCCGTGTGGCCATCGTTGTCAAAATCTCCGGCCGCGCAGCCAAGTCCGCTGCCAGTGAGATGGATTCCCGCTTCTTGTGTCGTATCTTCAAATCGTCCATCGCCAAGATTGTGCAGCAAGCGGCTTGCTCCGTCCGCAACGCCGCTCACAAGAAATAAATCGGGCTTGCCGTCGTAGTCGAAGAAGCACGCGCCGGAGCTCGGTCCGGGCGAAGTGAATTGTCCGCCTGTGGTTTTTGCCACGAACGGATTGGTCTGCAGCGTGAAACGAACCGGAGTCGCAGCGGGTACGTCGACTACAGTACTGGGCGGCAACTCCGCCAGCGAGTAGCGTCCCTGATCGCCGTAGCTCGCGCCGAACGGCGCGCCAAGATGCTCGGTCGTGATCTTCTGAAATCGGGCCAAGTGCTCGCGTGCCGCAGCGGCATCGCCTTTGCGTTGAAAGGCGCGCGCCAGTCCGAATTCCGACGAAGCATGAAAGGGGTAGAGAGCCAGGCCCTTCTGAAACGCAGCGATGGCTTCGTCATATTTCTGAAGCTGCGAGCTCAGGTAGCCAACGAAATAGTAGCCATCGGCTTCGTTCGGCGCGATTTCGGTGACATGCCGGAAAGCTGCGAGACCTTTTTCTGTATCGCCGAGGTCTCTGTAGGCGAGGCCGAGGTTGTACCAGACGTAAGGATCCTTCGGGAGTTGCCGGGCCGCCTCTTCGAGTGCCGCGCGCGCAAGCTCTACCTTCTGCTGCGCGAGCAAAGAAACCCCGAGGTTCAATCGGGCCACTGCAAATTTCGGATCGGCTTCGAGCGCTTGCTCAAAACATCTTTGTGCGTCGGCGGGGCGTTGCTGGTTCATATAGGCAACGCCAAGCGTATTGAGGCGATAGGCATCGGCCGCGCTTGCAGATGCCGCCGGCTTCTTCAAAGCAGGAGTCTTCTCCTGTGCGGGCGGCGCGCTGGAACGCAGCAGGATTACGCCGCTGCAAGTCAAAAGAGCGCAACTGAAGATGACGCTTACTGCGCGCCGCAGAAGTGTCTGCATGAAGGTTTTTCTTCCTGTCCGCGCGGAATGGCCGGCCTGTGTGTGGCAGGCCGGGCGCGATTAGAATTCTGTCGGCTGCCGGACACGTCGTCAACCGTTTTTACGCGCGCCTTCTTTCGCATTCCCAGTAGGTGCTTGACCTCTTTCGAATGTACGAATACTCTCGCGCATCAGGTCATGGACACAACTTCTCCCTCCACGATCAGAGAAATTGTCAGCAACATCAAGTCGAAAGCAATTTCTCCCGTAGAAATTGTCGAAGCGCATCTGAAGCGCATCGAAAAGTTGCAGCCCAGGCTAAATGCATTCCATCATTTGGATGCCGATGCGGCTCGCAAAGCGGCGCACGCAGCGGAAACTGCTGTTTCGCGCGGCGTACAACTCGGACCTCTCCACGGCGTTCCGCTGACGATCAAGAGTTGCATCGACGTCGCCGGCTGGCCCTGCCCCGCTGGTTCTCTTCTCCGAAAAGCTCATGTGCCTCGCCAAGACGCCCCGCTCGCCGCCCGCTTGAAGGCGGCGGGCGCGATCCTCGTCGGAAATACGAACACGCCCGAATTTCTGATGGCCTACGAAACCGACAATCTTCTTGTTGGGAAAACGAGCAACCCGTGGGATTTGGCGCGCTCGGCCGGTGGCTCGAGCGGCGGCGAAGCAGCGGCTATTGCTGCGGGGTGTTCCGCAGGCGGCGTCGGGAGCGACGGCGGCGGTTCGATTCGCGTGCCGGCACATTTTTGCGGCATTTGCGGTCTGAAGCCGACGCCCGGCCGTATTCCATCCGCAGGGCATTTCCCGCCCGGCGCCGGCGCGTTTTCTTGGATCGGCGTCGTCGGCCCCATGGCCCGCACGACCGCGGACGTGCGTGTGCTTTTCGAAGTCATGGCCGGGTCGGACGCAGGCGACGCACTCTTCGCGCCTGTTCCGTTGCGCACGCATAGTGAGAGCGAGTTACGCGGCCTGCGCGTGGGAATTTTGGAGAGCGAGGCGCTCGGCACGGCGACGCCGGAAATGCTTGCTGCCGTCGAGCGGGCGGCAAAATTGCTCGGCGAACACAAATTTATCGTCGAGCCTTTCCGTCTTGCCGGGCTGGACCGCGCCCTGGAGCTCTGGTGGCTCTTCTTCGGCCCGGTGATCGGCCACTTGCTCCGCCAGAGCGTCGTGGGACATGAAGCTGAGATCAGCCCGATGCTGCTCGAGTATCTCTCTTGCGCCACTTCCGGCAGGCCGATCACGCTCGATCAATTCATCGAAGCCTGCGCCAAGCGCGATCTTCTCCGTGCTGAAATTTTGCGCCAAATGCAGGACGTGCCAATTCTCCTGTCCCCGATTTCCTCCATCACGGCGTTTCGCCACGGCGACGGAAATTACAAGCCGGGCACGGGATACCGCGACACCATGCGCTATTCGCAATGGCTGAACTTGGCCGGTTTTCCCGGTGCTTCCGTCCCCGTCGGCGTTTCGAGCGAGGGGCTACCCATCGGCGTGCAAGTCATCGGGAGACCGTTTGAAGAGGAGCTGGTCCTTGCCGTTGCAGAAGCAATCGAGCGAGCTCGCGGCCCCTGGCAACGCCCTCCGCTCCTGGATGCCGGATGATGCCCTTCAGTCCTTTCGATATGCTCGAGACGCCGTGATGCCTTTTCCCTCGGTGAGTGTGAGCTTCTGGCCCGCAACCACGTTGGTCAACTCATCAACTTGTCCGCTCGGCCAGCGAATCTCGACAGCCTCGGCCCGTGCGTGCTGGCCAAGGCCAAAGGTAAGAACGAGTTCACTCGCCGATAGGTAGCTCGAACCACTTCGCAAGGTTTGCAGTTGCGTCTCGCCGGCAGAAGTGACTCGGACAGTGGCGCCGATGCCATCCCGATTCGACTTAGTGCCGGCGAGTTTCAGACGAATGCTTCGGTTTATACCGCCTTCGTTCCGGAATAGAGCAACGGGGCCGCCATTGGTGGACACCAGCAAGTCCAAACGGCCGTCGTTGTTAATGTCAGCGTACGCGGCGCCTCGCGCCACTCGTGGCGTCGCGAAGGCGCTGCCCATCTCGGAGGCCACACTTTGAAACCTCCCGTTGCCCAGATTCCTGAAAAGGTGAGGCCGTTCTTCGTAGCGCACCATTGTCTGCAAGCGCTGGATGCCACTGTCAATGTGCCCGTTGGCTACAAAAATGTCCGGCCAACCGTCGAGATCATAGTCGAAGAAGAAGCATGCGAATCCCAGGGTGAGCAGCGATTGCCGGCCCACCTCGGAACTCGGCGCCACATCCACAAACAATCCCGTTCCCTCATTGTGGTAAAGGGAAAGCATCTGGTTCGAGAAATTACTGATGAGAAGGCTGGGATAGCCGGAGCGGTCAAAGTCCGCCGCATCAGTGCCCATGCCGGCGCGCGCGACGCCGTCTTCGCTGAACGCCACACCCGTTAACACACCTTTCTCCGTGAACGTGCCGTTGCCATTGTTGTGGTAGAGCTTGTTCGGCTGTGTGTCATTAGCGAAGAAAAGATCTGGCCAACCGTCCTGGTCGTAATCAAGAACGGTGATGCCCAGCGTCTTGGAGGTCGCGTCGTTCAATCCAGCTTTCTGTGTCACATCTTCAAACGTTCCGTCGCCCCGGTTGTGCCACAGCCGCACCGAAGTTCCCTTGTACGATTCCGGAGTGCAGTAGGACTTGCTCTTTCCATCCAGCGTGCAATACAGGTCGGTCTCCGGCGACCATTGAACATAATTTCCTACGGCAAGATCGAGATGCCCGTCCTTGTCGTAATCCACCCAGGCGGTGCTTGTACTGAACTCGCGGACACCGCCCAGCCCGGCCTTCTGTGTCACGTCGGTGAACGTGCCATTCCCGTTGTTGTGGAAGAGATGGCTCTGGCCAAGGGTCGTGACGAACAGGTCGTCGTAGCCATCGTTATCGTAGTCGCCGACCGCCACTCCCATCCCGTAAATCTCCAGGTCCAGACCAGCTTTGTGCGTGACATCGGTGAATGTGCCGTCATGATTGTTGTGGTAGAGCTTCGGCGAAGTGTGCTGTCGCAAGTGGCCGGGCCAATCCATACCGTTCACCAGGAAAACGTCCGGCCAGCCGTCGTTGTCGTAGTCGATGAAAGCCACGCCGGGGCCCATCGTTTCTGGGAGAAATTTCTTACCGAAAGCCCCGTTGTGGTGGACAAAACGAATGCCGGCTTGCTCAGTGACTTCGCGAAACGTAACTGCGGAAGCGGCGGGCGTTGAGGACGCAACGTCATAAAAAAAAGAAAATATAGCGACAGAAAGAGTCAGCAGTACTGCGAAAAATGGTTTCACGCGGAGCTCGCTCTTCCATTTCGGCCCACGCCCAGAGCATCGGCGACACGGTTGATATAATTGAACCACGCGGCGATAAGCGTGATCTGCAAAATGCCGCGATCGTCAAAACCCGCTCGGCGAAGCTTGTCGTGATCTTCAGGCCAGATCTGAGTTGCATCCTTAGTGAGTTGTACGACGTAATCGAGCATTACACGATCCTGTTCAGAGATCGGAGCAGTGCGGTAATCCTTTTTGAGTGCCTCGACCATGGCTTCATCGAGAGTGACGCGACGCAGAAACTCTGCGTGAGATTCAATTCAATAGTGACACCGGTTCGTAACCGACACGATCGTCGTGATCATCTCATGCTGGCGGCGCGTGAGCGGTAGGTCGGGAGACATCAGCGCGCCGAAGGTGCTGAAGGCGTGATAGAGAGCATCGGGGATAAGCGTGTGCGAACCGACTATGCTCTGCGCAAAGCCATTGAATACCGCCGGTACGGGTGTGGCGTACTCAGGTGGGTAGAGCTTGCGTTCCTCCTCAATCGCTTTCCTGACGCGCTCGTCGTCGTCCATCGATAGAGTTTTGATCCAGGTCATTGGGTAGAGTCTCCATTTGAAGGGCTGCGCTTCATTTCGAGCCGCCAGCATGTTGTGTTGGAGCGGTGGCGACTCGAGATATAGCGAGAGGTTTCTTGCTCGGCGAAGATAGCGGAACCGAGACATGCTCGTGAACCGCTTGGCGCTCGTTGTTGTCTTCCGGATGCGACAGGCGGTACGGGCCCGTTATGGCCTCGGCGGATTCGTCGGCCTTGAAGCGCAGATAGCGGATCTTATAGTCGTTCGCCCGGTCTTCCAGGCCCAAGCCGCTATAGCAGAGCATCAGATTGTAATTGGCCTGCAAATCCTCGGGATCAATCTGAAGGACCCGGTTGAGTTCCTGGATGGCCTCGGCATAGTGCTTTTGCAGGAAGAGGATGCGGCCGACTTCGTTGCGCACGACACGATCACGCGGGTATTGGGCCAGCACCGCACGAAGATGCACGAGGGCATCATTGTATTTCCCTGTCGCTTTTAGAGCACGTGCGTAGAAATAGTGGGCGCGCGCTAGATTCGGTTGCAGGCCAAGGGCGCGCTCAAGCACGAAGCACGCACCTTCCATGTCGCCTTCCTGGACTCGCGCGCGGCCGATATTGACCCAACCATCAGGGTTCCGCGGGTCGATCTGGGTGATTTTCTCGAAAGCCGCCTCCGAACCCTTCAAGTCCCCCTGAAGAAACAAGCCGATGCCGTAATCGTTCCACCGC
>Ga0307479_10003603_pt1 | contig 14123 bp, 18 predicted proteins | sample atmos_gasesECM4C_FD_203743 | JGI IMG/M metagenome (GOLD analysis project Ga0307479, IMG submission 203743) | Hardwood forest soil microbial communities from Morgan-Monroe State Forest, Indiana, United States - atmos_gasesECM4C_515 | ecosystem: Environmental > Terrestrial > Soil > Temperate...
CGAGGCGGCGGGCAACCAGCGCCTCGATCCGCCGCGACACCTGCGCCAGCGGCAGGATCAAGGCGATGTAGAGGAGGGCCACCATCGCGTAGATCTGGATCGGTTTGAACGTTTCGGCGATCAGTTGGTTGGCGACCAGCGTGATCTCATTGACCGCAATCAACGAGACCAGGGAACTGTCCTTGATGATCGCGATCGCCATGTTGAGCGTGATGGGAATCGCCGGCGGTAGCGCCTGCGGCAGGATGACGTGCCGAACGGTCGATGCCCAGCCGAGCCCGATGCTGGAGGCGGCATCCCACTGCGGCTGGCGAATCGCTTCCAGCGAACCGCGGTAGAGCTCGGCTAGATAGGCGCTTTCGATCGCGGTCAGCACGGCAACGCCCGTGCCGAAGGGGGTGATGCCCAGCTGGTGAAGGCTGACACCAAGTCCGTAGTAGACGGAGATGGCGAGCGCGAGAATTGGAATGCTTCGAAAGACGTCGACGTATGCGGCGGCGAGAATCCGGAGTATCCGTAACGGGCTGATGCTCATGAGCGCGAGCCCCCCCGCCAGAGCGATCGAGAGCGCAAGCGTCGCGGCGGCGAGCTTGATGGTGACCACGAGGCCACCGACCAGGATGGCGAGCCATCCGGCCAGGTCACTCATCGGTGGCCGTCAGCAGTTTTCAGCCGGCGTATCGAGTTGGGGCGAATGCTGGGGGGTGCCGGGCGGCGCACCATCGTTGCTCAGTATCGTCGCCCATTTGCCGCTTGACTCGAGCTTGTCCCGCTCCAGGTTGAGGGCGTTGGCCACATCCTTTTCCTTGCAGCTCACGATCCAGTACGACTGGTTGGCGATGATGTCGCCGGGGATGCCGAAGTCACCGGCGGCCACGGTATGGAGTGAGATGTTCGGTGACAGGCTGAGCGGCGCACTGAAATAGTTGATGTCGGCATCGAGATAGGCATCGATCTGGCCATTGACGAATGCGGTCTTGGCATCGGAGGCTGCGGTGTAGAGCTGCAGGCTCGAGCCGAAGAACTTCTGAAAATACGGTGTCCAGACGTAGCCGGTCACCGTGCCGACCTTGTGTCCCTGCAGGCTTGACGGACCGCTATACGAAAACGATTTGGGCGTGAAGACCACGAGGCTCTCGAGATCGACAGGGTAGGTGTAGTAATACGTCTTGGAGCGCTCGGTGTTGTAGTACACGGGCTCCCCCACGTCGGCCTTCCCTTGCTGGACGGCCACAAGGGTAGATGCGAATGTGGTCTGGAATAGGTGCACCTGAAGGCCGTAATCCGCTGCAAACGCTTTTGCCCAGGCGCCCGACAGGCCCCCGATGTCATTGGCGCCTGGTCCGACGGTCATTAGCGGCGGCGCGGAGCCGTAGGTGGCGATGGTCAGCACGCCGGGCGTGATGGTGTGGAGAGTGATCTGGCTCGACGATGTGGACGTTGTCGGTGCGTTGCTACCGCATGCCGAAGCCGTGAGCGCAATGACGAGTGCCACCCCTGCGAAGAAGCCTGAGCGTCTCATTTTCCCCGTGACCTCCCTTCGTTCCTCCCCGCCAACGGTGGTATTATCGATTATCGATTATCGAGCAGTATAGCGGAGGCGGAACGTGTCGAGCAGTCTCGCCGTAAAGGCGGCGCCGGTCCTGGTTACGTCACTGTCGCGTCGCCGGGCCTCCGAGGAGGCCCACGACCAGTTGCGCGGCAAGATCCTAAGTGGCGAGATTCCGGCCGGCACTCGACTTGTGGAGGCGGCGTATGCGCGCAATCTGGGCATCAGCCAGAGCACCCTCCGCGAGGCCCTGGCGCGGCTGGCGCATGAGGGACTCGTGCTTTCGGTGCCGCGTCGAGGGACCTACGTGGCCTCCCTGTCGGTCGATACGGTCAATCACCTGTACGAGCTTCGCGAGCGGGTCGAGCCCCTGGCCCTGCAGCTAGCCATGAAGGCCTTGAGCGCAGCGGACATCGACTATCTCGAAAATCAGCTGGTTCGGCTGAGCGCGAGGAACAATGCTGACCGCATCGACGCAGACATGGCTTTCCATTCCCGCCTCTACGAGCTTTCCGGGTTCCCGCCGCTCCAGGGACTGTGGCCGCAGGTGGAAATCCTGACGCGCAAATTCCTGTCGATGTCCCGCCGCCTGGTATCACCCGCGACGATCCGGCAAAACCATCGAGCCATCATGCAAGCGATCGTCGATCGAGATGCCGAGGCGCTGGATAAGGCCATCAAGGACCATATGCGCCAGACATCGATTGTGCTGGCCGGCCGGACAGGGACCGAACGACAGCGTAAGCAAGGCGGGCGGGGTTGACCAAACCGGTGGTGGTCGCTCCTCGAGGCCTCCCGCCCATGAAGTACGCGCCCGCCGTGCGCGTTGAGCGCGAGGGCTTGCTGGAAATCTCGGGGCTGGCCGCCTACAACGAAAACGGGCAAGAGGTCTTCCCGAACGACCTCTCGAAGCAGACGCGTTACGTCCTGGATCACCTGATGGCTCCGATCCTGCGTGAAGGGGGCATCGGCTTTCCGAACCTGGCCCGGCTGTCCGTCTTCACGACCGCTATCGGTCAATGGCCCCCGGTCTGGGAAGAGGTGAAATCGATGGTCGGACCGCACACGGCAGTTACCGCGGTCCAGATCTCGCGGCTCGTCGGCACTATCGGAATGGTCGAACTCGAGATAACGGCTTCGGTACCCGTTTCCAACGAGGCCAAAGCTGCTGGGAAGGAGGTTCGCATGTCGTCATCGAAACGTCCGACACCGAACAATGGAGCGGTCGCGATTCTGCCGAAGTCGCTCGCGGACCGTGACTGGAAGCTCCACGCCGCAGCGTTTCTCATGGGCAAGGGTGACCTGGTCTTTCTCTCGGGAATCGGACCTGCCGGCCCGGACGGCAAGACCGTGGGCCGCGGCGACCCCGGGGCGCAGACCCGCCAGATCATCGCCACGATGGGCGCGATTCTTCGGGAGGCTGGCGGATCGCTCGACGACATCGTACGGCTCCGGGTCTTCGCCACCGACATGGCCAACCGCCCTGCGATCAACGCCGAGCGCGTTAAGGCATTCAAGGAGCCGCGCGCCGTCAGCACCTTCGTGCAGGTGAGCGCCCTCGAGGATCCGGACTGGCTTGTGGAGCTTGAGGCAACGGCCTTGGTTCCTAACCATGGCGACTAGCGATATGTACCGAATCGTTGTCACCGACACCGACATGCCGTCGTTCGAGATCGAGGAAGCCGTATTGCGTCCTCTCGGCGCCGAGGTTCACCTCGCGCCATCCAGCGATGAGGCTACCCTGGCCAAAGAAGCTGCTAGCGCGGACGCCATCATGGTGGGCTACGCCCCCGTGACTGCCAGGGTCATTGCGGCGGCCGCTGAAGCCGGCTGCCGCGCAATCGTGCGCTACGGTATCGGTTTCGACAACGTCGACATCGCGGCCGCTGAGCGCCACGGCATTCCGGTGGCTAACGTTCCGGACTACTGCCAGGACGAGGTCGCGGACCACGCGATCCTCTTGCTGCTGGCTTATGCTCGAAAGCTCATCCCTGCAAGCCAGTCGGTCCGCGACGGCGGTTGGGAAATTCCAAAAGGGCAGGTTCCTCGGCTTGCCCGCCAGCATTTAGGTCTCGTCGGATTCGGGCGCATCGGCCGGCGGGTGGCGGTGCGAGCGCTCACGCTCGGGCTGGTTGTCGAGGCCTATGATCCGGTTGCGCCGATTGACCTTCCTGGTGTGACGACCGCAGGGAGTCTTACCGACTTGCTGGCCAGCGCCGACTATGTGTCATTGCACCTGCCTCTTACCGCGGCAACCCGGCACATAATTGACCGCAACGCGCTAAAAGCCGCACTTCGCAAACCGGTCCTGATCAATACTGCACGCGGCGGACTCGTCGATCTCGACGCGGTCATCGAGGCTCTTGACGCTGGAACCCTCAGCGGAATTGCCCTGGACGTCTTCGAGAACGAGCCGCTGGCCGCCAATCATCCCCTTCGAAGGCACCCAGCTGCGCTCATCACGCCGCACATGTCGTACTATTCGAACGAGTCCGAACCAGATCTGATTCGGCGTGTCGCCGAGGAGATCGCCCGTGGACTGCGTGGTGAGCCTTTGCTGAATCCACTTACGAAAGTGCGTGTTGCTGTATCGAGGGCAGGCCAAACGGGAAGCTCGGCCCGGTTGTAGATGACGACGATCGACCTGCTCGTTAAGGGAGGTCGAGTTATCGACCCAGCTCAAGACATCGATGAGCAGCTGGACATTGCCGTGCGTGCGGGCCACATCGTGTCGATTGGACGCAGCCTCGAGGGCCAACTATCGAGTTCAGCGATTCGCCAGACGGTCGACGCCACAGGCGCATTGGTTGTGCCTGGTCTCGTCGACATCCACACGCACGTCTATACCGGTGTCTGCCCCTTGACCATACCGGCCGACGAGGTGGCGTCGCGGAGCGGAGTCACGACCATGGTCAGTGCCGGGGACGCTGGCGCCAACACGATCGAGGGCTTTCGCCAGCTGATCGTCAACCAGTCGCGTACCAGGATCCTTACCCTCTTGCATATCTCCATGGTTGGCCTTGCTCCCTTTCCGGTCGGAGAATCGCTAGAGCTCGCGCTGCACGATGTCGATGCGGCCGAGGCCGCTGTGTCCCGCTTTCGTGACATGATCGTCGGCCTCAAGGTCCGACAGAGTGGCCCATCAGTGACCGGGGCGAACGGGCTTGAACCTCTGCGACGGGCGATTGCTGTCGGAAAGGCCACAGGCCTGCCTGTCATGGTGCATATCACTGACTCCGACGCGCCCATCGGCGAGCTGCTATCGCTGTTGCGCAAGGGCGACATCGTTACCCATTGCTTCACCGGCTCAGAAAACGGGCTGCGCGAGGGCGGAACAATCACCGGTGCGGCTCGATCGGCGCGTGAACGGGGCGTCGTCTTCGATGTGGGTCATGGTGCCGGAAGCTTTGATTTCGAGGTGGCGGAGGCCGCCGGTCGTGTAGATTTCTGGCCCGACACTATCAGTACTGATCTCCACAGCCTGAGCGCTTCTACCGCGAAGAGTTTGCCCACCGTGATGTCGAAGCTGATGGCGGTCGGGATGCCCCTGAAAGAAGTAATTTCCGCAGCCACCAGCAGGGCAGTACGCGCGATTGGTCGTGGTGACAAGCTCGGCCGTCTGCAGGTGGGCAGCGTCGCGGACATCGCCGTCCTGGATCAGACCTCAGAACCGATCGAATTCCATGACACGTTCGGGCACCGGCGAACGGGGAACGGGCAGCTGAAAGCACGCCATACGATCCGCGCCGGTCGCGTCTGGGGAGTGCCGACTCACCCGGGGGCCGGTGTGGCGGTGTTCAGCGAATGAACTCAAAGCCACCGATGTCCGATGATGCCGACTCAAAAGTTGCACGGATTGTTCCCAGGAATACTTCAGTCTGGCATCGCACCATCAAGTGGCTGCGGCGTCTTTTGAAGATAAGTGAAGATCCCGATGCGGCCGAGGCTTTTTTCAAGAGTTTTCGATAACCAATCTCGACAGGCCGCTTGGAACGGGCTTGTTCTGATACGCGCACGGCCATGACTGTCCGCTGAAGTCAGCCGACGATCGCGTAGGCTCGAACCGGGAAGGTACCGCCCCCGACCCAGGCGATCGGTACCGCGTGCAGGCGCGCCCCGCTCGCCGGCAGGGCCAGCAGTTTCGTCATGTGCTCACAGACGGGGATGCCGGCGCCTAGCAGTTTGGTATGTGCCGGTCGCGACGGGTCGCCGGTGTCGTCGATGTTCAGCGAGTCGATGCCGACGAAGGCGGGTCTTTTCGAAACGAGGAGATCGGCGGCGCCCGCCGTCAGGAATGGGTTCTCGCTGAAGTAGGCAGGTGTTCCCCAGAGTTTCGAGAAATCGGTCCGGAACAGGGCTGCGCGGCCCGTCAGGTCGAGATCGCGGAGGGCATCGTAATCGATGGCGCGCCCGGCCCCGGTCGCGTCGATTACGAGCGTTGGCAGATCGGCGAGACGGTCGAGGGGCAGTCCACTAAGGTCGACGCCGTCGCGGTATCGATGCCGCGGAGCATCGACATAGGTTCCGGTATTACCGCATAGGTGAAGGCTGGCGATGTAAAACTCGGCCTGGTTCTGGTAGCGCTCGCGCGACGCTTCGTAATCGAGCAACACCTCGACCTTTGGCTCCGGCAATCCAGGGTAAGTCTTCATGCCGGCCACGATCTCGTGGCTCAACTCGACAAAGCGTGGCACCGTCAGATAGCCTATCCCGTACTCGATGGTGGCAGCACCGCCATACCGGATGGAGCGCCTCGGGGTCGTGATGGAGCCGCTTCCAGGTGAGCCCATGGAGGTCGAGGGCGTCCTGAACCCCGCGGCGGCGAGGGCGCCCAATGGCGATCTCTACCTCTTTCCGCGGCTGGTGGCCCGGGGCAACTTCTCGCGGATCGGCCGCGCGCGCGTCCTGTTCGACCAGGGCGGCAAACCGTCGGGTGTCGAGCGGCTCGGTGTCGTGCTCGAGCCCGACGAGCTCTGGGAGCAGAACCCGGTGACGGCGGGCGTCGAAGATCCGCGCATCACCTTTATCGAGAGTTTGCGTGCCTACGTCATGGCGTATGCGGCCTATGGCCCGCTCGGACCGCGGATCGGTCTGGCGGTGAGCAAGGACCTGGTCGGCTGGGAACGGCTGGGCCCCGTATCGTTCGCCTATCAGTCATCGATGCGCACGGACATGAACCTCTACACCAACAAAGACGCGATGTTCTTCCCGGAACCCGTTCCGGGCCCGGATGGCAAGCCGGCTTATGCGATGCTGCATCGCCCGATGTGGAATCCGGCGTGGCCGCTTCCGGCCGGCGTGACGGATGCGCGCCACAGTATCTGGATCTCATTCGCACCCGCGGGTGCCGTGAAGCGCGACCTGCGCGCCCTCACGCGGCTCGGCCGGCACCGTCAGGTCGCGCAGCCGCAACAGCCCTGGGAGGCGACCAAGATTGGCGGCGGGACGCCGCCCATCCGCGTTCCGGAGGGGTGGCTGATCATCTATCACGGCGTGACCAGGGGTGAGGAGCACCCGGGAGAACCAATCCCGGTGCGGTACGTTGCTGGAGCAATGGTGCTGGATTCTCAGGATGTCACCCGAGTGCTGGCGCGCTCAACAAGTCCCTTGCTCGAGCCGGAGACGACAGAAGAGCGCGAGGGCACCGTGGGAAACGTCGTCTTCCCGACCGCCATCGACGTGCGCGATAGCGGCGAGGCGGATGTCTACTACGGGATGGCCGACTCCCGGATCGGGGTAGCTCGGCTCCGTCGTGCCATCCGCAATTCGTTGAGGTAGCGCTTCCGGATTCTGCCGGCGTATCGCTCATCAATCAAACGAGCTAGGCAGTCGAGCAGTTGTCGCCTCGTCAGCTCCTCGAGCACCCGTGTACCCCCTCGAGGATGGTGCGCTCCAGGCGGAAGCCCATCGAGCGCTCTGGGAGCACGCCGTCGGCGTCGGCGCCGGTGCCGGGGCCGAGGCGAAGCTCCGGGGTCATGAACTCGTGCGCGATGAAAAATGCTCGACCGCGATGGCGTCGAGCAACAGCGGGAGCCGCCCGTTGATGGTGACGTTGTAGCCGCTGACGAATCGGGTGTCGCGGGCGAAGAAGCCCACGTCGTCCTGAGGCGCCATCGTTGCATTTGGCTGGCAAATGAGGAACTGACGATCATGATTGATCGTCAGACTGGAGGGGCCAACCGTGACGGGCACTACGGAAATTATGGCCCGCGGACAAGAAAGCCCTCCCCCGCGTGCGGGGGAGGGCGGGGCGGGGGGGGGCGAGGCCCACTTGTCCCTCCCCCGCTTGCGGGGGAGGGGAGGGTGGGGGCTTGTACTATCGCGGCGGGAACTGAGAGTTCGGGACGGGCGCGACGAGATTGGCGGTTGGTGCCTTTGCGGTGAACCCGATTACGGCGCAGTTGATGTCGATGCCAACGGTGCCGTACGCGGCGCCGCCGGGACCGGTCAACAGATCCGGTCGAGTCGCTGCCAGGTTGAAGACGACGTTCTCATCGATCTGGCGCTTGTTGAGTCCCTGGTCGATCGCCTTCTGGGTCCACTGGCCGAGCTGCGCGTCCCACAGCGGGCTGTACGCATCCGCATGCCGCGGATCCTTCAGGGTCGGGAAATCACCGAAGACGTTCAGCAAGTCGCCGCCATTCCGCAAGCCGTTGATCAACGCGGTGTTGCCCGCCGAGGCGTCCTCCGAGGCATGGCCGTCCTCGACGATGTTGACGAAGCCCTGAGCATTGCGGTTGTTGGGCCCGGTCTGTCCGTTGATGAATCCGAAGAGCCGTTCGCGCGCTGACCCGAGGAAGTCGTCACCACCGGTGTATGACGCGCGGGCGAGCGCTGGGACGTACGTGGAGCGCTCCAGGACGGAGGCCAACGGGTCATCCGCCTCGGTGCTCAGATAGAGGATCGGCTGGCCGGCGTCGAAGCCTTTGACCAGCAGCAGGTCCACCCAGGAATCGAAGTACTGGCCGGGCGGTGCCTGCGGAGCAATGTGGATGCCGAGCACCCGATCGCCGGTGTTGGTGTGATGCACAACGTCGAAGGGGCCGTCTCCGGTCGCGACGATCGGTGCGTTGTACACCACCGAGGTGCCCTCGATCCGGATGAACGGGCTGTAACCCTTGCCCGCCACCGCGCCAACAGAAAACGACGCCGGCGGGAAGCCGTTGGGTCCGGGTACCAGGGTGCGGGTCGGGCTGAAATCGGGCTCTCCCTGGAAGTGGATCACCGCTTGCCCGAACTTGTTCTGGTCCGGCGTGGGCTGCTCTTGCGTCACGGTTTGCACGCAGTCCGGACAACCGTTCGCGATGTTGGCCAGCTTGGGCGCATAGTTCAGGCCGCTGTTCTTTGCCAGTCCCTGATCCGAAGACTCGGTCAGGATGAACCAGACGGTGTGCCCGTTCGCCGTCCCCTTGTAGAGCGGGAGGCGAACCGTCTCGTGCGTCAGATCGACCTGGAGTGCACTCTCCAGGACGAGGTTCTCGGTGGGCAGCAGTCCGCTCGACTGCCCGAGGCCGGATGCGCCACCAGGACCGCCATCACTCGCGGCAGCTGCCGGACCCATCCCGCGGAGGATGAGGCCAGCGACCAGTGCCGCAAGCGCCACCAGCCCGGCGAACAGCCCGAGCCGATAGCCGCGCAAATAATGCAAAACTCCTTGTCCCATTTACACGCTCCTTTCTGTTCTCGCTCCGCTTCGGACGGAGTCGGACGGAGGTGTAGTCGTGCCGGGCGGCCAGGCGTTACAGCCCGATCAGCGGACTATCGGTGAGCGCCTGCCAGGTACGTCACGAGCGCGAGATACTCGGCGGCGTCCGCCGCGCTGATGGCGCGAGCCGCTTCGCGGTCACGACCGAAAAGGGTTAACAGCTCGGTGAGGCTCAGCTTCATGTCGACGAATCCTTCATGCGCCGATACGCGCGCAGCAATTCGTCGCGTGCGCTCGACGAGATCGAGTCAACCGTAAGCCGGCCGGTGAGTTGGAGGGTGGTTCGCATCTCTGCGACGTACTCACGGCATGGCGGACAGGTCAGGATATGCGCGTCGAAGCGCGCCCGATCGCGCTCAGGAAGCGTTCCCTCGAGGTAGTCGGTGATGATCTCCACCAACTCCTTGCAAGCGAGGTCGGTCGTGACGTCGTCTTTCATTGGGCTGCCTGCTTAGTATCGGAACTGGACTGTCCGTTACACACTTTCCCTCCCCCGCCTGCGGGGGAGGGCAGGGTGGGGGCCTCGCTGAAATAGCGTTCGAGCACGGCGCGTAACCGGCTGCGGCCACGGTGCAGCAGCACGCGTTGGTTGGCCTCGCTCAGATCGAGCGCCGTGCACACATCCGCGGCCGGCCATCCGTGGACGTCACGCAGCGCGACTACCACTCGTTGAGCCCGCGGCAAATCCTCGAGCGCGCGGCGCAGCACCGCCAGCGTCTCGCGATCGAGGGCGGTGCCTTCGGGTCCCATCGACCAGGGTTGCGGCGGCGTGGCCCAGTGGTGCGGCCACTGCGGATGACTCGCTGGCAAGAACCTACCGGGATCGACAGCCGGCTCGTCACTGTTGTCGACTTCGAACTCGGAGAAGGGAATGGTCCGGCGCTCGCGTAGGGCGCGTGTTTTCGCGATGTTGGTCAGGATCTTGAAGAGCCAGGTCTTGACCGAGGAACGGCCCTCGAAGCGACCAATGCCGGTGACGACCGCCATCCAGGTTTCCTGCACGACCTCCTCGGCGATGGACCGACTCTGAACGAACACGACTGCGAGCCGCAGCAGCGGGGCGCTGTAGGCATCAATCAACCGCGCAAAGGCTGCCTCGTCGCCGTGGCGCAGCCGCTCGATCAGCTCGGCATCCGAATCTCGGACCAGCGGCGCCGCGTTCAGAACCGGTCCCATGGCCACGGAGCGCCGGCGTAACGCTGGACGCTGGGTCCAGCGGGCGCGGGCATGGTTCCGACGAAACCGGCATCGACCCGCAAGAGCATTCGCGGAAAGAGCCGTGCGAATGGATCGTCAGCGAGCCCATCGGGTGTCGCGGCGTGGGTTGCGGACAACGCTCCGCCGATGGTCGACGGGTCACGTACCAGGCTCGACACGACATCGACCGGTGGCCCCGCGAGGACCATCCGCATCGCCTGGCAGACCGCAGGATCGTCGAAGAGGACGCGAATCCGCTCGGGCGCGAGGGTCAGCGAGATCCAGGCCGGTTTACCGTCTGCGTCGATGGCGCGGGCATCGATGCCCATCGCGCCGACAGGTTTTCGCCCGTCCCCAACCCGCCAGGTCGCCAGGAAACCGAGCTGCGCGCCGTCGGCTCGGAACGCCGGGGTGCTCGCGAACGCATCAGTTGGCCGCTCGGGTCGAAAGGCAAACCAGTGCCAGGGCCTGCTCATCCGGGAGTCTCTCCCTCCCCCTTGTGGCGAGGGACGGGGAGGGGGTGAAGATCCCAATCGACGCGGATCGCCCGGGTGATGGCTCGCAAATCAGCGGCGAGCTCGGCGTTGGTGGGGCGGCCCCAAAACCAGTAGCCGTTGTAGGCGGTGTGGATTTTCAGATCGGGAAAGAGCGTGAACACCGTGGGGATGTAGGGGCGATGAACGGTGTCCGTCGTCTCGAGCAGCCCGAGTTGCGCCTGTAGCTTCCTCGATTCATCGGACAGGAAGGTCCATCGCGCGCCAATGCCGGCGCGGAAACCGGCCTCGACCTCGGGTGGGTCGACACTCACCGAGATCATTCGGGTGTAGGCGACCTCGACGTGCTCCTGGAGTTGGACCAGGCCGCGGAACTGCGCCCGATCCTTCGGGCACCAGAAGCCGCGATAGAACTGGAGGACGGCCGGGTCTCCGCCCACAAGTTCAGATAGCCGCCGCTGGTTGCCATTGTGGTCCGGCAATTCGAAGTCGATGAGCTGGTCGCCGGGCGCGGGTCTCTGGGTAATCAATGCCGTCGTCCAAGAGTGCTGTCTTTCATAACACTCCAGCGTTACAGCCGGCTACGACCCGGACTTCTCGATCTTGGCCCCAGCTGGTGATAGGACATCCCATCCGGCGCCGAAGGCCGTGCTGCCTTCACCATTCGTGTCGCCGGCCTTGGCGTCACCGGTGAAGTAGTAGAGCGGATGACCACTGTAGGTGACTTGCTTGATGCCGTCGCTTCGCGTGGTCGTGCCGAGCAACGACGGTGACGCGGTGCCGGCCGCCTTCGGCGCACCGGTGGTCGTTAGCGGCGGCCAGGCCTGCGCGCATGCGCCCGCGCATGTCGATTGCGTTCCGGAGTCAGCCTCGAAGAGGTAAAGACTCTTTCCGCTTCCGTCGACCAGGATCTGGCCAAGACTGCTGCCTCGGACGGAAATCGTCGCCGATCCCGACTGTGAGCTCGGAGCCGCGCCGCCGCCATAACCGGCAGTCGCGGTCCCGCATGCCGCGAGGGCGAAAGGGAACAAGAGGGTCAGAAGCGCTTGTTTCATTAGATCGATCTCCTTATGTATGTTGGCTACGGTTGCAGGCGCGGCGTGGCCACGAACCACTTGCCGCCGAAACCAAAGACGCCCTGTCCATTCGTCTGGTCCGGACCACGATCGCCGGCAAATGTGTACAGGGGCCACTGGTTATAGGTGACCTGCTCGCTGCCCCCTCGAGCGACGACGCCAAGCTGGCCTGGTAGCGCGGCGCCAGCCGTCGGGGTCATGCTGGTTGCAAGAAGGGCCGGCCAGACGTTCGGGCACTGCCCGGTGCAGACGATCCTGCCACCACGCTCGGGTACGAAGTAGTAAAGGGTTCGACTCTGCGCGTTCACCAAGACCGCACCCAAAGACATATTGCTGGCGACGAAGACGCTGGCTGCGACGCGCGGAGGCGCAGTCGCCGGCGCGGGAGTCGGCGTTGGGATTGGGGTTGGTGTCGGCGTCGGCGTCGCTGTGGCAGTGGGAGTTCCGTATACCGGGGCCGTCGCGCTGGTCGATGGAGGGGAGCTGGCCACGCCAGGGGTTCCACAGGCGGCCAGGAATACCGGTGCGATGAAGGTGAGCAGTACTTTTCTTGTCATTTGTTTACCTCGATCTCGAGAAGGGGGCGGAAGGGGCTGGGGATGTGCCCCCTCCGCGAAGGTGGAAGCCGTCGCACGGCGAGTGCTTACAGGAATCTCGCTCGCGAGCGAGATATTCCAAAGCATGTAGATCTCTACTTGGCCGGGTTACGCGAGTAGCCGCGCTGCGCGGTGTATTTGACAAATGCGGCTATCCGTCGTATAAGGCTTGACAGCGGGCAGCCGGATGATCGGGGGGAAGGGAGCATCGATTTGGCTGGGGTGAGCTTCGGAATTTCCCCGGAATGTCTTTGCCACGACGTCCGGGACAACGTCAGGCGGGTTCGGGATCTCGAGCAAGCCGGCTTCGATTACATCTGGGAGGGCGACCACACCCTGCCCTGGCAGCACTCCTCGGGCCACAGCTCGGGGATCTTCACCACCCTGGCTGCGTTCCTGGCCAACACCGACCACGCGACCGTGGGCGGAATGGTCATACCGGCGCTCGGCATCCGCCACCACCCCATCGATGTCGCCATCGAAGTGGCGACCCAGGCGCTGCTGTACCCCGGTCGGGTGGCGCTCTGCGTGGGGACGGGTGAGGCGATGAACGAGAAAACCACCACCGGGATGTGGCCGAATCTTCGAGAGCGCATCGAGCGGACGGTTGAGGGGATCGAGCTGATCAAGAAGGCGTGGAGCTCAACCGACTACTTCGAGCACAATGGCAAGCACTACAAGAGCTTCTTCTACCTCTATACAAAGCCGGTCGAGCCCATTCCGCTGCTCTGTGCCTCGCAGGGGCCGATCATGGCGCGCAACGCTGGGCGTTACACGGATGGTTACGTCGCCGTCGGCGTACCGCCCTCGCATCACCGCGACGTCCTCATTCCGGCCTTCGAAACGGGCGCCCGCGAGGCGGGGAAGGATCCCAGTTGGATGATGAAATGCGCCTGGGTCTCGAGCTCCTACCATCCCAGCGCGGAGAAGGCGCTCGACGGCGCTCGTGTGTACGGGGGACTACTGATCCCCGAGGCCTACAGCTATATCCAGGATCCGCGGGTGATCGAGCAGCGGGCGCTGCTGGTGAAGGACGAGGCGTTGCGCCAGGCCTTTTGCGTGGCGTCGAGCGGAGAGCAGATCATCGAACGCTTCGAGGCGTTCATCGAGGCGGGCTGCAATCACATCCTCTGGGCCGACATGAGTCCAGACCCGTCCCTGGTTGCGAAGGTATGCGCTGACGAGGTCCTGCCGTACCTCAAAAAGAAGTACGGCACCAGGGTTCCACAACCCGCGTGACGCCAGCGCTTCGCGAGCGAGCTCGGTCGATGATTCCGGCGGGTACATGGGTGGAATTGGAACGGGTGATCCTGCGGCCGGGTGAGCGGGCCCCCGGGATCCCAGCGGATACCGCCTCCGTGCCGTTCGCCGCCCGGGTGCGCGGTTTCTTGCTCGCGCCCGCGCAAAAAGGTGCGACCGTCGAGGTGCGCACGCAGGCCGATCGCGTGGTGAGCGGGAGGCTTCGGGCCGTGCTGCCGAGAAATCCCGCCGACTTCGGAGACCCCT